>Ga0315286_10000244_pt1 | contig 43171 bp, 33 predicted proteins | sample YL17G10_0_MG_FD_205038 | JGI IMG/M metagenome (GOLD analysis project Ga0315286, IMG submission 205038) | Sediment microbial communities from Yellowstone Lake, YNP, Wyoming, USA - YL17G10_0 | ecosystem: Environmental > Aquatic > Freshwater > Lake > Sediment | place: USA: Wyoming | collected...
CTGCGATCCGGACCCACCTCTGCCAGGTCTTCGCCGCCTGTCCTGATGCTGCGCTCGCTGTGGCGGCAGAACCCCTGGCCACCGGGAGCGAGGCCTACATCGAATGGCTAATTGTGCGGACCGGCGATGGAGAGACGCAGGAAATCCGCGGGGTCTCGGTGATGCTCATCGAGGGCGACCTGATCGTCCGCCAGATCGATTATCCCCACGTGGTAGCGCGGGCTGCGGGCTCGGGCACCGCCAGCGTTGAGAGGGCGGGCGCCGTCGCCGAGGACAACATCGCCTGGGGTGAATAGCACCTAGTATGTTGCTGGCAAAGCCGCTGCTGACCTCACCGGGACAGATGCCGTTCGCAGACGGGCTGTACTTCTTCTACGAGGAGCCCGGAACAGCTAAGGGCTCGCCTCGGCCCACACAGCGCAGAACGCCCGCTCTGGGCCTTCCGACGCGCCCGAGCCAAGTTCTGTTCGACTGCTTACGCTGCCAACTGTGCCGCCGGTCGATTCCTGCGGCAAGGACCGCTCTACGCGAATCTGCAGCAACAGCACACGGCGGCAGTGAAGGGAAATACCGTTAACTTGGAGCCGTGGCGTTCCTTATTGACTTTCCCCTTCGGGGAGCGCATTCTATGTAGGGTTGGGGGCAAGCGGCAAGCGGTGGCCGCCCGCCGCCCTCTGCCTGGCTTGAAAACGCCACCGCTAAGCTGTTGGTAACACTGGCGTAGCATGGCCGAAACAGTTGGTGATAGACTCCGAGCGAAGGTCAAGGACGGAGAACTCAACAGCAAGCTGGAGGTGGACGAGTTGAGCGGTAAACCAGGCGGAGACTCGCTTCGGCGCACAACGGAAGCTAGCCGGTGCGCTGTCGTCGCCTTCCGATGCGCCGGCTCGTCGACTGAGCGTGGATGGCCAGAAGCGGTGAGGGAGGACGAGTCGCTACTGGTTCATGAGATATCTGTCCCCTGTTCAGGCCGACTTCAGCCGGAGCACTTCCTGAAGGCGTTCGAGGCGGGAGCAGACCTGGTACTCGTCCTCACTTGCTGCAATGGAGATTGCCGCTATCTGGAAGGGCACCGGCGTGTCCGGCAAAGGATCGACTACGTCAGAGGATTGCTGAACGAGGTCGGCCTCGGCGGCGAGCGGCTCCTGTTGCTCGAATCGCGTGCCGGGTCGGACGGCGGCGCAGACGCGCCCCAGCAATCCGACATGATGCGTGAGGTGCTCGCCGCTGCGCTGCTCGGTGTGGCGCCGAATCCCCTGGGCAGAAGCAGCGATGAAGGAGTCGGTTGAAATGGGAGAGGCAGAGGCGGTTTCGAAGCTGGCGCAGGCCCTGCGTTCGGGCCGCCTGGCCGTCACCGCGGAGTGTGTAGCATCGGGGACAAAAGACGCTGACGATGTGAGGAGGTTGGCGGCGGCTTTCCCGCCCGCCCTCGACGCGCTTGTCGTCTCGGACAACGACGGGCAGGGCATCTCCGCCGTCGTCTGCTCGGCCTTGCTGGCCGGACAGGGCCTAGAGCCCGTGCTCACCGTGCTGACGCGCGACCGCAACCGCATCGCACTCCTTTCCGACGTCCTGGGGGCAGCGGCGCTCGGCGTGAGAGACGTCCTTTGCTTGCCCGGCGACCACCAGTCGCTTGGCTCTCAACCGGAGGCGGCGGGAGCGTACGATGTCGACCCCGTGCAGCTCATCCAACTGCTCAACGAGCGGCAGGGCGACGGACACGATTCGTTGTTCATCGGCGCTGAGGCCTATCCTCATCTGCGGCCGCTGGAGCTCAGCATGATTGACGTGCGCAAGAAGATAAGGGCGGGCGCCCGATTCTTGCTGACGCGCCCCGTCTTCGACATGGCGTCCTTCGAAGAATGGATGGGCACCGTCCGGCAGGAGGGTCTTCACGAGCGGGTCGATATCATCGCCAGCGTTCAGCCCTTGACAGGCGCGGATCAGGCCGAAAGCATCGCCGCCTGCGTCGAGACGGCGGCGGCGCTCAAGAGCGTGGACGGAGTGCGTGGCGTCCACATCATGGGGGACGGAACGCCGGATGTGGCGGCAGCGGTCATTGCCCGGGCTGGCCTCGCGCCGGCGTAGAGCGAAGAGGAATACTTGCCCGAACGCTATCACATACCGACTGTGCCCACCCCGGCGCAATTCCGGCCGATCGGGAAGTACGCGATCGTCGACTGGCGCGAGGACTGCGCGCGCTGCCGCAACTGCGTGAAGACGGCCTGCGTGAACGATGTCTGGTCGTCGGAGCGCGCCTACGACCGCGACCCCTCCTCGCCGGTCGAGCCCCTGTACGACTGTCACGCCTGCCTCTCCTGCGTTCAGGGCTGCACAAAGGGTCTGCTCTCGCTCTCCATCAACCCGGAAATGCTGGCGCTCGGCGACAGCTACTGGCGCCCTGAGATGATCGCGACGACCTGGAAGCAGGCGGAGACCGGGCGGATACCGGTGTCGGGCGCCGGCTACCGGGGGCCTTTCTCGGGGCCGGGGTTCGACTCGATGTGGACTGACATGTCCGAGATCGTGCGCCCCACGCGGGATGGGATCCACGGGCGCGAGTACATAAGCACGTCGGTCGACATCGGGGCGAAGCCCATGCGGCTGCGGTTCGGGGCCAACGGAGAACTGGAAGCGGCGGAGCCTCTGGTTGAAGTCCCGCTGCCGCTTGTCTTGGACATCCCCCCTTGGGGTAGAGACGGAGAGCGTCTCGCCCGCGCACGGCTGGAAGCGGCAAAGAGGCTGGGTATCCCAAGCACTCTGCGGCTGGAAGACATCGGACTGGCCCAGGAAGACGAGCTTCCCTTCGTGACCCCGCTGATTGAGCCGCAGGACGTCGCTGGGCAGGAGCCGCTCCTGGAGCGGTTGCGCATGCTGGAGATCGAGGATGCATCCGGCGCTCTGGCCTCGTTCGAGAGAGCCCGCACTGCCAATCCAGACCTGGTGGTGGCCATCCGCCTTCCTCTCCGACCAGACGCTGCTGAGCGCGTGCTTGAGCTCTACTCGGGCGGGGTCAAGGTGATCCATCTCTGCGCGGACGCGCAGGGTTGTGAGATCGGCGTGGCGCACCCGCGTTTCATCAAGGAAGTGCTGCGAGAGGTGCATACGCGGCTGGTGCAGGAGGGCGTTCGCGACGAGGTGACGCTGATCGCAGGCGGGGGCATCGCGCTGGCCGAACACATGGCGAAGGCCATTATCTGTGGAGCCGACCTGGTGGCGGTGGGCGCGCCCCTGATGGTTGCCCTCGGCTGTCGCGTCTGCGGCGGCGACCACGACGAGTCGTGCCCAATCGCTATTCAGGAGGTCGAGGTCGACTACGCCGCCCAACGAATGGTGAACCTCATGGGCGCCTGGCACTCGCAGCTCATCGAGGTGCTGGGGGCGATGGGGATCCGCGAGGTGCGGCGACTGCGGGGCGAGACGGGGCGGGCAATGTTTCTGGAAGACCTGGATCGGGAGGCGTTCGGTGACATCGGCTACTGAATCGCGCCTCCCCGTGAGCGAGGGGCGGCGCTTCTACCAGATGCCCCAGACAGCCGTTGAGCGTGAGGTACGGCCGACGCCCGACCGCTACCGCAATCCCATCGGCCGCTACAAGGTGCGGCGGAGCGCGGATTGTCGCTCCTGCGCCGTCTGCGTCGATATCTGCCCCTACGGCGTGCACTTGAAGCCGGCGGGCTACGCCCTGCCGCTCCGCCCGCGCGACCACCTCTGCATCGGGCCCAGCTGCGCTGAAACGGATCACTACTGCGTCGAGCACTGTCCAAACAAGGCGCTCTCGGTTGGCCGCAATCCCACCGCGGACGCCATCGGTGACCCCCGCTGGACGTCCGACTTGCTCATCTCGACCTGGCAGCAGGCAGAGACGGGCCGCGTGCCGGCTGACGGCCTCGAGTACGAGCGCGGCGCGTCCGGCGGCGGCTTCGACGCCCTGCGCTTCCGCTTTCCCGAAGAACCGCCGGTCCGCGTCGATCCGGCTGAGATCAACACATGTCTTGACCTGAACCGGCGCAACGACGGCCGGCCTGAGATCAGCATCGACCTGCCGATCTACGGCGGCGGCATGTCGTTCGGCTCGGTGAGCATCCACGTCATGATTGCGCGGGCGCGGGCGGCCGTCGCCTGGAACACCTTCACCTGCACCGGCGAGGGCGGCTACCCGGACCGCCTTCAGCCCTATGACGACCACGTGATCACTCAAGTGGCGACGGGGCTCTTCGGCGTGCGGGAGGACACGATACAGCGCGTTCGGATGGTTGAGTTCAAGTACGCGCAGGGCGCCAAGCCGGGCCTCGGCGGCCACCTCCTCGGCGACAAGAACACGCCGGATGTCGCCCGCATGCGGCAGGCGGTGGAGGGCAACGCCCTTTTCTCGCCCTTCCCCTTCCACAGCGTGTATTCGGTGGAGGACCACAAGAAGCACATCGACTGGATAAAGGAGATAAATCCGCGGGCCCTCGTAACTGTGAAGGTCTCGACGCCGACGGATGTGGACATGGTGGCCGTAGGAAGCTACCACGCTGGCGCACACATCGTCCACATCGATGGGAGCTACGGCGGCACCGGCGCGGCACCCGACATCGCCAAGAAGAACATCGCCATGCCGGTGGAGTACGCCATCCCGCGGGTGCACCGCTTTCTGGTCGAGGAGGGCATCCGCGATGAGATCGTCCTCATGGCCAGCGGCGGCATACGGACGGCCCACGACGTGCTGAAGGCCATAGCTTTGGGGGCCGATGGGGTTGTTGTCGGCACGGCAGAGCTGGTGGCGTTGGGCTGCATCCGCTGCGGCGCCTGCGAGAGCGGACGCGGCTGTGCCCGCGGCATCGCGACCACTGACCGGGAGCTGACCAAGCAAGTGGAGATCGATTGGGCGACGCAGCGACTGATCAATTTGTTCGCCGCCTGGCGCGAGCAGATGGTGGACGTGCTCTGCCGCCTCGGCGTGAAGAGCGTCCGCGAGCTGCGGGGCCGGACCGACTGCCTGCGTCGCGTCAACTGGGCCGAAGAAGGTGGTGACAGCGGTGTCTGACGTCCCCGACAGGATTATCAAATCTCGGGCGGAGCTGTTCGAAGGGCGGCCGCGGGTCGTCGAGCCGAAGGCCGCTGATGAGGGCGGCTGCGGCGTCACCGGCTTCGTCTGCTCGATTCCCGTGCGCGGGCGCCACATCTACGAGCCCTCAGTTCAGATGCACAACCGGGGCAACGGCAAAGGCGGCGGGATAGCGGCGGTGGGGCTTGTGCCCGAGGAGATCGGCGTCTCCCAGGAAACGCTCGACTCCCACTATCTCTTGCAGATCGCCTTGCTCGACCCCACTTCCCGGAAAGAGGTGGAGCAGCAGTATGTGGAGCCCGTCTTCGACGTCGCCTTCTCCGCCCCTGTAACGACGGTGGATGACTATCGCGAAATACCCGGCCTGGAGGTGAAGCCGCCCGACGTGCATCGCTACCTGGTGCGCGTAAAGCCCGACGTGCTCCGCGCCTTCGCGGAGAAGAACGGCCTCGACGACCTGCCGCTGCGTGAGGTGGAGGACGAGTTCGTCTACCGCAACTCCGCCCGCCTCAACGATGGCTTCTACGCTTCCCTGGGCGATAAGCGGGCCTTCGTCCTCTCTCATGGGCGGAATCTGCTGGTGTTCAAGATCGTTGGCTACGCGGAGCAGATCGTCCAGTACTACCGGCTGGAGGACCTGCGGGCGCACGTCTGGATCGCCCATCAGCGCTACCCGACGAAGGGGCGCGTCTGGCATCCGGGGGGAGCGCATCCCTTCGTCGGGCTGAACGAAGCGCTCGTGCACAACGGCGACTTCGCAAACTACCACTCGGTAACCGAGTACCTGCTCCAGCGCAACATCCGCCCCCAGTTCCTCACCGACACGGAGGTCTCTGTGCTGCTCTTTGACCTCTGGTCGAGGGTGTATAAGTATCCGCTGGAGTATCTGATCGAGGCGTTGGCGCCGACGACGGAGCTCGACTTCGACCGGCTGCCGGAGGAGAAGCGGCAGGTCTACCGTCGCATCCAGGCGACGCACATCCACGGCTCGCCGGATGGCCCCTGGTTCTTCATCATCGCCCGCAGCCTGCCCGATGAGGGACGCTTTCAGCTCCTAGGTATCACCGACACGGCGATGCTGCGGCCGCAGGTGTTCGCGCTGTCCGATGGCGATGTCCAGATAGGGCTGATCTGCTCGGAAAAGCAGGCTATCGATGCCACGTTGCGCAGCCTGGCGAAGGAGGACGAGCGCTTCTGCCCCATCGCCGACCGCTACTGGAACGCCCGCGGCGGAAGCCATACGGACGGTGGAGCGTTCGTTTTCACCGTGAGTGAGGAGAATGGACAGAAGAGGCTTGACTGTGCCGACAAGTTCGGGCAGCCGGTGATCATACCGAAAGCCACGGTTCGATGCGACCTCGCGCCCGCCAACGGGGGTGGCGACGGGATAACCAGACAATTCGTCCGCGAGGCGCTGTTGCGCGGCGACGCGCAGGCGGTATTCCAGCATGCAGCGGAGGGCCTCCCATCGTGGGAGCCGGGAGCGCTGCGTTCCTTCTGCGAGGCGATCGTCGCTGAGGCCGGCAACGGCGCGGCGATGGAGACGGGCATCAAGGCCCTGACGCTGTTACAAGACCGCCGCTTCGACACCGGCGACAAGCGCAGGAGCTCCCTGTTGCGGGTCGTCGACGAGTCGCTGGCGTCGTTGTTGGAGGCGGCCCCACGCCTTGGCGAGAGCGGGAGCGGACGCTACCGGCGCATCGACTGGGAGACACGAGGGCTGCTCATCGGGCCGGAGCCGGGAGAGGAGACGCTGGTAGTCAACGCCGAGGGCTTCCCACCGGAGGGCGAGGAGTGCGATGCCTTCCTAGTGCGCAAGGCCTACGAGCTCGGCTGGCGACGGTTCATCTGTCACGGCTATCGCGGCCAGCGTTTCACCGGCTGCGGCCTGGGGCCGGAAACCGACGGCGTGCGCATCGACGTGTACAACAGCTCAGGCGATTACCTTGGCTCGGGCATTGACGGGCTCGAGATACGCGTGCACGGGAACGGGCAGGACCAGCTCGGGCAGATAATGAACCGCGGGAAGCTGGTTGTGTTTGGGGATGTGGGACAGACTTTCCTTTACGGCGCCAAGGGTGGCGAAGTGTACGTGCTGGGAAACGCCGCCGGGCGCCCCCTCATCAACGCAGTGGGCCGCCCCCGAGTCGTCATCAATGGGACGTGCCTGGACTTCCTAGCGGAATCGTTCATGGCCGGCGACCCGCTGGATGGCGGGGGCTTCGCGATACTGAACGGCATCGAATTCGACGAGCGGGGCAAGCCCGTGCCTCAGGCGATGCCCTATCCGGGCAGCAACCTCTTTTCGTTGGCTTCCGGCGGCGCCATCTACATCCGCGACCCCCATGAGAAGGTAATCGAGGCGCAGCTCAACGGGGGCGCCTTCGCGCCGCTGACGGAGGAGGACTGGCTCGTCATCCAGCCGTACCTGGAAGAGAACGAGCGACTGTTCGGGATCACCATTGAGGAGCTGCTGACCGTTGATGGGGAGCGCCGCGAGCCGGAGGAGGTCTATCGCAAGGTGAGCGCGGTGAAGCTGGCGGTGCTCGCGGGGGTGCAAGAGGAGAGCGAGGAATGATACCGACCGCTGAGAGGCCACTGCGAGTAGCGTCTATCGGCGATTTCGCACGAGAGGTTGAGGTCGAATCAGGGGCCAAACTCCCCGCTTGCCTGCAGTGCGCGAAGTGCACGTCCGGGTGCGCCGTCGCCGCACGGGCCGACATCAAGCCGCACGAGATGGTGCGTCTGGTGCAGCTCGGCGCGCGGGACGAGGTGCTCTCAAGCCGCATGATCTGGGAGTGCACATCGTGTGAGACGTGCGCGACGCGCTGCCCCCAGGGAGTGAGCGTGGCGGCAATGATCGACGCACTGCGGCGCCTGTCGCTGGCGGCGGGCAAGACGAACGCCCGGACGGACGTGCCTACCTTCAACGGCATCTTTCTGGCGACGGTGAAGCAGACCGGACGTGTGTATGAAGTCGGACTCATGGCGGCATTCAAGCTGCGGACGCGGAGCTTTGCGCGGGACGTGGGGAAGGTGCCGGCCATGCTGTTCAAGCGGAAGCTGGCGCTGCTGCCGTCGTTCGTCAAGGGACGAGGTGAGCGGCAGCGGCTCTTCAGGAGGGCCGGTCGATGACATACGTGTTCTTCCCCGGCTGCTCGCTCGATTCGACGGCGAAGGACTACTACCTTTCGACGCTCGCCGTGGCGCGCGCCCTCAAGCTCGACCTCCCCGAGCTTCCGGACTGGACGTGCTGTGGCTCGACCCCCGCGCACCAGTCGAGCGAATTGCTCTCGCTGGCGCTGCCAGCGAAGGACCTGCTCGCGGCATCCGGCAATACGGTGGCCGTCGCCTGCGCGGCGTGCTACAGCCGGTTGAAGACCGCGAACCACAGTATCACCAGCGATGCCAGTGTCCGAGGAGAGGTGGCCGATGTGCTGGGGGCCGACTACGACGGCTCTACGCCGGTGAAACACCTGCTGGAGATCATCCGAGACGACCTTGGGTACGCAGCGCTTGCCAAGCGGGTGACGAAGCCCTTGAAGGGGCTGCGAGTGGCCGCCTACTACGGGTGTCTGCTCGTGCGGCCGCCGGAGGTGACGTGTTTCGACGACCCTGAGAATCCGCGAGTGCTGGACGACGTGCTGGAGGCGGTGGGCGCGGAGACGCTCGACTGGCCGCACAAGACGGAGTGCTGCGGGGCTAGCTACTCGATAACGAACCCTGAGATCGTCTGGCTGCTCTCGCGGGAGGTGCTGGCGATGGCGAGCGACGCCGGTGCGGACTGCATCGCGACGGCATGCCCGCTGTGCCAACTGAACCTCGATATGCGGCAGCGCGACATCGAGGCGCGCTATGGCGAGCGGTTTGGCCTGCCTGTGCTGTACTTCACACAGTTGCTGGGGATCGCGTTTGGGCTGGCGCCAAGCGAGCTCGGGTTGCGCCGCTTGATGGTGGATGCGAGGCCGCTGCTGGCAAAGAAGGGGCTGCTGGCCGAATCAGCGACGGCCGCGGTAGCGAGATAGGCAGATGAAACAGGACAGGCCGATAGGCGCAGTGCTGGTCTACGGAGCGGGGATCGCCGGCATGCAAGCGTCTCTGGACCTAGCCGAGTCCGGGTTCAAGGTGTACCTGGTAGAGAGATCGGCTGCGATCGGGGGCAGGATGTCGGCGCTGGACAAGACCTTCCCTACCGGTGACTGCGCCATGTGTATCCTTTCGCCGAAGCTGGTCGAATGCGGGCGCAACAAGAACATCGAGATCATCACGCTCTCGGAGATCGAAGGCATCAGCGGCGAACCGGGCAACTTCGAGGTCGCCGTCCGTACGAGACCGCGCTACGTTGACATGAACAAGTGCAACGCCTGCGGCGACTGCGCCGAGGTCTGCCCCGTGAAGCTGCCGAGCGAGTTCGACCGCGGGCTCGGAGAGCGCAAGGCCATCTTCCGGCCCTACCCGCAGGCCATCCCCAACGTCTACGGCATCTCGAAGGCGGACGGCATCGCCCCCTGCAGAAACGCCTGCCCGGCAGGGATCAACGCGCACGGCTACGTCGCCCTCATTGGGCAGGGGAAGTTCAGAGAGGCGTACGAGGTCATCCGCGAACGCTGCCCGCTGCCGTCGGTGTGCGGGCGCATCTGCCAACACCCCTGCGAGGACGCGTGCAACCGGGGGGAAGTAGACGATCCCGTCGCCATTCGTGACCTGAAGCGCTTCGCCACCGATTGGGTGTACGCCCACCGGAACGAGATCGACTCGAACGGAGGGCGGCGGCCGAGTGAGAAGCGCGAAGAGCGCGTGGCGGTGATCGGCGGCGGACCGGCCGGCCTCACGGCGGCCCACGACCTGTCGCGAATTGGGTACGGCGTCACCATCTTCGACGCAAGCGAAGCCCTCGGCGGGATGCTCCGATTTGGAGTTCCGGAGTATCGCCTGCCGCGAGACGTGCTGGACTACGAAATTCAGCACATCCTCAAAGCGGGCGTCGAGGCGAAGACGGGCGTCCACGTTTCGGACCCGGCCTCGCTCCTGAAGGCTCGTGCGGCGACCGAAGGCGATTCGGACGCCGCCGAGATGTTTTCGGTGACAGAGAACAAGAAGGGGCAGGGCGAATTCGATGCCGTCTTCGTCGCCGTCGGCGCTTGGACGAGCCGCCGGTTGAACATCCCCGGAGAGGACGCGAAGGACGTTTGGCCCGGCCTAGGGTTCTTGTACGAGGTCAACTCGGGCACGCGGCCTCAGGTTGGGCCGAAGGTGCTCGTGATCGGCGGCGGCGATGTGGCGATGGACGTGGCGCGATGTGCCCGCCGCCTTCCGGGCGTCGAGAGGGTCGACTTGGCCTGTCTGGAGCGGCGTGAGGAGATGCCCGCCCATGCGTGGGAAGCCGTCGAGGCGCTCGAAGAAGGCGTGGCATTCCACAACAGCCTCGGACCGACGGAGATCCTCATCGAGAATGGCAAGGTCACTGGAGTGGCTTTCCGCACCTGCACCCGTGTCTTCGACGAGGCAGCCCGCTTCTCACCGCAGTTCGACGATTTGCAGGTAAGCAGCCTGGCGGCTGATACAGTGATCGTGGCGATCGGTCAGGGGGTTGACGCCGTCTCGATGTCCCCCGTTGTCACTGGGCCGGGCGGTCGCATCGTCGCGGATCCCGAGACGCTGGCGACGAACGTATCCGGCATCTTCGCCGGCGGCGACGCCGTCCTCGGTCCCGCCTCAGCTATCGACGCCGTCGCCCACGGGCATCGCGCGGCGGAGGCCATACACGGCTACCTGCGAGGCGAGATTTCACAGCCCGGCGCCGACACCGCAGCCGAGACGAAAGTCGCGCCGAACCCCAACCCTTCGGCGCGGAAGCAAGCAAGAACGCCGATGCCGCAGGCGCCGGTCGAAGCCCGCAGACGGGATATGCGAGAGATCGACCTGGGGTACTCGGAGAAGGACGCGATCGCCGAGGCGCAGCGCTGCCTGAACTGCGGGCTGTGCTCGGACTGCCGCCTCTGTGAGAAGGCGTGCGGGCCGGGCGCGCTGCGGCACGATCAGCGGCCGGAGACCAAGGTGTTGCGGGTAGGGTCCGTGATACTGACGCCGGGATTCGAGGAGATACAGGCCTCCCTGCGGGGCGAGTACGGCCACGGGCGGTATGCCAACGTCATCTCGTCGGTCCAGTTCGAGAGGATGCTGAGCGCGTCAGGCCCGACCGAGGGCACGGTGAAGCGCCTTTCCGATGATGAGCCGGTGCGGAAGATCGCCTTCATCCAGTGCGTGGGCTCGCGCGACAGCGCCCGCGGCAACGGCTACTGCTCATCCATCTGCTGCATGTCGGCCACAAAGGAGGCGCTTGTCGCCATCGAGCACGTGCCCGGGCTGGAAATCGCGATCTTCTGCATGGACGTGAGGGCGTTCGGCAAGGAATTCGATCGCTACGTTGGCCGAGCGAAGACCGAGCACGGCGTGCGCTACGTCCGCTCGGTGCCGTCGCGCGTGGTGGAGATGCCGGGCACGAAGAACCCGCGCGTCCGCTACTTCGCTGAGCAGGGAGAGGAGCGGCTGGAGGAGTTCGACCTGGTCGTGCTGTCGGTTGGGATGAAGCCTGGCGGCAGCTTGGCTGAGATGGCCGAGCGAATCGGCCTCGACCGGAACGCATTCGGGTTCTGCGAGACGGACCGGCTGGCGCCGATGGTCTCGTCCCTGCCCGGCATCTTCGTCGCGGGGGCGTTCCAGGAGCCGAAGGACATACCGGAGTCGGTGGCCCAGGCGAGCGGCGCCGCGGCGTGCGCGATGGAAGAACTCGTCCGCGGCCGCGGGACGATGACGCGCCGGCACGAATACCCGCGCGAGCGCGACGTGACCGACGAGGAGCCGCGCGTGGGCGTGTTCATCTGCCACTGCGGGCACAACATAGCGTCGGTGGTGGACGTCGATGCTGTGAAGCGCGAGGCGGTCGGACTCCCGAATGTAGTTGTTGCCGAGACCAACCTGTACACGTGCTCCGACACCACCCAGGATCGCATTCGGGACATTATCCGGAAGAACCGCCTGAACCGGGTGGTCGTGGCTTCGTGCTCCCCGCGCACGCACGAGGTGCTGTTCCAGGAGACCTTGCGAGAGTCGGGGCTGAACCCGTACCTGTTTGCGATGACGAACATCCGTGATCAGTGCTCGTGGGTGCACCGCGACCAGGCCGCCGAGGCGACGCAGAAGGCGTGCGATCTCATGCGCATGGCCGTTGGCCGGGCGCGGTGGCTCAGCCCGCTGGAAACGGGGCGCGTGCCGATTACGCGCTCGGCGCTCGTGCTGGGCGGAGGTCTGGCAGGGATGACGGCCGCGCTCTCGATAGCCCAGCAGCAGTTCGCTGTGGACCTGGTCGAGAAGAGAGGCGAACTGGGCGGCAACCTGCGGTCCATTCGCTACACCCTCGAGCGCAATGACATTCGCGAGTTCACCGAGGATCTGATCGAGCGCGTGACGTCGCACCCGCTCATAAATGTGCGGCTGGGCTCGGAGATCGCTGAGTTGGCGGGACACGTCGGCAACTTCAAGAGCCTGATCCGCGGCCCGGAAGGCGAGACGTCCGTAAGCCACGGCGTGATGGTGATCGCCACGGGCGCGGTCGAGCGCGAGACGCGGCAGCACCTCCGCGGCGAGAACGAGCGAGTCGTCACCCAGCGAGAACTGGAAGTGAAGCTGGCGTCCGGCGAATTGTCGGCGAGCCTCGGCGAGAAGCCGCTGGTAGTGATGATCCAGTGCGTCGGCTCACGGACGGACGAGCACCCGTACTGCAGCCGGGTGTGCTGCTCGGAAGCGGTGAAGAACGCCCTGGCGCTCAAGGAGCAGAGGCCGGAGGCGCAGGTGTTCATCCTGGCGAAGGACATCCGGACGTACGGCTTCCGCGAGACCTACTTCCAAAAGGCGCGCGAGGCTGGCGTGCTGTTCGGGCGCTACCCCGAGGACCGCGAGCCGGAGACAAGCGATGAGAACGGGCTGACGGTCCGAGTGACTGATGGCGGGACGCGGCGGCAGATCGAGTTGCAGCCGGACCTGCTCGTGTTGAGCACGGGCATCGCGCCCGGGCCGGACAACGGGGCGCTCTCATCCATACTACGGACTTCGCTGACGGCGGATGGCTTCTTCCTCGAGGCGCACCCCAAGCTGAGGCCGGTCGACCTGGCGAGCGAGGGCATGTTCGTGTGTGGTCTCGCTCACTCTCCACGGTTCATGGATGAGACGATAGCCCAGGCGAAGGCCGTGGCGAGCCGCGCGGCGACGGTCCTATCGAAACCGTACCTGGAGATCGGCGGCCAGGTAGCCCGTATCGATGCCTACAAGTGCACGGCCTGCATGACCTGCGTCAAGGTCTGTCCCTACGACGCGCCCGTATTGAACGCGCAGCAGCACAAGGTGGAGATCCAGGGCGCGAAGTGCATGGGTTGCGGAAGTTGCGCCGCTGCCTGCCCAGCTGAGGCGATAACCCTCCAGCACCAGGAGGACAGGCAGCTCGTAGCGATGCTGGACGAACTGCTGGCCGTACCGGAGCGCACGACATGATTGAGACGGAACCCGTATCGGCGGTGCAAGACGCCGGCACCAACCAGGTGGAGGTAATCGCCTTCTGCTGCAACTTCTGCGCCTACGCGGCAGCCGACCTCGCGGGCGCCCGACGTATGCAGTATCCGGCGAACGTCCGCATCGTCCACGTGCCCTGCACCGGCAAAGTCGAGGTGCAGCAGATCCTGGCCGCATTCGAGCGCGGCATCGATGGCGTCCTCTTGGCGGGGTGCCTGGAGGGGGGCTGCCACTTCGTCGAGGGGAACCTGCGAGCGAAGCGGCGCGTGGAGGCGGCGAAGCAGGTCCTCGACGAGATCGGGCTTGGGCGCGACCGGCTGCGGATCGTGAACCTCTCAGCCTCGGAGGCGCCGACGTTCGTCGCCCGGATACAAGAGATGGTTGAGACGGTGAACGCCCTGGGGCCGAACCCGCTGCGTCTGCCGACTGACAAGGAGCGCGCGAGATGATTGTCGCAAGCCGGAAGCCGATTCCAGAGCTCAAAGAGGTGCTGGCAAAGCACGACAAGGTGCTGTTCGCCGGGTGCGGGACGTGCGTGACGGTGTGTCTTTCCGGCGGAGAGCGCGAGGTTGGTATCATCTCGTCGGCGATGCGCATGGCGAGGCGGCTTGACGGCCGGTCGATCGAGATCGAACAGGTGACGATCGAGCGCCAGTGTGAGAACGAGTTCATCCAGGACCTGGCGGGCCCCGCCGAGAGGAACGAGGCGATACTCTCCTTCGGTTGCGGCGCCGGCGTGCAGGCTATCGCCGAGCGCTTCCCCGAGAAGCCGGTCTACGCCGCGCTCGACACGCAGTTCCTCGGCATCCTCGAGGAGCAGGCGGTCTGGACGGAGAAGTGCCTGGGGTGCGGTTCGTGCGTGCTTTCGCAGTTCGGCGGCGTCTGCCCGGTGACGCGCTGCGCCAAGCGGCTCCTCAACGGCCCCTGTGGCGGCTCCAGCGAGGAGGGCTGTGAAGTCGACCCTGAGCGGCCCTGCGCCTGGCAGTTCATCTACCGCCGGTTGAAGGCTATCGGCCAGCTCGACAATCTCAGCGAGATCGTGTCCCCGCGGGACTGGCGGACGAGCTGGCATGCCGGTGCCCGCAGGGTTGTTCGTCAGGAACATCGGATATAGCTTCATGTCCTTGTGGGTCCCGAGAGAAGGTGACCACCATGCTCCAGGTTGACCGCGACACGGAACGGAAGGTCATCTCCATCCTCAAAGTCCTTTCTCAGTCGTCGGAGCCCCTAGGATCTACCATTATCGCCCGCGAGTTGGAGTCCCGCGGCGTCTGCCTCAGCGAGCGCACGGTTCGCCACCACCTGAAGATCATGGACGAGCGAGGCTTCACCCGACGGCTGGGCTGCGACGGCCGTAGCATCACTCACGAAGGTCTTGAGGAACTGAAGAGCGCCCTGGCGCCGGAGCAGATCGGCTTCGTCATCGAGCGATTCAACCTGCTGGCCTACCAGACCACCTTCGACCCCCGGACGCGCACCGGCCAGGTGCCCATCAACACGTCTGTCTACCCGGTCGACCGCTTCCACCAAGCGTTGGAGGCCATGAAGGAAGCCTTTGCTGCCGGCTACTGCGTGTCGGAGCTGGTGGCCACGGCCCACGCCGGCGAGAAGCTGGGGCACGTGGTCATCCCCGAGGGCCAGGTGGGCTTCGCCACCGTGTGCAGCGCTGTCGTCAACGGTGTGCTGCTCAAGGCGGGCGTGCCCATGGACTCCAAGTTCGGTGGCATCCTGGAGGTGCGAAACGGGACGCCTCGCCGCTTCGTAGCCATCATCAACTATGCCGCCACGTCCCTGGATCCGTCCGAAGCCTATATTCGAGCCCGAATGACCAGCGTTCGGCGAGCGGCTGCCACGGGTACCGGCCGCATCCTGGCCAACTTCAGGGAGATACCGGCGCTGGCGCGGCCTAGGGTCGAGGCCATCGTCGCCGACCTGAAGCACTCCGGCATGGGCGGGGTGCTCTGCATCGGCGAGGCCAGCGAGCCCATCTGCCAGATGCCTGTTGGGCTGAGCAAGATCGGCATGATCCTGCTGGGCGGCCTAAACCCGGTGGCCGCCGCCGAGGAAGCAGGCATCGAGGCGGAGAACATCTCCGAGAGCGGAACCATCGATTTCCGCCGCCTGATGAGCCGCCGCGATCTTGTAGACCTCAGACTGGCCTGACACGCTCTCCGGACGAGGCGCTGCTCCTGCAGCGTAACGAGGCGCTAGCGGTGAGGGCGAGCCGGCGTCGAGACATGTATCCCTCGAACACGTGTTCCCATCGGGCGGTTTCGGCGAGGGGCCCGTTTCCACCCCGATTTCACCCCGGTTTTCGAATCTGAGGGGTTAGCAATTGGCTTGTGACCTGCCCCCATGAACGCTACCACAGTCTATGTTAGTGTGGCCATGGCCTGCAGGCGCGGGGTAGCGTAACCTTCTCTGTGTAAAAAGGGGGGCGTACCCTTTGCAGCAAGCAAGCGAAAGCGAGCTGCGAAAGGAGGACGCCCGTGGTGAGCATAAAGGCACTAGACGGTGAGTGTGTCACCGTCCTGTGGAGTGCCAAGATGTCATCCGTATCTGGAGGGTTGACCTCCTGACCTATTTGGGCCAGCGTTGAGGCGCTATGTTCACGTAGATCCTGCGTCACGACCACGCGTCGATCCCTGCTTGACCTGCGAAGAGGCGGATGGAGTATTGGCACCCCACAGCGAGCCTACCGTGCGCCTTTGCCAAGTTCATGCTCAGCATCAAATGTCCACCGCTGGGCGCTGAAAAGGAACACCTCCTACGTCCAAATTGAACATACATGCCCATGTTCGTTCAATGGTGAGGAAGGAATCCCGATCTGGCGGGGCCGGCATCAGTACTTAGAGACGTTCAGTTCCTCGATCTTGCCTTCCACCAAGTAGACCACACGCTCACAGATGTTGGTCGCCCGATCGGCGATGCGTTCCAGGTTGTGCGCAACCCAGGTTAGGTAGGTAGCCCGCTCGATTGTCCTTGGGTCCTGAAGCATGAACGTCAGGAGTTCCCTGTAGACCTGATCGTAGAGACCGTCGACTTCGTCATCTTCATTACAGATGGCGCGAGCACGGTCAGCGTCGCGGTGCTCGAAGGCCTCCAGGCTACCCATCAGCATGCGAGTGGCAATCTGGGCCATTCGGGGGATGTCGATGTAGGGCTTGAGGGGCGGTTCGTCAGCCAGCATGAGGACGATCTTGGCGATGCCCTCGGCGTGATCGCCCATGCGCTCCAAATCGACGATGATGTAGAGGACAGCCACGATGGTGCGAAGGTCGCCGGCCAGGGGCTGCTGGGTCGCGATGAGCTCGAGGCACTTCTCCTCGGTCTCGTAGCGCTTGCGGTTGATCTTGATGTCATCGGCGATGATCTGGTGGGCCAGCTCGGCGTCACGGTTGCGCAATGCCTGGATACCCCGCTCGATGGCACTCTCCACCATGCCAGCCAGCACCAGCATGTCCTCCTGGATCTCGGCTAGTTCACGTTCAAAGGCCGTGCGGGTCATGGCTCTGCTCCTGCAATGAATTCCCGGATGCGGGAGGCCAGGTCGTCTCGAACCTGGCGGAAAACAGCCAGGCGGGCAGCTTCGTCGCCTTCCACCGCCGCCGGGTTAGGAAGGCCCCAGTGGAGCTGCCGCCGGGCGGCGGGGAAGATAGGACATTCCTCGCGAGTCTGGTCGCAGACGGTGATCACGTAGTCGAACGCAACGTGGGCATACTCTCCAACATCCTTGGACCGTTGCCCACTGACATCCACACCTATCTCCCCCATGACAGCTAGGGCGAGGGGATGGAGCCCCGATGGCCTGGTGCCAGCGCTTTGGGCCTCGAACCGTTCTCCCGCTAGGCCGCGCAACAGGGCCTCAGCCATCTGGCTGCGGGCTGAGTTGTGTGTGCAAAGGAAAAGAACCCGTTTCATTGTCCTGCGCGGATCTAGCCGAGGCGGCCGGTGATGTAGTCCTCCGTCCGCCTGTCCTTCGGGTTCGTGAACACCTCCCGGGTGTTTCCGAACTCGACCATCTCGCCCGCCCGGTCTTCCGCCATCATCATCACCGCCGTGTAGTCGGATACACGGGCCGCCTGCTGCATGTTGTGGGTGACAATGACGATCGTGTACTCCTTCGCCAGTTCCCTCATGAGGTCTTCGATCTTCAGGGTGGCCACCGGATCGAGGGCCGAGCAGGGCTCGTCCATCAGCACCACTTCCGGCTCTACGGCAAGGGCGCGGGCTATGCACAAACGCTGCTGCTGGCCCCCGGACAGCTCCGTCGCTGGCCGGTTGACCTTGTCCTTCACCTCATCCCAGAGGGCCGCTTGCCGCAGGCTCTTCTCAACCGTCTCTGCTATCTCGCTGCGCCGCACGAGGAAGCCGTTAAGGCGCAGTCCAGCCGCCACGTTGTCGAACACGGACATGGTAGGGAAGGGATTGGGCTTTTGAAAGACCATTCCCACGCGCCGGCGCACCTCGACAGCATCGACGCCAGGAGCGTATATGTCCTCTCCTCGCAGAAACACCTGGCCGGTGGCGCAGGCCTTGGGGACCACCTCGTGCATTCTGTTGAGGCATCGGATGAAGGTCGACTTGCCGCAACCGGAAGGGCCGATGACCGCAGTGATTCGTCTCGGCGCTACCAGCAGGCCAATCCCGCGTAACGCCTGGAATGATCCGTACCACGCATTCAGATCGCGGACAACCACACCTCCGGCTAGAGCTTCGCCTTCGGAAACCGCGGCCTGCGGTTCGCGCTCGACGCGCATCTCGTAACCCATTATAGGGGCCTCCAGTCGGTGGCGAAAACCAACAGTCATCCTCTGCTCGCTACCTTCTTCTCAAGAGCAAGCGGGCTGTCAGACTGATGACAAACACCGCTAGGACCAGCACGAACGATGCCGCCCAGGCCTGCTGGTGCTGCTCAGAGTATGGCCCAGTGGCGTAGCGGTAGATGCGGAGCGGAAGAGCGTCGATAGGCCCGCCGGTTGCGCTCAGGCTCAAGAAGCGGTTGCCGAGGGCGGTGAAGAGCAGCGGCGCCGTCTCACCAGCCGCCCGGGCGATTGCCAGCAGGGCGCCCGTTACGAGACCGCGCTGGGCCACCGGGATCACAACGCTGAGAATGGTCCGCCAGCGGCTGATCCCAAGCGCGAGAGCCGCCTCCCGCTGAGACTGAGGAACCAGCCTCAGCATCTCCTCGCTGGAGCGGGCCATGATAGGCAGCATGATGATGGCTAGAGCGATACCGGCCGCCAGGGCGGAGAAGTTGCCCATCCTCAGGACTACGAGACCGTAGACAAAGATACCGATGACGATGGAAGGGACGCCGGTGAGGACATCGGCGGTGAAGCGGACAACGTCCCCCAGGCGGGGCCCAGCGTATTCGGAAAGGAAGATGCCGGCACCGATGCCGATGGGAATGCCTATCACAGCCGCGAGGCCGACGGTGATGAGGGAGCCCACCATGGAGTTGGCAACACCACCCCCCGGCTCTCCCTCGGGCACGGGCATCTTCGTGAACAAGTCTATGTTCAGAGAGCTGATGCCTTTGGCCAGCACAAACCCCAGGATCAACACCAGCACCCCCACCGCGAGGAAGGCGGAGACGGCGCAGAAGCCCAGCATAAGGGCATTGGTCGTCCTACGGCGCTGGTACGTTGAGATGCTCATTCTCGAATCAATCCCGGAGAGCGAGCAATGCGCCAGACCAGTAACCGGGCGACGATGTTCACCAGAAGGGTTATCGCAAGCAGGATCAATGCCAACTCGACGAGGGCCGAGATGTAGAGACTGTAGCTGGCCTCGTTGAACTCACTGGCGACGGCGCTGGCGGCGGTGCTGGCCGGCCGGAACAAAGAAGCAGTGATGTTGTAGCCTCTGCCGATGACCATGGTGACCGCCATCGTCTCGCCCAAAGCCCGCCCCAGGCCTAAGATGACTGCCCCCACCAAACCCGACCGGCAGTAGGGCAGGACGGCGCCCGAGATGACTTCCCACTTGGTGGCGCCCAGGGCCACCATCGCCTCCCTCTGGCTGGTCGGCACGGCGAGCATCACATCCCGGGAGATAGCGGTGATAATGGGCAGGATCATGATGGACAAGATCAGCCCCGCAGCCAGCATGCCGAGGCCGAAAGGCGGGCCAGAGAACAGAGGAATGAAGCTGAGATGGCCCAGCGTCGACCTCTCAAGGAAGTCGCGCACCCACGGGATCAGCACGTAGATCCCCCACAGCCCTAGCACCACGCTGGGCAGCGCGGCCAGCATCTCCACCAGGAAGGAGAACGGATTGCGCAGCCAGGGAGGAGCGATCTCCGAGAGGAAGATGGCGGCGCCGAGGCTCACAGGGACCGCGAGTATGAGGGCGATGAGCGAACTGACGAGCGTGCCATAGATGGCGGGCGCCGCGCCGAACTCCCTCGCCACGGGGTCCCATGTGGTGCCCGTGATGAACCCCAAACCGAACTCGGTGATCGACTGCCAGGACTCATCGACGAGTTCGTAGATGAGCAGGCCACCCAGGGCGAGCAGAGAGAGGCCAAGGCCCACGGCGATGACACGCGCTATTGCGTCTCCAGCATTGCCGCTTCGCCACGGCCGCCTCATGGCCAGCGCCGCTGCACCTTCTGGCGCTCCTCTTCTACCTAGTCGCATCCCTCACCCGGGTTCTGCCTGCAGAAAGGCAAAGGTGGACAGGCTTCCGCGCAGTCCGCCTTTGCCAAGAACTTCATTTGTTTACGGGATCTCTAGCAAAGCTTGTTCTTGATAGGTGATGGACTTGATCTCCGCCTCCGCTTTCTGGGCTGCTTCGGCAGACAGCGGCGCGTACAGCAAGTCCGTTGTGAATTTCTGGCCATCGTGAATTGACCACCAGAGGTAGTAGACCAAAGCCTGACCTTTGCCCTTGTCGGGCTGATTCTGGTAGGCCAGAATCCACGTGAAGCCGACGATGGGGTAGGCGTTGGGGTTCTCCGAGTCCGTCAACAGCACCTTCATGTCGTCCGGCAAGGTCACCCCTACGGCCGCCGCCGTCGTCGCCTCAAGGCTGGGCTCCACAAACTTGCCGCTCTTGTTTTGCATCGCTGCCCAGGTCAGATTGTTCTGCGTGGCGTAGGCCAGTTCCACGTAGCCGATGGCGCCGGGAATCTGGGCCACCTGGGCGGCGACGCCCGCGTTCTTCTCGCCACCGATGTCTCCCGGCCAGTTCACGGAGGTGCCAAAACCCACCTGATCGTTCCATTCTGGGCTCACCTTGCTCAGGTAGTTGGTGAAGATGAACGTGGTGCCCGAGCCGTCAGATCGGTGAATGACGGCGATATCTGTGCCGGGCAGGTTGAGGTCGGCGTTCAGGGCGGCTATGCGCGGGTCATTCCACTTCGTGATCTTCTTCAGATAGGTGTCGGCGAGGACATCAGGGGTGAGCTTGAGCTGGCCGCTCTGGATGCCGGACAGGTTGAACACCACCGCGACGGACCCGCTCGTCATCGGGATGTGGAGGATAGGACCGCCCGCCTCGTTGGCGGCCGCCTCCTGCTCAGCGGTCATGATGCCGTCGCTGGCACCGAAGTCCACCGTCTTCTCGGTGATCTGCTTGATGCCGCCGCCTGAGCCGATGGCCTGGTAGTTAATTTGCACCTTGCACTGCTTGTCGAACTCGTCGACCCATTTGGAGTAGAGAGGACCGGGGAACGTGGCGCCAGCGCCGGTCAAGGCATCAGCCGAGCCAGCTGGCGGACAGAGAGAGGCGACTTGAGGGCCGGCGGTGGACGAGGGAGCCGAGGTACCCGTGGCCGCAGGGCTGGAGGTAGCGGGGCTCTCAGTTCCCCCGCCGCAAGCGGCCAACAAAAAAGCCGCGACCACCGCGGCCAGAACCACTGCCGGTAGTGCGGGCAGTCTCCGGGAGCGTCTGGCCGAAGATGCCCCGTGTGCCATGTGCATCTAGGTTGCCTCCTTACAGTTCGTCTTCATCGTTTGTCCTCACTGGCACGATATGGGTTTCTGTTTAACAGGCTGTTAACGCCGATTAACACGGCGTAAAAGCTAGTGAGCCGCTTGGATTACTGTTGCGAGGACTCAGCCTGAAACTGGTGGAAGGGGACAGCTGGCCGCTAGTGCTTGATGGGCAACGAGGCGGCGGGGATGGAAAAGGTGAAGGTGGAGCCGTGGCCGGGCTCGCTCTGGACGCTGACGGTGCCGCCGTGGGCCTCGACAGTGTGTTTCACCACCGCTAGGCCTAGGCCGGTGCCGCCGGCGCCGCGGGCGCGCTCAGCCTTGTAGAAACGTTCGAAGATACGCGGCAGGTCCTCGGGGGCGATGCCCACCCCAGTATCGCTCACTTTGACAACCACCGCACTCCCATCGGAACTTGCCGACACGTGGACGGAGCCGCCGCCGGGAGTGAACTTGACGGCGTTATGGATGAGGTTGACGGTTGCGCGCTCCAGCCGCTCGGCGTCGCCGATGATGGGGGGCAGGTCGGCGGCCACATCCAGGGTGAAGCTCAGCCCCTGCTTCTCCGCCTGAGGCCGGAGTCGCTCAAAGGCATCGGCCAGGACCGCGGCCATTTCCACTGGTTGGCGGGCAAGTGGCACCTCCCCCGATTCAATGCGGGATAGCTCCAGCAGCTCTTCCACGATCTGCACCAGTCGGTCGACCTCTGCGTCCGCTCGGGAGAGGAACTCCTGGGCCGCTTCCCTGTCCTCCAGCGCGCCCCCTTGCAGCGTCTCGATGACTGCCTTGATGGAGGCGAGCGGCGTCCGTAGCTCATGGGAGACGTTGGCCACGAAATCGCGACGCATCTCCTCCACCCGCTTGACATCGGTCAGGTCGTGGAAGACGGCCAAAGCCGCCCATTCGCCGCCGCCGATGATGGGCGTGGTGATGACCTGAAGCTGCTGGCGGTTCGGACGACTGACGAGGCGCGTCTCTCTACGGCTTTCCTCGCGGCTGGCCCGCAGCGCCTCTATCACCTGCTCGTCGGGCATGACCCAGACAAGGGGATTCCCCACCAGTTCTTCGTGCGAGCGCAGGAACAGGCGCTCGGCCGCTACGTTGACAAACGCAATGCGGCCCTCGGCGGTCACGGCCAGCACGGCGTCGATGCTGCTGTTCAGGGCGGCCACCAGCCGGTTCCGCTCCTGGGAAGCGGCCGCGATGAGGCCCTCCAAGCTCTGGGCCATCTGGTTGAAGGAGTCGGCCAGTTCACCCACTTCCCCCGAAGGCCGGGGGCTCACCCGTTCGCTGAGGTTGCCAGCCGCAATGCTGCGGGCGGCTCGGGCCAGCCTCCCCAACGGACGCAGGACGGTGCTGCCGATGGCCAAGCTGAGGAGGGCGGCCGCCACTGCCGTGACCACAACGGCGATGAGAACGGAGCGGGTGATATCGGACAGGGAAGCGTTGACGGCCGCCGTCGGCCGCGCCACCCGCACGATGCCAACGATGCCGTCGTTGGAGGTGACGCGAGTGGCGACGTACGTGAACTCCATGCCCAGGGTGCTGCTTTGACGGGCGCTCTCGCCTTGTCCAGAACGGACGGCCTCCTGCACCTCCGGCCGGTTGAGGTGGTTATCCATGGTGGCAGGATCAGCTTCAGAATCCCCGAGCACGGTGCCGTCGGGGGCGATGATGGTGATGCGGGTGTCGGTCTGAGCACCCAGCTGTTTGGCAAGCTGGTCGAAGACCGCTGGCGCAGTCCCCTCACTGAGAAGGGGCTGCGCCAGGTTCGCCACCATCTGAGATTGGGAGGCCAGGTCCTCCTCGATGTTCTGGCGGAAGTCGTCGTCTACCTTGTCGAGGATGTACAGGCCGAGACCGGCGAAAGCGGCCACGATGAGCAGGACATACGCCGCCGCGGTGCGAAAGCGGAGGCTCCCCACCATCGCTAACCCTCGAATCGGTATCCGACCCCGCGGACGGTGATCAGACGGGTGGGCTTGGTGGGCTCATCCTCGATCTTCTGGCGCAGCCAACTGATGTGGACATCCACCGTACGGGTGTCGCCGGCGAAGTCATAGCCCCATATCTGATTCAAGAGCTGTTCACGGGTGAAGGCACGGCCGCGGTTGCGCAGCAAGAATGTGAGTAGCTCTAATTCTTTGGGCTTTAAGGCCAGCGCCTCGCCGCGCCGCGAAGCCTCTCTCCTCCGCAGATCGACTCGAAGGTCGCCCGCCGTCAACGCCTCTGTCTCGGCCGTCGGGACCGTCTCGGCGCGGCGGAGAAGGGCACGCACGCGGGCCAGAAGCTCCCGCATACTGAAGGGCTTCGTCACGTAGTCGTCGGCCCCCAGCTCTAGCCCCACCACCTTGTCCACCTCGTCGGTCTTCGCGGTGAGCATCAGGATGGGCGCCGTCATCTCGCGGCGAAGGATGCGACAGACCTCAAGTCCGTCGAGCCCTGGAAGCATGAGATCGAGAAGGATGAGATCTGGCCGATCGGCCCGGGCCACGGACAGGGCAGCTTCGCCGTCCGTGGCCGTAACGACCTGATAGCCTTCGCGCTCGAGGTTGTACTTCAGGGTCGCCACGAGCGTGGGCTCGTCATCGACAACGAGGATCTTCTTCACCAAGTCCCAGGGTTATTATAGAGCCTGGGCGGTCACACTGGCGATTTGTCAGAAGGGGCGCTCAAGGAGCCCCCCACCACGTCACCTCGCTCGGCCGGCTTCTGACCAAGGAATTCGACGCCCATTGGAGGTTATCTACATACCCCTGCCGAGCCTTTCAACTCCCCCAAGAATCGCCTGCTGTTCGTCCACGCTGACAGTCGCCAATTCTGGGCAGGTGAAATTTTGCGAGGAGCCGGAGGCACAATGCAGACCCAGGAGTCAGAGAGGGGAAAGCTTTCTGAGGCGGGACCCGATTGACAGCAATTTTGACAGCAACCCGGACAGATGACAGCAGCCGCCGGGCGACGAAAAGGGTCGCCCTGAGATACGGAGACGACGCCTGCGGACGGCTCTAGGCGGCCCAGGTCGAATTCCCAAACCGCGGGTCTTGCCTCGGCCGCGTGCTGCCTCACTATCGAATCTGCACCGGTGGGCGCTGAAAGGGAAGACCTGTTACGTCCTCATTGAACGCACATCCCCATGTTCGTTCAATGGTGACGCTTGGACTAGTGCCATAACGAACTAGGGAGCATTCGCGAGCTATCCAACCTCCGTCCTGCACCGTCGATGCGCTCTGGCCGCTGTAGGCGCGAAGCTTTCCGCCAGAGAACCTCCTAGAGGTGAGGTCGGGCCGGTACGCGATGATTGGGCGAGCGATAACGAAGATCATTTCCTTCTGGGACGCCGCACATTCTTCGATGCACGAACCGGGTGCCTGCCGCCTTCCGTCGCGCCACCATCTGTGGTCCTGGAGAGCGTGCCCGCGGGGCAGGCGGTTCGGATCGTCAATTCTGAGACGCTGCCGGCAGGGGATCCTGTGCAGAAGCGCCGTAGCTCCTACAGGCCTTTGCCAGCCGCCACCACCTGCACGTCCACATCTGTTGCCAGCCTTAGAAGCGCAACAGCGGTCGAGCCTCTAAGAAGCAGGGAGAGGCCGCGCCGCCTTGGATGGCCGATCACCACAATACGCCCCGCGTTCTTCTCGCGCGCGACACGAACTAGCTCCTTGGCGACATCTGAGCCTGTGGCGCGAATGATCTCGGCACTACCCAATCGGGGATGCGTTCCCGGACGGGGACGCCGGTGATGGTCTCGACGATGTCGGCCAGGCTTTCCAGGTGCTGGATGTTGACGGTGCTGATGAATGGTGATGCCGTTTGCGGGGGATGATCGCCAGGTCCCCGATAGCCTGCCCGGTCAGGGGACGACCGTAAGTCTCCACGAAGCCGACGACGTCGGTGCCGCGCTCCTAGCGGTCCAGCCGGTACGGGAAGTCGATGACCCTCACCCCGGGCCGCTTCCTCAGGTAGGGCTTCAGGCGCAGGACGTCCTGGTTATGGAGGAGCCGCTCCCACCAGTGACGCGGGACGAAGCTGGGCAGCACCACCGCTATCGGCACACCCGGTTCTGACCTCTGCAACGACCCCACGTATGCTACCATCGGTGCCACGAATGCCCGGTACGGCGACTCGATAACCAGCAGTCGCACGTCCGGGATCGTCTTCTCCCAGCGCGCACTGAGCTCTTCTGCCTCTTCTCGGTCGTCTGTGACGTGCACTGCCGTGACCCTGCTGGACAGCTCTCGCACAAACGCTATGGCGGCCAGGCTCACCTTGTTGATGGCATCCACCGGCATCACGATATGTTCCCGCGTTGGTGGGCGTTCCGCCGGCACCGTCGTCGGGATGCTAGATGGAGGCGTAACCTCCTCGGCCCGCGCCGCCTCCTCAAACCAGTCGTAGTGGCGCCGGATGCGCGTGAACAGGATGATCAGCGCCAGCATCAGCAGGATGGAGATCCAGGCTCCGTGGGTGAACTTGGTGCCGGCGATGATCACCGCCACCACCGCCGTCATCGCCGCTCCGACGCCATTGATCGCCATGCCCGTGCGCCAGCCCGTCTCCCGCAACCGCAGGTGGTGTCTCACCATGCCCGACTGCGAGAGGGTAAACGAGACGAAGACCCCTATAGCGTACAGCGGGATCAGCCTCGTCACCTCTCCAGCGAAGACGATAAGCAGAAGAGACGCAGCGCCCGCCAGAAAGACAATGCCGCGGGAGAAGGCCAGGCGATCGCCCTTGAAGGCGAACTGCCGCGGCATGAACCGATCGTTGGCCAGGATGGCCGACACCCGTGGAAAGTCAGCGAAGCTGGTATTGGCGGCCAGGAATAGCACCATCGCCGTCGCCGCCTGGTAGGCGTAGTACAGTGGGTTCTTGCCCAGGATCTCCCTCCCCAGCATCGACACCATGGTCTCCTTGTCCGACGGCACCAGCCCGTAGCGGTTGGCGAGGAAGGCAACGCCCAGGACCAGGAACCCCAGGATGCAAGCCATCGTGGTCAGCACCGTGCGGGCGTTCTGGCTCTCGGGCGGCTTGAAGGCCGGCACGCCGTTGGAGATGGCCTCCACCCCCGTCAGCGCCGCGCTGCCCGAGGAGAAGGCCCGCAGGATCAGGAACAACGTTAGGCCCTGAGTGGCCGCCACCTGCTCCCGCGGTGGCGCGCCATGCAGCAGGGACCCGGGCGCATCTCCCGTCAATACCTTGACCAGGCCCACCACGATCATCGTGCTCATCGCGAGGATGAAGAAATAGGTGGGGGCGGCGAACAGCGTGCCCGATTCCCGAACCCCCCTTAGATTGCCCAGGGCGAACAACGCCACGACCAGCACGCCGATGGGGACGCGGACATCGTATAGACCGGGCGCTGCCGAGGTGATGGCCGCCACCCCCGCCGCCACGCTCACCGCCACGGTGAGGACGTAGTCCACCATCAACGCCGACGCCGCCAGCAGCCCGGGATTCCGCCCCAGGTTCTCGTGGGCCACTATGTAGGCACCGCCGCCGCTGGGGTAGGCCTTGATCGTCTGGCGGTAGGAAAGCGTCAGGATGGCCAGCAGTAGCACGATGACCCCGGCAATGGGCAGCGCCCTGGATAGCGCGCCCGAACCGGCCAGCGCCAGCACGATCAGGATCTCCTCCGGGCCGTAGGCGGAGGAGGACAGAGCGTCGGACGAGAAGATCGGTAGCGCCTTGACCTTGGTCAGTCGTTCGTGGATCGCCTGCGACGTGGCGAATGGGCTGCCAATAATGACCCGCTTCACGCCGGCCAAGTAGCGCCCGAGGGTGTCTGCAGGGAGGCTGGCCAGGCGGGTGGCTTCCAGGTAGCCGGGAGCGACCCGCGTGAACCTCCGCTGGCTCGGAACGACCCGCAGGTAGGGCCCGCGCGAGGCCTGCCCATAGCGAACCTCGCGCAGCTCGATGTCCTGTTCCGGTCGATCGGCGCCGCCCCGCTCCTGGCGCGGGATTACGATCCGAGTGTGGCGTTCGTTGAGATCCACACCGTCCGCTTCTGCATGCTTCTCTCCAGGGCGGGGCGAATCGGTACTGCTGATGCCGTCCAGGCCGCTCCCCCTGGGGCGCTTGATGCGTACAAAGGACGGACGGCTCTTCTTGTTCATGCCATCGGCTGTCGCCGAGCGAGGCGCACGATGAGATGGTCGTGGTTGACAGTGACATCCGCATGCAGGTCGTGCTCCTCTGCCAGCTCTAGGGCCAACTCCTGCAAAGCAGCCGCTTCGTCGTAGCCTTGCACGGGCACTGACAGAGTCATTGCATCGATCATTTCAGGAGAGGTCGAGGGTAGCGTCTCGAAAGCGGACAGAAGCAGCATTTCTCCATGGCAGCGGCCCATCACAGCCCACCGCGTCCAGGATCGCGCCAATTAGCTCAACGCTGGCTAAACAGAGAGCCTGGGCTGCTCAATATCGGCTCAAAAATGCCGAGGGCGTGCGGGCGGTCACCCGGTTGGTTGAATGTCAATGGGGCCGTGTGGGGGCATCCGGCCCTCTTCCGGGAGCGGCCGGTATCGCTACGGTTCTTCGCTTATCAGACGGTACCCGACGCCGGGCTCCGTCAGGAGGTGACGCGGCCTTTGGGGGTCTGCCTCGATCTTCTTGCGTAGCCTGGCTACGTAGACGTGCAGGTAGTGGGCTTCCGAGCCGTACTCGGGACCCCACACTGCCTGGAGGAGGGCCCTATCGGTAAACACTCTGTTGGGATGTGAGACGAAGGCTTTCAGGAGCTCGTACTCGGTGGGCGTCAGGTGGACCTCTTCGCCGGCCACACGAACCTTTCGGCGCTCCAGGTCGACTTCCAGATCGCCGCACTGAAGTAACCCGCCCGAAGGCGCTGCCTGCTGGACGGTGTGGCGCAGGGCCACCCGGATGCGGGCCAGCAGTTCCTCGACGCCGAACGGCTTCGTGAGGTAATCATCCGCTCCCAGGTCCAGGGCTGCCACCTTTGCATGCTCCGCTTCGCGCACCGAGAGAACGATGATCGGCGTGCTCGCCCGCTGACGTACCTGTTGGATGACCTCGAGGCCATCGATGTCCGGGAGGCCCAAGTCGAGCAGGATGAGGTCATGCTTCTTTCGTGAGTAACGATCTAGGGCCTCGTACCCCGTTTCGGCAGTGTCCACGTCGTAGCCGTGACGTGCCAGGTTGGTGCTTAGCGTCTTCCGGATGGAGGGCTCGTCATCCACGACCAGGATTCGCACCGTGCCGACTTCTCCTTCGCCCTTCACTCGCTCTCCTCCGCGGCCTCATCCGGAGCCTGACCGGGCTGGCCCAGGGGGAGGGTGAACACGAAGCTCGCGCCGCCCCCCTCTCGATTTTCCGCCCAGATGTGGCCGCCGTGGGCCTCGACCAGGCCCTTAGCGACCGCGAGTCCGAGTCCGGTGCCCCTCGCCGTCTGACCTTCCCTTTGGACCCGATAGAAAGGCTCGAATAGCCGCGGCAGTGCCTCGGGCGGAATGCCCGGCCCTGTGTCAGCTACTTCCACTTGAACTTCATCGTTGTCCCGCGTCGCCCGAATGGCGATCTCGGATCCCGGCGGTGTGTACTTGACTGCGTTCCCGATCAGGTTGGCGAGCACTTCGTCGATCAGAATGTAATCGAGGAAGACCGGCAGCAGCTCCTCCTCCAGGCTTACGACCAGCCGGTGCCGGGAGGTGACAAAACGCAACCGGCCGAGGACATCGTCCACCAACGCGCTCAGGTCATACCAACTCCGCTGCGGTACCAGGCTTCCCGCCTGGATCCGTGACAGGTCGAGCAGGTTGCCGACCAGGCGGTTGAGCCGCTCCCCTTCCTCTTCGATGGCCCTGGCGAAGCCGCGCCGCTCATCCTCAGTCCACTGCACGTCTTGCTGGAGCAGGCTACTGGCCGAGGCGATAATCGAAGCCAGCGGCGTTCTGAGATCGTGCGATACCGTGTTGAGGAGGGCCGTCTTCAACTCATCGGTTCGGCGAAGGATCTCGGCCTCCGCCGCTTCCTCCCTGAGCCTCGTCCGCTCGATGGCGATGGCGAGCTGGTTACCCACGGCTGAGAGGAGGCGATCGTCGGCTGCCGTGAACGGGGCGGCCTGCGGCTGGCGCACAAGGGAGATCAAACCCACCGTCCCGTCTCCTAGACGAACGGGGACCTCGCGAAGCCGATCCGACGCCAGCCCGGGTTGGCCGGGAAGATGCGGCGGCAGCACCCGTATCCAGGGTCCCGGCGAACCCCGGCGCTCGGACGTTGGACCGGCCCCTTCTCCCAGCAGCAGCTTGGGAGTCATACTAGAAGCTCGTGCTAGCCCCAGGGCCTCCTGCTCGCCTGCCTCTGCCCAAAGGCCTGCTGCGGTGCCACCGTGGAAGCCGATGACCACGGCGGCCAGCGCCAGTTCCTGACGCAGGCGCTCTGCGACGGCGGCCAGCGACTCCCGCAGGTCGGAGCCGGTCATCAGACGTACGACGTCATAGAGGACTACGGCCTCTCGCTCTCGCCTCCTGGCCTCGCGCGCCCTGTTTCTTAGTGCGGCGGCGAGCTGTCCGGTGATGACTCCAGTTACAAGCAGCAGGCCCAGCGCCAACCACTCTTCAGGCTCGGAGACGGTAAATCGATGCCTTGGGTCGATTAAGAAGAAATCAAAGGCAAGGAACGCGGCGATGGATGCAAGGACGGCCGGCCTGTTCCCAAAGAAGATCGCGCTTGCCATGACGGCAAGCAGGTAGAGCATGGAGATGTTGGCAACGTCCGTGACCTGTTCGATGCCCCAGATCGCGGCCGTGACGATGCCGGTCAGGCCCAAAGCCACAACGTAACCGGAGGTCCTGTGAGCCCTGAACCAAACCCTTGCCTCGCGCATCACACGATTAGTGTATCCCGTCTAGGGGACGGTTGGTATAGACCCTCCAGATCTTCCAGGCGGAGAAGGGTAGGGCCTCAGCCTCCCACGACGCCTTTCACGAGTTGGAGGGGATCGCGGCAGAGGGAGCAGAAGGCGCCGCACCAGCCACAGCGAGCGGGTGCCGTCATCACGCCAGCGCCTTCCCGCTGCGGCCGTTGTTGTTCACCCGGTACCAGCAGCGCAACGGGTACGCGGTGGAGGCTCCTAAAGTAGAAAAAGGCCCCGCACGGGGCCGTTTCTATATCAGGGCTCTGGAGGGCCGGGTGGGATTCGAACCCACGACTCCCGGATTAAAAGTCCGAGATCCTTTGACTCCGCCGACAAGGCTAGATTCGTCCAACTGGGATTATCCGGAACTTGTTTCGTGAACCGCGGGTCTCGCCTTTGCCGCGTTTATGAATCACTGTCGAATCTGCACCGCTGGGCGCTGAAAAGGAACACCTCCTACGTCCAAATTGAACATACATCCCCATGTTTGTCCAGTGGTAGATAGCTCCGCAGGAGCGTCCCTGCACGACGTGCCGGTCGTCGAGTACGAGCGCCAAACCGGCAAGCCCTAGTCGAAGGGCTGGCCGTACCGTTCCCGGTGGGCTATCGACTCTAGCGGTTTGCGCTGCTTCTTGCCCCGTCCCAGGGATTCGACCGGGTAGCCGAACGGAAGGACCGCCAGCACATCCAGCTCGGCCGGAACGTGGAGGAGGGCATTGATCTCTTGCAGCCCACCGAAGCCGACCCAGTTGGAGCCCACCCCGTCGGCCCACGCCGTCAGCAGCATGGAATGGATCGCGCGGCTCGCGTCGGAGACGGCGAACGGGGTCTTGTCGACCGCAACTACGATCGCCAGCGGCGCCTGTGCGATGTACGGCCCGGTCCGTGCCAGGCCTCCCAACTGGCGCAGCGTCTCCCGATCCTGAACTACTATGAAGTGCCAGGGCTGCGCATTCTTCGCACTCGCCGTCAGGCGCCCTGCCTCGACGATCCGGCGAACCACTGTCTCCGGCACGGGGCTGTCCTGGTAGCGCCGCACGGCCAGGATCGTGCGGATAGCCTCGAAGACGTTCATCATTTAGGTTTCCTTTCCTCGGCGGGCTCTTTGGCCAGCAAGTCTACGTTGGCGAGCCAGGTTCGCGTGATGCGGAGCGCTGACCTTAGGCCCTCATTCCCTCACGAAGTACAGGAAGTCCAGGTCCCCCGGGGAGTGGCCCAGCGATGCCAGCATGATCCCCGCCTCGGCCCTGTGGTGCGAACCGTGGTTGACCAGGTGGCCGGCCAGTTGCCACGACGGCCAGTGGTATTCCTTGCCTTCCCCGGGGTGAAAGGCCGACACCTCCGCATCCAGCCGCTCCTGCGTCAGCCCTTCGGCATATGCCTTCAGATCATCGTGTGAGCGCGCGAACCATCGCCGCACGTCTTCGAAGGGCATGCGCTCATATCTCTCCGGCGGAGGCGATGCCTCCGGCTTCCCATTGAGCACCGAGAGCCACCAGGTTTGGACGCGCACCACATGCAGGAGGGTCATCCGCACGCTCTCGTGGCTGCCGCTCACCTGCCGCCCGAACTCCTCCTCGCTCAACGCCGCGGCAGCGTCCAGTACCTTCTGGTTCGCCCACTCGTTGTAGGCAATCAGCGATCGCGTGTGCTCTACCCAACTCATGGGTGCCTCCTCGCTTTGGTTCATTTTATTATTAACCTATCGCAAGCCACGGTGCTACGATAGAAGGATCGCGGGGGGCCTTTCGTCGAAGCGGCGACGCTCACAGGATCGCTGCCTAGTCTGGTGAGGAGTTTGATGGCAAGAGTGCTGGGGATGGCCGAGCGGCGATGATACATATCGGCACCTCCGGATACAGCTATCCCGAATGGCGGGGCAGCTTTTATCCCGCCGACCTCCCGACCTCCAAAATGCTCGGTTATTACGCTGATCGCTTCTCAACCGTCGAGATCAACAATACTTTCTACCGGTTGCCCAGCGAGAAAGTCCTGGCGGAATGGGCGCAACAGACGCCCACCGGCTTCGTCCTTACCCTGAAGGCCCCTCGCCGCATCACCCACGAGGCGCGGCTCCGAGAGTGCGAGGAGCTGACGGGGGTCTTCTGCACCAAGGCGCAAACCTTGGATCCAAAGCTCGGTGTGCTGCTCTTCCAGTTGCCTCCGTGGTTCAAGAAGGACTTGAACGTCCTGGACGCTTTTCTGGGCCAGATGCCGTCCGATGTAAGGGCAGCTTTTGAGTTTCGCAATGCTTCCTGGATCGCGGACGACGTCTACGCTCGCCTCAAGGCGAAGAACCTTGCCCTTTGCATCGCCGATACCGCGGACGCTACGACGCCTCTCGTGCCGACCGCCGACCACGGCTACTTTCGCCTGCGGGATGAGGGCTACGGGGAGTCGGACATTGGAGAATGGGCCGAGACCATCACCCAGCATGCGGGAGACTGGAAGGACGTGTTTGTCTACTTCAAGCACGAGCAGGAGGGCAAGGGCGCCGAGTTCGCCCAGTTGCCCGCAAAGATGATCTCTCGGGTTGACCTACCTTCTGCGGGACCGCCTTCGTAACAGATTGGCGAATCCCAGCTTCTCCCTTGCCAACCCTGTGGCCTCTGATTACCATGGTGGCGGCTGTCCAACATGAGCGGCCGGCAGGGAGGCAATAGGATGAAGCCAGTTAACGCGGCGACGGCCCTGGCCGTTGGCATCTGTTTGGCAGCGCTGGCAGTGGCCTGCCAAGGCGGGGACAAGGAGGACACGCCCAGCGCTTCTGCCACTGGTACCGCCGTGGCCACCGGCAGCCCCGCTCCGGCAACGGCAGCGCCCGGCATCACCGACACCCAGATATTGCTCGGCGCACATGCCCCCCTCAGCGGCACCTATGGCGCGGTGTACTCCATGATCCCGCGCGCCACGCAGGCGTACTTCAAGTACATCAACGAGACCCAGGGCGGCGTCTGCGGCCGCCAGATCGTCTACAAGGTCGAGGACAACAGCTTCGACCCGGCCAAGGCCCTGGAGGCCGTCCGCAAGCTGGTGGAGCAGGACAAGGTGTTCGCCATCGTCGGCGCTTTGGGCGACCTCCCTCACCTGGGGGCCTGGGACTACCTGAACGAGAACGGAGTGCCCGACCTCTTGGTCTCCGGAGGTACGCACAGATACGGTTCTGACCCCGATGGCCATCCGCTGACCTTCCAGATGCTCCCCAGCTACAAGATCGAGGCCACCCTGGGGGGCCGATTCATCTCGGAGACGCTTCCCGGCAAGAAGGTGGGTTTCCTGGGCGAGATGGACGGCCACGATGACGCCCTGGCGGGGCTGCAGGACGGCCTTGACCCCTCCAAGAACGAACTGGTCGCCGCTGAGAGCTACGAGCCTACCGCCCTCGACGTCCGCTCCCAGGTGATCAACCTCCACAATGCCGGCGCCGAGGTGGTCGTGCTCGGCACCAGCCCAGGCTTCCTGGCCCAGGCCATCAAGGAGGCCGACCGCCTGGACTGGCATCCCGAGTTCCTGGCCGGCTACGTCAACTCGGACGACATGATCTTTCAGTTTGCCTCGCCGAAGCTGCTGGAGGGCATGATCACCTCGCAAGCCTTCAAGCTGGCGGCGTGGCGGGACGACCCGGACGTGGCCAAGCACTACGAGCTAATGCAGAAGTACGGCGGGCCGGCGCCTACCAACTTCAGCATCTATGCCCAGGTGCTGGGAGAGCTGACGGTCGAGATCCTGGGCAGGACGTGCGACAACCTGACGCGGGAAGGGCTGCTGGAGGCCATCAAGTCCATCAAGGACTGGCGTAGCGACCTAATGAACGAAGGCATCAGTATCACCTTCGGCGAGAGGGACCACACGGCCATCCAAGCCGGCAGGATGATGCGGGCCACCATCGTGGACGGCAAGGGCAAGTTCGAGTTCTTTGGGCCCTTGTTTGTCTTCACTGACGAGGATCTGCAGTAGGGCCGGCGCTGCCGCCAGAGACGGGTGGTAGGCACTTGCACCAGTTCAGCTTCGACTTCGGCGACCCCTTCTTCGACTTGGCCGGCTGGCAGGTGGGCCTGCAGGTCATCACTTTCGAGAACGCCTACGGCCTCGACCCCGAGCGCATCCGCCTAAGGGAGGAGGATGGCGGCTTCGTTGTTGCCGCCGACGGCCTGATGTGGGCCGGTGGCCAGCAGAAGGCCGACGGGCGGGCGTCGGTGACGGCGCGCCGCACCGCCGACGGGCTGGAGTTAGTGGCGAGCGCAGCCCTGCCCAGGAAGATCCGCTGCACCAAGCTGATGCTGCGCGGGTTGCCCAGCGGCGGGCTCATCGGCCGCGCCTGGCTGGGAGGCTCGTTTCCGCCCGGCGGTACCACCCTCAGCTACCCCAGCGACTTGCATACGCCCCTCGTCTTTCTGCGCCTCTCAGACGGCGATCACCTCTACTTCCGCTCGCTGGACGGCCGAGTTCGCTGTAAGCGCTTCGCCCTCTACGAACGAGAGGGGCTGGTCAACATAGAGCTGATCCACGAAGACGCGGCCCACGAGATGGGCAGCTCCAGCGAGACGCCGCCCTGGCGCGTGGGCCGCTGCGCCGACCCGGCCGCCATCGTCGAGGAGCACCTGGTGCACCTGGAGCGCTCCTTCGGCCTGCGTCCGTGGGAGGAGCGCCCGGACGTCCCGCCCTGGGCCCACGACATCGCGCTCGTGGCGTCTATCCACGGCATGCACTGGACGGGCTACGTCTTCAACACCTATGCCCAGATCCTGGCGACCATCGAATGGATCGCCGAGCGCATCGAGGGACGACGCGTGCTGGCGTTTCTGCCGGGCTGGGAGGGCCGCTACTACTGGCAGTACGGTGACTACCGGCCGGAGCCACGCCTCGGCGGCGTCGAGGGCTTTCGCGCCCTGGCCGATGGCGCCCGCTGTCTGGGGGTGAAGCTCATGCCCATGTTCGGGGCCAACTGCGCCAACACGGGCTTGGACGGCTTCGAGCAGTGGGGCGGGCCGTCGTTGCTGCGCTCGGCGGGCGGGCACGTCTTCCAGGGCAACAAGCCCGACTGGGACACCTCTCGCGCCCACGACCCCGGCTGGCAGGCCTGGCTGAACCCCGGTGCGCTGGCGTGGCGGGAGCGGCTCCTGAGCCAGGTGAGCGACCTGGTGGTGGAGTACGGCCTGCCCGCCGTCTTCTTCGACACGCTCCAGTTCTGGGAGAACGACCCTAGCTACCCGGTGTACGAAGGGCTGGTGGCCCTGCGCGACGGGCTGAAGGCCCGTTTCCCCGACCTGCTGGTGGCCGGCGAGGGCTGGTACGACGCCCTGGGCGCCGTCACGCCGGTCTCGCAGGTGGGGACTCCCGCCCAGTGGCCGCAGGTCTTCGCCCGCTACAACCGGACGTTCGGGCACCTGATGTGGGGCGACCCCAGCCGCGCCAGCTCGGGCGTGCACGAGGCGGGCGCCACCGGCTTCGGCCTCGTGCCCAACGAGCGCCACTGGTGGCCCACGGTGACCATCGTCGACGGCACGCTGGCACGGGCGGCCGACAAGGTCGAGCAGGTCATCGCCCAAGCGCAGGATTACGCCCGCCGGTTCTTGTAGCTGAGCTGCCCCACGCGGTGGTGTGGGTGTGCCCAAACGGGTGACTAGAAGAAGACCGACCTGTCGCTGTTTACCACCCAGTCCACGAGGTCCGCCATCGAGCCGATCTCCACGTCTTCTACCACCTCCTCCTGGCTCAGCCCGCGCTCCGCTGAGCAGACGCGGCAGGCCTTGACCTTGAGGCCCTCTTGGATGGAGGCCCTCAGCAGTTCCTCGCAGTTGGGCATACCTGCGTCGCCCACAGGCATCTCCGGCGGCCTCTGTCCTCGTTTGGCGGCGAACACGGCGTCCTCAAAGAGGAAAAAGTTCACCTGGTGCCCTTCGTGAAGAGCGACCAGTGAGAAGCGCAGGGCAGTGTAGACCCGCTCCTTTCCATAGGGCGGGTCGCCCACCGCAACCGTTATGATTGCCATCTGGTTCCTCCCTCGGCTTCAGGTTCACCGGCGTGTTAGGGCGGCGGCGGGCGGGTTCCCCGACATGGTTGGCGCCTCTATACTATACTAACGTCTTCCGTCCAGCGGCCGGCTACCGCATCCCATAATGGGGAAAGGACTTTGGGAGCAAGATCCGGATAGAGCCGGTGGTGAGAGCAGGCTACGCTGGATGCGGAGGTGATGACGGTGACTACGGTAATCGACGACCTTCAGGACACGCTGGCGTCAGGCGAAGATAGCCTCTGGCGAGCGGTGCTGGCGCGGGATGGAAGCCACGGCGCGTTCGTGTACGGCGTGCGCTCCACGGGGATCTACTGCCGTCCCACCTGCCCTTCGCGGCGGCCCCGCCGTGAGCAGGTTGTCTTCTTCGCTTCGCCGCGCGCCGCCGAACAGGCACACTTCCGCGCCTGCCGGCGCTGTCGGCCGCGGGAGGGCAGCGGATTCGACCCTCAAGCGGAGCTGGTTAAGCGTGTCTGCGGCTACATCGAGGCGAATCTCGAAGAACCGTTGACTCTCGCTGCTCTGAGCGGCCACGTGAACATCAGCCCTTACCATCTGCAGAGGACCTTCAAGCGCATTGTGGGGATCACACCCCACCAGTACGCACGCGCGCGCCGTCTGAGCACGTTGAAGGCGCAGCTCAGGGAAGGCCGAGGCGTGACGACGGCGCTCTACGAGGCCGGCTACGGGTCCAGCAGCAGGCTCTACGAGGAAGCAGCGGCTGGGCTGGGGATGACCCCGGCGACCTACCGTCGCGGTGGGCAGGGGATGCGGATCGGCTATACAATCGTCGATTGCCCCCTCGGCCGGCTGTTGGTGGCGGCCACCGACCGGGGCATCTGTGCCGTGAGCCTCGGCGGCGCTGGCGGCGGGCTCGAGGCCGCGCTCGTGGCGGAGTACCCCGCAGCGGAGATCCGTCGTGATGACGGCGGTCTCGCCGAGTGGGTCAACGCGCTTTTGCGCCATCTGAACGGTGACCAGCCCGACCTGCGCCTGCCCCTAGACGTGCAGGCCACCGGCTTCCAGAGGCGAGTGTGGGAACAGCTGCGGGCTATCCCCTACGGCGACGTCCGCTCCTACGGGCAGATCGCCAGGGCCCTGGGACGCCCCGCGGCGGCGCGGGCTGTCGGCCGTGCCTGCGCCACGAACCCGGTGTCGCTGGTCATCCCTTGCCACCGGGCTGTGGGACAAGACGGCTCCCTCACCGGGTATCGCTGGGGTCTGGAACGAAAGCGTCTATTGCTGGAACGAGAGCGCACTGTCACCTCCCAGTCACCCCGCCCATCCTGAGCGTGTCGAAGGATGAGCGGGACCTCATGCTTCGACACGCTCAGCATGAGCGGCAAAGAGGGAGCGGCGCTCGCCTAGGGCGGCGCCGGCCGTCTAGGGAGCGCCCGTGAAGCCACGCGAGCTGGCGGTTCTGCTCCTTCTGGGGGCTACCTGGGGCTCGTCCTTCCTATTCATCAAGGTCGGGGTCGAGGACCTGTCGCCCCTGATGCTGGTGGAGGGGCGCTTGCTGCTGGGCGCCGGCTCCGTCGTGATCGCGGCCTATGTGTTGGGCCTCTCGCTGCCCCGCTCTCGGCGTCTCTGGCTGGACGTGACCATCATGGCGGTGCTGAGCAACATCGTGCCCTTTGCTCTCATCGCCTGGGCGGAGCAGCACATCGCCAGCGGCACCGCCTCGGTGCTGAACGCCAGCATGCCCCTGTTCACCGCCATGCTGGCGCCGTTCTTCATCACCGAAGAGGGGATGACGACCCCCAAGGCGGCGGGCGTCCTTACCGGCTTCGTGGGCGTCGCCGTTTTCTCTGGGGCCGACATAACTGACATTGGCTCCAACGCCCTGGGCGACCTGGCCGCTGTTGCCGCTGCGGCCTGCTACGCGGTGGGGGCGGTCTTTGCCCGCCTGCGCCTGAGCGGCGAGCACCCCCTTACGTCCACGGCCGGACAACTTGTGTCCGGCGTTTTGCTACTGACACCCCTTGCCGCCGTGCTGGGCGCTCGCGAGGGCGTATCGTTGCACGTGGACTCAGGGCTGTCGCTGCTGGCCCTGGGCGTGGTCAACACCGGTTTCGCCTACGTCATGTACCTCTGGCTCCTGGCCAGGGCGGGGGCCGTCAAGACCTCCCTGGTCACCTACGTCATCCCGGTCACCGGCCTCTTGCTGGGCTGGGCCGTCCTGGACGAGACGATCGGTCCGACGGCCATCGCTGGGCTCGTGCTCATCGTGGCCGGCATCGCCCTGGTGAACCGCGCCGCCCTGCGGCGGCCGCGGCCGGCGGCGCCCGCTGTCGAGCCGGTGCTGGACGAAGAGCGGGCGGTCTGACGCCCGTGACTCTTCCCCTCGCTTGTGCTACCTTCGATCTGTCTCTCGCGCGGAAGCGTTAGGCCAGCACGAAGGAGGGCGTCATGGAGAAGAGCATCGCCGTGGGAGGCGTGGCCGGCGAGGGCCTGGACTACAGCGCCTTCGAGAGCGCCATCGGCCTCAACTGGTACGAGGTCGACCCTAACCTGCGCTTCCTGGCCGACCGGCTGGTGGCGCCGGAGGACCGCCAGTGGGTGGAGGGCCATCTCCAGCGAATGGGCGCCCTCTGCGGCGGGCCCATCGCTGCCCGCGCCGAGATCAGCGACAAGCACCCGCCGGTGCTGGAGCGCTACGACGCCTGGGGCAACGAGGTCAATCGCATCGCCCATCACCCCACCGTCCTGGAGACCAAGCGCGACCTGTGGGACAGCGGATTCCTCGGCTTGCCCTGGAGCGAGGAAGTGAGGCAGCGAGGGAGGCCTTTCCCGCCGATGCTCGGCGTGTCCTTCTACTACTTCCTGTCGCAGGCAGAGACCGGCATGCTCTGCTCCATCGGTATGACCACCGCCCTCGCCCGCACCCTGGAGCGCCATGGCCCAGCCGGGGTGCGAGAGCGGTTCCTGCCCCATCTCACCGCTACGAGCTACGCCGATGGCTGGGACGGAGCGATGTTCATGACCGAGGTGAAGGGCGGCTCCGACCTGGCCAGCAGTGAGACCCAGGCCACCTACGCCGGCGAGCACTGGCTGCTCAACGGCTCCAAGTGGTTTTGCTCCAACGTGGACGCGCAGGTCATCCTTACCCTGGCCCGGCCTCAGGGTGCCCAGCCCGGCTTGCGCGGCCTGGCCCTCTTCCTGGTGCCGGCCACGAAGCCGGATGGCTCGCCCAACGGCATCCACATCAAGCGCGTGAAGGACAAGCTGGGCACCCGCTGCGTACCCACGGCCGAGGTGGACTTCGTGGACGCTGAGGCGTACCTCATCGCCGGCGAGCGGTCGGATCTCAGCGCCGCCACCGACGGCCGCGGCCTGAACCGCATGATGGACATGGTGGCCGAGTCGCGTCTGGGGGTGTCCATCATGGGCCTGGGCATCATGCGTCGCTCGTTCCTGGATGCGGCCATCTACGCCGCCGACCGCGAGGCCTTCGGCCGGCGCATCGACCTCTGGCCGCCGGTGCGGGAGACGCTGGTGCAGATGGCGGTGGAGACAGAGGCGGCGGCGGCGCTGGTCTTCGAGGCCGGCGAGGCCAATGCAGCCCTTCCCGGGAAGGGCGACCACCGCCTGTCGCGCATATTGACGCCGCTGGCCAAGTTTCGCGCCGCGCGTCGCGGCGTCGAGCTGGCCAGCCAGGCCGTCGAGATCTTCGGCGGTAACGGCTATATCGAGAACTGGCCGGTGGCCCGTCAGCTTCGCGACGGCCAATGCCACACCATCTGGGAGGGCGCCGAGAACGTCATCTGCCTGGACATCCAGCGGGCGATGATCAAGGAGGCGGCGCACGAGGCCCTGCTCCAGCGGGTGGAGAGCGCTCTCTCCGTGGCCAGCGACCTGGCCCCTAGCGTCCCCGCCCTGCGCCAGCCCATCGACGCTGTCGAGCAGACAGCGCGGGAGGTGCGGGAGGTCATCGCCTATCTGGCGCGGTCCGACCGCGAGGTGGCGATGCTTCACGCCCGGCGCCTGGCCGGCTATCTGGCGGACCTGGCCCAGGCGGCGCTCCTCCTGGAGGAGGCGGTCTGGGAGACGGCCCATCGCGGTTCGGCCCGAAAGGCGCTGGTGGCCCGCATCTTCGCCGATACGCATCTCGTCCAGCGACCGCTGCGGGGCATAACCAGCGGCGACCGCGCTGCCATCGATCACTTCGACGCCATCGTTCGTTACCAGCCAGTACCGGCAGAGGCGATTTAGGGACTGCAGCAGGCCTTTGGCGCGGGTAGGTATGTAACAACCGCCGCTACCCGCGAGTCTGTATAAGTGGACGGCAGGCGACCAACCGCCGAGCCTCTGGCCTGGCAGGACCGATTTTGAAGATACTGGTTGTTGACGACGAGCCCGACGTTTTAGAAGTAGTCCGCCTTTGCTTCCACCTCCGCTGGCCGGAGGCGGAGGTCTTCGCCGCCGAGAACGGCGAGAAGGCGCTGGCTACTATCGAGTCCCAGGCGCCCGACCTCGTTCTGCTGGACATCATGCTGCCGGACATGGACGGCTTCCGGGTGTGCGAGGAGGTGCGCCGCTTCTCCGACGTGCCCATCATCATGCTTACCGCCCGCGACGCCGAGGTGGAGCGCGTACGTGGTCTGGAGCTAGGTGCCGACGACTACATCACCAAGCCCTTCAGCCACCTGGAGCTCCTGGCCCGTTCAAAGGCGGTGCTCCGCCGCTACCAGAACCAGCCTCCGGCTGTGGGCGAGGTGTTCGAAGCCGGCAACTTCCAGATCGACTACGAGACCCGCCGGGTGACGGTGGGCAGCAAACAGGTGAAGCTCACTCCCATCGAATACGGGCTGATCTATCACCTTACCCGCAACGCCGGCCGTGTGCTGCCTCATCGCACCTTGCTGGCCAAGGTCTGGGGACGCGAGTACATGGACGAGCTGGACTACTTGAAGGTCTACGTCCGCCGCCTGCGCCACAAGCTGTGCGAAGAGCTGGGCTCCGGCGTCTGCATCGAGAGCGAGCGGGGCGTAGGCTATCGCCTCATCGCCGCGGACGGCGTCCCTCAACAGGTGCCGGCCCGCTAGCGACGCGCTCCCCCGCCGATACGTTACATCCCCACCGGGCCTCCGGGCTAACGTTCACCGTCTCTTAACCTAATCTCCGCTCGGGTTCATTGTCGCCGCTATGAGGGCCGAGGATACTTGGTCTATGCATGGTTTGAGCGACACGTTGGATTTTCGTCGAAGCTCATTCCGGCTAAGACCACGAGTTGTTATGATGCAAGAGTCTATCCGTTTAAATAAGTGGAGAGAGTCTTGCCGTGCGCTCTTCGCTCATTCGCTGGTCCGCTGCGATTCTCTTGGTGTGGTTCATAGCGCGGAGGCGCGGGGCAATCGGTTTTGGCGGGGGAGACCGCGTGCGCTCTGGTAGGACCAGAGAAGGGGGCTGTGGCATCATGTTTTCACGTAAGGCGGATACATTGCGACGAGTTCTTGCCAGGAGTGCTCGTCCTGTTCTTGGCGGCGTCGTCCTCCTGGGCTTCGGTGCGTTCATCCTACTCTTCATCGGCTCCGATCTCCGCCCTGGATTCTGGACGGCGTCAGCCCAGAACCCAATACCTGTTCCCACGGGGAATTCCGACCTTGAAGGACTGTTGTTTGGGGGCAATCCTGGGAATAACAGTGACTGGACCGATGGCAACGTTTGCGCCGGCAACCTGCCGGATCCCGGCTGCTACTCTGACGGAGAAGACGTGCCACACCGCGCGTTGCTCGTGAAACTCACTGTGGGTGTGGCATACGAACTCGCCATCGAGCATGACTTTGAGGACAATAGCGGCGTCGTCGGCTACGAGAATTTCAACGACTTTGCCGCTATTTCCGGGGTATCGAACCTCACGTCCACCTTTGTGGGCGTCTTCCCCAGCGGCGGCGGCAGGACCGAGAAATGGTGGACAGTCGAGTTCCTTGCTACCGCCGCGTCCGCCGAGATCCGGTGGGATGCGCTCCTCGGGCCGGAAGCCCACTCGTGGAACGGCGCCCAGCTCCATGTCCGCTTCACTGCGGGGGCTGAGAGCGTGCCGATTCCAGTCAACAAGATCGTGCCGCCCCCCACCCTGACGCTGGTGAAGACGGTCATCAACAACAACGGTGGCACCAAGGTCGTAGCCGACTTCCCGCTGTTCATCGACGGCAGCCCCGTCACCAGCGGCGTGGCCAACACCGTGACCGCCAACGTGGTGCACACGGCCAGCGAGACGCAGCAGGGGGGCTACACCGCATCGGCCTGGGGCGGCGACTGTGCTGCCAACGGCACCATCACCCTCCTGCCCGGCGATAACAAGACCTGCACCGTCGCCAACGACGACATCGGCCCCACCCTGACGCTGGTGAAGACGGCCATCAACAACAACGGTGGCACCAAGGTCGTGGCCGACTTCCCGCTGTTCGTCGACGGCAGCCCCGTCACCAGTGGCGTGGCCAAAACCGTCACCGCCAACGTGGTGCACACGGCCAGCGAGACGCAGCAGGCGGGCTACACCGCCTCGGTTTGGGGTGGTGACTGCGCTGCTAATGGCACGATCACCCTCCTGCCCGGCGACAACAAGACCTGCACCATCACCAACGACGACATCGGCTCCACCCTGACGCTGGTGAAGACGGTCATCAACAACAACGGTGGCACCAAGGTCGTGGCCGACTTCCCGCTGTTCATCGACGGCAGCCCCGTCACCAGTGGCGTGGCCAAAACCGTCACCGCCAACGTGGT
>Ga0315286_10000245_pt1 | contig 43100 bp, 42 predicted proteins | sample YL17G10_0_MG_FD_205038 | JGI IMG/M metagenome (GOLD analysis project Ga0315286, IMG submission 205038) | Sediment microbial communities from Yellowstone Lake, YNP, Wyoming, USA - YL17G10_0 | ecosystem: Environmental > Aquatic > Freshwater > Lake > Sediment | place: USA: Wyoming | collected...
TTCCTCTTAGAGTAAGAACCGATTTTTTGATTATTTTTACTTTCTTCATAACCTATCTAATAGATAGGTTAAGTATTTAAACTTTGTGGAATAATTTAAGAGTGATTAATTACGTTCGGAGATACTGATTAAGTAACAAGCCTCTTTTTCAGTTGGTTTATGGGAAGAATAAACATCAGCCAAGTAAGAGATAATTGGCTCAATCCAAGGGGTATATTTCTTTTTAGGAAGATTTATCCTGCATTTTTTGGGTAAGTCTATGTTCCACTTACGACAAGCATAATATAAAGAAGCGTCACCGCCCTCTATACAATATTTTCTCAAAGCAAAAGCTGTATTATTGGCTTTACCACCCTGGTGCTTGGTTCGTTCAACCAACTCTGTTATAATTTCTTGTTCTGTTTTATACTTGGCTCTTGCTTTATAATGGTGTTTGTCCTTAAAAGTATGGTATCTTTCTGGGTCAATCTGATTTTGTAAGAAGAGGATTTTAAGTAAACTCAAACTTTTTTGATTTGGTAAAGGAATAAGAAGTGGCTTTCTATCCTTATCTACATACATTCTGTTTAAAACTTTCTTCTCCCTGCCTTTAGAGTTTTTGGTTCTTCCCATAATATTTATAGAACTTTCATTTTCTTTTATTTCAAGTTCTGTGATCTTTCCTATACCAAATTCTTCTTGATAGGCTTTGTATACACCTACACAATTATATGTTATCCCTCTCAAATAAAACCCTGACTGCGAGTCTTTCAATACCTTATTTTTAAATAGCTGTTTGCAATCAATCTTGCCCTGTTGTACTAATAACTCTAACAAACTAAATTTCTGCTTTCCTTTTGATAGCCCAATAGGACAACCTTGGCTATCTATATCTAGAGTTTCCAAAAGCTTTCCAGAATTAAATTGCTTCCCTCTTTCCATTATCTCTATCCTACAGGGATTTGCCATCCCCGTATAAGAAATGATTCTCATTTGTGATGGTTTAAGATTTGCATAATTTAAAAATGAATTTATAGAGCCTATTCTCTTAGCTGTACAAAAATAATGATATTTAGAATAATTAATAAAAATTTCTTTAGGATTGCCCTGTTGAGTAAGTGCCTTTTGAAGAGAAATGTAACTCCTTCTTGCTTCTTTATTAAATCTTATGCCTGTTGGGTAACCTTCATCATCAATACTTAATTTACCAAGATAAACCAGGTTTCTCTTGTTACCATTATTTTTAAACAAACCCACTACTTCAATCCCTCTTTTTTGTATTATAAGTCTAATCGCTTTAATTTCGTCCAGACCACTCTTTCTAAGATTACGTAAATAAGAACTTAAGTTATTATATACTACATTATTAACTAAAATGTTGGGCGTGTAGGAGTATCCCAAATCAGTTTGTTTTGTTGTTGCATCTACAAACTTAGATTTGGCTTCTGTGTATTCTTCCATAAAAAATAAATAAACTCCAACCTTATATATTTTCTTATCTTATTTATTAAAGAGTTTCCTATTATAGTATACTTCCTTATGCTTATGAGGGTCTATTTTCATATTCTACATATGATAATTTGATTTATATGCAACCTGTAAAAAGTTGTACATAAAATGCCCCTAAAATTCTTCAGAAACATACCTGTTTCTGGCGGGGCTATTATTGAAAAGTAGTGTGCTCTTAATCGTGGTTTAATAACGTAATAACCTACAAATCGTACCAAATAGCACTATTTATCGGTAAAAAACCGATAAATGATACCAAATAGAAAGATTTATATAGTTTTAAAAGAGATAATAATTATGGTAACAAAATATGATATCTTTGAAGTAATATACAAATATCAGCATCCAATAAAACCCATAGAAGTATTAAAAATACTAAATAAAAATGAAATAGAATATGATAACATTCTTCGTCTTATTAATGAACTATTAAACGAAAATCTTGTAGTAAAAACCCCCCATGGGTTTCAAATTAAAAAAACTGAAAGAACAAAAATTCTTTATGATATAATCTATCATTGTTTAAGCAATGACTTAAATTATAACGCTCTTATAGATCCTAATCTTATGGAGTTTGTGAGTTTAGCTTTAAGGCAAAAAGAAATAATTTCCAAAAAGGCGAATTTAAATCCTAAGACTCTTAAAAAATATGTAGACATTTTAAATGAGAATAGCTTAATTTTAATAATTTCAGAAAAGCCGCTAAGAGTCAAGGTATCTTATAATATTCTTTTAAACAATTTGCTAGTCTACTTTGGGTATAAGCATGAAGTTATAATAGAAGACAATTCTGATTATTTTGAAGAGATAATTAGAGAATTAGCTTTGTTTAGGAAATTAAGAAAAGGCAAGGAACAAAGGTATAAACAAATAATAGAAGAATTAGAAGTTTATTTTATTCATCATAGCCTTTCTTTAGAAGGGAATCCTATAACTTTATCCCAAACAAGGAAAATACTAAAAGATAAGATAATACCTTCAAACCTAAGAACTAATGATGTTGATGAAATTCAAAACTATCAAAAAGCTATTTTTCAGATGCTACAAGATAGCCAAAATAAAAGACCGCTTACAATTCCGACCATACTTAACTATCATGCATTAGCTATGGCACATCTCCCCGAAATCGCAGGAAAGATAAGAAAAATAGAAGTTTATATCAAAGGAAATCCTCATTTTAAGACAACCAAAGCTGAAAAATTAGAAGAAGAGCTAAATAAACTTTTAAAGAAGTATAATGATTTTATAAATAAAAAGTCTTCATTGAAAGAACTTCTGGCTTTTGCAGTTTATTTTCACAATGAGTTTCAGCATATTCACCCATTTGAAGATGGCAACAGCAGAACAACAAGATTAATTACCTTTCACTTATTGCAGTCAAAAGAAATACCTATTACTGACATTCCTTTTGGTCTTTTAGACGAGTATCTTAATTATACTAAAGGCTCAAAGAAAAGAGAAGATGTTAAGCTTTACAGAACCCTGCAAAAGATAATTTTATTTAATCTCAAGAAAATAAATGAAAAATTAAAGGCTTAATACTTTTTTATACTGCCAGTATAAATGCTGTATCATAGTCCTCTGTTTCTGCTCAGAACGCCTTGGTTTCTGGCGGGGCTACTTTTATTTTTAACCACTTTTCAATTCACAACAAGGTTTTTAAATGCATGATAATAGGTTTAAAGATGGCAAAGGGAAAAACAACAAGCGAAGAGAAGGTGAGCGAGTTCAAACGAACAGGCGAGCGAAATGGGCGAACAGAACAGGTTCGCGAGAAGGCGAACGAGAAGAGTGAGAAGAGCGAGAAACAAGAAGAAAAGCCAGTTTGGCTGAAATTTAACGATAAAGATGTTGAAGCTATAATCTTAAAACTAGCAAAACAAGGTCTAACCGCAGAGAAAATAGGGCTTGAATTAAGAGATAGTTATGGCATTCCAAAAACAAAACTGCTTGGGAAAAGAATTGGGCAGATTTTAAAAGAAAATAATCTGTACAAAGATCCTTCTAGGTTAAATCTTGAAAAAAAGCAACAAATGTTAAAAAAGCACATAGAAAAAAATAAGACAGATCAGAAGTCGAAAAGAGCTTTTTCAATTGTTTCTGCTCGAATTTTAAAGGTTCAAAAGTACGAAAAGAAAAAACTTTAAAAAAGCGTAAAAAGAGGGAAAATGCTGGAAAAAATTAAAACACTTGCAGAGAATTTTATTGCGCAAGACAAAGAAATACTAATTATCTCACACCACGACACAGACGGCATCTGTTCTGCAGCAATAATGGCCTGTGCTTTGCAAAAATTAGATAAAAAATTTTCTATAAGAATAATAAAGCAATTGGAGCAAGAGTTTATAGAAAAACTTCCAAAAAAAGATTTGCTGTTTTTTTTAGATTTGGGCTCGGGAAGTCTTGAGCATCTAAATAAATTGGACAATGAAGTATTTATTCTAGACCATCACGAAATTGATAAAAAAATAAGTTTAAAAGACAATGTAAGAATTGTAAACCCACATCTTTATACTCAAGAACCGCTTTCAGGCTCGTGTTTGACTTATCTTTTTGTCAAAGAGATAAGCAAAGAGAGCAAAGAGCTTGCTAACCTTGCAATTATAGGGATGGTTGGAGATATGCTGGAGAAAAATATAGGCAAAATAGGAAATATAATAATAAATGATACTGAAATGCTGATTAAAAAAGGTTTGCTTTTATATCCAGCTACCCGCCCTTTAAATAAAACTCTAGAGTTCAGCTCGAGCATGTTTATCCCGGGCGTAACTGGAAGTTCAAGCGGAGCAGCAGGACTTTTAAAAGAAGCAGGAATAGAAAGAGAGAAAAATGGAAATTACAAAAGTTTAATAGAACTAAATGAAGATGAGATGTCAAAACTTGTTACTGCTATTTTGTTAAGAAGAAACGACAAAGAAATAGAGGATTTTATAGGTAACATTTATCTTGTAAAATTATTTAACAAGTTAGAAGATGCACGAGAGCTCTCTGCGATGATAAACTCGTGCTCCAGGCTGGATCACAGCAATATAGCGCTTTCTTTATGCATGGGGAGCAAAAAAGCAAGAAAAAAAGCAGAAGAAATCTACGCAAGCTACAAACAGCATTTGATTGCAGGATTAAATTTTATTTCGAACATGAAAAAAATAGAGGGGGACAATTACATAATAATAAATGCAAAAAGCAACATAAAAGACACAATAATCGGCACTCTTGCTTCAATGCTTTCTATGTCTTCTCTTTACAAAGAAGGCACTGCCATAATAACAATGGCAGATAATGAAAATAAAATAAAAATTTCAGCCAGGATTGCAGGAAGAAACGGCAGAAATATCCGCGAAATTCTAGATTTGGTTGTTAAGGAGGTTGGCGGGGAGTCGGGGGGGCATGCTTTAGCTGCAGGCTGCTTAATAGCCAAAGAAAAAGAGCAGGAATTCATTGAAGCTTTGAAAAAAAAGCTTGAGATAGAGATGGTAAAAATATGAAAGCAAAACCTTTATAATGCCTATTTCTTAAGAGTATTCTATAGAAAATAAATATTTAGCAACCTAGGAAAGGTGACTTGTGAGGAAAATCTCAGAAATCGTAGATTTCTGATGACTCTCAAGAATCTACTCAAGAATTCATGATTCTTGAAGCCTAGGTTTTCATACGATATGAAAGGCAAGTTTGTTAAGGTAAGATGTTCGAAATGCATGAATGAGCAGGTGGTATTTGGAAAAGCGACTTCTGAAGTGAAATGCTTAATATGTGGCAGTATTTTAGCTGAGCCAAGCGGGGGCAAAGCAAAAATCAAAGCAAAAGTCATTGAAGTTCTGGGTTAAGAAAATAAATAGACTAAAATAATATGGCAATAAAAGAACTCGAAGAAGAGCAGATTGTTTTATGCACTGTGAAAAACATAGCTGGAACTGCTGTTTTTTGTAAAATCGAAGGATATGAAAAAGAAGGAACCATGATAACCTCTGAAGTAGCTCCCGGAAGGATAAGGAACTTGAGGGATTATGTTTCTCCAGGAAGAAAAATTGTCTGCAAAATCCTGAAAATTGATAAAGAAAATATTTATCTCAGTTTAAGAAGAGTAAGCGCAAAAGAAAGAAAAGAAGTTTTAGAAACTTATGAGAGAGAAAGGAATCTCGCTGCAACAATAAAAACGATTTCAAAAGAAGCTGAAAATATAATCAAAAAGATTAAAGAAGAATCGAGCTTAGTTGAATTTCTTGAACAGGCGAAGGAAAATCCCAAATTGCTGGAAAATTTAATGAGTAAAGAAGAAGCTGAAAAGCTCTTGAAAATTTTAAAAGAAAAAAAAGAAAAAGAGGTTATTGTGAAAAAAAAGTTTTCTTTGAAAAGCGAGGCAGAAGACGGCATAGTGAGAATAAAGAGGGTTCTGCCTGAAGAGCAGAACATTACCTACCTTGCTGCAGGCAGGTTTTCTCTTGAAATAAAAAATAAAGATTACAAAGATGCCAATTCAAAGCTCATGCAGATTCTGCAGGACATAGAAAAAAAAGCCAAACAAGAAGGCTGTGTTTTCAGCATGGAAAAATGAACAAGCTCCGCAAATGCCCCTTATGCAAAACCTACACCTTAAAAGAAATTTGCGAAAAATGTGGGAAAAAGACAGAGCAAGCAGGATATAAGTATGTAAGAGTAAAGTATATTTCTGAAAACAATAAATAATATAAACTAAAAATAAGAACCATTTTCATGAAAAGAACAGAAGTTTATAGTAAAGATTATCAAGGCACAGAAGATAGTAAAAGGGCAGGAGTTGATTATTATAGAGATCCCCAAGATACAATAGAGAACTCTTTAGAAAAGATGTGTATTGTAAATGAAAGCAGATACAGGGGAATAGACGGAAGTATGAAAACAGATAAAGCATTCTTGTATTTTGAACTAACTTCTTCTGCCCATATAATTTTATCAGGAGAACCAAAAGATGGGTCATTATGCTCTAAATGCAGATATACCAGACGAATTACCCTTCAAATTATGCCAGAATGTGCAGAAATCCCAGTAGAGATAAGGAAATTATTAACAGAAAGAGGATTTGAACCTCAAAAGGGATATACTCCCAAATAACTATTCTTGAACAATAATACATTTATAGATGAAATTCTACTTTTTAGCATGATTATGGATTATATGGGGGCAGTTCAATTATGGGAGAAAAGATATATAGAGGGCGGTAAAAATGGGGATATAATTGAAGGAGAAATAAAAAGCCTCTCTCACATAGAATTAGAAGATGGTAAGTTAACTTTTAACAAAGACAGAACACTCACCATGGTTAAGATTTCTAAAGTCCCTGTTTATGAGGACAAGGAGCAAACATTAGAGTACAGAAGGTTGGTAAGAATAGAAACAACCGGAAAGGGAAAAATTCCAAAAGATATAACAGAACTTTTAAAACAAGAGGGATTTACAAAATTAAAATTAGGTTAAAATAATTTTAATCCAACCCTATTTTCGTAGGGTCTGCTTCTGGTGTGTTTTCAGTAACAAAAACACCTTTTTCTCTGCCAAATCTTACTCTCATCATCCCGCAACCAGCAAAAATATCTGTTCCTTTGCTTTCAAAATAAGTTGCTTCTATTCCTAATTCCAACAACTTATTTCCAAACTCTTCAGGATTATAGGTTCTTGTGTCTTTTGAACATCCAAGAGAACCCCCTGTCCAAGAATAAACCAGAGAAGAAGTTAAATTGGGTTTCATAACTTTTACATAAAATCTAGTTCTTTCTTCAAGTAAACTGGCTATTTCTTGCAAATTGCTGTCAGTATTATTTATTCCGTCTATGAGAGCATAGTTTAAAGTCACTTTCCCTCTAAATTTTTCCATAAATTCTTCTGCCTCATCTAATGCTTGTTTTATATTTAATTTAGGAAGCTGATTTACAAAAGAATTTTGCACTAACCATTTATTTCTTAATTTATCATTTGAAAAATGCAAAGATAATTCTAATCTTAAAGGATAAGGAAGCTCATGTTTTGTTAATTTTCTTATCGTTCCTGGAAGTCCTAAAGTAGACAAGGCAAATCTTGTGTCTTTAACTTTTCCCTTATGCTCAATTATTGCCTTAATAACCTGATTTCCAAACAAAGGCTCGCCATGCCCCATAAAAGCATACTCCACGCTTCCTGCTCGTAAAATTTTCTCCAAATTTCCATCCTGTTCTAAAACCAAGTTTATTTGCTCGTTTAGCTCAGGAGCTGTTAAATTTCCATAATAACCTTCTCTCATATTTGCGCACATCAAACAAGCATAAACACACCCTTTTTGAGAAGATAAGCATAAAGCATATTTTGGCTTTTCATCCGCTCTGTTTGGGATCTCAATAAAAGCGCTTTCTATGGAAAGCTCTCTTTTCCCGCCACTAAGAATATCTATCCCTGTAACATCAAATAGGTATTTTATTGTCCCATCTATCGAAAAAGTTTTAGCCCTATATTCCATAAAAATCAAAAAATAGAAAGCTTAAATAGATTATTGTGATGCAGTTAAAACAGCCTCTTCTGCCTCTCTTTTAACATGGGCTCGCCATATTGTCCATCAAAGCCAGGTCGAACACGGATGTTTCCGATTCTATTATCAATAATAAGCTTGACAAGCAGTTCGTCATCTTTTAAAAATTGTGCAAGCTCTTGTTTCTCTAGGTGTAATAGAATATTTAGTTCATTTCCGAATTTTTCAATTAGATTATTGTAAATTTGCCAGGTTTTTTTACTTGCTAATGTGCTTGCTTTTGCCAAAGCAATCAGTTCGTGTAAAGGCAATAACTTGTAAAAAGGCTTGGCATTCTTTGGTCTAAAGTTAAGAGGATTAGAAGCTAGTTTTTCAACTCTATTTTCAACTCCAATTGTTAATTCTTTCTTGCAAACCGGGCAAATATTATTTAATTTTTTGCTTTCTTGCGGAGAGCATGAAAATTTGCAAATCCTATGTCCGTCATAATGATATTTTCCATATGCTGGGTCGGTTTCAATTGTTGCTTTAAATGAATTTTCCCTAATTTGCTTTAAAATATTCTTGTAAGAAAGTTCACCTAAAAAAATAGTTGCTTCCCTTCCTAGACGAAAAGGCCAAAACGAGTGCGAATCAGAAGAGGAAATTATGCTCTTTTCATTTAAAAAAGAAAATTTTCTTAGCATTTCAGGGTCTGCTGACATTCCAGATTCTACTGCATGTATTCTCTCAACTTTATCTTGAAAAGCTTCTTTTAAGCTGTCAAATCCAGACATACTTCCAAAAATTCCGAACCAGGGAGTTAGACAATGCGCAGGAATAATCTCAATATCTTCGCTTATTCTTTGCATTTCTTCCATAAGCTCAATAGAAGAAAATCCAAATATCGGCCTTCCGTCATAATCTAATCTTCCTTTGCTCTGCAAAAATGCAGTTATCTGCTTAACAACTTCTTTATTTGGAGCAAGAAGAACATAGTGTATTCTTCTTCCTTTGCCTCCTTGAGAATACATTAAAGAAATTTCACTCTGCCACAAAAAAGGAAAATCCTGATAATATAACAAGCCCTCTTTTTCTTCTAAAACTTCCAGCTCTTTAATCCAAGAAGGATGCTGAAAATCTCCAGTTCCCAACAAGTTAAGCCCTTTAATTTTTGCATATTTTACTAAATTAGGAATATCTAAATTTTTGCTTGTGGCTCTTGAAAATCGCGAGTGTATATGCAAGTCTGCAATGAACTCTTTTTGTTCCATTATTCTTTCTCCGAAGCCTTTCTTTTTAAGAAAGAGCTCTTTTTATAGATTGTTGTATATAGAGTTATATTGTAAAAACTATTTTTAAACCTTTAACATTCTAACTAGACTGTAGACATCTCCTGTTGGGTAGGTTATATTTGCAATTGTTATTTGGATTACTGCTAGAAGCCACATAAACAACAGCCAGTTAATAGCTAAAACCCAAACAAAATTGAGGTCTCCTCTAATCTTAACTTTATAATACAGATAAACATTCATAAAAGCCAAATAAAGCCCAATTAAGAACAACAGCCTTAAATCAGAAATAATCCCGGCAACATTAATGTCGGTTCTTTTGTTCTTATCCAGAGCATTATATTCTGTCAAGCTGAAGCGTGTTACGCCTAAAGCTTCTGCTTTGGGGTTGAAAAAATTTGGAATTGTAGAAAACAAATTAAGCTGATAAGAATTCTGGACATCATATTTGTTCAACATTTTTTGATGCGCCTTTTCATGGAGGTAGGTTGATAGCTGGACTAAATAGGGCAGGACAAAAATAATACTCACGACTAAAAATAAGATTACCTGGAATACTTTCCACACCTCTTTTTTCACCTCATAATCCATCTTAATTAAAAAGTAAGAAGGTTAATAAATCTTGCTTTGTTATTATCAACTAGCTCAAATGTATAGAACGGGCGAGTAGTTCAGCGGATAGAATATTTCCTTGCGGTTTAAAGCAATAAGGAAATGACCGGGGTTCGAATCCTCGTTTGCCCATTTACAATAAGATTGTGTCATGGGTTCGAATCTTCGTGGAAAACAATTTTTAATTACCAATTAAAATTTATGATACTAAATTGTAAATTGTTTTGGGGGCATAAATCCTTAGGATTAAATCTCATATAGTTTTTTCGTTTTATCGACGGAAATCCATTTCGTGTTTTTCTCGCTATTTTTGACAATTTTTCTTATAATTTATTGGTTAAACGCTCCCTGCATTTTCCTAAATTTCTTTCCAAAGAATAGTTTTCATACCCAATTCCTCGGCGGGCTTGATGTCCTTATCATAATTATCTCCAACCATCAAACATTCTTGGGGCGTTAAATTAAAATATTTACAAACATTTAGAAATGCATCTTTATTCGGCTTGAGAATCTTAGTCTCAGAAGAAAGGAATATTTTGTCTATCATAGTTAATCCTAGATTCTTAAAAACCTCAGATTCTATCTGAAATGAGTTTGATAAGATAGCCAGTTTATATCCTAATTTTTTTAAGAATCTTAATAGCAAAATTGATTTTTCGTTTACATTAATTCTTTCTTGAAAATTCTTAAAAAAATCTAATTGCGCATTCTTAAACTTTAAGTTCTTTTCTTCACCAATTCTCTTAGCAAGGACTTTTATACCTTCTTTAATATCCCCATAGCTACTTATCTGGAATGTCTCTTTAAATGCCTTATTAAAAGAATCAACTTTTATTTTAACTTCATTTTCCTTTAAAAATTCCTCAAGGTTGCCCCAGTCTATATTAACAAGCACCCCGAACATATCAAATATAACTAGTTTTGTTTCCATTTTATTTATTTCTATTAAACATTATTTTATTTGTAATGTAAACAGGGCATTTTACTTTAAAAGGATTTATCCTACCCATTAATCTTTCATCTTTTGAAAAAGCACCAAGGTTTCCAAATACTTTTTTAATTAAGTTAGTCCTTGCCTTGTTAAAATCTTTCCCTAATTTTGAATCATATGATACTGCTACAACTTTACCCACAATTAAAAAATGGTCTGATTGTTTTATATTTATTATTTTTAGCAAGGAACATTCTATATGGGCTAAACATTCTTTGATTATGGAAGGGTAAATTTTATTCTTTGTTAGTTCAAATGGTTTTTGCTTTTTTAAATTTGCAATTTTGATTTCATCTATACCTTTTGGAAAAGGATACGCAAATATTTTCAATTTATTAATTAAGCTCATGGAGGGAACATTAACTATAAAACATTTGGTTTCCTTTATATTTAAATAAGTGTCTTGAGGAGAAGTATTAACTACGGGGTTGTTAATCATTCGGTGTTGGAATTTGTTTGACGCGAAGAGAACTATTGGAGGATTATAGCTTATGTCTATGAGTGTTGCATATACTCCTGCATTATCTTCACCTTTTTTTGATATTGTTGTGATTAGCACGACTGGATGCATAGGCAACAGATACCTTGAAAATTTTTTATTAATTCTTATTTTCATTTTCAATACTCCAACTTAGGACATCCCCAATATTTAAATCCAATAGTTTCGATGCATTTCCTCTTACAAGCCCAAATTCTGGGAAGGTTAATGAACTCCCAGGATAGAGTACATAAGTATTGTCTGGGAGAGACATCATCCTCTTACAAAAAGTAGCATATATAAATTTTCCATTAATGTCTATTTTTACTCTAGAGCCTTCTTTTATATGGGGCAAATTACCCTTTATTTTACATGAACCAAAATTATCTATATGAACTATACTCCCGTCAGGTATTTCTAATGTTTTTATTTCGTCTATTTTTGCTTCTCTTCCAATCGTTAATGATTTTAGATTTTCTACTAGAATCATTTTAGCTATTGTTGGAGCATAATCTATTTTGCCTCCAAAAGGATGATATTCTTTATCACTTCTATTCTCTGAAATGTATATCTCTTCCACACCAAAATCTTTAATTAACCATGTAAGTACTCCATTATTTGGTCCAAAAAATAATAACTTCTTTTTTTTAGTAACTCCATAAATTCTATTTGGCTTTTCTATGGTGGGGGAGCATAGTACAAGAAAAGCGGTGCCCTCTGGATAATTCTCTGCCATCAACCTTGTTAAAAAACAACAATTTATTAACGAGAACTCTTTAACTTTAACTACTGGTTCTATACTTACTTCATCGATTCTGTCTCCCAGAATCTCAATTATTTTAGTTCTTATCTCATTAAAAGCTACATCATAACAATCTGTAATTACAACTATATTTTTCATAGGTTCTCCTTCATAAACTTTATATTAAACTCGTACGTATCTTTTTTAATCTTACCTGTGGGGGCTAAAATCTCTTGAACAATATTATATAAATGCCACATCGGGGAGGTGAACCAACTGGCTTTCCATATCCAAGGTTCAATAAAGTTATCTACCACCAATAATTCATCTAAGAGCCTTATTCTTGGATATTCTAACATTGCGTAAGTTTTTTGACGATTTAATTGTTGCAATCTTTCGTTTTCTTCGGTATTACTCATTGAGTTTTTTGCTACTTTTCTTGCAAGTTTTAGGTTTCCTCCACAAAAAAGATTAACAAAATCTTGATTTTGTCCTTGAACAAACTCAGACTCTTTTAACATTCTGAATGTATAGATTTCTCCTGTTGACGGCCATAACAGGATACTTTCTAAATGTGGGTAACTTAAACTCAGATTTTTAAACAACTTTTCTCCTATATCCTTAGCACTGAGAGTTAATTGGTAACTATTAGACAAGAACTTGTCCATATCCCTCATGAATTGCCTGATAAATCCTTTTTCATCTTTACTGAGATATCGGGGGGCATCCAGAGTATTCTTAGTTAAAAAGTCATTTAATGAATTAATTCTGAGAATTATTCCTCTTTGTCTTTCTTGGTAAGCAGATAGAAACTCGTTAAGATCTAAATTTATAGCTCTTGTTGGAGAAAAATTAGTTACTTTTACATTTTGGTATCTTAAGCTTTCTAAATATTCGGCGTCTGCTATCGGGGTATTAAATGATTGGATAGTTGCCATACCTAACTTTTAGAAAAAGTAGATATTTAAACTTATCTATATTTAGTCATTAAAAAGTAACAACTTGGATAGTTAAATGCTCCCAGAAAAGGATGTATCAACTTTTGTCATACTTCTTGTATAAAAATGTTTTATAAATTGTGTAATAAAAAGTATTACAAAGAACTCGCGGGGGCGTAACTTTTATAAACATCTCAATCTTAAATCACACAAAGAGGAAAAATGAACCGCACTTTAAAGCTGTTAATGCTGTCTGATGTTTTTGTATTCAGCGGTTTTGGTTTGATATCGCCGATACTGGCTATTTTTATAAAAGATAATTTAGTTGGAGGAACAATACTAAGCGCAGGAATCGCAAGTGCAATATTTTTAATTACCCATTCTATCCTTCAGATAATTTTTGCTAAAAAATTTAATCCTAAAGACAGATTATGGATGGTTTTGTTGGGAACAGCATTAATAGCAGTAGTTCCTTTCGGCTATATTTTTTCTTCCCATATTTATCACATTTATTTAGTGCAGATTGTTTATGGGGTTGGGGCAGGATTTGCATATCCTTCTTGGTATAGTTTATTTTCTTCGAATTTAGAAAAAGGAAAACGCGGATTGCAATGGTCAATTTATAATTCTGGTGTTGGTATAGGCTCTGCAATTGCTGCTGCAGCGGGAGCGTGGCTTGCACAGATAACAAGGTTTGAGTTTGTTTTTGCAATTACGGGCTTTTTTTCAATTCTCGGCTTGTTAGTTCTTTTTGGCTTGGAAAAAAAAGCGCTAAGAAAGATTTAATTTGTAGATAGATTTTTATATCCTGTTTTTCTATAATCTGTATGAAAAAGGGGATTATATCTTTTGTGCTTTTAGTGGCAGTGGTTTTGTTATTTGTTTCTATGCCAATTGTATCTGCTAAAACTTATTCTGGATTTTCAAAATTTATAGACAACATCAAATTATTTTTTGCAAAAGGAGATAATAAAGCAGAATTGGCTCTTGATATTAGAGAAAAAGAAGTTAGCTCGGCGATTTCTAATTTAGAAAAAGGCAATGAGGCAAAGGCAGAAAAAAACTTAAACGCGGCTTCTGGAAAACTAAAAATAGTCCAAAAACAAGCTTCTCCAGATATCTTTGATGAGGTTAAGGAGAATATCAATGAAATTCAAAATAAGATAAAAGAAAGCGGGGGAGATTATGAATTATTGGAAGAGTACCTTACTGAAGAAGAAAAAACAAAATTGTCCATAGATATTTCTGAAAAAGTCTTTAATTATTGTGATGAATTGGCGATGCAGGATTCTTCCTTGGTGGAAAAAGATGAAAAATGCAAGTCTTATGTCTGGATGGAAAAGAAAATAGAGCAAAGATTAGACGAGGAAGAAGAAAAAGCAAAAAGTGAAATCGAGACTCAGGTTCAAGCGTGTATGAATAATCCAAGAGAGTGCAACTGTGATAATATTAAACTTCTCTCAGAAAAAACAAAATGTGAAGATTATAAGTCTTCAGCAGTAAGATGTGAATTCCAAGGCGACAGTTCTGCTTGTGAAAAAATAGAAGCAATCAAGCCAGAAGGAATGAATCAAGAAGGAACAGAAAGAGAAGAGCTTGAAAAAGAGATATTGGAAAAATATCTTCCTGCAGAATGTTCAGAAGCAGGAGTGAGAGATGGTGAAGAATGCAAGAAATTAATTTTAACTTTAAATCAGCCCAAAACAGAATGCATGGAAAATGGAGAATATGTAGGGGAAGAAAAATGCGAGGAAAAATTAGTAAACGGGGGGAATGTTATTAATGAGTGTGTTGTTGATGGGAAGCTTGTTGATCCAAGTGAATGTTTGAATATTGTAAAAGAAGCAAATAAACCGGCTGGAGAAGAATGGGAATTAATGTCGGGAGAATGCAAAGAGAGGGGGGTTTATGATTCTATTGCTTGTGATGAAATAGTAAATCTTCCACGCCCATGCAAAGATGCCGGGTATTATACAAAAAAAGAATGCGAGGCAATGACTTTAAATCAAAATCTTCCTAAAGAATGTGTAGATGCTGGTGCATTAACCCCGGAAGCATGTGAAAAACTAAAACTTCCTTCTGACTGCCAAGGAGCATTTTCAAGAGAAGATTGTGAAAAAATAAAAATAGAGCAAAAATTTCCAGAAGAATGTAAAACTGCAGGAGAATTTGACTCTGAAAAATGTGCAGTTATTATGGTTGGAGAACAATCTCTTGTAGTAACTCCTGGAGCTGAAATGGAATATTTAGTCAGGCAAGGGCTAACCTTTGAGCAAATCCCAGGTGTTTGCATGAACGGAATGAATTTTATAAGAAGTGATAGTTGTGATGTAGAACTTGTAAAATTAGGAATAACTCTTCCTAAACCAACAGCTACAGCAGGTATTTCAAAAGAGTGTATGGTTGACAATCGTGTTGTTGTTTCTCCTGAAGAATGCCAAAATAAAATAGAGCAAAATATTATAATTAATACGATTCCAAAAGAATGCCAGGATGCAGAAGTTACAAATCCTGAAGAATGCAGCAGTTTTATGGAAGAAAAAAGAATTCAAGAAGGAATTGGAATTAATATGCCTGAAGAATGTATGGGCATATCAATAGAAGACTGCAAGATTATCATGCAAGAAAAAGGCATTGAGATTGAAAAAATTGAGCAAGTTCAGAAAGTTGAAAGAATGTGCAAAGAAGGGGAAGTTTGTGAAACAGAAAAACAATATGAGCAAGTAACACTTCCAAAAGAGTGCATGGAAATTGGTATTTCTGATGTGACTGATTGTAAGATGGTTGCGGGGAGAATTAATGAAGAAAGAATAAAAAATGGGGAGAAGATTATTGTTGATGAAGAAGGAAAAGTGGAGTACATCAATCCCGAACAAATAGAAAAAATTGCAGATGATTCTGAAAAAGCATCGCAAGAAACAGAGCCAGATTTTGAAAAAGCTGAAGAGATAAAGCAAGAGATTAATGATTTAGAGGAAAATATGAATCAGATTGGTGAGTCTTCTGGGCCTGGTGATGCAGGAACCGGCATGGTAGATGAAGATGGAAGTTCTGGCAGTGAATCTGGAGCCAGTGGAGGAGGAGCGAAGAATATTGTAATAAACTCTCCTGGCGGTGAGAGCGGTGGTGGAGATAGCGGTGGTGGAGATAGCGGGGTGGTTGTTAGTGGAGGCGACAGTGGCGGAAGCGAAAGCAGTGGGGGGGATGGGGGGGTGACTGGGGCAGTTACTGGTTCTGTGGATAAAGAATCATTTTTAGTAAAACTTCTTAAAGTGATATTTAAAATATGAAAATCAAATTTTTTTGTTACAATTAACTTTATATATTTTGCTTTCTTGTCTTTTTTATGAAAGGGGTGTTAGTTATTATTGATGGTTTGGCAGACAGGGCTTGCAGGCTTCTTGGCGAGAAAACTCCTCTGGAAGCAGCTAAAAAGCCTAATTTAGATTATTTTTCTGAAAACAGCCAGCTTGGCTATGTTTATCCTGTTCATGAAGATTTTGTTCCTGGAACTTCAGAAGCAATTGTTTCTTTATTTGGGCAAGAGTGGCAGGATTATCCAAGAGGATGGTTAGAAGCAATTGGCGCTGGAATAGAATTAGAAAAAGGAGATTTGGCTTTAAGGGCGAATTTTGCAACAATTGACAATTTAAAAGACAAAAATGTAATTGACAGAAGAGCAGGAAGAACTTTAACAACAAAAGAAGCAAAAATTTTAGCTAAAGAAATAAACAAAATTTTTCTTCCAAGAAAATTTATTTTCAAGCCGACTCTCCAGCATAGAGCGGTCTTGGTTTTAAGAGGAGGATTTTCAGATGATATAACTGAAATGGATCCGGCTCATCATAAAACAAACAAATCTGAAACAGGCAAATTTAAATTTTGCGAGGCAGAAGAGGAAGATGAAAACGCAGAGTATACAGCCAGCACTTTAAATGGTTTTATTGAAAAAGTCTTTGAAGTTCTTGACAAGCATCCTGTAAATGAATTGAGAAGAAAAAAAGGATTTTATCCTGCGAATATTATTTTGCCAAGAGCTCCCGGAATCTCTATAAAACAGATAACAAAATACAAAAATTGGGCGTGTTCAACTGCTGTTCCTGTAATGAAAGGCATGTGTAAGTGTTTAGGAATAAATTTATTTGAGTTTAAGTCAGTTGATTTTAAAAATCACGATGTCTATAAGAATTTGAAAAAAAATTTAGAGCTTGAAATTAAAAAAGCGATAAGCCTGCTGAAAAATAAGAAAAGTAAGTTTGACTATTTTTTGATTTATCTGAAAGAGACAGATGTTCCTGGGCATGACAACCTGCCTTTAGAAAAAAAAGAAATGATTGAGCTTATTGACAGAAAACTTTTTTCTTTTTTGAGAAAATTTGCAGAAAAAAATAAGATTAAGATAGCAGTTACAGCAGACCATTCAACTCCGTGCTCTTTAAAGCAACATTCAGCAGACCCTGTTCCGGTTTTATTATTTAACCCAGAGATAATAGAGAAAAATAGTGCATTTAACGAGGCAGAGGCAAAAAAAGGCAAGCTTGGAAAAATGTATGGAAAGGAATTTTTGAAGAAAATTGGGTTTGTGTGAAGAGGAAAGATTTATAAATATAGTTATAAATATAATTATATGAAAACAATAGCCTTAAAAGAAGAAACATTTCAAATTTTAGAAAGTTTGAAAAGAAAGAAAAAAGCGCCGTCTTTTGATGAATTAATCGCGACTTTAGTTGTAGAAGAAGTAAGAATCCCTTCTTCTATGTTCGGAGCATTAAAGGGGAAGATGAAGAGATTCACAGAAAAAGAGAGAAAAGAAATGTGGAAGGAGGATTTAAGATGATATTGTTTGATACTTATGCCTGGGTGGAGTACTTTAAAGGCTCTCAAAAAGGGAAAATAGTTGAAAAATATTTAATTGAAGAAGAAATAGCTACTCCTTCTATTGCTTTGATAGAGTTAAGCTGCAAGTCCGCAAAAGAAGAATGGGATTTTGAAGAATATTTGAAATTTATTAAAGCAAAATCTTTAATTGTGGGAATAAGCGAAGAGGTGATTGTCAGGTGCGGAGAAGTTTATGTCGAAGAAAAAAAGAAAAAACCAGAATTTGGCATTGCCGATGCAATTATACTAACAACTGCCCTGAAACTAAACTCTAAAGTTCTGACAGGAGACAAACACTTCAGTGATTTAAAAGAAGCAATAATGCTGTGAGCTTGTGGGAAGAAAATTGGGTTTGTGTGAGGGGGTGGGGCTTTTACCAGTCGTTCAGATTTCATATTTTAAGCGACCTTTGTTCTTTTAATTCTTTTCTGTGGGTTTTGATATAATCATGTAAATCTTCTTCTTTAACTATTTTTTGTTCTAGAAGGTATTTTAATCCAAACTCCCAACCCTTCTTTACTATTCCCCCCTGTAGTCCAAAATGCAATTCTTTTTTAATTGCTATTAAATTCCAAAGATTGTTATTTTTATGGTCTCCATCAATATGGTGAACTTCATATCCCATGGGAATTTTAGAACTTATGTGCCTCTTATAAAGAGTCATATGTGCAAATTCCCCCATCCCGTTGGATATTTTATTCTCTTTCCATCTAAAATATTCTCCATATAAAATAATCCTGTCTTTAGAAACTCCTAATAATTTTGCAGTTTCGATTTTTCTTTCTTCTAACTCGATTTTCTCTTTTCTTCTTTGCTCTTTTTCTAGTTTATCGTTCACCTGTTTTAATGAAACTTCTTTTTCTTTAATCTCTCTTATGTTATGTTCTAAGTCTCTTAGTTCTTCTTCAGTTCTCCTTTTTATTTTTCCTCGCAGATGTTTCAATTCCTCTTTCTTTAAGCTAATAATTTGAGTAATAGAATTAACCCTATCTACCTCAATTTTGATAAGTTTTTCATTTTCTTTTATCATGTCATTTAAATCTGCACCTTTTTCTTCAAGTTTTTTAATTTCTTTTTCTTTTTGGGTTGATTGAGTCTCTAAATCCTTAATTTTATCTTCTAGTTCTTTAACCTTTTCAGTTAAAGGCCCGTTTTTAATAAAATAAATGATAGATATTCCTATCAGAATAATTGTTAAAGAAATACCCATTATCCAATAAACTAATTCTTTGATGGACGGAAGACATTTTCCATCTTTCCCCCTGTCAGATTTGCATTCCCAATCGCAAGAATATGCTTCTCCAACTTCTTTTGTTGAAGGCGTTAAACAACTTTCATTTTTGCAATTCAATTTTCCATTTGGGCACGGCACAATAAAAAGACTTCCTTTTGTTCCACAGATTCCGGCTATGTTGCATATTCCAGAGCCACATTCATTGCTAATGCTGCAATCCACTCCGTCATCTAAACATTGTTTTCCATTTGGGCAGATTTTGCAGATTGTTTGATTTTTAGTAATCTCAACATTTTTTAATTCTAATTCTTCTGGCTCAATTACTTGATACTTTATTGAACTAAGATCAATATAGTTGTTATACCCCGGGCCAAATCCTTGTTCTCCCTTTAAGGTTACATTTGAGAAACTCGGAATTTCCACTAATAAATTGCTGTCAAATGTGCTAGTTCCAGTTAGAGAACTAGAGATTACTTGTGTGTAACTAATGTTTATACTCAGATCAAATCTATTCGGGTTATAAACTTCTATTGTTGGAAAACCTTGGGGAATTATAGTGGATGGGCTGATTTCGAAGGGCTCTGCTAAGATTTTGCCAACGTTATTTACTAATTTTGAATCAATCTCGTTATAATATTCTATGTCTGTATACTGACAATCTAATGCATAAACTGAACCTAATAGAAAAATAGATAAGAATAAAATAAAGATTAACTTCTTCATTTTCCTCCCGCCTCTTGCTTAATCGTATCTAGAACCTTTTTTCTCGCCTCTTGCAAATCTTTTGGTATCTTATTCATTCCTGTTATATTCTCTAATTCTTTCTCATCAATTCTTAGGTTAATATAGTCCTCAATAGCTTCTGTTTTTGCTTCTATCTCTTCTCCCTTTAGAAAAGTAGCTAAGGCCCTTCTAATCCAAGACATTTTGTCTATATTCTCATATTGAGCCATCTTCTCAATTTTTTTTAATAGTTCTTCATCAATTCTTAACCCTAATTGTATTGTTTTTTTCATATACCAAATGGTAACAAATGATATTATTTAAACCTTTCTACCACTTTAATTCTCATAGATATTCTTTCGATGCCCGACTTTTAAAACTTTCAGAGTTTTATTAGAATTATCAACATCGATTATCGCTCTGTAATCTCCTATTCTTAATTTAAAGCCCTCGATTTCTTCTAAATGCTCCAAAAAATGAAACGGGTTTTCTTTGCAAGCCTGAAGTTTATTCCAAATTCTTTCTTTTATCTGCAATTCAAGTTTGTTGAAAGATTCCAAAGCACTCTTTTCAAAAATAAGATTATACATAAACAGAATAGATAATGTAGATTTATAATTCTTATTGTAATCCTAAAATTTTCTTAGCTTCTTCTTCTGTGTAGAATTCGCCTTTTTTTATTCTTTCTCTTGCTTCTTTTATTTCTTGTATTGTTTTTTGGCTTAATTTAGGTTCTTTTTCACAAGTTTTTGCAATAACAATTATTTTTCTGACTACCTCGTCATAGCTTTCATTTTTGTATTGCCTGAAAGCATCAAGTTCTGTTTTAGTTCTTGGAGCTATTCTTATTGTTGTTTCTTGTTCCATTTACATCTGTATACATGTGTATATTTAAACCTTTCGCTTGCATAGTTATCTTTTTATTATTTTCCTAACAGGCAGGCTTATTTTATCTCTTTTAGCAAATCCCTAAACAACTCTCTTGCGAAATCTATGTCTTTTTGCTTATAAACATGAATTCCAAATATTCCTTTAAAGCTATCATCAAATTGCGGCTTTTCAAGAAATAGAGCCTGTTTTTTTATTGAAAATTTTAATTTTTTTAAGTCTCCTCTTAAAAGAAATTCTTTTAGCTTGTTTTTATCGCAGGGCATTAATGCAATTATATCTCTCGTGTCAGATAATCTTCCGCTATGCATTTTCATAGCTATTAACAATTCTCTGATTGGAGCTAAAAATTCTATACCCTCTAATTCTCCTTTAGCAGAATTTTTATATATAAGCTCAAAACTCCATGTTGAATCTGTTGTCCTTGAAACCAGCCCATTTATTAAAAAATCTACATTTACAGGCAAAGCATCAATTTTCTTAACAAAACGTTTAAAATCCTCGCCATATAAAAGCGATATTTCTTTTCCATAACAAATAGAATATCCCTCTTTTAATAACAAATTTTCAAATTTTGAAAAATCCTCTTTTAGAACTACTATGTCTAAATCTACAGAGAATCTTTTTTTGTAGGTTGAAACTGCATAGCCTCCAACAACTACAAACTTAAGGTTGTTCTCACTAAAAAGCTCTATTATTCTTAAAACCTCTTCTTCTCTTTTTAATAAGCCATCTCTTGAATTTTTCATTTTTCTATGTTTGTGTAGATTTCAGAATATCTTTCACTTAAATTTAATTTATATAATAAGTCTAATTGTTCTAAAACATTATCCAAGTATAATCTCTTGCAATATTCTACTAATTCTTTTAATGGCATTACAGGCAAGCCATTAATTTTTGATGTTCTAAAACTTTTTCTTGGGATTATGCACGCCAAGGGCCTTTTGTTAGTTAAGCTACCTTCTGTGTATGCTATGTTTTTTTCATTTAATGCTTTTTTCAAGAAATTAACATCTCTATTAAATACCTCTAAAAAATAGATTTTATCATAGAAATCTCCAGTTATAAAACTCCCTTTTGTCCAAATAACTATCGCAGTTCCTCTGATAAACCTTATTCTCAATTTGGTATTTCTAATCAATTCCCAGAATTCTTTATCTTTTTCTATAACCGAAACAGCACTATCCAATTCCATAAATTTTTTATAAATCAAGTTTTTATTCATCTTTATCACATTCTTATTTCCTTTTCTCATAATTTTAACCACACCATATTTTTCTAATCTTAAAATCCAATTATAAACCGCAGAATATGCAAAACCTGTTTTATTTGCCAAGCTACGAATGCTTTCTCCATTTCTCACATTTCTTATTATTTTTATGGTTATTTCGTTTACAATGTTCATTATCTTTTAAAAGATAATGGATATTTAAACCTTTCGCTTGTATAAATCCCCTTTTTATTTCTGTATTTTTCATTTTTCATTACAGCAATTATCAGAAACTATTTATCCAGTATAATAAAGATTATAAATAGATTTTAGTTCTTATTTTTGCAATGATAGTTGTAGATACAGAGTTCACCCATTTAAACTTTAAAGGGGGTTTATGGCAGATAGGAACAGTAGAGTTAGATAACCCTAAAAATACATTTTTAGAAGAGGCTAGATTAGAGGAAGGAGATGAGATACAGCAGGCGGCATTAGATGTTGTTGGAAAAACAGAAGAAGAGCTAAGAAACCTCCCGCAAAGCCAAAAAGAGATGCTGGAGCATTTTTTTAAATGGGCAGAAAAAATAAAAATAAAAAATTTAATATGCCACGGGCAGTGGGATTTTCCTTATATTCTTATAAAAGCCAATAAATTTGGATTAGAATTTCCTTTTCCACATAGGGCTTTTGATTTGCATGGCATAGCACAAACAAAACACATGGAGATTAAAGGAGAGTTTTTGATTAAAGAAAATAAGAGCTGGATGGGGCTTGATTCTGTTTTAGGATTTTGTGGCATTTTAGATAAAAGGAGAAGGGCAGATATGAAAACTGGGTTGTTGATTAAGCAAGGCTCTCCGCACAACGCTTTAGAGGATGCAAAGCTTGAAGCAGAATGCTTCTCGAGATTAATTTATGGCAGGAATTTATTGCCTGAATTTTTTAAATTTAAAATTCCAGAATATTTGCTAAAATGCTGACTTACAATGATATTTACGAGGCGTTAAGAAAAGAGAGATATAGTGAGCAGCTGCAGAGTTTAGGCAAGAATTTTGTTAAAGAAGTGTCTGCTTATTTAAAAGAGAAAAAGGAAATAAGTGAAAAATCGGGGGATATTTTTTCTGAAGCAATTTCAAAAACAAAAAAGCAGTTTGAAAATGCTATCTCTATGTTTAAAGAATTAATGTTAAGGAGAAAAAAGAAATTATTAAACTTGGCTTTTGTTGCAGCTGAAACCGGCATTTCAAAGCGGGATTATGAGAATATGCTAGATTTTGAGAAAGAAGCATTTGAGAAAATAATGAAGGGGCTGGAAGAAAGCGATAAAAGACTGGCAAAATTATTAAACGGGCAGGAGCAAGAAGAGCAAAAGAAAAACAAGCTGATTACATTTTTGCAGGATACAGATGAGTTTTTGGGTTTAGAAGGGGAGAAAATTGGCCCTTTTAAAAAAGGAGATGTTGCAAATCTACCTTTGGATATAGCGAATATTCTTGTTGTGGATAATAAGGCAGAGATGATGGATGAAGAGTAAATCTCGCGCAGAACAGATTAATTCTTATAGACTACTTTTTGAATTAATAAAATAAACCATAGGGTGGCGTTGATTGAGGAGATTATTCCTGAAAAATATAATTTCAAGGAAATAAAGGCAAATGTAGAAGCATACAGCCCTATTGTTGTTAAAAGCGCAGTTTGAAAAACCATTGCGCCTTTTTTAGTTTTAAATCCGTGATAAACTTGGGGCATTAATGCATATGTAAAAAGCAAATTCGCGATTGTTATTATAATATCCTGCCAGATCATTTTTTGAAAGCCTCTTTAACAAGCCTCCAGCCGGATTTGAACCGGCGACCCCCTGTTTACAAAACAGATGCTCTAACCACTGAGCTATGGAGGCTTAAAAATTAGAACAAGCGAGAGTTTTTAAGGGTTTAGGTTTTTCAAAATAAGTACTTCACTTTCTAAAACTTCGAAGCAGGTTTCACCAAGCTTCTCTGCAGATTTGGGTAATGATTCCAAATAATTTTAGAATTCTAGTTATGAGCAATCTTTACTGAAAAAATGTTGTGGGGTTGATTCTGAAGCTAATTGAAATTGGAATCTGAATAATTCAGAATTTATGCTGATTAAAAAGCTTTTTTATTCATGTAGTAGCTTAGCTTTCTGAAGCTATTTATGAAAATATAACCAGACTTCGTCAAAGGATATTTTTTCCAAAGAATTATTGTTAGCTTAATAAATATTAGTTATGCAAATCATCAATTAAGCGATGCTTCTCTTCATTCTCATCCAGTCATTATCTTTCATAAGCAATAACTATTAAATTCAGAAATTTATCTTTGGACTATGGACAAGATAAACTTTAATTTTTTTACCTCAGAATCGGGAGTAGATACTTATTCATTATGGGCTTCTAGAGAAAATGTTCTTCTGCTGCTAACCTGTAATCGTGAATTTCGTCTATAGAAAACCACAAAGCCAGCTCTTTTTTTGCATCTTCTTTGTTTTCAGATGCATGGACTAAATTGTGCCCTTGGCTTTTCATTTTTGCATAAGCTTTGCTTACATGCGCAAAATCTCCCCTTATTGTTCCAATGTCTGCTTCTCCAGGATAGGTAGAGCCGACAATTTTTCTTACTAAAGCAATTGCGTTGCTTCCTTGGATTGTAAGAGCGATTACTGGGGTGCTTGTTATATAATCAAGCAGGTAGTTTCTTACTTTTTCCCCGTGTTTTTTAGTTATGCTTTCTGTATAATGCTTTCCAGCGAAAGTTTTATCCACGTGAATCATTTTCATCCCAACTATTTTCAAGCCTCTCTGCTCAAATCTCTTGATAATTTCGCCGATTAGTCCTCTCTGAACGCCATCTGGCTTAATTAAAACTAGTGTTTGTTCAATCATTTTATTCTTTTTTTTCTTCCTCTTTTTTTGCTTTTTTACTTCTTTTTTTCATAGGTTTTTCTTCTAATTTTTCTTCTGTTTCTTTGTTTTCTTCTTCACTTTTCTCGCTTACTTCTTTTTCTTCCTCTTTCTTCTCTTCTTTTGTTTTTTCTTCTTTTACTTTTTCTTGGGTCTCTTGTTTGGTTCCAACTTTTTCTGTTGTAACTTTAATTTTTTCCTGCTCTTTTAATTTTTCAACTTTCAAAATTCTTATTTCACATAAAGCTAGGGGATAGATTTTCTTTAATTTTAAACTTAATTGTTTCTGCAGCCGGTTCCCAATAATATCTGAAAAAACAGCCCTGTAATCTTTATCCTTAATATAATCTTCCAGCCATCTTTGTGTCTCTTCTCTTAAAGCTTTTCTTACTTTTCTTGAGACTTTTTTTCTTGTTATTAAAAATGGTTTGACCCTAAGAGCAGCGTCTTCACATTCGATGGAATAAGAATCTTCAACATAACTGATGCTTTTTCTTAACATTCTTCTTATAAAAAAAGGCAAGAGCGTAAGTTTTGTAGGCTCGGCAAAAGCTTTTCCATTTTCAGTCTGGACTTTAAAGACTACTTCTATGCTTTTCCCTCTTAATTGCCTGGTTAGATCTAATTTTATTGTTCTGTTGTTTAAGGATTCTAGGTTGTAAGCAAGAAGATCCACTTTGGTGTTTGTTAATGGGACATCTACTTCAAAAAATTTATTTTTTAATACCATTTTATTGTTTTTTTCCTCCCTGTTGTCCCTCGCCTTTTTCCGCCTCTTTATTCTGTCTTGTTTTTCTGTTTTCTTTAGATTCTTTCGCTTCTATTTGAACTCTTCCTGTTCTTGTTCCTCTTTTTTGGCCGTGGCTTTTTTTGCAAACCTGGCAGGTATATAAAAGATTTGTTTTTTTAGTTGATTTTGTTTTTCTTTTAAATTTGGAAACTGCTGGTTTGCTTCCCCATTTTCCTTTATTCCCGAAACCTACTCCCCGCCCCCTTTTTTTTGCCCGCCCGATACTCCCCCGCCTCATCGACCCTCTTTTTGCTCCAGAAGAGACGATGCTAATTTTATGTTCGGTGTGTTTATTGCAAAAAGGGCAGTATCTTTTTGTTGTTTTAGGAAATTTCATTTTGTATTATGATAGTTTAATAAAAATCAGAGAAGAAACGGGTTTTTAAAGCTTATCTTTATTTTTTGAAGAGGTCAAGTATAGGTTGAGGCAATATGGGATCGCCTGAGAATAGCCTTATAGCAACCCATAAAATGATTAGGATTGCAATTGCTATAAGTATCTTTTTTAGATTGAGCTTCTTTTTTCTTTTTTTGAAACTATACCCGCATTTTATGCAGTAGTCATCTTCTTTTTTCAATTCTGCGCCGCACTTCGGGCAGAATTTTTTCTCTTTTTTTATCATATTTCTTATAAGGAAAGAATATTTATAAACTTATTGAAAGCAAGTAAAAATGGGCCTACCAAGAATTGAACTTGGGACTTATCCATTTTGAACTTTTTCTCTCCAAGGTCTCTTTTCCAAAGAGAGCTTTCGTCAAGGATATGTTTTGCCACTGAACTATAAGCCCTGCATAAAAAGCATACAGAAAAAGGGGTTATAAATTTTATTGTTCTTTGGATTCCCTTTTTGCTATGCTTAGTAAGTTAGTAACTTACTAAGTTAATAAGAAAGGTTTAAATATCTGGAATTATATGAAATAAAGTGAAAAAAAAGAGGATGGAATGAAAAAAATCAAAAAGCGATCCAGGAGAGAATTCTTAATTGTTGTAGTAATCCTGATTATTATTGCCTTATTTCTTCTTGGAGGATTCTTATTTAATCGTACTGCTTTTGATAAAGAGGTTAGGGAGTGTATGCAACTTTCGGTATTTCAATCTCTTTGTGTTGCAAATATTGCAATAGAGAGAAAGGATATTGGTGTTTGTACTCAAACTTTTCCTAGAATTGGAGGTTCTGCAGGAAGAAGTGGTTGTGTCATCTCTTATGTTGAAGAGACGGGGGATGCAGAAGCTTGTGATTTCCTTTTAAATGAGTTAATGATTCCTGATTGCCTTTTAAACGCAATTTCCAGCAATCCTAATCCTGAAATCTGTGAAGAAATCTCTGAGGTCTTTTACAAAAATGATTGTTATTATGATCTAGCAGAGAAAACAAAAGATCCTCAATATTGTAGTTATATAAATGAAGACTGCCAAGAAGACTCAAGATGCACTTGGCTTAAAAACGGATGCGTGATGAACGCACAAAATGGATAAAAATGAAAAATAAAATCTCAAAAAATTGGTATTTGTTGGGAAGTATTGCTGGTTTTGCTACAGCATTGCTAACATTTTTTCGATTTATTTTTTTATGGGAGTATAGCATTCCATACTTTTGGGTTATGTTTGGCTGTAGCAATTTCGTAGGTATAGCAGCCCTGCTCTATTATCTTAAATTCAACAAAGAAAATTTAAGATGAAGAAATATCTCCTTTTGATAGAAGATGAGAAGCTGTGGGAGAAATTTAAAGAGCTGATAGAGAGCGATATCAATACTGAAATTCTTAAGCTAATAAAAAGTAAAATTGAGAAGGGGAAGAAAAAACAAAATGAAGATTAAAAAAGGAAAAGAAAAATGAGAAATGACCTAATGAGTAAGAAAGGGCAGGTAACAATTTTCATTATAATTGCAATTTTAATTGTTGTAGCGATTATAGCATATTTTATCGTGAAAGAGGTAGTAATGTCGGGGGTAGAGGTTCCTAAGGAGCTCGCTCCGGTTTATGATTATTTTATAAGCTGTATAGACGATTCAACAAAAAGAGCAGCTGTGTTAATGGCTAACCAAGGTGGCTATTTGGAACTGCCTGAATTTGAGCCAGGAAGCGATTATATGCCCTTTTCCTCGCACCTAGATTTTTTAGGATACTCTGTTCCTTATTGGTATTATGTATCTAGAAATGGAATTGCAAAAGCGCAGGTTATAGAGCTGGATGCAATGGAACAGCAGTTAGAAGAATATCTAAAAGAAAGAATAAGCGAATGCGATTTCAGCGAGTATGAAGAAAAAGGATTTGTTGTAGAAACAGAGGAAGCAGAAGTTAAAATAGATATTAAAGACACTAAAATTAATGTAGAAGTGGATATGCCTTTAACAATGACTTTTGGAGAAATAACAAGCAGGCAGACAATCCATAAAGTTTCTGTCAGTTCGAGACTCGGCAGATTTCATGAGATTGCCAAAAAAATTTATGATAAAGAACAAGTATCTCTATTTTTAGAAAATTATGGGGTAGATGTTTTAAGACTATATGCTCCTGTTGACGGTAGCGAAATTGGATGCTCTCCTAAAGTATGGAATACCGAAGATATAAAAGAAGATTTAATGAACGCTTTGCAGGTTAATACCCTTGCAATCAAAGTCAAAGGAGAGTATTATTCTTTAGCTGATAAAGAGGATAAATATTTTATTCAGGATGTTGGAGAGGAGATAGGGGAAAGCGAGAGCATTAATTTCTTGTATTTAAGCGATTGGCCGACAAAAATAGAAATTTATCCAGATGAGAATCCATTAATAGCAGAGCCTGTTGGTTTGCAAGAAGGCCTGGGAATTTTGGGTTTTTGTTATGTTCCGTATCATTTTGTCTATGATATTGCCTATCCTGTTTTGATTCAGATTTATGATTCTGAAGAAATGTTCCAATTTCCTGTTGCAGTTGTTATTGACAAAAACAAGCCAAGAGAAGCATTAGATGTTGAGTCAACGCTTCAAGCAATTCCAAATTTATGCGAGAACAAGCTGTCAGAAATGAGTGTTTACACTTATGATAATAATTTAAATCCAGTAGAAGCCCAGATTAAGTATAAGTGTTTAGACACCAGCTGTTCCATAGGCAACACTAGTTTGATTGGAGATGATGCTATTTTGACTGCGATGTTCCCAGAATGTGTCAATGGGTGGGTTATAGCGAGCGCAGAAGGTTATTCAACTAAAAAGCATCTTGCATCTACTGTTGAATCAGGAGTTATAGAGGTTATTTTAGAGAAAAAATATAAGCTAGATTTTGAAATAAAGAAAGGCGGGGCAGATTTAGGCAATGCATATTCGGTTGCTAACTTTATCAGAGAAGATGAAACAACTACAATTGTTTATCCTGAACAAAAAGAAGTGGAATTAAGCGCAGGCGAGTATGAAGTGAAAGTCTATATTTACAGCAATGTGAGTATGTATCTTGAAGGAAGTTCTAGTGAAAAGTGTGTGGATGTTGCTAAGTCGGGAATTGGCGGGATTTTTGGTTCAACAGAAGAAAAATGTTTTACTTTAGATATACCGGGGCAGACAGTTGAAGCTGCGGTTTCAGGAGGAGGAACTCAGGACACTTACATCAGTGCATCAGAATTAGAAGAAGCTTCAAAGATAGTAATCTATGCAGAAGATTTCGGGGTTCCAAGCAAAATTGAAGAGCTGCAGCTTAATTATAATAATATTGAAATAAATGGGTTGGAGATTAAAATAGAATGATAAAAAATAAAACTGGGGTTATGTTTTTAGCAATAGTTGTAGCTTTAAGCATAATTAATGCCGGGATAGCGGGAAGCTATGAATCAGACCTTTCGAGAAGTTATCAAACTATTGGAAGCGCTTCTTTTAATACGCAATATTCTCTGCCTGGTTTTTCATCTGGCGCAGGGTATACTTCTCCGAGTGTTTATTGGCCTGAATTTGATAGAGATACTTGCAGAGAAAGACAGGATTTTATTGTACAAGTCGCGCCTGCTGGCTGCGAGCCAGCTGTTGTGAGAAGTGATTTATTAGAAGAAAGAAATGTTCCGGTTTTCTGCAAATTAATGTTAGTTCAGACAAACCCCCTGATTGATGTTTCTAGAGTCAAGAGCATAACTTTTAGCGGAGAACGCCCCGAAGAGGTAGCTGGAGTGACTTACTACCCTTCGAACGTCAATCTTAGAGACAAAAGAAATTTAGCTGATACGCCGATAGACGACAACATGGGTTATTTTGTCCTTAATCTGAAAAAATACAAAACAGAAGATGAGATGCCTGAATGGATTGAAGGGAATTTAACAGCTGTAATTAATTATGATATTGAGAATGCTTTAGGCATGGGGCGGACTTTTTTCTATCTGTCTGAATTAGACGGGGAAGAGTGGGCAAGAGATTACAGGCAGTATGGTTTTTGGAATAGCAAGGCTTATGTTAAAGTTGATTCAATTGAAAGCGGGCAGGCAGTGGTTTCTATTTACAGAGATGCTGATACAAGAATCAGCACCATGACCTTGAAAAAAGGAGAAACTTCTGAAACAGTCTATCTTCCGGGGTTCTATTGCACAGCTGGTTTGAAAGTCAAAGTCGAGGAAATTCAGGCTCCTAAAGAAGCTGCTTTATTGCAAGTAGATGACCAGCAGATATGGGTTGCAGCAGGAGACCAATTTGCAGATGGAAAATGCAGAGTTAAAAATGTAGATGCCACAAGCGGGGGAGGCAAAATCAGCGTCAGCTGTTCTTCTGCTGGCAGTTTTGATTTAAGATTAAGCCCTGGAAAAATTAAACTAAAAGTTCAAAAAGAAAATGCAACGCTGGAGAGTGATTTTTACAATGTAGGAAGTGAGGTTGTTGAGGGAGGACAGATTTATTTAGGGTATATTGGAAGCTGGGGAAAAGGGGATGAAAAAGAAAAATTTGCTATTCTCATATCTGATGCTAATTCTGACAGCGAAGCAGAGTTCACAGATAAAAACATTTTTTCAGTTGTAGAGAAAGTTATTGAAGATGCAAAAGAAGATGAAACATTTGAAAAGCTCGCGGTGGAGATTAAAGAGAAAATTTCAAGCCAGTATAGCAAAGAAAAGGCGAAATTAGAAAAAGATAAAATCGCAATACTTTTAGAAAATGATGAACCTGATAGCAATAAGGGGAAGGCAGAGCTTGTTTCAGGAGATATGGAAAAAGTAATTTATACTTTTCAATTAGCTGAGATAACAACTGTTGAGAACCATGATTGGGAAGAAGAAGGCCAGATAGATGAACAAACAGCTTATGAATATTATAAAAAAGCTAAAGATAATTATGTGGATTTAGCTGATTTTTATCCTAATGATAAGAGAATTGAAAATGAATCTTTTGAGCCTTATGCTGCTGAAGGATTATATGATGCCTCAATCTTGGCAAAAAACTTTAATATGACTGAAGACCAAGAGGAGTTTTTGTCTCGGCTTTACAGGCAGTATCCTGATTCTGCCTGGACAAGAGAAGCTGAAAAAGAAAAAGAAAGATTATTGAAATATGATTCAACTGAGTCAAGGGCAGTTGTTTATTCTAAAACTTATAGCTATTTTATTCAGCTTTTAGATTTCAGCAAACCAAAAAAAGAGGATGTAAACGCAAATTTAATGATTAATGGGAATGAAGAGGTTTTGGGGTTAAATGAGGTTTGGGAAGATGGAACCGGCGGGGTTAAAGGCAGTTTTAAAATTACTGAAATAGACGACAAGTTTATTAGGATAGAGTATGAGAGAAGTGATTTAAAAGAGACTAAGAAAGCCAAGTTAGATTTGGTAAGCAACCAGCAGGTTGTTTTTGATGCGCCCGCCAGTGCTAGCCAAAATCTGAAGATTAAGCTGCTTAACATTAATTTAAAAAAGCAGGTTAAATTAAACTTGGATTCTGAAGTTAAAGAGACAAGAGCTTATGCTAATTTTAGCTTTAAAGTTGGCATTGAAAAAAGAGGAATTCAATTAAGCCCTGAAAAAACCCAAGAGATGATTAAAAATTTAGAAGAAAGCATTGAAAAATGGGAGAATATCAACGAAAAATTAGGAAATATTGTCCAGGGATTAAAAACAACCTGCTTTGCAACTGCTGCTATTTTGAATATTAAAAATCTAGTTACTGGATTTTCAGGAGAAGCGCTTGCCAGAAACCAGATAATGACTCAGGCAGGAGGATGGAATGATTATTGCGAGAGAATTGCTTCGAGCGGAGAAGCAAGCAAGGTTAATGGGAAAAGCTACGCCACTCCTGAATCGTGTTTAGTCGGGCACAATTCGTATATTGAAGATGATATTAAGATTTATTCAGAACAAATTAAAAACACAAATGAAAAATTAGCGCAGGCAAGGCAAGGTTTAGTTGAGCACACTGATTTTTTAGATATTGAAGGGCAGGTTACAGATAGAATGACAATGGAAGGGAATTTTAAAGATATAGTTTCTGGAGATTGTGCAAGCTGGGGAGAAATTGAACTGCCGAAGATAGGAACAACCTCGAGCACATTTGACCCATCTAAGTATGGTTTTTGCGGGGCAGAAGGGACAGGGAGATTTGAAGATACAAAAGATATTTACACAATACAAAATACATTAGATGCTGGAGGAAGCCAGGTTTTAAATGACATGCTGACAACAGAGCGAGCAAGCACTGCTTTAAGCGCAAGGGATTATCAAGAGTGGGATTTAGCGAGAAAAAAAGCTTCAGAAGCTGCTACGCAATTAGGAATGAAACCAACTTATTTAGAAGGTGAGAAATATGTTTTAGGAGATATTCATACTGTAAAGGAAAGCGATGTTGGTGGATTAGACAAGATTCCTGCACAAACTGCAGTTGTTGCTGTTTCTATGCCGAATAGTTTTACAGACACAAAATCTAAAGAAAGAACATTTTATGATTTGGGTAGGTTAGGCGGGCAGGTTGTTTTAGTTGAAGTTAAAGACACAGGAAAAGATGGAGTTTATAGTTTAGACAGCACTGCGAAGATTTATACTCAGAATGGTGAGCTAATAGGAGATGGAAGCAGTAAAAATGAGGACTATGAGAAAGTAAAAGCTTATCTTAGTTATAAAGATGCTAATAGGTTCAAGCAGGCAGATAAAGAAGCTTATAATAACAAGATGGTAAATACTGACAAGTTGCAGGTTAAGTATTTTGATAAAGCTCCTTATAAGGGGCTTCCTGCTGAAGTTCCATTTGATATCCAAGAAGGGTGGTATGTGGAAATGGAGTATGTTACAAGTGGGTTTGGCAAGCCATATGACGAAAGCGGGAGAGTTGCTAATTTCTATATATGCAATGTAGGAAGCAATGGACTAATAGAATTCAAGAGAAAAAGCGATGATATATGCAGATATTATAACGGAATCAGCAGTGATTTGGATTTTCCTGGAATGGATACGAGTGATTCTAAGAAATTAGTTTCCAGAGCTATGAGCGCGATTAGAGATGCTGCTAAAGATTATGGAAAACCAACTACAAATATTAATGGATTGGAATTTGAAACCGGGACTTCATTTGGAGGAGATGCTGGAAGATGTTCTGATTTCATGTCTCCAAAAGATTGCCAGTTAATGTTTAATGTCTGCGATCCAGTTATCTGCCCGTCGTCAAGATGTGATTTAGGCGGAGCATTCCCAGTTGATAATGTGGTTCAGACAGGAATTATCGGGAGCATTGTTTTGTGCCTTCCTAATATAAATGAGGGAATTTATATTCCAGTTTGTTTGTCAGGAATACACGCGGGGATTGACAGCTTCTTATCAATTTTAAAAGCTGAACGAGAGTGTTTAAATGAAAGTTTAGAAACAGGCAGAAATATTGGGATTTGTGATGAAATAACGAGCATTTATAAGTGTGAGTTTTTCTGGAGGCAGCTGGTTCCATTTATGGATATTTTAATTCCTAAATTAATTGAAGGGTTTTACAGCCAGGGGACTCGGGGTGGTGGAGAGTATTTGACTGTTCAGTCTGCTTGGGAAAATACTGAAAAATCAATTGATTATTTCAAAGATGAGTATGCTGTTAATTCAATGCAGGCATATAATATGCGTTCTACAGAACAAGCTGGAACAGAAGTCTGTAAAGCATTTATATCAAGCAGTTTCCCTACTGACTTTGATTTGCTGACAGAGCCAGATTCCCCTGTGCAGTTTACAGCGTATTTTGATGAGAATGTCATGACTACTGCTACACCTTATCCAACTTCTCATTATAAAGTGTATTATCATATTTATGCTGGGAAAGACCAGGGAGCTTATTATGTTGTTTATTTGAAAGATATTTCCCAGGAATTCCTTTCAAGCTATACTTATGCGTCTGAAAGATATGTTATTCCTGGCGGAAGAGGATATATAACTAAAGGCGATTTTGTTGATGAAGCAAAAGACTTTACCGGGCCGTCTGGCTACAAGCAGTTATGCATTAATATTAACGGGCAGGATTATTGTGACTTTGGAAAAGTCTCTACTAATTATGCTGTTAATTGGATAAGTGATAAATATGCAGAAGAGCAGGCTAAAGAACAAGTCACCACATCAGAAGAGTGTATTGCTGGAAGCTCAAGTTTGTGGAGCTTAGCACAGCCAAATATACAAGCAGGCACAGAAGAGTTTGTTGAGCCTGAACTTTACAATCAGGGAATTGTCAGGGTTTGCTCGACTTACAACCCCGGAAAACAAGTTGATTCTAAAGGAGATTATGACACAACTAATTCAACTTTTGACAGATGGAAAGATATTGGGCATTGCGATGACGAGACAATAAGGTGCTGGCTTGATACAGACAGTGTTAAACAAGTTATTAACAATAAAGATTTAGAGAAAGAAGTTTTAGATTCAGTTGATACAAGTGCTATTACAAGCGGATATTTAACTTATGAAGAAAGCAGGGCAATTGCAAATGAAGCTTATAAGTTTATTAAAGGATTAAACATTGTTCAAAAGACAAGCGCGAGTGCAGTTGAAGATAAAATTGGAGCGCAGGTTAAGGAATTAGAAAAATTAGCGAGATTAGGGCCGAGCAATCCGCACCGCGCAGAAGGGTTATTCTTATTGGGGAAGCTTTATAAGAAAACTGTTGAGGGGGTTTTGGGTGTTGATGGGAAAGTCGCAACTGCAACTACAACTGCTCCGAAAGTAGATGCAGTAATTCCTGCAAAAGGAACTACAGAGCCGATTGCTTCGAGTTATGAAGCCGAAGGATATTATCTTGATGATGAAGGGAGAATTTGGGAAGAAGGAGGTATAGATACTTTTTTAAGATTAAATAAAGAAAAAGGTAAAATTATATTAAATCAGGGAGATCAAGAATTTATTATTGGAGATATCAAGGATAATCAATTAAAGTTTAATATGGATAGTGTTTATGTAAGAAATTATGCTACAAGCGAAGCAGAAGAGCTTGAAGGCGCAAAAATTTCTGGGGATACAATAACTTTGGTTGGAGAAACTGGCGGGGAGGCGGGGGGTGGTGGGGAAGAAGAAACTACAGAAGAAAAAACAGAATATGAAAAATGCGGGGAGTGTTTGAAAGATACTTCTAAATTATATTGTAAAATTTCTGGTAAATGTGTTAAATCTGTTAGTGGTCCAGACGCTGCTGTTAATTGTGATGCTAATGAACATGCTATATACTCTTTTTCAGGTGGAAAGTCGTGTGAAGCATTAAATTATAATAATTGCAGAGAGTGTGTAGAAGCAGATTTAATCTGGTGTTTGCATCTGGGCAGGGCATGTTCAAACACTTGCAGAGTGGAAGCAGGGAATACTGGCGAGGTTTATGTTGATGCGGTAGAGAATTGCCCGGCAGAAGATTAATTTAATAAATTTCTATTCAAATACTACAAATCCTTTTCTAATCATGCGGGGAGCATTGTTAACAAACTCTAGTAGTCTCTTTCTTCCCAAGTTCTTTCTTTAGAAAGAAGCTGTATGCGGGGAAAAGGATTCGAACCTTCTTCTCAGGCCCGAATCCAGAATAATATTTCTTTTTTTTATTAAATGCGGGGAAAAGGATTCGAACCTTCGTAGGCACTAAGCCATCAGGTCCTAAGCTTGGTCTTCTATTACCTTTTTAAAGATAGATAGAATCTGACCCGTTTGACCGCTCCGGCATCCCCGCATAAGAGAAGTTAAATGATTTCTCCTAAACGATAAGGAGTAATATTCCTTTTTATACTTTTTGTTAATCCAGCTTTCTATGCTGCTTTTTATTTTTAAATCTTTTAATATGCTTTGAGTGTCTAATAACAGATGTTTACTTGCACTGCATAACCTTATTCTTCTCTTTCCTTTCCTGCTTCCTTCTGCAGCTAATAATCCAGATATAAATGCGCTTTTTATTTCTTTATTTGCTAACAATATATGCTTAGGAATTCTGACAAAATCACTTTTTTTACCTTTTGGTATGCCAAATACCAGATTAAGTAGTTCTTGTACAGCTTTCGAGTATATGGTTAAATGATATGTCTGTTTTTTTCCAGCTCTCTTTTTTATTTTTTTGATTAAAATTTTTGTATTAAATAACGATTTTACAATCTTAGATAAAGATATTAATATCTCTTTATTCGAACTTTCAATACTCGTTTTAAACTTATGTTTTGATAAATGACCATCCCCAATTATAAATGCCATCAAACAAGAAAGATCATTGCTAATAAATAATGGAAGTTGAACAACTTTAGATGGTCCATATTTTGCTTGCACTCTTATACTATTTGTATTTATAGATATTAATCTCATTCTATTAGACAAGCAAAAAACCTCATTTTTATAACTCATATAAAATCAAAGAAGGTTGTATATTTAAAATTAACTACCTGCCCCGTTTTATTATCTTGTAGAATTAGTTAGGGTTTAACAATAAAAAAACCTTATTTCTTTTTTCCTTTTGCCAATCTGGCTTCAACTTCTTTTATTTTTATTTTTTCTTCAAGGTTGAGTTTTTCAAGAAGTTCTTTGTACCTGTTTCTTATTGTAACTTCTGTTATTCCTGCGATGTCTGCGACTTCTCTTTGGGTTTTTTTCTCATTGTTTAATAAAGCTGCAACATATAATGCAGCTGCTGCTATTCCTGCAGGCCCCCTTCCTGATGTTAATTCTGAAATTTCTGCTTTCTTTAAAATTTTTAAAGCATCATTCTGTGTTTTTGGAGATAGATGTAGGGTAGAGCCAAATCTGCTTATGTAATCTTTTGGCGAAGACGGAGTAACTTTAATTCCGAGTTTTCTGATTATGAATCTGTAAGTTCTTCCAATTTCTTTTCTTTCTACATCGCTTGCATTTGAAATTTCGTCCAAGGTTCTTGGTATGTTATAGCTTCTGCATGCAGAATAAATACACGCAGCTATTACAGACTCCATGCTCCTTCCACGAACAAGTCCTCTTTGCAGAACAAAATTGTAAATTCTTGAAGCTTCGTCCCTTACTACTGTCGGCAAGTTAAGAAATGAAGCAACTCTTCTTAATTCTGCCATTGCCAATCTTAAATTTCTTTCTATTGAAGTGGAAACACGCTCTTGCCATTTTTTTAGTCTTAAGAACTTCCTGGTTGAGCTTGAATCCAGCTTGTAAATATCTGAGATTTCTCCGACGTTGGTTGTTAGGCCTTTGTCAAATTTTTGCATTGACATTGGAGCCCCGCCCCTTCCTTTTTTCTCTCCTGATTCTGATTTTCCGTACATTTCCTGGCCAGTATCGACCATTTTTTCTTCTACTACTGTTCCGCAGTCATTACAGAAAACTTCGCCTCTTTGCTCGTCGTAAGTTAAGTTTATAGAATCACATTCAGGACATCTTTTAATAAAAGCCATTTGAATTTATAGATAAGTTTATAAATCTTATGGTGTGGAAATCTTTATAAACCTTTCGGTTGCCGACTTTGGTGAAATCGTTATAAAGATTTGTTTTGGTTATGAAGATTCTAAATCAGTATCTGTTAATACAGCCTGTTTTAATTGAGTAGCTTCTTACATCAAGCGTTAATGATTACTAGAACTATACATCAGAGAAGCATTTCAGCAGAGCGCGGTTGTAGGGAATCTTATGCAGTTAAGCCGAAGCGGTTTCTTCGCCTATTAAGACGGCATTTACGAGCCCTTCCTGGGAGGGGCGGTTTGTTATTTTGGCTTTCCCAAGCTCGGTTTCTATAATAGCGCTTTTAACAAGAATATTCTGTCTTGCAAGAAATTTATTGCTCGGTGTTGCAAGAACATTTTTTATCTTAACTTTCTGCATTTTTTTTGATTTTAAATCTAAAACATTTGCCTCGTTTGCTGAAAGAAGGATTATTTTTTTCTTTCCGCTGCGAGTTCTAATAATTTTTCTTTTTAAGGAACCAAGTCTGACGATTCTTTCCTGCCCTGGCTTTTCGTACAGCTTTTTCTTTCTCTGTTTTTTATATCTCCCGCCAGATATTTTTCTTCCGTATTTCATAGAAAAAATGAGAAAAATCTGTATTTAAATGTTTCGAGAGTGCGGGCGTCTGCAAATAAAGAAGGAAACTGAAAATTATCAAATTTTTGCATAAAAACTATATGCTGGATAAGAGAAAACTTTAAAAACTATCCTAGCAAGGATTTCATATGGTTAACGGTATTGAGAGACCTCTAGACCTTTTAAACAATTCAAAAGGCAAAGAAGTTTTGGTGCAGTTAAAAAACGATAGACAGCTAGTGGGAACTCTTCTCGCATTTGACATACACATAAATATTGTTTTGGACAATACAAAAGAAATGTCAAACGGAGAAGTGAAAAGGAGCATTGGGTTGACTTTTTTGAGAGGAGACACAATAATCTTTATATCACCGGCTTCTACAACGTCTATGCAAACAAAAGACAATCAAGAAAAGAAAAAATAATTAAACCTCGACTCTGTCAAAATCTTTTGCGATAGTCGTGTTTTTATAATGTTTTTTTGCTTCTGATAAAAGTAAGTCTTCTCTGCAGTCATATCTTTGGCTGATGTGGCTTAGAATAAGCTGCTTGACTTTGGATTTTTTTGCAATTAAAGCAGATTGGCTTGCTGTGAGATGCTTTCTTTCTTTGGCGAGCTGTTTTTCCTCGTCTGCGTAAGTTGCTTCAGCGATTAATAAATCTGCATCTTTGGCTGCTTTATAGCAGTTTTCTGTCAGCAAGGTGTCTAAAATAAATGAAATCTTTTTTCCTTTTTCTGTGTAAGTCACTTCTGAAGCTTTTATTATTTTATTGTTATATTCGATATTTTTTCCGGTTTGCAGTTGTTTCAGCAGAGGAGAGTTTGGAAGCTTCAGCTGCTGCAGCTTTTTTTTGTCTAAGCGGATTTTGTCTTTTTCCTGGAAAACATACGCATTTGTCGGGGGGCCGTGCTTTAAAGGTATGGCTTCTAGCTGAAAGTCGGGTGTTTCAAGAAATTTTCCATTAACTTCCTGGACTTCAATTTTTATTTTTTCTCTTTGAACAAATAATCTGTACATTAATTCAATAAACTTTCTTGTTCCTCGGGGGCCGTAGATATAAAGAGTTCTATTATAGTTGTTTAAAGCAAGAGTCTGGAGTAATCCTGGAATTCCAAGAATGTGGTCTCCATGCCAATGGGTTATTAATAATCTTGTGAGCCTGCACGGATTTAGCTTGGCTTTTCTAAACTGCCTCTGCGTTCCTTCCCCGCAATCTACCAAGATGTTTTCATTTTTGTATTGCATAAGCACGGCTGTATGATTCCTTTTTGCAGTAGGAATCGCCTGGCTTGTTCCTAAAAAAAATATTGGTATTTTCATGTTGTAAGAAAACCTAGGTTTCCTTCACAGTCAACCTTCCTAAGATTGCCTTTATATTTAACTTTTCCATGGTATTAGTAAGAAAAACGAATATTTAAATATTATATTTTGCTGTTAAACCTAAGCCCCTGTAGCTCAGCCTGGATAGAGCGACTGCCTTCTATCGGCTCTCTTTTTTAGAAAGAAAGAGACCCGGGAGAGAAAGACTCTAGGAAGGTAGAAAAACTACAAGAGTAGAAAAAACTACAATAAAGAAAGCAGTAGGTCCGGGGTTCAAATCCTCGCGGGGGCGTTCATCCTTGGGACTTCAAGAATTTACTAATTCTTGACAGCACTCAAAAACCAAAGGTTTTTGATGTTAAGTAATCGTGGGAGTATTATATCAGCTACGCAATAAAAAGCTCTATGTAGAGCTTTTTAATTTGTTCGTATTCTTCTTCTCTCAATTGGAAGGCGAGACGGTTGTCTGAATTGTACAAATCAATATAAACAATATTATTTTCTGTTCTTCTTTCTACTCTTATCGGCTCTACTTTTTCACATTTTCTCGTCTGTATAAAATCAGCCACACAGCTTCTTGAATCTCTGCAATACCTGGTTTGTAAGGTTTGAATTGAACTTACATCTTTGGCATTATTCAAGGTATATTCTATATCGCATTCGTTCCAGGCTCCGCAAATTAGTTTAGGCCCGCATTTTTTTTCTCCGAGTTTTATTGTGAAATTCTCTAATTCATCTGCGCTTAAGGAAAAGATTCCAGGGAATTCTTCTTTTGGTGCAGATTCTTGGGTTAATATTTCTCCTTCTTCGTTCCAAGAATAGAAGCTTAACCCGTCTTCGTTGTTTTCTTTTAAAATATCCATTATTCCTTCCTCATCCAAATATCTTATACTTTCTACTCTAAATCTTGATTCTTTGCTGAATGTTCCGTCCTGCCATCTAATAACATACTCTGTTAAAGATTCGTCTTTAATTTCTCCGATCATATTTTTGCCTTCATCAAAAATAAAATCTCCTTTTTGGTATTTCGGATAAACATAAAACAATATCCCGAACAGAAGTATTAAAACGATTATTACCTGATAAAGTTTGATAGTTCTTATTTTTTTTCTTAAGTGCATTATCTTCTTAGTATTTTCAATGATAGCTAATAAGAGAATTATAATTATAATTAAAAGCAGGTAGAGCAAGCAGGATTTTCTTATTTGGGGTTTTTCAAGTTTGCATTGGATGCACGGCCCTCCGCAATCCACTCCTTTTTCTCCTTGATTTTGAATTCCATCAGAACAAGTTGGGCAGGCAGGGCATGGCCCCCCGCAGTCTACTAGCAGTTCACATGAACCATCGTGGCAGTTTTTAATTTCATCTTTGCAACTCGGTTCACGTGTGTAATAACACTCTTGCAAGGTTGTTGGTTTGGAATCTGTTGTGTTGCAGTATCTTAAATCAGTGCATTCGCGGGTTTGAACTCCACAAAATATCTGATTCCAGTTATTGATTGAACACTTTGCTAATATCTGAGAATAATCCGGGAAAGTTATTAATTCTATATCTAGGGCTTTTTCTAAATTCTCGCAATTATACCAGGGTTCGCATACCCATTTAGGAGTGCATTTTTTAGGGGCAGGCCATCCGCCTCCTCCTCTGGGGCTTGGGGTGGGTGTTATGGTTACTTCTTCTTCTGTTATTGTTAAAGTGGCTTCTGAACACGAAAATAAAGAAGACCCGCCGGTGTTGCATTCTGAACTTATGTTTGGATGCGGGCTTGCCAGCCCATTATCTTCAACACAAAAAGTTAAATTATAAACCCCCGCGATGCTGGAATTAACCTCAAAACTCACATCTCCTGTTGAGTTTATGTTGAAAAATTCAGATGATGCTCCTTCAGAATCTATAATAGAAACATTGAAATTTAAATTTCCTGAATCCTCTTCCCCCTCTTCTTGATCTTCAACTTGTATTTGGTAGGAGAAAGTTGTGTTAGTGCCTGTTTGGACAGACTGGTTTTCTACAGGGGTTAGATAGGGAGGATTGTTTATTTCTATGATTGTTATATTAATGTCTTGTGAATCTATACTCGTATCGTCGGTTATGGAAATGTTTGTTTCATAAGATTTTGAACCTGCATTAGCTCCGCCGGCACTTGTTTTGCTTAATTCTCCAGAGATTATATAGAAACTTACATTAGTTCCTCCTGTAAACGATAGGGGATTAGGATAAAATAAAGAATAAGAAGGGATTACATATGGAATTAAATTATCTCCCCCAATGTCAGTTACGTTTACCCGATAGTTAAGAGATGAACCTTCACATCCAAATATTTCAGTATCGAGAGCTTCAAAATACGGGGGGGTTACTGGAATAGAAACATAAAATGTAACATTGTTGTTATAAATAAAGTTAGAAGAGTCATTTGCATATATTCTTAATTCATTTGAAAAAGCAACTGCATTAAAAGTTTCGTTTGGGAGGAAATATGCGCTCTCATTTACTATTACTGAATTTTTTAAGTTTACTAAAGTGAACCACCATGTGTCTATTTCAGAGCTTCCTGAAACATTCAAGTAGAAAACATAAGTGTCTCCTAAATTAAAACTATAACTTTGATTCGCCGGCTCGATTATTGTTATTACTGGTATGGGCCTGAGGCTAAGGGAGATATTAAATCCCTGGGTTGCTGCTTCTCCTGTTACAAGCTCTCCTGTGACTAATTCTCCTGTTACTGACTCGCCTGTTATAGTTTCTCCTGAAATGCCCTCTCCTGTTACACTTTTCCAAGTTATTTGTCCGGTTAGTTCTGTGATTGATTTTTGAGAAATTTGTTCTTTTGTATTTTTTTCTATAAAAATTATAGAAATTCCAATGCTTAATATGCTGATTATTAGCACTAAAAGTACAACTAAGTATATTCTCTTTTTTATCATAAATAACAAAGAAGAAACTGCTATTTAAAACTTATCAAGATGTTACTTTAGCAATTATGTTTGACTAACTACGAGGCGAATCTCTGTACATTACTAGATACTATTTGCCTGCTTTTTTGTTCTGCTTTCTTTTTCTCAAGATGTATACTAGAAGGATTATCAATAGAGCCAGTATTACTAATGATAAAATTGCTAATGGCACAATCCACACTGCATTTCTGCTTAATAGTTTTAGGAAAGTCATTGGTTCTGGGATAATTGAAACTTCAATAACTGTTTCAATTCCAATTCCAAAACTTACTCCTCCTTCTGTTGAAGGCGCGCCTGTGCTTGTGCTGAGTGTTATAAATTGAGTTGAATTCACGGGGGTTTCTTTAGGAATCATTATATTTATTGGAACTTCAACACTTTCACCTGCTTTCACTAGGTAGTCTGTTCTCTCTAAACTTGCCAGTTCTTTTCCGCTAATTATTTCAACTCTTGCTACAACATCCTCTATTGCCCCTGCTCGGTTTTGAAGGATTATGGAGATTGTTCTTGTCCCTCCTGGCCAAACAGATACTGGATTTCCCCTCCAATAAGTAGAGCCAACTCCAAATGCAATTACAGAACTCACTAATAAAACTGCCAGTAGTAAAATCATGCTAACTTTTAGTTTTTCTGTTTTCATCATTTTAATTTGCCTCTATTTTTATTTCCCACCAGGTTCCCGCTGTTAGAGTGCTATATGCTCCTGATGGAAGAGAAGTTGGAACTTCTGGAATGCAATAATATATTGAGGCATTTCCTTGTATTCCT
>Ga0315286_10000246_pt1 | contig 43089 bp, 41 predicted proteins | sample YL17G10_0_MG_FD_205038 | JGI IMG/M metagenome (GOLD analysis project Ga0315286, IMG submission 205038) | Sediment microbial communities from Yellowstone Lake, YNP, Wyoming, USA - YL17G10_0 | ecosystem: Environmental > Aquatic > Freshwater > Lake > Sediment | place: USA: Wyoming | collected...
CAAGAGAGCACACGATTAAGAACATCTGTGCTATAATGCAACAGATGGCCCCTGCGGCCATCCATACACAACGCGAGAGGAGCGGCCCCATGCCGCGCAACCGTAACAAAACCCCTTGCTCCGTCCTCGGCTGCCGGGGATGGGCCATCCGTGGCTCCCATCCGCCCCTCCGCCCCCTCCCCACGCTGGGGACCGTCGTACAGTGCCGACCGCAGGGAGGCAGGGCCGGGGTGGGGTGCTCCCTCCCAACCACAATCGCCTGGTCCACGGCTTCCATGCCTCCGCCCTCCATTCCGAGGACCTCTCGACCCTCGCCGGCGACGCCGCCGACGCCGGCATCGATGCCGAGGTCGCCATCGTCCGCCTCGCTCTCCGCCGCGTCCTCAGCACGCTCCTCACCGGCGCCACGCCCGGCCCCAACCCGACGCCCCTCACCGCAAAAGAGTACGCCCGCTTCATCGGCCTCACCTTCCACGGCGTCGGTGCCCTCTCCCGCCTCCTCCGTACCGGCGCTTCCCTGTCCGCCGGGCATCCCGATCCTTGGACTGAAGAAATGCGCCAAGTCCTGGATGAGGTCGGCAGCGAATGGGGCATCCAACTGACGTGATCGTGCCTGCACTGCGCCGCCACCCGGCGCGCATCGTCCCGATCCCGACATTGAACCTCAGAAATAAAAGTCCATCGGGGATCGGGACGCCCGGCAGTCCACGCGCCGGCGCGGTTCCTCACGCGGCGGCCCTGCCCCAAAAACAGCCGCCCGGCCACCGGCACGGGCGATTCGTTTGGCCGTAGCCATGGCGTGCGCACCGGGGCCACATTGAGAACTGCTGGCCCCCTGCAAGAGTTTCGAACGTTCGCAAGGGCTTGTACGCAGGCAAGGCAGGGCTGGGCTGGGGTACTCCCTCCCCACGCTGGGGACCGTCGTTCAGTGCCGACCGTAGGGACGCGGGGCCGGGGTGGGGTAGGGTCGATGACCGTACCCAGAATGTTTTTCCAACCAGCATAGCACCCTCAGGATAGTGAGATAGTGAGATAGTGGCACGGTCAAACGGCAACATCCCCGGCCCGAACCGACCGCTCGCCGTAGGTCTCCCGACCGAGGCGCAGCGGGGGACCTGAAAGCGGGGTGGTGCGGACGGCGAAACTGGTGCCGGCACGTGTGCCGCGGCGCGGGATATGCCCAGGCCGTGGGTCGGCGCACTGCCGGCGCCAGAAGCACCAAGCGGGAATTTGCCACGACTTGAGGGCGGGTGTATGATACGGGCAAGCGGTGAAACGATGACAGACCAAGGCCTCGCCCAGCGGGGGGGGAGGGAGGGCTCGGTCGGTCCTCCCTTCGGTCGCTGCTTCGCTACGGGACTCCTTTGGTCGGCAGACCTCGCCCAGCGCGGGGCATCCGCCAGACTTTTGCTCGAAACGCGCGCTGTAGTCCCTCGCTTCCCGGCCGGTCCGCAAGATAGTGCAATTCGTGCCGATCGGCCTCGAGGTCAAAGAGCTGCTCTGGGTCCGCTGCGCTGTGGATATACTTGTAGCGGCCGCGGCGGATCATGAAACACGGCGCAATCGCCCCTTCGCACAGGATTTCGCCCAGCACACGGCGAGAGCCTTCGGCCTCTTGACCCTGCAAGAGAGGTACCAGGCTGCGCCCATCCAGGGGCCCCGCCCATTCCGGATTCGGCCTGCCGGCCGCCAACTCGACGATGGTGGGCAGGAGATCGACCAGGGATACGTGGCTGGAAACGCGGCGGGCTGCGAAACGCCCCGGTGCATAGAACAGCAGCGGCACGCGAGCTGCCCACTCGAAAAGAGTCATCTTGTACCACAGGCCGCGTTCCCCCAACGTGTCGCCGTGGTCCGAGGCGAACAGGACGATGGTGTTCTTGTCCGGGCCGGTCGCCTCCAGCGCCCGGCGCAGCCATCTGGTCGGCCATGATGAGCAGAAAGTTGGGGCCGGGTTGAGCCATGGGCAACGCTATCTCTGCAACTCTTCCACCTCTTCGTACCACCGCAGCCGCGTGCCGACCTTGGACCTTGTCTTCCAGGCGAAGGACTTGGGCGCGGCGTCCATCGCTGCCTGCAAGGTTGCCATCCGATTCTGGATGGTCTGCTTCTCAGCGTCGCCCAGCTCGACCTCGCCGGCAACGACCAGGTCTTGCAGCTTCTGGATGGTCAGCGAAACGGTGGTGTACAGCCCCCAGTCCCTGGCACACAGGCCGGCGATCAGGTCCGAGTTGATGCTCTCCTCGTCGCCGGGGCACACTTCGTGATCCAGGATCAGCGCGCACAGATCCAGCACGTCTTTGCGGTTCAAATGCACGATCTGAGCCTTGGACAAAAAGAGCTCGGCCAGGGGAATGGTCAATGGTTCGACCTCCAGCCGGTCCGCTAGGGGCAGGGTGTGGCACATGGTGAAACCGCCGATAAAGATGTCGATCTGGCGGTTTCGCTCTTCGTCGTAGTACAGTTGCCGCCGGTCGCCGCTGAGGGTGTTGAACGTCTTGTTGGGCGTATAACCCATGGCCGTCAAGAAGCCGGATAGTTTTCGTGCGCTGGCTTTGTCGGTCACAAAGTCGATATCCGGATACGCCCGTTCTAGGGCGCGATGGTTGGCGTGAGGCGAGTGCAGCTTGATAGCCAGGCCGCCAAGCACACGCAACAAGAGGCCTTGCTTCTGCGCCTCGGAAATGAGGCGATCCAGTTCGTCTTCCAGGTGAGCAAGTGTACTCATAACCGGTCCTTCGACAGCGAGAATTCAAGTGAGGGGCAGGCAGCGACTCACCTGCCCCTCATGATGGCCCGGTGGGCACCAACCTAAGGCTATTCGACCGGGATCTCCTCGTAGATCTTGTTGATGTCGATCCCCTGGCGTTTGCGGTAGTACTTAAAGCCCACGTAGATGACGAGAGCCAGGACGTACATACCCAGCATGTAGACTACCGAGCTGGTGTTCTTGTAGCTGATGCCGTACAGCCCCTTGGGGTCGATGATCCATTCGTACAGCAGGTAGCCCAGGAACCCACCAAAGATAACCCCGGCAACGGAGATGAGCGGGAGACCAAAGACCTTGTACTTGGCAATCGGCGAGGCGTTGTAGAGGTCCTTCTTGATGAAAGGCAGCAGGATGGCCGCGATCGTGGATCCCAAGTAGGTCACAGCGATGACAAGGGTGGAGCACAAGGTCAGGGTCTGAAAGTCGGCCACGTTCCAGGCAAACAGCGCCGCGATGATCACCGATGGGAGCACCATCAACAACAGGGCGTAGATCGGCGTCCGGGTCCGGGGTTCCACCTCGGCAACCTTTGCCGGCAGCAGGCGGTCAAAGGCGGCGGCAAAGATGACGCGAGTGGAGCTCAAGAACACCGTGCCCGACCAGCCAAACCACCAGGCGGCCATGGCCAGAATCACGATGAATTGAAGGATCCGGCTGGGTGTCATGAACAGCGCCAGCAAGGCGGGATACGGCCAGATGGGCAGGGGCGGTTGGTCGGGGACATACCCCCAGCGATAGTTCCACCAGGCCCCGTTGGCCTGCATGTAAAAGTCCCAGTGGATGGTCTTGTTGATCAAAAGGAAAAAGATCACCCCCAGGACTGTCGTGACGACCAAGGCCGAGCCCATTCCCCAGAAGTTGCGCTTGAAATCGGTGGCGCCGCGCACTTCGCCGTAGAGCGTGGCGCCCCAGTTAGGCCATAGGTTAAAGAAGACCAGATAGGGGATGGCCAAAAAGACCGCGCCAAGCGTGCCGCCCCACATCGGATTGGCCGCGCCGGCATCCGTTCCGGCTTTGATCGTTGCGTCGTACACGTTGGCTTGTGCCCCAAAGAGCGCTGGAGCCTCCCTCTCCAAACCGGCGCGGAAGGTCGTGTGGTTGCCGAAGAGCAGGAAGGCGAAAACCACCAGTAGCGCCGTGACACCAACGTAGAAACACACCTTTTGAATCTTGGAGTACCATTTCATGCCCAGGGAGATAAAGATGGACACGATCACGAGCATGATCAAGGCCGACACGAAAAAGCCCAGTGAGGTTCCGCTGAACCAGAGCGCAGCCTTTGTCGCGCCCAGAATGCCCAGTAAGGGCGTGAAGAACAACTGGCGCAGCATGTCGGCATAGAGGGGTACCCACAGCCAGAGAATAAACCACCAACCGGTGACGGCCAGCACGAATCCGATGCCGCCGCCCAGGATGCGGCTCTGCCACACATAGTCGCCGCCCGCGCGCGGCATCACCGCGATGAGGGCTGCATAGACCACGACCTCGAAGATGATAAACACCGCGCTGATGAGCAGTGCTGGCAGCACCCCGCCCTCAAAGTAGTACATCTGGCTAAAACTGTACAATCCGAGGGTGATAAGGTTGATGGAGAAGAAGGCGTAGATGAAGGCGTCAAACACCGACCACGAGCGAACCAGGCCCGTGGCCTTGCGCAGGAACAGGTTCGTATCCCTTTTTTTGCTAGATGCTTTCGACATTGAATAGCCCTCCTTGGGGTTTATCGAAGTGTGAAAAGATACGAGACGCGGCTGTCTGTCGAATGCGGATCCTTGCGCTCGATCACCCCCTTCCAAGACAGGCCTCTGCTGCGGCGATCCGGTCGCCAACCGGCTTGCGTCGCTGCTCGAGTTCTAGCCTGTGGTCAGAATATAGCTCTTGATCTTGCCCCGGTCCAGGTTGATCACCGCCCCGAGCAGGCGACCCTGCTCGTACATGCTGCCCGGGTTGATGCACATCGTGCGGCCTATGTGAACGGCCCCTTTGCCTTCGTGGATGTGGCCGTGCAGGCCGAGCAACGGCTGGTACTTCTTGATCACGTCGCGGACCGCGTGGCTGCCGACGGGGACCAGGGCACGCCCGCCCAGTTTGGGCCGCATATCCTCGGTTAGCTCGGGCACATCGTCGAGTGTGCTGCCATACGGCGGGCAGTGGAAGTTGAACACGCTGTTCTTCAGATCCCTGACCCGGCCGATCATGTCGCCGAGCCGCACCCGCATCTTGTCTTCGTCCTCTTCACGGTACGTGTGCCACGGAGTGATGTTGCTCCAGCCCGTGCTGATCATCTCGTGGTGATCGTCCAGTTCGACCACCTGGGCCTCGACCAGTTGCACGTGTTTCGACGTGCGAACCAGGGCATCGAGCTCAAACATGTCGTCGTTGCCGGGCGCGACGTAACACCGGATGCCGGTGCCTTCCAGTTTTTGGTCGGCATAGGCCAGCCACTGCTCGGCTGTCTTGAGCACCTCGGCGGCAAAGATCTGGTCGACCCGTTCCGGGTGGCTGTCGATCTCGGCGATCTCTTCTGAGCTGGTGCGGTAGGGGTAGTAGCCGCGGCTCTTGATGTGCTTCTCCATCTCGACGACCTGCTCTTCGCCGTGGAGGAGGGACTCTTGTTCCAGCAAGACCGACTTGTACACGTCTCCAACCTGATGGATGATGGGCACGATGGCTTTGCCCGTCATATCGCCCCCCAGGATCAGAATGTCCGCGCCGTAGAACTTGGCCGCACTGATGAACTTTTTCCAGCAGATGTCAGAACCGTGGACGTCAGTGGCAAAGAACAGTGTGGTCACAATCCCTCCCCGTTGGGATCCAGAATGAAAAAGGCCGAGTGCTCGCCTGCCACGCGTGTGGCGCTCAAGCGCGAGCAAGGGCCTCTACGTGAGCAGATCGTCACCCAGATTCTCCATCGCGAACTCGCCGCTCATCAACACATCCCTGCGTCAGTGCAAGCCAGCCGAATCTCAATGCATTATAACCTAGACAGGAGTTCTTGTCAAGGCGGCGATCGGCTTTCTTCGTTTTCTGAATCGGTTCTGGTAGAACACGCCATCTACGCCATCGCTGCTTGATATTCCACCAGAGCGCTGTACAATAGCTCGAGGTCCTGGTTAATCTGGAACTGCGCACACCCTCTGCAAGCCGGTCTGCCGGAGGTCCCGGCCACGCTCTTTGTTCATGGCCTTGATTCTGGGTAGGCGCCGTGCGGCACCCTGGCTCCGGCGCTGACCTGGCGATGACGATGGGAAGCGATGATTGAAACCGTTGGATAGACGAAGCGGTTCAATCAGGTCACTTCGGTGGTGAGGCTCGATCTTGTGGTCCATCCCGGAGAGGTGTTTGGTTTGGTCGGCCCCGATGGCGCGGGCAAGACGACGACCATTCGTATGCTGTGCGCCATTCTGGACCCCACCGAGGGCAAAGCGCAGGTCGCCGGGTTTAATACGGTCAAGGGGGCAGAGCAGATCAAGCGCCGGATTGGATACATGGCGCGGCGTTTCAGCCTCTACGGAGATCTGTCGGTGCTAGAGAACCTGGACTCCTTTGCCGACGTGTTTCACGTGCGAGGCCGCGTGCGGGAAAAAAGACAGGAGAGGCTGTTGCAGTTTGCGCGCCTGACCGAGTTCCGCAAGAGGCGAGCGGCCCATCTCTCAGGGGGGATGCACAAGAAACCGGCCCTGGCTTGCACTCTCATCCACCGGCCAGAGATCATCTTCCTGGACGAACCGACCACCGGCGTGGACCCGGTGAGCCGCCGCGAGTTTTGGGACACTTTGACGGAATTGCACTTGCAGGGCACAGGCATCTTTGTCAGCACACCATACATGGATGAGGCTGAGCGCTGCTCGCGGGTAGGACTGATGTACCAGGGCCGCCTCATCGTATGCGACAAGCCAGATCAGATCAAGGGGCTGGTGACTGGTGAGCTGTTGGAGGTGCGCACGATGGATCTGAGGCGCGCCGAGGAGACGGTCGCCGGGTTGGACGGGGTGCTGGAAGTGCAGACATACGGTGATCTGCTGCACGTGTCTGTAGACAGCGCGTCGGCGCGGCACGCTGCGCTCGAGGGTGCGCTTGGGTCTGCGCACGTTGACGTCTTGAGCCTCCGCCAAACACGGCTGCACATGGAGGAGGCGTTCATCTCGCCGGTGCACAAGCAAAAAGCAGATGGAACACGATGACAGCTTGCCTGGAGCGGAGAGAGCAGCTTCGGGCGCTTTGCTCCTTCTGGACAACGCTCCTGCTGCCGGGTTATGATGAAAGATCGCGATGGCGCGCGTTCCCATAGTCACGTTGTCCAGGCGATGGAACCAAGCAAAGGCTTCGGCGAGTTCGCGGCCGTGGACCGCGTGAGCTCTACTATCGAACGGGGCACGGTCTTTTGGTTTCTGGGCCCGAATGGCGCGGGCAAGACCAGGACCATTCGTATGTTGTTGGGTTTGTTGCGACCCACCTCGGGCCAGGCAACGGTACTGGGCCTTGATATCGTGAGACATACGGCGGCGTCAAGAAGCGCATCGGCTACATGTCACAGCGCTCTAGCCTGTACGACGACCTGACAGTCGGCGAGAACAAGTTCTACGGGCGGACCTACGGCGTCACGGGCAAGCGGCTGCGCCGGCGCAAGGACCTGGTGCTGTGAATGGCCGGCCTGGAGAACCGCCACAAACCCCTGACCCGCAACCTGTCTGGTGGCTGGAAACAGCGCCTGGCCCTGGGCGTCGCCATCCTCCACGAGCCGGAGATGCTCTTTCTCGACGAGCCACCGCTGGCGTGGACCCCGTCTCGCGCCGCGCTTTTTGGGACCTTCTGTACGATCTGCCCTCGGATGGGACGACGATCATGGTGACGACCCACTACATGGACAAGGCGCAGCATTGCCAGAATCTGGTCTTCATCAAGCACGGCCGTCTCGTGGCCCTGGGTTCGCCTGCGGCCATAAAGGAAAGCAAGGTGCGCGGCCAGGTGCTAGAGATCGCTTGCAGCGATCCTGCCCGGGCGATCCCCGCGCTGCGCAAGATGGGGATGCTGGACGAGGTGGCGCTCTATGGTTCGCTGATTCATGTGGTGGCGCCCGACGTAGAGTCTCTGAAGCCGCAGATCGAAGAGGCATTGCAGCACTCCGGGGTTGGTGTGCGCGTGATGGATCTCATCGCGCCGTCATTGGAGGACGTGTTCATTTCCAGTGTGCGTGCTCCGTGAGGCCGAGGCTCGAGCTTTCTGGTGTGCAGTGTGCGAGCATGGCCATGAGCCAGCGTGAAGGGCAGCGATGAAAAAGCGCGCGATTTGGGCGGGGGTTTTGATCGTTCTGGTGGGTGCGGCGGCTGGTGGCTGGTGGTTCGCGGAACGCCAGTGGCCGCGGGTGAACAACACGCCTGGCCTGTTAGCTTTTGGATACATCGAGGCTGAAGAGGTGCCGGTGGCGACCGAGCTCGGCGGGCGGATCCTGGCGCTCAGTGCCGGCGAAGGGGACGCGGTGGCAACAGGCCAGGTGCTGGTCCGGCTCGATGACTCGCTGTTCCAGGCACACGAACAAGTCGCCATGGCGGATCTGGCTCGTGCACAGGCGATTTTGGCACAGGTAGAGGCCGACGCGCGGCCCGAGGCTCTGAACTATGCCAAGGCGGTGGTCAACCAGACGAGGACAGGCCAGGCGGCTGCCCTCGTTGCCTGGCAGGATGCTCAAGCCATGCTGGAGAATCCTCAGGAGTTGGAGCTTGCCATCATCGCGGCCCGAGCACAGCTTGGCGTCCTGGACATGCAAGTGCGGCAGGCACGTGCCGTGGCCAACGCCGGGCAGGCTGTCCGTGACCTGGCCGACGCGACCATAGGCATGCTGGAGGATTTCGAGCCGCAGGTGCTGCGCTTCGGGCCTAATGTGATTCGAATCAAGATTCCCTCGGATGCGCTGCCCAAGGCTCGCCATGAGCAGGCAATCGCCACGTACCAATCGTGGTCCGCATGGGCGGGGCTGGCGCGGGCTCAGGCGGCTCGCCCCGGGGTCGAGAATCAAGTGGCGCAACAGGAGCAGTAAAGGGCCAATCCCCTGATGCTCCAGGCCCAGGCGAACGCCGCCCAGTCCCAGTACCTGGTTGCCACGGCGGATGTAGGGCAGGCCGCGGCCCAACTCGACGGCATGGCAATGGGTGCTACGCCGGAGCAAATCGCGGCCGCCGAGGCTCGACTGGGCGTGTCTCGGTAAGCTCACCGCGTGCTGGACGTCCAACTGAGCAAGCTCACGCTGACCGCTCCCATCGACGGCCTGGTGCTCGAGGGTCCTGCCCATGTGGGCGAGGTGGCTGTGCCCGGAGCATCGCTGGCGACCCTGGGCGACCTGGACAAGCTTACGCTGACCCTCTGATGCGCTCAAGCCGGGCATGCCGGCGGATTCCGTGATTCGGAAGGGGTGCGTGGGCAGAGCCCACGCCGTGCCGCGTGCAGTGAGTTGCAGGCATATGAAACGAGCTATCGTTGTCCTGGTTTTGATTGTCGCGTTGCTTGCCCTGGCGACTGGCTGGTGGTGGGTGCGGACGAAGCCACAGCAGGCGCTGCAATTCCTGGTGAACCGCGGCGTGGAGACCGATCGCGCGGGAAAGCTCATGTCACAGGCTGGGCGGCGTGATCGACACGGTGGTGAATGAAGCCTTGGGCGCCTCAGGCACAATCGAGGGGGAGGCGGCAGCCATCGACGGAGTGGTTACGAGCCGCTCGGCTCATGCTTGCGAGGTTGCCCTCGCCGGCATTTCACTCTTGACCGTGGCAAACCTGGACCAGGTGCAACTCGTGGTCTATGTTCCGGAGGATCAACTGGGGCGCGTAGCCCTGGGCCAGGAGGTAAGAGTGCAGATTGATTCCTTCGCTGGGCAGGTGTTCACCGGAACCGTCTCGTACATCTCCGAGCGGGCTGAGTTCACGCGCAAGAATGTTCAGACGCCAGAGGACTGGATGCGCATGGTGTTTGCCGTCAAGGTTCGTCTGCCCAATCCGGGGCACCTGCTCAAGCCTGGCCTGCCGGCGGATGCCGTGTTTTGGTAGCGGTAGGTGGGCGAAACCCACGTACCCCGACGCCTCACGCTGCCCTATTCCGCCTCATCGGGCCATTCGGCTTCCCGGTCTGGGGGCTCCGCCAACAACTCCAATGCCTCGTTGGCGAGCTCGGCCGGGACCATAACGCGCACTTGTCCCAGTCCGTCGACCGTGATTCCGAATATGAGCCCAGCGCTCTCGTATCTCAACAGCACCGGGATGCCAGCGGCCTCTAGCTTGCTTTTGTACAGCTCGCCCAAGAGCAGCCCCTGGCAGGTCTGGATGCAGACCAGATCGGGTTCTTGAGTCATTCCTCAACCCTCGGCAGCTTGTTCAGAACAGAAGCGAGGACACCGCGCTCATGAGCTGTGCCATGGCCTGACTGACCATCAGCCCTACCCCGATGACCACCCCTGCCAGCAGCCCCGCCACGGCCAGGTTCCCCTTCTTGAGCTCGGCAACCTCGTCAATCCCGCGTGTCAGCCAGGCAAAGACCGAGAGCGCGAATGCCACCGTCGCCAGAGCAACGATCAGCCCTACGGCCAACTGCACCGCCTCGGCCAGGAGTGCCTTGGGAAACAGGGCCGCTCCCACGTCCCAGGTTGAGGTGTCCAGCGAAAGCGCGGGCCGTAAGACAATTGCCACCGAGATGAGAATGGCTCCCAGGACAATGCCGACGCCAGCATTTCCATCGCGCAGGGCTTTCCACTCATCCAGGTCGCGAGTGAACCACTGGAACAAGTAGAATGCCAGGAAGACGGCGATGACGCTCAACAGGATGGCCACGGCCAGTTGGGCCAGGCTCAGAAGTACGTGACTCATGCTCCCTCCTTCAGTGCTTCTTGCCACAACTTGCGAAGAGTATACCACAGACCAGGTCAGGAGACAAAGGCGCTGCTACCCATGCATCCTATGCCAGCTATTCTCAATGGCAGCGCTGCGCCCCCTGTCGCTCCCGCCGGCGACCGGAGGGAGGGCCAAATCCGGTGGTTGGGGCCTGCATTTGGGACCGTAGGCCTGCGGAGTACCGCTTCTGCGGTGTCGTGTGCCGGACACCGCAGAAGCGGCCTGCCCAGTGCGCAGGCACAGGGTACTCCGCAGGCACAGGGGAGTCCAGGCCGAGCAAGCGGTCAGCCGAGGTCCGATGGTCATCCAAATTGAGAATTGCTGCATCCTATGCCCAGGCACTTGTCTATGTGTGGGAAATCTGGTATAATACCCGCCGTTCTTACCCGAATGGGAGGCCACCTTTGCCATCATGTAGGAGAGAGCTGTGATCCAACGGAAAACGCAAACTGGAATCTACTGGCAAGAGCGCTTTCAGGTCAGCAGCGAGGATGTGAGCCGGATCTACGACCGAATACTGGACGCTGGCAAGCCGGTATCGACGTCAGCCCTGGCGGAGAGCCTGGTTGAGAACCATTGCCGGCGGGAGGAAAGCCAGATCCAGGCTGAGCTGAGCCGGGGGCCTGTCTATCAGCCCCAGGAGGCCTATCAGGAGGGTCAGGAGGTCTTGTTCCCTGCGCTCGATTATGTGTGGGGCACTGTGGTCGGCACGCGTCCTGCCCGGAACCCCGCGTACGGGGAGTTCATCGCCATCCAGGTCCAGTTCGAAGGGGGAAGACGCCTTCGGGAGTTTGCCTCTGGGCTGAGCGGTCAGCATAAACTGAACCGTCCGCAGGGAGAGGCCGGTCTCTCGGCGGCTGGAGAGCTGCGTTCCCCGGCGGAATTGTACCGGGAGTATGGTCCGGCCGCTGACGAGAAGCTCATCAACTGCCTGCGCGAGCACGACGAGTTTGTGCAGCTCGGGACGGAGTGGTTCCTTCGAGAGCTCTTGGTAGTCGTCCACATCGGGCAACTCAACATTGCCGAGGCACTGATCGAGATTAAGGGGATGCCTGTGCCCACCGCTGCCCTGCTGGCCGATCTGGACCTGCCGGCAGAAGTCCCCGAGCAGATCAGGGCCATCTCACTGAAACGTGCGCTGGAAGCGGATGCCCGCTTTGACAACGTGGGCACGAGCGGCCGCGACGTTTGGTACCTGCGACGTCTCACGCCGCAAGGCGTGGTGAATCCACCCGATCGTCTCGTTCTAAGGACAGAATCCTACAAGCGCCAGGATATATCCAAGGAGCTGCTGCTCATCGAACGGGAGATCGATGACGAAAGCGGCGAAGAAGAGGGGACCGGACCTAGCCGCCCCATCTACCGCACGGTGGCAATTCTGACCTATCCTCACTGGCGATCTGGCACGCTGCCCCTCACCCGAGCGGGGCAGGGCCTCTTCCCAAAACCGACGGTGCGGCACTGTCCCGTGGTGCTCGTCGACGGCCAGAGCGGGGAGCGCATGCAGGGCTGGGTCGTCCGCGAGAGCTCGTTTGTCTTTGGACTGCAGGAGTGGTTCAAGAAACACGCGTTGCCGGTGGGGAGTCTGATCAAGATCGAGAGGACGCGTGACCCACGGGTGCTCACCGTTGACGTGAAACCCGAGCGTCTCAGGCGCGTCTGGGTCAAAGTGGCGACGGTGCGGGAGGGCGCTCTCTCTTTTCAGATGCAGAAACTCCCGATTTCGTGTCAATGCGACGAGCAGATCATCCTGGCCGAGGATGATGCGGACGCTATTGACGAGTTGCAGGCCGAGGTCGTCGCGAGGGGCGACGGCTTGTTTGATGTCATGGCTCAAATCGTGCCCGAGTTGGTCAAGCTCAGCCCTCAGGGGACTGTCCATGCCAAGACGATCTATAGCGCGGTGAACGTGCTGCTGCGAACACCGCCAGGACCAGTTTTTGCCATGCTCTCCACAGAACCCTGTTTTGTGGCAATGGGAGGCGGATACTGGAGCTTTGACGAAGCTCGGCTTTGATCTTGTAGACTGAGAGGGCGCACACATGCCTAGCTGGACAAAACCGACCGTAGACACCAAGTTCCACATCGACCTGGGCTGGTGGACGGAAAAGGGACGCAACTTCCGGGTCTATCTCTTGAGCCATCTCTGCCCCGACTGTCGAATACAGTTTCAGAACTACCGTGAGGCAGAGGGTATTGACTGGGTGGACGAGAATACAGCCGAAGTCACTCAAGTCGATGGCTTGTGGCATTCGCTGCGGGCTTGTTGCAGCTTGAAGCCTGAGTACATCAACGATCAGACTCCTTTGACCACGGCTGTCTTTCGAACGTTCCTTGCCAACGGAAACGAGCCTCTGTCGGCTGCCCAGTTGGCACATCTGCTTCGCCGACCCGCTGAGACCCTCCTGCGAACCATCGGCGGCCTGAACGTCTACGACGGCATCAAGCCGGTGAAAGAGAGCTGACCCTTACCGATTGTCAGGCCTCTTCCGCCGCCGGCGAAGCCTGCCAAGCCACCTCATCATGCGAGGAGAGCGATGCTCCTGCGCAAATCTGTCGACCGCCTCCTGCGCCGTCTGCTTCCCATGGTAGCGCATCTGTAACCCGGCGCGGTTCTCGGCGATCCACAAATAGAGATCGGCCTCAGTGCGCCTGGGAAAGCGATTCAGCACGCCGGATGCCCGAATGCGCTCGACGACGGGCAGATAGACTTTCTGGTACCAGTCGGCAGCCGCCTCCGACAGAGAGGGGTAGCGCCGAGAATGCAAGCCCATGTAGAACTGGTGAATCTCGATGTGTTGCAGCAGGCTCCGGTAGCCACCGGGGCGGGTCAGCTCGATGTGCTGATCCGGGCACACAATATCGAGTGACGTGCTTTCAAGCAAGTCAGCGTATTCCGACTTGACGATCAAATCGTCCACCGACGTGTCTGGACCGAGGGGCACCCGGACGGGAATCTCCACAACGCACGCGCGAATCGTCTTGTGGCCGCGCACACGGGCAACCGAGACCCGGTGGTTGCCATCGCGCACGAAGTAAACCTCTCCAACTTTAAAGACATCGATGGGAGGTAGGACCCGTTGTGAGCGTAGTTGATCGATCCGGGTCCAGCGCGCCGGATCGAGGTGGGCGCGGGGCAAGAAGGCGCGGTTGAAATCCTGGTAGCGCCCGACGCTGCCCACGATCCTGTCCAACGGAATCTCCTGGAGCTGAGCGATGCCTGTGGGTTCACTGAGGCGCAGCCGCTGCTGTACCTGGTCAAAGGGCAACAAGTCGCCGGACCGACCAGATAGCTCGGCCAGCAGATCCTGGATAGCCGCCCGGCGGCGGGCAGACATGAACATGTCCCTGGAAACTGCCCTGGACATCATTGCCTCGTTCACGGTGTGCAAGGTCCTTGGATTGCCATGCCGGTCAAAGGGGCAGATAACTGGCCAGGATGGCACACACGGCGGCCCATGTCACGACCACGAAGATGAACAAAAGCCCGGCGATCAGCTTGCGGCGCCAGGAAAGTTGCTGAATGGCGTGGGCCAGGTTCTTCATAAGCGGGTAGCCCTCGCTTGCACTGCCTCCTCACCCTGGGCTTCCCAGTCCTCCAGCGGCGGCAGTTGGTTCAGGCTGGCGATGCCGAACTGCTGAAGAAACTCAAAGGTTACTCCGAAAACGATCGGCCTGCCCGCCCTCTCCAGTCGTCCCTGTTCCTCGACAAGGCCGTGGTTGATGAGAGTGCGCAGTACGCTGTCGGAGTTGACTCCCCGAATCGACTCGACCTGGGCGCGAGTGATTGGCTGGCGATAAGCGACGATGGCAAGCGTCTCCAGAGCAGCAGGCGACAGCTTGCTGCTGGCCTCCAGGCCCAGAAACCGGCGTACCACCGCAGCGGCTTCGGGGGCGGTCACCATTTGAACCCACTCTGCCTTGCGTTGCAGCCTGACGCCGCGTTGCGCGTATTCCTGTGCCAGCTCGCTCAGGGCCTCTTCGATCTCATCGAGGCTGGTTTCCAGCAGCGCCACCAGCCGATCCATCTGGATCGGCTCGTCGGCTACGAAGAGAAGGCTCTCAAGGGTCGACTTGAGCGGCAGTTCTTGCGGGCTCTCCTCATGTTGCACCGCTTCACGATTCGTCACGCGTGATTCGCCCATTGCTCCAGGTTATGCTATAATACCGGCCATTCCGAGGAAACGAGGTCAGGTCGTCATGCCAGAACGGCTCAAGCGAGTGCGCCTGTTCATCCCGATAATGTTGCTACTAGGTCTTGCGTGTGGCCCATGCAACCTGCTGTCTCGACAGTCTCCAACACCGCCCCGTCCCATCGTGGTCTCCACTGAAGCTGCGGGCCAATTGGAATCACGAATTCAGCAAGCCCTTGGCGGTCCGTCTCAGCAACAGTTCATCCTCCAGATGACCGATACCGAGGCGACATCCCTATTGAACAAGGAGCTGGCCAAATACGGAGAGTCGCCGGTGACAATGCCGGTGGTCTGGTTCACCAAGGGCAAGATCTATGCCACAGGACGCCTGGTCAATGTGGTGCCCATTGCCACCGACTTTTCCATGATTGCCTCATCTCGCATTCAAGATGGCAAAGTCTCCATCAAGATCGAGCAGCTGTCGGCAGGCGACGTGCCCCTTCCCAGCAGCGTGCTGAACATGATATCGCAGAGCATCAACGAAACTGTGAGCGAGCTCCAGCTCCAGGTAGACGTAACCGATCTGGAGATCCTGGAGGGTGAAGCCATCATCAGAGGCGTCCGCCAATAGCCCCTCGCCACACGGACTTCCGGGACGCTGTCGCAGCGCTGGCCTGCCCGGCCCTCGCGCAGGTCAACGCCAAGCAAGCGCCACTCCGCATGAGCAGCGGGCAGCCCATGCGGGAGCCAGAAGGCTTGTCTATGCCTTGGGGTAGGGCGCGTGCTTGATCTTGACCTGCGTCTTGCCCAGCTTCAACCCCATGCGTTCGGTGACTACTTCCTTGGTGACCTGCAACACCTCCTCGGTCTTCATCGGCACATCAACCTCGGGTGCCGTTTCCAGAAGAAGCTCAAGGTCCAGCCCTTGTCGCCCGTAGCCGGTGATGCGCGGCGTTACACCCACAACGTCGGGCAATTGGTCAATGTTGTAGGCGAGGCGCTGGGCGATCGACTCAACGGTGATGAAGGACTCTCCTCCGGTCAGCTTCTGGGCACGGATGACTTTTCTCCGCGGCCGCCGAAATTCAAAATACAGGATGAGCAGACAGCCCAACAGCAGCAGACCGCCAATCACTACCCGTGCCGTAGCGAAAAGGGGCCACTCAGCCTTGCTTTGCATGTAGTACGAGCTGTTCTTGGCCAGCCAGGTGAAAAAGATCGCAGTGGTGTCAAAGCTCCTCTTGGGCACTACGACCACCACGATTATGACCAGGATGGCGAGTAGAATCAGAAGGACCACGACCAGCCGGTTAAAGACGTTCATCGGAACTCCTCCTAGTGTTTATGCTGCCAGAATGTCCACGCCTGGATTATACACGCTTTCGACGATTTCGTCCAACGCGAAGCGACGCTGTTACGGTACACGCGCCCCAGGCAAGCCATGCCGCGGCAGCCAACCGCAGGCCCACGCGGACGGTGGCAGGCCGGAACTGGAACGTAACCTGGTGGGAGCCGGCGTCCAACTGCACGGCCCGGAAGTAGAGGTCTGCCTGTTGGATGGGGGCGGGCTGTCCATCCACTTCAACCGTCCACCCCGGGTAGAAGGCGTCCGCCAGGACAAGATAACCGGCCGCGCCAAGCGATGCCCGCAGTTCAACGCGCTCCGGCTCGTAGCGGACCAGGTCGACGGCGGCTGGCCCGCCTTCGCCGGAAAGTGGCTGACCGGCTTCCAGGATGACCTGTCCGGCGGGATCGAAGCCAGGATCTCGCAAAGTGGTAAGCGCTGCTTCGTCATCCGGGATCACACGGGCGTTGTAGACGACAAAGGCGCGTGGCTGCACCGCAAGGTTTTCGTAGATCTTGACGTCGCCTGAATGTACCGCACGGTAGGCAGGATCGACAGAGATACTGCGGCTGGTGCTCGTCCGGGCATCGATGAGTGTCAGGCCACGCAGCGCGACGCGGGCCGGGCCGGCTTGAGGCAGAAGCGACCGAATGGCGATCCTTTCGGGGCGTACCGCCTGTCCCGCCGGACTGCCCGCAGTTGGGGCAAGCAGGTCGAGCACGGCCAGGTAGTCGTTTCCCTGCGCGTTGTCGCGCCACTGGTGCGCCAGCCGCGCCTGGCGATGTGCTACTGGTTGAGCGCTGTACAGCCCCTCGGCCGTGTGCTCGCCCGCGCGCAGGGTGGTGGTGAGGACGGTGCCCTGGGTACTGGTGAGGACGATCTGGGCGACCGGCGTGCCATCTACCAGGTCCGTGGTGCCGGTGAGGTACGAAACCACTCCCAAATGGGTCGCTGCCGTGTCGGGCAGGTCTGTCAAGGCGATCTTGCCTAGCTCAACCGTGTGCTCAAGGTCGTAGTAGACATCGTCGACCCAGGCGTCCTGGAGCTTGTCCGTAATGACGTAGCGCACGTTGAGCAGCGACAGCAGCCGGGCCGATGGGATAGTGTGAAGCTGCTGGCGCAAGCGCCCGTCGGACCAGATCTGCTCCCGGGGCAGAAACAACCGCTCCAGCGACACGAAGCGGGCCGTGGGAAGCAAACCGCCATCGTAGCCATCGACACTGAACAACCGGTAGCCTAGTGGCAGGTCGAAGGCCAAAACCTCCTTCATCTTGCTCGCCACGACGAGGTCATACACCGCCTGGTCTGGCAGGTACGATCGGTACATTGCCTGCAAGTCCTTCAGATCGCCCGGATCGTAGCCGATGTCCGACAGGCTCAGAAAGCGAAAGGGCGCGGTACTGGTGCTGGCCAGCAGGTGGGCAGGCGCGGAGCGCATCGAGTCGTAGGCTGCCGGTGTGGTGGGACGGTTGTACGCCAGCCGCTGCCCCGAGAGAAACAGCTCGATCCCCAGCAGCAGCACGACAGCCCAGGTCCGGCGTTTGTGCCTTGACAGGACCTCGGCGCCGATGCCCGCCAGGAGCGCGGCGCCAAAGGAGTAGAGCAACAGCCAGCGCGCCGGAGCACGGAAGAGGTCAAACCCCGGGACGGCCTTGTAGAGGAGGTAATAGACAGGATTGTACGCACCGAAGGCGAGGGCGACGCCGAGGAGCGCGAGGACCAGCGCAGCCCGGCCGAGATTGGCGAAAGGGGCGGAATCCTGGCCAATCGACCGCTCTGGCCCCCTTCGCTTTAGCACGGTCCAGGCTCCGAGGGCCGCGAGGGCCAGCCCGACCAGTCCCACGTAGGCGACGAACTCGCTGAGAGGCGCGGGCCAGGCCAGGGGGGGGAGGAAGGCCTTGAAGATGAGCCCGGGTTTCAGCGAAAACGAGGCTGCCTCTTCGTAGGGCAGCCCGCGGCTGCGCACCGACAGCCCCGAGAGCTCCAGCGTGGGCAACAACTGGCCGGCTGACATCAGTGCCCCGATCAGCCCCATCCCGATGAGCACGCCCAGTGGGCGCAAGCCTTGCGCCCAGACATTTCCCTTGAGCCCCTTCGCCCAGGGCCTGCGGGGCAGGGAAGGTAGATGCCTCACGCCTTGGTCACCCGCCGACCGGTTCCATCCCATGAACAACGCATAGACCGCCGCCCCCGCGAACACGATGTACGCTGCCTGCGTGTGGCCTGCCAGAAACGTCATAGCGACCACCAGCGCGCCGGCGAGCAAGGCCAGCCAGCGCCTTCGGCCGCCACTCATGGACCCTTCCAGGCACAGCAGCAGCCAGGGGAGCCAGACAGACGCATTGAGCTGGTTGACGTGTTCTACCTGCGCTCCGAGAAAGCCACCCAAGGCAAAGACGGTGGCCGCCACGAACGCGGCTGTCGCCCGGCCGCGCAGTACACGGCTGCTGCGCACAAACAGGTATGTCCCCGCCCCGGCCAGCCAGATGTGTAGCACGATGCTCCACGCGATCTGTTTGGGCGCCGACAGCCACATCAAGGGCCAATGCAGGGGATACAGCGCCCCGGCCTGCGAATTTGCCAGGAGCGGCGCACCCATGAACAGGTAGGGGTTCCACAATGGCACGTGTCCGGCCTGCCAGGCATCGCTGACGAAATCACGGTAGGGATAAAAGTAGGCGAACACGTCCAGACCGGCCAGGATGCGGTTGGTCAGGGCAATCTTCCAGAAGAAGACGAGAACCAGCGCCGAAAGCAGGAGGAGCGCAACACCATCGGTCCGGCGCGCCTTCATCGTCTCTCTCACGGCGTCCACTCCAGTCGGTAAAGCCAACCCGTCTCGCGGCCCTGCGCGTAGAACAAAGGCACGCGGAGAGCCTCGATGGGCGTCAGCCGGTGGCGCGCCTTTTCCCTCTCGATGAACCCTTCCATGGGCCCTCCATCATCCAGGAGGTAGACCGGACGATGCCGGGCCTGCATAGCATCCTGGAATGCGCCCCACTCTTCGTCGGTCCAGCTATCGTAGGGACGGATGGCGTCGCGGCCGGTGTACATCATCACTGCGCCAGCATTGAGCGATGCCCCGATCACGGCCTCCGGAGGCGTGAGAGCGGCAAGACGGTCAAAGGCAGCACGGTGCTCGGAGCGCATGTAGCCAAAGGAAGCCCAGCCCGGCTTCCACAGGTTGTCGATCATGGCCCACCTGGCCAGCGCCAGGTTCAGCACGACCCATGCAGTGACAGCCACGGGGAGCAACAGGCGACCCAGCCGAAGGGCCTGGTCTGCGCCAACGGTCACAGTCCGGGCCCTGCGTGCCAGGGTCACCGCTCCGTAGGCCACAGCCAGATCCACCACGGGAAACAAGGAGATGAGGTCGCGCAGGCGCAGAAACCGATAGGAGAGATGAACCAGCAACACGCTGGCGAATGCAGTGCCCAACACCGCCGCCGTCCGGCGGTGTCTTGTGGCCAGTCGGTAGCTGCCATAGAGGGCGAAAGGGAACAGGTACCCCCATTCTCCCGCGACCGTGGTATCGTGCAGCATCTGCCAGGCCATCGCCCGCACGTATTGCAGGCCCATGGCGGGCAGTTCAGTGGTCTCAGTAGCGAGCAGGCCGCCAAACACCCGCCAGCGATACACGATGTCCGGCAGCGCCGCGATCGAGGCCGCCGCGAAAAACAGGAGCAAGGGCCAGGCAACCTGCCACATCCTTGCCAGCCCTGCCTGCCCTGGGGGGTACCGCTTCCTTGGCGGCGACCGGAGGGAGTGCGGACGGTCCAGGGATAGAGGCTTGCGTCCGTGCAGGGCCACGGACAGGATGACGGGCACGGCCAGCACTAGTTGCGTATGCCGAACCCAATACGCCCAGGCGAACGCGATGCCCCCCAGGGCCATGGACATGGCAGCGCGTCGCGGGTTGTCGGCCCACAGGCGCATTGCGCGCAGGACCAGCACGAGGGTGAGGACGGAAAAGAGCTGGGCAGCGGCGTCGGCCATGGGCACGAGCAACCGATCAACGAACTCGGGCGAGGTCGCCACCAGCGTGGCGGCCAAGACACCGGTCAGAGCACGGACCGCTTTGGGCTCGTCGCGCAGTACCTCCTGGACGAGAAGCCACACCGCGGCCAGGGCCAGCAGGGCTACGAATGGTGTGGTGACGTACAGCCCAACTTCGCCGAACAGCTTGTAGCCGGCGGCCAGGAGCGCCGAGGCGCCGGTAGGCCAGACGCTGGGGCAGTCGCCCAGCCCGTTGCGGGGAATGTGGTAGCCCACGGGTTGTAGAGGCGCCCACGCGATCTTGAGGGGGATCACCTCCTGAAAAAGGGTGAAGCGATGCAGGAACGTGCCGCGCTCCGCTAGGTCCACTCCCATCTGGGCATAGGCGTATGGGTCGCTGGCCGTGACGCCGTGGGTCCGCTTGCCAAAGTAGACGATGCCGGCCCAGATGAGGGCCAACATTAGAAGACCGGTGCCTGCCCAGCGCCACAGGCGATGCGCATGGCCCTCCAAACCTGAGGCAACCGATATCTGGCACAGTCCGCAGTAGGCGACTGCGGCCAGGATGATGCCGTCCAGGTAGAACAGCGAGACCATCGGATTGGGGAAGGCCAATCCTTGCCAGCCGATCACTGTGATCCCCAGGCGCAGGTAGAGGAGCCACAGGAGTGTCGTGCCGTAGGCGGCCAGAAGCGGTGTCAGGGCCAGGAGGTTCGGCAGGCGGCGATGACGCAGCAGTGGAGCCTGAGGGAGCAGGAGAACGAGCAGTACCAGCGGCGCTGCCCAGAAGTTAAGACCGTACCTGGACTGGATCACCAGGCCGATGCCCAGGAGGTGCAGCGCCAGGCCGAACAGGGTCGGGGGAAGCGATCCAGGTCGAGACGGGGCAGGCGCGAGGGCCAGGACCCGCAACTGAGTGCCGAGCCAAGCTGGCAGTTTCACGCCCCGAAAGCGGTAAGCGAGGGTGCCGGCCACGGCCAAGGCAGCCAACGAGTAGGGCCAGATGCGAGCCGACCAACCGGGCCAACTCAGATAGCGCCCGACGACGGTGCCCAACCCCGCCAGGCAGACCCACAGCTCGAACCAGGCCCAGGCTCGTCTGGCCCTGTTCTGGGCACAGCGAGCCGGCGTCAAAAGCACCCAGGCTGCCGCTCCCAGGCCGGCTGCAAAGAGAAATGCCAGGGCGGCGTACAGGATCCACAGCCCCCCGAGAGGGCCTGGTTCCGAGACAACCAGGTATTCGGGACTGAGCAGCCGCTTTAGCGTCTCAAGCATTCTTCCTCAAGGGGGTCACGGTCCCTCCAGGCGATACAGCCGGAACGAGACGGTTCCGTCGCGGCGGGTGGTCTCCAGGCTGGGCACGAGGCGAATTCCAGCGCTGTTCAGGGCGACCTCCATGGGCGTGCTGTCGCGCCAACTCGGGAAGGCAATGTAACGCGTTTCGCGGCGATAGACATACGCGTCATGGGCCAGATCCGCAGGATCGGGGTACCAGTGCAGACGCAGGGGCGCACCGTAAAGGTAGAAGCGGTAGTGATGGCCCAACCAGTGGTGGTATAACACCGCGCCCGGTGGGGCGTGACTTCGGATGAAGAGGGCCAGGTCGTCGATGCCATCGTACGCACCGTGGTCGCCGCCGACCGGCAGCTCGCTGCGTGTGGCATGGGCGACCGGTCCGGCCAGGGAGGCCACGAGTAGTGCACTCAGGCCGGTGGCATAGACTGTCTGCCATGGCCTGGGCCGGATGGCCTTGCCCAGCGCCACCAAGCCCCTTGCTGCCAGCAAGGCGACGAGCGGTACCAGGCCAAGCAAATAGCGATCCCATTCCTGGAAGGCGACGAGGCTGTGCAGCAGCAGAAAGCCGGCGACAAACAGGAGCAGAATCCAGTCGAGCCTGTGAGGGCTGGGGATGGCGCGGCAGATGCGGCTGCCGGCGGTCCACAGGGCGAGCGCCCCCACGAGCAGCCCATTGAGCCATGCAGAACCCCAAAAGTAGCCGCCGAGTCGGAGCCATGCCAGGACACGCTGGCCCACGGCAGACGGCCCCACCAACCGCAGCCCGCCGTAACTGACCAGGCTCTGCTCAAAGAAGCCGGGGCGCTGGGCGCGCGCCAGGTCCCAGCCGATCACAGCGGCCGCGATGGCCATGAACCCTAGCACAAAGCGCACCCCATCAGACCTCCGAAGTCTCCGAGACCCCGGAGGTCTGAGAGCGAGAACAACCACGAGGGGCAGAAAATAGAGCCCCTGCAGTTTGGTCGCTGCCGCCAGGCAGGCCAGCACGCCGGACGCGCCCAGTCGTCCTGCCGCAGCTGCCCAAAGGGCCCCAAGGACGAAGGCCGTCATCAGGGGATCCGTGAAGGCGGTCGAGGCAAACAGGATGTCGAAGGGTGACAGGGCAACGAGCAGCGCCGCCAGCAAGGCAACGCGCGCATCGGCGAGTGTGCACCCGAGGCCGTAGACCAGGGCGATGCCGGCGACGCTGGCAAAGAGGCTGGGCAGGCGAGCAGCCATCTCTCCTGCCCGCACGGCTCCATCGGTGAGAGGCGGCCGTGTGAAGAGCCATGAGCTCAGGGCCAGGATATAGGGATGCAGAGGGGGCTTGTCTACGGGTTCGTGGTCGAGCAGGGGATCGACGCCGCTGGCAACCTGAAGGCCCCAGTAGGCGTACAAAGCCTCGTCCTCCAGGAAACGGTTCTGACCCCATGGCATCAGGCGCAGCGCCATCCCTGCCAGAACGATCACTGTCGCCAGAATCGGCAGTAGCAAGTGCGTTTTCATCGCTCGGTCCGGACCTCAGTCCACAAAGCGGTACTTGATGAGCGTCCAAAAGGCCAGTGGTGCGTCGCGCCAGCCGATCTTTTTCCCCTCGTGGTATTCGCGACCATAGTAGGAGATGGGCACCTCGAAAATGCGGTAGCCGCGCTTGAGCACCTTGGCCGTGATTTCCGGTTCGAACTCGAAACGTCTCGAACGCAGAGGGATTCCTTTCACCACGTCGGCGCGGAACACCTTGTAGCCGGTTTCCATATCGCTCAAAATGGTGTTATAGAGCACATTCGTGGTCAGAGTCAGCAGCTTGTTGCCCAGCATGTGCCAGAAGAGCATCGCCTTGCGCGGGCCCAGGAATCGACTGCCGTACACCACCGCCACCCGCCGCTCCACGATGGGGCGGATGAGCGCCGGATAGTCGCGGGGATCGTATTCGAGGTCAGCGTCCTGAATGAGGAGGATATCGCCCGTGGCGTGCTCTATCCCGGTGCGGACTGCCGCTCCCTTTCCCCGGTTCAGGCCGAGGTGGAAAACGTGTAGATCGCCGGCCGCAGCCTCCTGGTCCAGGATCTCACGGGAACCGTCGCTTGAGCCGTCATTTATGGCCAGGATTTCCTTGTCAACGCCTGGAAGGTCCACGCTTCGCACCTGCTCGAGGATCTCCGACAGGGTGTTCCGCTCATTGAACACCGGAATGATGATCGACAGTCGCATCCTAGCCTTCTCCTTCCCGCTGTGCATGCCAGGTATTATAGCCTGATTGCGGGACCAGGGCAAGAATGGGGACTGGGGATTGGCGAATGGACTCGGACATGGGACAGCGGTTGTGTGTTGTCCTCTGGGGACAAGCGTGGTACAATGGCCAACATGACCATCTATGTGGATGTCTCGTCGGCGGTACACACCAAAGCGGGCATCGGGCGTTACGCGGAAAGCCTGGCCAAGGCGCTGCTGGCCAGGCAGCCGGGGCGGGTATCCCTGTTCTACAACCGCGGTCGGGCCACGCAGCCGCCGGCGGGGCTTGGGTCGGTGCCCAGGCGGACCATTCGCGCCGGCTACAAGCCGTGGCGCATGGCCGTGTGGCTGGGGCACCTGGGCGGGCTGAGTTTCAACCGCCTGGTGCCTGGCGCGGAGCTCTTTCATGCCACAGAGCACCTGTTGCCTCCCTTGCGTGGTGTGCCGACCGTCCTCACCGTGCACGACATGATCTTCAAGTTGTTCCCCGAGCATCAGAAACGGCTCAACTACTTGTATCTGAACGCCACCATGCCGCTGTACTGCCGCAAGGCGGACGCCATCATCACCGTGTCGCAGTCCAGCAAGCGGGACATCGTGGCCCACTACGGATTGGACCCGGCCAAGGTCACTGTGGTCTATGAGGCCGCGAATCCAGAATTTGCGCCCCTGTTGCCCGGTGCGATCGAGGAGGCGCGGCGCAGGTATGGACTGCCGGACCAATTCCTGATCCACGTGGGGACCATCGAGCCGCGCAAGAACCTCACCCGTCTGGTGGAGGCTCTGCAGCGCCTGCGCGACGAAGGAAAGGCGATCCCGCTGGTCGTGGTGGGTGGCAAAGGCTGGCTGTATGACGAGTTCTTCCGGCGGTTGCAGGGCTTGGACGTGCGCAGCGACGTGCACTTTTCCGGCTACGTGCCCTCTGCTGACCTTCCGCTCCTGGTTGGAGCGGCCACTGCGGCGGTGATGCCTTCAGTCTACGAGGGATTCGGCCTGCCCGTGCTGGAGGCGATGGGCTGTGGGACGCCGGTTGCCTGCTCCAATGCTTCTAGCCTGCCGGAGATCGGCGGGGACGCTGCCCGTTACTTCGACCCGTACGACGTAGAAGCCATGGCCCTGGCCATCCGCGAGGTGTGGATCGATCCCGAGCTCCGCGCCGAAATGCGCATCCGCGGCCTGCTCCAGGCGGGGCGCTTCTCGTGGGATCGGGCGGCCCAGGAGACGTTGGCGGTCTACCAGCCGCTGCTCAAAGGCAGCCAGGTGCGAATTGACATGGTCCCTGCCTCATAGTATACTTGGGGTGTGAGAGGAGGGCTGTGCCCCTCACACCTCTCTGGCTCTTGCACAGCATGGATCGCTGTAGCGAGTCGTGGATGCCACCAATGGAGGCAAGCCGGGCGCAGGTTCGCGCCGGAACCTATTATGATTCTGCAGTCCTGATGCGACTGCAGCGTTTTCTTGCTGCCCTGCCCGGTATCCGGGGCGTGGGCGTGGTGATGGGCACCGCCGCGAACAAGAGTATCCTTGCCCACAGCGTACTGCTCACCCCCGAAGCCAACGCGGCACGGAGCGACGACCTGATCATCGTCGTCCGTGCGCAAGACGATGCGGCGGCGGCGGCGGCGTTGAGCCGGGTGGACGAACTGCTGGCCCAACGCCCGCGCGATGCCGATGTCGACTATCGCCCCCACAGTGTCGAGGCGGCGGCGCGCACGATGCCCGAAGCCGGCTGGGTCCTGATCTCGGTGCCGGGGCGGTATGCGGCCGGGGTGGCCCGCGAAGCGCTCCGCCTGGGCAAGCACGTGTTCCTGTTCAGCGACAACGTCTCATTGGAGGACGAAGTGGCCCTCAAGCGATCGGCAGCACACAAGGGCTTGCTCGTCCTGGGGCCAGACTGCGGCACGGCCATTGTCAATGGCGTGGGCTTGGGCTTTGCCAACCGGGTGCGAAAGGGGCCGATTGGGTTGGTCGCCGCCTCCGGGACCGGGCTTCAGCAGGTGAGTGCGCGCCTCCACCAATTGGGGAGTGGTATCACGCATGCTCTGGGTACCGGTGGGCGCGATCTTTCCGAGGCGGTGGGCGCCGTTACGGTTCGTCAGGGCCTGGACCTGCTCGGCCGCGATCCAGAGACGCAGGTCATCGTGCTGGTCACGAAACCCCCCTCGCCCCAGGTCGCCGATGATGTCTTGCGTGCGGTTCGTTTGATCGAAAAGCCGATCGTCGTGGATTTCATCGGTGCTTCCCACTCGGTGCGCCACATTGACCACGTGCGCCTGGCCACCACGCTGGACGAGGCGGCGGAGCTGGCGGTGCAAGCTGCGGGGTCGACGGTTGGTTCTGGGCCAGCCCCGAAGCCACCCGGCTTTGCGCCACCGCAGAAGCGGTACTCCGCAGGGCAGCGCTACGTGCGTGGGCTGTTCTCCGGCGGCACGCTTGCCTATGAAGCGCAGGTGCTCCTGCAAAGCTACGTGCCGGTCGTGCATTCGAATGCCCCCCTGATGCGGGAGCATCGCCTGCGGAGTACCGCTTCTGCGGTGGGCAACGCGATGACCAGCGAAGGCCACACCATCCTCGACCTGGGGGATGACGAGTTTACCGTGGGTCGGCTGCATCCGATGATGGATAACGACCTTCGCATCCGTAGGCTTCTCCAGGAAGCTGACGATCCAGAGGTTGCCATCCTTCTGCTGGACGTCGTGCTTGGCTATGGCGCCCACCCCGATCCGGCGGCCGAACTGGCCCCGGCCATTGCCCGGGCGTGCGCCTCGGCGAGGGCCGCTGGGCGGAGCCTCATGGTGGTGGCCGTCGTCGTCGGCACCGACGCAGATCCCCAGGGCATGGGTGCACAGGTGGAGCGGCTGGAGGCGGCAGGGGTCAGGGTCGAGACCTGCGTCGAGGCAGCGATCCAGCTCGTTGGACGCACGCTCCAGGCGCTCAATCCTCAACCCCCACCCTTTTCCGCCCGACCCATCCACCCCGTGGATCTCTGCGTGCTGCGCCAGCCCATGGCGGCCATTAATGTCGGCCTCGAATCCTTCGCCGACAGCCTGCGCGCCCAGGGTGCCGAGGCGATCCAAGTGGACTGGCGGCCGCCGGCCGGGGGCAATGAGGCGTTGGTGGGGATCTTGGGGAGGATGAAGGGTGAAGCATAGCTGTACAGCACCGAGAGTTGAGCACTGGATTCTGCCTAGCACGTACGGGAAAGGATGGCTGAGATGAAGGAATTCGTGGCTGCGTGTGCCCAAATCGCAGTGACGCCCAACGATATCCGGGCCAATGTGGACAAGGCGGTGGTCTGGCTGGAAGGGGCGGTGAAGGAACACGCAGCCGAGCTGGTGGTTTTTCCAGAGACTGTGACCACAGGGTTCGTGACAGGCCTGGACGTAGAGGTGCTGTGGCATCTCGTCGACGATGTGCCTGGGTCAACTACCCGAGAAATCCAGGCGGCAGCGCGATCGCTGGGGGTCCACGTCGTCTGGCCAACCTACCGGCGCGGCCCCGAGAGAGACATCATCTACAACTCGGCGATCCTGATCGGGCCGGATGGTGGCATCATCGGAACCTATGACAAGACGCACCCGTTTCCAACGGAACGCTGCGATTGCGGGGGCTGGACGACCGCGGGCAATCGGGCCGACGTGTTCGAGACTGCCCTGGGCAGCATCGGCATGATCATCTGCTACGACGGCGACTTTCCGGAGCTGTCGCGGCTGCTCGCGGTAAAGGGTGCAGAAGTCATCGTCCGTCCATCGGCGCTGCTGCGCAGTTTCGACATCTGGCACATCACCAATGCCGCCCGCGCGTACGACAATCACCTGTATATGGTGGCCACCAACGCCGTCGGTCCGGATGCCGGGGCCAACTACTACTTTGGCCACAGCATGATCGTCAACCCCATCGCCTGGCGGCTGGCCCAGGCGCGGGGTGGGGAGGAGATCGTCTCGGCCAGGCTCGACGCGGATCCGTTGCGCTACGTGACGTGGGGAAGCAAGAGCCCGCAAGTGTTCGACCACCTTCAGGATCGGAACTTGGAGCTGTACGAGGAGATCTTGAAGGAGGCGCGGTCTCGGTTCCCGCCGGGGAAAAGGCTGCGGTAGTAGGCATTCTTTGGGGGGGGTGGATGGTGGACATCGGACTGGCCAACGCAGAAGCTGTCAGCCGGATGATGGAGGCCCGTCCGGTGTTGGTGGGGCTGGCCAAGGCGCGGGATGTGATCCCCGGCATGCGCGAGACCCTGCTGCTGCACGCCGGGCCGCCGATTTCCTGGGAACGGATGTCGGGGCCGATGCGCGGCGCGGTCATTGGGGCGCTGATCTTTGGGGGGAGGGCCACGAACGAGGCCGAGGCCACGGCCCTGGTGGAGGCCGGCTTGGTCGAGTTCGAGCCGTGCCATCACCATCAGGCCGTCGGGCCGATGGCGGGGGTGATCTGCCCGTCGATGTCGGTCTACATCGTGGAAGACAAGACTCACGGCAACCGCTCCTTCTCCAACCTGAACGAGGGCTATGGCAAAGTGCTGCGCTTTGGGGCGTACAGCCCCGAGGTGCTGGACCGCTTGCGCTGGATGGAGGAGGTCATGGCGCCGGTGCTGGCCGAGGCCATCGAGGCCAGCGGCGGGATCGACTTGAGGGCGCTGATTGCCGAAGCCCTGCACATGGGCGATGAAGGACACAACCGCAACCGGGCCGGCTCAGCCCTTTTGCTGAAGGCGTTAGCGCCGTTGGTCGTCCGGGCATCTCCCAGCCTGGACGTTGCCGCCGAGGTGCTGCGCACTCTGTGCGACAATGCCATCAACGCCCTCAACCCCATCATGGCCGCCTGCAAGGCCATGGCCGGCGCTGGCCACGGGGTGGAGGGGAGCACGGTCGTGACCACCATGGCCCGCAATGGGACCGAGTTTGGAATCCGCGTGAGCGGTCTGGGCGACCGCTGGTTCACCGCCCCGGTTGCGGTGCCCCAGGGCCTGTACTTCCCTGGGTTCAAAGCCGAGGATGCCGGCGGCGACCTGGGCGATAGCACCATCACCGAGACGGCGGGCATCGGCGGCTTTGCCATGGCCAGCGCGCCGGCGATTGTGAATTTCGTCGGAGGCACGCCCAGGGATGCCTTGAACGCAACGCACGAGATGTACGAGATCACCTGCGCCGAGCACAAGTACTGGACCATCCCGGCGCTTGGCTTTCGCGGGACGCCCACCGGCATCGACCTGCGCAAGGTGGTGGAGACAGGCATTGTGCCGCGGGTGAACACGGGCATTGCCCACAAGGAGGCCGGCGTGGGGCAGATCGGTGCCGGGTTGGTGCGCCCGCCGCTGCGAGTGTTTGAGGAGGCGCTGCTGGCTTTTGCGCAGGAGTACGGGTATTAGGGATTCGAGAGAGGTGAAACCATGAAACTGATCGATTTGACCATCCCCTTGGGCATAGCCACGCCACCGTGGCCGACGTACGAGCCGCTGCAGGTCAAGTACTCTAAGCGGCTCGCACCCAATGGGGCCAACGGGCAACTTCTGACCCATTCGAACCACCTGGGCACTCACCTGGACGGCGAGATCCATTTCTACACCCCGGGCAAGGACATTGCCGCGCTCGATCTCAACGAATTCCTGGTCGGTCCGGGCGCGGTGGTGGACCTGTCGGACGCGACGGGCAACTATCAGATCTACACGCCGGCGATGGTCGAGGAGCGTGTGGAGGTCCGCGAAGGGGACATCCTCATCATCCACACCGGCTACCACCACTTTGGCTGGGACATGCCCACCGCCGACGAGATCCGCTACATGGTCCAGCACCCCGGCCCCGACCGCGAGTTTGCGGTGTGGGCCGTGGAGAAAAAGATCCGCTGGATCGGGGTGGATTGCGGCAGCGCCGATCACCCCATGAACACCATCATCCGCACCTGGATGCCCAGGCAGGCCGCCGAAGCCGACCGGTTGTTCCGGTCGATGTACGGCGCGTCGCTGGAGGAGCGCTTCACGCCCGACAAGTACCAGCTCATGCACATCGAAATGTTCCCCCATCACATCATCCACGCCGAGTGCCTGGGCGGAGAGATCGACCTGCTGGTCAACCGGCGGGCGACCATCGGCTTCTTCCCCTGGCGCTTCGTGGACGGGGAATCGTGCATCGGCCGCTGCGTGGCCGTGGTGCACGACGACGAATACGAGGAACTGATGGCCCGCAAGGCCACCCTGCCCAGGACCCGCTTCGGCGACTGCTACGACCCGGAGCACGTGGAGCGGATCGGACGGCTGACGAGGCGGGTGTAGAACGTCAAACGTCAGTTCTCCATGACGTCTCACGCTTGACATTCGACATAACCGGAAGGGGTATTGCTTATGCTGCCACTCGATGGCATTCGTGTGCTCGACCTGTCACGAGCACTTGCCGGGCCGTACTGCACCATGATGCTGGGCGACCTGGGCGCGGACGTGATCAAGGTAGAGCGGCCGGGACAGGGGGACGAGAGCCGGGGCTGGGGGCCGCCCTTCGTGGGGCAGCCCTACGGCCCCTATCCCGGCGAGTCGGCCTACTTCCTTTCGGCCAATCGCAACAAGCGCAGCGTCACCGTCAACCTCCACAGCGCGGAGGGTCAAGAGATCGTGCGGCGGCTGGCGGCGGCGTCGGACGTGTTCGTGGAGAACTTTCGCACCGGAGCGCTGGAAAAGATGGGCCTGGGCTACGACGACCTGCGCACCGTGCACCCTCGGCTGGTTTACTGCTCGGTGAGCGGCTATGGGCGCACCGGGCCGTGTGCCGATTGGCCCGGCTACGACTTTGTCCTCCAGGCCGAGGGCGGCATGATGGGCATTACCGGGCCTGAGGAAGGTCCGCCATACCGGGTAGGCATCCCCATCGTGGATATCACCACGGGGATGTTCGCAGCGACAGGGATCCTGGCAGCGCTGCGTGCCCGGGACTTGACGGGCGAGGGGCAGCTCGTGGACATGTCGCTGCTGGATGCGCAGGTGGCATTGCTGACCAACGTAGCCTCCAATTACCTGGTGGGCGGCGAGGCCCCCCGGCGACTGGGCAACGCCCATCCCAACATCACCCCCTACGAGGCATTTCGCGCTCAAGACCGCTGGTTCGCCCTGGCGGCAGCCAATCAGCGCCAGTGGGCCATCCTGTGTGACGTGATCGGTCAGCCGAAATTGAAGGACGATCCCCGTTTTGCCGACAACAATACCCGGGTGGCCAATCGCCAGGCGCTGCGGGAGGTGCTCGACGCCGCATTTGCGTGCAGGGACGCGGCGGAATGGCTGGCGAAGCTCCGGCAAGCGGAACTGCCCTGTGGGCCGATCAATGCCATCCCCGATGTTTTTGCTCATCCGCAGGCAACGCCGCGCGAGATGGTGCTCCAAGTAGAGCATCCCACCGTAGGCACTTTGAGGTTGCCTGGGTTCCCCTACAAGTTCTCCGCGACGCCGGCAATCGTGCGCCGGCCGCCTCCACTGCTGGGGCAGCACACGCAGGAGGTGCTGGGGGAGCTCTTGGGCTATGGCACCGAGGAGCTGGGGGGCTTGCGCGGGCGGAACGTGCTTTGACGCCCGGCGAATGACGAAAGACGAAGGCTGGACGACGGAAAGGGGAGGTGCAGTGTGTTCGCACGACCTGGTTTGCCGAGCTTTGACTATGTGCGGGCGGCGACGCCCGACGAAGTGGTGGGTCGCTTGCTGGAACACGGGGCGGCGGCGCGGCTGCGGAGTACCGCTTCCTTGGCGCTGTTGATGGGGGGCACGGACCTCTTCCCTCGCATGCGCGATGGCCAGGTCCGGCCTCGAGTGGTGCTGGACGTGAAGCATCTGCCTGGCCAGTGCGACATGCGCTACGATGGGCAGACGGGGTTGACCATTGGGGCGGCGGTCAGCTTGAACCAGGTGGCCCGTCACATCGAGGTGCAGACCCGCTACCCTCTGTTGGCCGAAGCGGCCAATTCGGTCGCTTCCTACCAGGTGCGCAGCCGAGCCACGCTGGGCGGCAATCTGTGCAACGCTTCCCCAGCGGCCGACACGGCGCCGGCGGTGCTGGTGCTGGACGGGCGATTCCTCCTCTTCGGCCCTCAGGGGGAGCGGGAAGTGCGGGCCGGCGAGTTCTTCCTTGGCCCGGGCCGGACGGCGATGCAGACGGGCGAGTTCATGACCGGCATCCGCTTTCCTGTACCGCAGGAGCAAGCTCGTGGGAGGTATCTGAAACTGGGCCGCAGCCGGGCGGGCGATCTGGCCATCGCCGGGGTTGCCCTGTACGCGTTTCCGGACCCGGGCGCCCGCTCCGGCTGGCGCTTTCGCATCGGGCTGGCCTCCGTCGCGCCGGTGCCGTTGCGGGCGCACGAGGCAGAGGACGCGTTGGCGGCAGAGCCGCTTGGGAAGGCTTCGTTTGCTTTGGCTGCCGGGTACGCTGCACAGGCCAGCCGGCCCATTGACGATGTGCGGGCCAGCGCGGCCTACCGCAAGGCGATGGTGCACAGCCTCACGCTGCGGGGCTTGCAGGAGCTGGCCAGCGCGGGACCCGGCCTGGGCTAGCTCGGGCTTGTCTGCCCTGCGGAGTATGACAATCCCCGAAGCGCAGCGGAGAGGGACCGCTTCCTTGGCGGCGACCGGAGGGAGTGCGGGCAGGTCACCGCTCAGCAAGCGCGACTCCGCAGGGTCCGCGGGCAGGCCGGGGGGCGTTGCCTTGCGTGTATTCCTCGAGAGGGAGTGACAATGTCGACGCACACGATTTCCGTTAGGGTGAATGGCGCAGAGGAGCGGCTTGAAGTGCCGTCCAACATGACGTTGTTGCACATGCTGCGCGAAAGGCTGGCGCTGACCGGCACGAAGAACGGCTGCGAGGCGGGCGAGTGTGGGGCGTGCACCGTGCTGCTGGATGGGGAGCCGGTGAACTCGTGCATGGTGCTCGCGGTGGAGGCGGACCGGCGCGACGTGGTCACGGTGGAGGGCCTCGCCGTGGGCGGCCGGCTGAGCCCGCTGCAAGAGGCCTTTGCCGAGCATAACGCCGTCCAGTGTGGTTTCTGCACGCCCGGGATGCTGATGTCAGCGACGGCCTTGCTGCGGCGCAACCCACAGCCGGACGAGCCGGAGATCCGGGCCGCCCTGGTCGGCAACCTGTGCCGCTGCACCGGCTACGCGCGCATCGTCCAAGCCATCCAGGCGGTCGCGGACAAGGGAGGAGGGTAAAATGAGCTCGTTCACCTCAGATCCGGTGGGCAAAAGCGTGCCGCGGGTGGATGCCGCCGAAAAGGTAACCGGCGCGGCCGTCTTTGCGGACGACATGCAGTTCGGCCCCGCCCTCTATTACGGGCGCCTGGTGCGTAGCCCCTTCGCCCACGCTCTCCTCAAGCGCATCGACTTCTCCAAAGCGCTGGAGTGGCCCGGTGTCAAGGCGGTGGTGACCGGGCAAGACGCGTCGGCGCGGATCGGCCTGTATCTCATCGACCGCCCCATCTTTGCTCAGGAGCGCGTGCGCTACGTGGGCGAACCGGTGGCGGGGGTCGTGGCGACCACGGAAGACGCTGCCGAGGAGGCAGCCCGGCTGGTGGAAGTAGAATACGAGCAACTGCCTGCGGTCTTTGACCCGGTGCAGAGTGCGCAGCCCGACGCCCCGTTGCTCCATCCCGGGCTGGGGCAATACACGGTGGCGGGCTTTATCTTCCCGGAGCCGGGCACAAACATCTCCGAGCATTTCAAATTGCGCAAAGGGGACGTGGAGCCGGCATGGCCCCGCTGCGCCGCCATCGTCGAAGGAACCTTTCGCCTGCCCCAGATCCAGCACGTGCCCATCGAACCTCACGTAGCGGTCAGCCTGTGGGATCCGTCGGGTCAGGTGATGCTGTGGACCTGTTCGCAGTCGCCGTTTGCTCAGCGCGACCTGATCGCCCAAAGCTTGGGCATTCCTCATGGCGACTTGCGCGTGGTCTCGCCGTACGTGGGCGGCGGATTTGGCGGCAAGGCCGGCATTTCGATGGAGGTGTGCGCGGTGGTGATGGCGCGCGCCGTCAAGGGCCACCCGGTCAAGCTGCGCATGACTCGCGAGGAAGAATTCATTGGCACCACCGTGCGCCAGAGCCTGGTGGCCCACACCAAGATCGGATGCGACGCCCAGGGTACCCTGCTGGCCATGGAGACGCAATACTATTTCGGCGGCGGGGCCTACAACGACTATGGCGTGAACATTGCTCGGGCCGCAGGCTATTCGTGCACGGGTCCGTACGACATCCCCAACGTGAAGGGCGACTCGTACTGTGTTTACACCAACCAGCCCATCGGCAGCGCCATGCGTGGGTTTGGTATGCCCGAAATCCATTGGGGCATCGAGCAGATCATGGACCAGCTCGCCGAAAAGATCGGGATGGACCCGGCCGAGTTCCGGCGGCGCAACTGCGTGCGCACCGGGGATCGCATCCTGACCGGCATGGAGATGCCGGCGATCGACCTGGTGGCCTGCATTGATAAGGCGACCCGGGCGGTGGGCTGGGGCAGGGCAGAGCCGCCCACGGCGCCCCAGCGAAAGCGGGGAAAGGGCCTGGCGATCATGTGGAAAGCGCCGGCCATGCCCCCCAACGCGGGGAGCGCCGCCATCGTCCGCTTCAACGAGGACGCCACGGTGAACGTCTCCATCGGCGCCCAGGACCTGGGACAGGGGGCCTTCACCGTCCTGGCCCAGATGGCGGCACACGCCCTGGGCGTGCCATACGAATGGGTGCGCGTCTCGGTGCCGGTAGACACCAGGTACAGCCCCTACGAGTGGCAGACGGTTGCTAGCCGCATCACCTGGTCGACGGGCAATGCGGTCAAGGCCGCCGCCGAGGATGCCCGCCGGCAGATCCTGGAGATCGTCGCCGGCCACTGGGGTGAGGAGCCCAAGGACCTGGACATCAGGGATGGCAAGGTCATTTCGTATCGCTCTGAAGAGGAACTGCCGCTCCAGAACATGGTCGTGTACGGGCTGCCCAACGCAGGTTATGAAGGCTGGAAGGGTGGCCCCATCGTCGGCCAGGGCAAGTTCATGCCGACCTACGTAACCAACCTGGATTTCGAGACGGGGCAGGGCACTCGCGCCGTGGTGCACTACACCGTCGGCTGCCAGGCGGTCGACCTCGAGGTCGATACCGAGACCGGGCAGGTGGAAGTGCTAAAGATCGCGAGCGTGTACGACGTGGGCAAGGCCATCAACCCGGACCTGATCCTCACCCAGATCGAGGGGGGTGCGGTGCAGGGCATGAGCTCGGCTTTCGAGGCGCTGCGCTTCGATGAGCAGGGCCGGCCGTTGAACCCCAACCTGGTGGACTATCGCATCGCTACGGCGATGGACGCGCCGCGTGAGATCCACGGCGAGTTCGTGGAGACGCCGCTGGAGGACGGCCCGTGGGGTGCACGCGGGGTGGGCGAGCACGTGATGGTGCCGACGGCGCCGGCCATCGCCAACGCCCTTTATGACGCTCTGGGGATTCGTTTCAGCGAGTTGCCGCTATCGGCTGAGCGGATCTTTATGGCTCTGCAAGAGGCGGCCGGACCGTAGGAGTGCCCCTCGGGGCCATTTGTTACCCTGCCTGCGGGCAGTCCAAGGAGGGGCAGCGAAGGGTCTCTGCCGGTTCGGCGGTGCCCATCCACAGAAAACCGGCCAGCGTGTCGGCGCCCGAGGTTGCGCCGACACGGAGAACACCCAGCGCCCGTGGCTCTAGTGGCATGCCCTCTGTGCTGCACAGCGCCTGAAGCAGGCCATGCCACTTGGCAGTGCACTCCCCTCGGGCAGCGGCGCGCAGGAAAGCGGCGGAAAGGGTGGTAGTGCGGGGCTCGGCGCTTGTGAGCAGGGCCTCGCAAAACGGGCCGGGGGCGGGGTGCGCCAACCATGCCCACAGCATTAGGCCGCAGAGCAAGTCGTCGCCGGCCGGCGTCAGACCCCCTCCCAATCCGGCCAGCAGAGAAGCCCCGGTTTGCAGTTGTGGGAGGGAGCCTTCCCACCCCAAGCGCAGCATCTTGGCTGCTGCAAATGCCCTTGTCGCCAGAGCTTTGGCTGCCGAGTCCTCGGCGACCGGCATGGTGAGATCGTCCCTCAGGAGCATGGCCAGGCTGCCACCGCACAGGAAGCGGTACTCCGCAGGCGGGCTCAGGTCCAGCGCCAGCCTCCTCAGTTCGGAAAGGCGCTCGACCCCTGCCTGGTCACACGCCCGAAGGCTGTCCCAAGCGGGTCGGGGATCCCAGGCGACGGCGCCGGACAGCTCAACGGCCATGTGGCCCACGCGCAACGAGGTGCCCTGCACCCGGGCGGGGTTGCCGGGTTTGAGTTTGTCGAAATCGCCCCGCGCTGCGTCGACGACGACGTTGAGGGGTCCGTCGCCGGTCGAGGAGACTACCAGCGCCACGACCTCGCCGTCTGCCGTGATGAGGTCACAGGCTTGCTCAAAGCTGGCCAGGACCTGGCCGCTAAAGGGGCGTGCTTGCAGGCGGCGGTGCAGCGGCTGGCTGATGCTCAGCGCCCGAAGCGATCTCACCACCTGTTCGGATGGACCCGGGCCGGGTCAGACTGCGTGCGGGCCTCCCGCTTCTCGGCCGGGTGGCCGATGGACAGCAGGCTCAGTATGCCGATGCGCTCGGGGATGCCGAGCACCTCGCGGATGGCTTGCTCCCGCGCGGGATGGCCATGGGAGCCAAGCCAGACGGCTCCCAGCCCCAGGCCGGCAGCGGCCACGAGGATGTTCTCCGTGGCAGCGCTGCAATCCTGAACCCACCAGTTCGATAGGTCCGGATCGCCACAAACGGCAATGCTCAACGCCGCGTGGGCGAGCATCTTGCCGTAGGGGTGGGCGTTGGCCAACGCCTGCAGGACGGCCCGATCGGTGACCACCACAAAGTGCCACGGTGTGCGGTTCGAGGCCGACGGGGCAGCCATGCCGGCGTCCAGCAGGCTCTGCATATCTGCCGGACTGACTGCCTGTGCTGTGTACTGGCGGATGCTCCGCCGGGAAAAGATGATCTTGAGTCTCTCGTCCATTGTGTGCTCCGTTCCGGGATGGCTCGCCGCGGGCGTGTCCTCGCCGGACACAGCCGCACGGTCTCGCGTTGCCCTATTATAGCACAGATGCACACCCGTCCAAAGGAAAAAGCGGCGAGGGCATTTGACAGCCGGCGTTCCCTGTGCTACACTTCACAAAGTTTGGAGCGGTATTGGGTTTCGGGGAAGCAGCGCCCGGTGTGAACTGACACCGGCGTCGGTAGAACCCCCCTGTACCTGTCTGTACCTCGACTGGCAGGAGCGCATGCCTAGATGTTCAAGTGCAGGCCTGCGGTCGCCTCAGATGGAACATCACCCCGGAACAGCCTGTCCTGCTCTGGCCGCGCACAGGGGGCGGACCCGTGGAGCGCAGACCGGCACCGGACCGGTGGCCAGATGATGCCAGGGCGTTCCTCTATCGTTTGTTGCGAAAGCCTGATGCGGGCGGGAGATGGGATGAAGATCCTCGTACTGAACTGCGGTAGCTCTTCGGTCAAGTACAAACTATACGAATTGGACGATCGCACCGAAGAGGCTCTGGCCAGCGGGATCGTGGAAGAGGTAGGCCTGGGCAACCCCAGCCTGACCCACCAGCGCGCAGGCCCCGAAAAGGTCGTGCGGGGTAACCTTGCGGTTCGCGATCACCGGGACGCCATCCGGATTGTGCTGGATGTGCTCCTGGACCCCGAGCAGGGCGTGTTGGGTAGCGTGCGAGAACTCGACGCCGTGGGACACCGCGTCGTCCATGGCGGGGAGAGGTTTGCCCACTCGGTGCGCATCGACGGCGAGGTGATGCAGGCACTCCGCGACAACATTCCAGTGGCCCCGCTACACAACCCCCCCAACATCCAGGGCATTGAGGCGGTGACGGCGCTGTTGCCGGAGATTCCACAAGTCGGGGTTTTCGACACGGCCTTCCATCAGACGATGGAACCGGCGGCCTACTTGTACGCGATTCCCTATCGCTTCTACAAGGAATACGGCATCCGCCGCTATGGATTCCATGGAACGTCCCACAAGTACGTGGCACAGCGCGCCGCCGAGTACCTGGGCCGTCCCTTGAACGAGCTCAAGATCGTAACCTGCCACCTGGGCAATGGCGCAAGCATCACCGCCGTACGAAACGGTCAATCCTGCATGACCAGCATGGGTTACACGCCGCTGGAGGGCCTGCCGATGGGCACCCGCTGCGGTGACCTGGATCCGGCGATCGTGGCATTCGTGATGGACCATGAAGGTCTGGATGTGGCGGGTATCAATCGTTTCCTGAACACCGAGTGCGGGGTGCTCGGGCTGTCGGAGCTATCGAGTGACATGCGGGTGTTTGAGCAAGCCCTGCGTGCAGGACCGGATCACCCCAACTATCAGCGCTCGATGCTGGTACTCACGCACTATACGCGCAGGGTCAAGAGCTATATCGGCTCGTACGCAGCCCTGATGGGCGGGTTGGACTGCGTCGTGTTCACCGGCGGCATTGGCGAGAACTTTGCCGATGTATGCAACTGGGCTTGCGCGGGCCTGGAGTTCCTGGGCATTCTGGGGGTCCAGGCGCGGCCCTGCGGCGGGCAGATCGTGGAAGCCTCGGCGCCGGACTCCAGGACCAAGGTCTTGATGGTGCCCACAAACGAGGAATTGGCCATAGCCCGAGATACCTACGAGATCGGGTGTGGGGTGAGCTAGCGCCATGTCTCAAGAGGATCCACGCGTCGTTGGGTTGTGGGTGGTGCGTGAGGAGGCGATGAGAAACAAAAACGTCATCCGTTCCCCGCGTGCCGGTGAGGTCGCGGCTGTTCGTGTGCCTGTCGGACAGCACGTGAAGCACAATCAGGTGTTGGTGGAGTACGCCGGCCAGCGGATGCGTCAAGTTTGAAGCGTGAGGGTTGGCAGGAGACTGGACGATGGACATTTCGCAGCTTGTAAGCGAGCTGGCAAAAGGGCTCACCCACTTTACGGCCGGCAACGCCTTGATGATCGCCATTGGCGCCGCGCTGATCTCCTTGGCCATCGTCAAGGAGTACGAGCCGGTGCTGCTGCTGCCGATTGGGGTGGGCTGCATTTTGGCCAACATCCCGCTCAGTGGCATGACCGAGGGCCTGGGCCTGTTCTCTGTGCTGTACAAAGCCGGGATTGAGACCGAGCTGTTCCCACTTCTGATCTTTGTCGGAGTGGGGGCGATGATCGACTTTAGCCCGATCTTGTCCCAACCCAAGATGGTGCTGTTGGGGGCGGCCGGACAGTTCGGCATTTTTGGCACGTTGATCCTGGCAACGTTGCTCGGTTTTCCCCTCAACGAGGCGGCATCCATCGGCGTCATCGGTGCCATCGATGGGCCCACCTCGATTTATGTGGCCAGTAAGCTGGCGCCCCACCTGCTGGCGCCCATAGCCGTGGCGGCCTATTCGTACATGAGCCTGATCCCAATCATTCAGCCGCCGATCATGAAGCTGCTAACCACCAAGGGGGAGCGGCGGATACGGATGGAGTATGCCCCCAAGCCGGTCTCACGCCGGGTTCTGGTGGTCTTTCCCATGGCCATCACGCTGGTGGCCGGTTTGCTCGTGCCCGAGTCTGTGCCCCTCGTCAGCATGCTCATGCTGGGCAACCTGCTGCGCGAAAGCGGAGTGGTGGATCGACTGCGCAAAGCAGCCGAGAACGAGATCATCAACGTCGCGACCTTGTTCCTGGGGCTTACGATCGGTTCGACAATGGCCGCCTCCACCTTTCTGAACTGGCAGACCCTGGGGATTCTGGCCCTGGGCTTGCTGGCCTTTGTTCTGGATACCGTCGCCGGCTTGCTGTTCGGCAAGCTGATGTGCGCGCTGAGCGGGCGCACGATAAACCCCTTGATCGGCGCCGCGGGTATCAGCGCGTTTCCCATGGCAGGCCGGCTGGCCGCCAAGATGGCACAGGAAGAGGATTTCGAGAACTTTATCCTGATGCATGCCATGGGCGCCAACGCGGCCGGTCAGTTGGGCAGTGTGCTGGCGGGGGGGGTGTTGTTGGCACTTGTGACCGGCTTGATGTAAATGCTCGGCTTTCACCTGAGAGCGGAGCTGACCAAGGTGGCGGCCGGAGCCTGGCGCACGTAGTCCCGGTACGCGGCCGTCTCTGCCAGGAGGCCTTCCAGCCTGTTGCCAGCGATCTCCAGCGCATTGCCGTCCACGTCCCCCGTTCCAGCAAGAATGTGCCAGCGCTCCCTGTCTCTGGCCACGATTCGCAGTTGCCCTCGGGCAGCCAGCCGATCCAGCCCGGCCTGCACGGCGCTGACGCGCTGAGCAGTAGCCGCCGCTGCCTCTTCCAGGTCCAGTTCCCCCTCCCTCGCCTGGAGCGCAAACTTGGCCACACCCGCCAGGCGTGGCAGAAACGTGCTGACCTGGTCCATCCCCGGATCCTGTGCGAACAGGGCAACCTCCCGCGGTTGAATCTCTTCCAGGACGGAGCGCAGCTCCTGTGGGCCGGGCGGCAGCGTCCAGATCGCCAGGCGCTGCGGAATACCGCTTCCTTTGCGGTGTCCGGCCTGCCCTGCCTGCGGGCGGTCCAGGCGGGCCAGTTGCAGACGGGTTCGGCTGTCGACGCCCGTCGGTGCCTTTACCTCAGCCCAGACCAGGAGGTCTCCCGACGAGGCCAGCCGGGCCAGTGCCGCCTCGGGGTTGATGGCCGTGCGCTGATCGACCACCTCGATTCCCGGCGCTGGCGGGGCCTCAATGATCGCTGCTTCCTGCTCGCGGGCGTCTATCCATTCGACCTGTATTTCGGCCATACCCCGGTAGTCACTGGCCCGGGCGGCGAAGGCCAGGTCAAAGCGCCCCTGGGGCAGCGGCCAGCCGGCGCCCTGCCACCAGAAGGCCGTCTGGGTGCGTTCGGCCGCGTCTTCCACCGTAATGCGCCGGTGCTCGGCAGTCCGGCCGATGGTCGCATCGCCGACGACGTGCACATCGCGCACGGCCAGGGTGAGCGGCGGGTTGCCCGGACCAAAGGGCGCCAGGCGGTTGAGATGGTTCACCAAATCGAGGGTCAATTCCGAAAACTCGACATAAGAGTCGATGGTGATCGCCGGCTCGGGCAGGGCCTCCGTCCGGGCCGCGATGGCGCGGGAGAGGGTGGCTCGCAGCTCCGGAATGCGCTCTGCCTCGATGCCAAACCCCGCCGCCCCGGCGTGACCCCCAAAGCCATCCAGCAGGTGCGAGCAGTCGGAAAGTGCGGCGATGAAATCTACCCCCGGCACCGAGCGACAGGACCCACGGGCCAGCGCGCCGGCCGGCGCAGCGATCAATACGGCCGGCTTGCCGAATCGCTCGGCCAGCCGGCCCGCGACCGGGCCGATGATTCCCGTGGGCCACGTGGGGTGACTCAGGAGCAGCACGTGATAGTCCGATAGCAGGGCTGGCTCGCGCTCGATTTGGGCCAAAGCGGCATCGGTCACCTGTTTGGTCAGCCACTGCCGCCGGCCGTTGAGCCCCTCGGCTTCCGCCGCCAGGATACGCGCACGGGCCCAGTCGTCCGTGGTCAGAAGCTCTACGCCGTGCGCAGCGTCGGCCAGCCGGCCCAGTGCGTTCAGCCGCGGCCCGAGCACAAAGCCGATGTGCTCCTCGGTGATGCCTTCGGGGCGAAGCCCGGCCGCTTCGTACACGGCCTGTAGCCCGAGTCGCCGGGTGTGGCGCAAAGCCTCGAGCCCGTGTTGTACCAGGTAGCGGGCATCGCCGATCAGGGTAGCCACGTCTGCTACGGTGCCCAGGGCAACGAGATCGAGCGTGAGGTCGGCCAGCGCCGGATCCAGGGCGCGAGCCAGCTCATACGCCACGCCGACGCCCGTCAGGGCCCCCATGGGAGGTCCGGCCTGCGCTCCCTTCGGTCGCTGCTCTGCTCCGGGGTGGAGTGTCCCGAGGGCGATGGGTAGAAGGTGGGGATTGACCACGGCCAGCGACCGCGGCAGGTGGTCGCCGGGCACGTGATGATCGGTAATGATGACATCTGTGCCTCGTTCTCGGGCGTGTTCTACTGCGGCGTGAGCCGTGATGCCGGTGTCGCAGGTGACGACCAGTCGCACGCCATCGTCGATCAGGCGATCCATCCCGGCTATGTGCAGGCCGTGGCCTTCGTCCCGAGTGGGGACGCGGAAGGTGACGTGAGCTCCCATGCCGCGCAGGGTCTCCAGCAATAGGGCGGTGGCGGTCTGGCCATCGACGTCGAAATCGCCCCAGATCGCGGTCTTTTCCCCTGTCCCGATCGTTTGACGCAGGCGTCCGGCCGCCGCTGCCAGGCCGGGCAGATCGGTTGGCGGAGCGGGCCTGTAGACCGCCGGGTCGAGGAAGGCGCGGGCAACCTCAGGATGGACCATGCCGCGGCGGGCCAGGGTCTCTGCCACGAGCGGATGCCCCCCCACGGCTTCGCGCAGAGCCGCCGGAACATCCACCGGCTGGGGTTCGATCCAACGGGTCATGCAATACCTTCCGCTGCAGGTTGCCGTGCCAAAGGCACGAAGGGCACGAAGTGACTGCGATCAGATGGAGTATGGACTGCTTGCTGGCGGACGTCACTATACCACAGACAGTGCTGTGTCGCAACTTGCCTGGAGTGCGGGAGCCATGCTCCCGCGCAGCCGCTGCCTGTAGCCGCAGTCCTGCGATCTCCGACAAACAGGCTGTGGCTCGCGGGCAGGTGTTTGACACAGTAGCCAAGAGCAGCTACAATGGGTTCTATTCGCAGCCACCATGTGGCTTGGGGGATTTGAGTTTGGAGGGAACCTTTTCCGCTTGCATGGAGTTGGGCAGAGCCTACGATTTTGAGGGGGAGCACAGCCTCCAGGATGCTCGCTTGGCGCTGCGCCTGTTCGACCTGATGGCCGCCCTGCATCACCTCGACGATCGACACAGGGACCTCTTGTATTGTGCCGGGCTGTTGCACGACATCGGTTACACGGAAGGCTACTGGGAGCACCACAAGACGGCCTACAAGCTGATCATGCAGGCCGAACTGCCGGGGCTGACCGAGCGCGAGAAGCAAATCGTGGCCAACGTCGCCCGCTACCATCGCGGCGCCGCGCCCACCGTGGAGCATAAAGGCTTTGCTGCTCTCGATCCTGATGACCGGGAAGCCGTCACGATGTTGGGTGCCATCCTGCGCCTGGCCGACGGCCTGGACCGCAGCCACAAGAACGCGGTGCGCGACCTGGACGTGCGCCTGGAGGACGGCCGCCTCTTGGTAGTGCTGGTGGATTGCCCCTTGGGCTGTGATTCCGAGATCTGGGCGGGCGAGAAGAAGGGCCGGCTGTTCGGCGAGGTATTTGGCGTGCAGGTACGAGTGTGCCCGTGCCCATTCGATGGGGCAGCATGAACTTGCGAGGCCAAGCTCGCTTGTGCTATAATGCACTTGGTCCACAGTTTGGGGTAACCATGGCGGCTTCGAAATCGCCATCACGGAGGAACAACGTGTACCGTCTGCTGGTGATCAACCCGGGTTCAACGTCTACAAAGGTTG
>Ga0315286_10000247_pt1 | contig 43059 bp, 40 predicted proteins | sample YL17G10_0_MG_FD_205038 | JGI IMG/M metagenome (GOLD analysis project Ga0315286, IMG submission 205038) | Sediment microbial communities from Yellowstone Lake, YNP, Wyoming, USA - YL17G10_0 | ecosystem: Environmental > Aquatic > Freshwater > Lake > Sediment | place: USA: Wyoming | collected...
CAGAGCAAAAGCGCCGATATCCTGTCCTGTATATGCATGACGGCCAAAATATCTTCGATCCGTCCACATCCTTCATCGGCTATGATTGGCATGCGGATGAAGTCGCTGACAGCCTCATACGCGCAGGAACAATAGAAGAAATCATCATCGTCGGGATCTACAACTCTCCGGACCGAATGCTGGAGTATTCGGACACGAACCTCGGACGACAATACGCACAATTTGTTGCGACCAGGGTGAAGCCCTTGATAGACTCAGTGTACAGGACGAAACCCGATAGGGCGAATACGGCCGTCATGGGTTCTTCGATGGGGGGGCTGATCTCATTCCTGTTCGTTTGGTGGCACCCGGAAGTCTTCTCCAAGGCGGGGTGCCTCTCGAGTACGTTTTCGTTTGATCACGGAAAGCTTCTTGATCAAGTGGAAGAGGATTCGGACACCAAAAGAGACATCCGGATCTACATGGATTGTGGTGGTTATGGAGGTGAATCATCGCTGAAACCGGGAATGGATTCGATGGTGAATCTACTGCAAAAAAAGGGATACGTGGAGAATCAGGACTTCCTGTCGTTCTATGATGAACGTGCAGACCACAGCGAGCGTGCCTGGGCGGCGAGGATTTGGCGTCCACTCACATTTCTGTTTGGAAAGTAGAGGAATACTTGTTCATTCGACGCATTCCACAGATTCTCAATTGCGACAAAGAGCCGCACGTCTCTCACAAGCGTTGCGGCTTCTTCGTTTTTAACCTATCTTTTGTTCCATAACGATGCAAATCTCTCCTCATGTGGATGAGAAAGTTTCGCAGACGCATACTGCCGGAGGCCTTGATGAAAAAGTTTGCCCTACTCGCTCTTAATTTTCTGCTGCTCTTTCCTCTTTTCCCCCAATCCAAGCGAGCCATCTCGTTTGGCGATTTGATCAGCTTCGGCCGAGTCACAGATCCGCGAATTTCCCCTGACGGCAAATTGGTTGCTTTTGTGGTCAGTTCTGCGGACAAAGCTCAGAATAAGTTCTCCAGCAATATCTACCTTGTTCCTATCGAAGGCGGAGATATCAAGCAGCTGACCGTTGCGAAAGGCTCGAACAATTCTCCACGCTGGATGCCAGACGGAAAGACCCTCGCGTTTCTCTCAAACCGTGACGGCGAATCGCAGATTTGGACGATTCCCGTCGGTGGCGGAGAAGCAAAGAAGCTCTCTACGATTTCGACAGAAGCCTCCGGACTTATCGTCTCGCCGGACGGGAAGTGGTTCGCGTTTGCTTCGGAAGTATTTCCTGATTGCAGTTCGGATGACTGCAATCAGAAAAAGAACGAAGCCATGGAAAAAAGCAAAGTCAAAGCAAAAATCTTTGAGCGGCTCCCATACCGCGTTTGGAACTACTGGAAAGATGGTAAACGGAGTCACCTCTTTCTTATGCCATCGACTGGTGGGACGGCAGCGGATCTCACGCCTGGAGACTTCGACACCCCGCCGATTGACCTCGGAGGGAATTGGGATTATGTATTTTCGCCCGACAGTAAGGAGATCGCTTTCACTCGGAACACCGATCCTGCGGTCGCAACCAGCACAAACAATGACATTTTTGTTGTTTCGGTTGCTGGAGGCGCAATTCGCAAGATTTCTCAAAATCCGGCAAACGACAGCCAGCCCCTCTACTCACCTGACGGCAAATACATCGCGTATAGGGCAATGAAACGTCCGGGATTTGAAGCCGATCAGAACCAAATCATCTTGTTTGACCGAAGAAGCGGCGCAAGCACAAATCTGACGGAATCCATCGACATCAGCTTCAACGATATGGTTTGGTCACCGGATTCCAGGGCGTTGTATGTCAATGCCGACGACAAAGGAAATGTGTCGATCTATCGAATCATGGTACCCGACGGCAAAATGACGATGCTCGACAACAAAGGGTTCAACACCTCGCTTCGGCTCACTCCGGATGGGAAGACACTTGTCTACCTCAAGGAAACGGTCAAAAAGCCAGCCGAAGTCTATCGGATCGACGTTGACGGCAAGGGAGCCAACCAAATCACGTCAGTGAATGCTGATCTGCTTGCCAGGCTGGAGATGAATGCGTTGGAAGATTTCTGGTTCACGGGAGCCGAAGGCGCGAAGGTGCAGGGGTTCTTGCTGAAACCGCCAGCGTTTGATGCATCAAAGAAGTATCCCGTGGTATTCCTGGTTCACGGCGGTCCACAAGGTCAATGGGGTGATGATTTCCATTACCGCTGGAATGCGCAGATGTTTGCTTCGAAGGGGCATGTTGTTGTCATGATCAATCCGCGCGGAAGCACGGGATACGGGCAGAAATTCACGGATGAAATCAGCGGAGATTGGGCCGGAAAAGTGTATGTCGATCTGATGAATGGACTCGATCATGTCGTCAAGAACTTCGCGTACATGGACGGGAGGCGCGTGGCTGCCGCAGGAGCCTCGTACGGCGGGTATATGATGAACTGGATCGGAGGCCATACCGATCGCTTCCGGTGCATCGTTTCGCACGACGGAGTGTTTAATCCAGCAAGCATGTATGGGACGACGGAAGAGCTCTGGTTTCCGGAATGGGAGCTGAAAGGAACGCCGTATAAGAATCCGGCATTGTACGAAAAGTGGTCACCACTCAATTCCGCGTCAAACTTCAAGACTCCAACACTTGTCGTGCATGGTCAACTCGACTACCGGATTGATGTGAGCGAGGGATTCCAACTCTTTACGGCGTTGCAGCGGCAAGGGGTCAAGTCGAAGATGTTATATTTCCCGGATGAAGGTCACTTCGTCGCAAAGCCTCAGAATGCGGAGCTATGGTACAAGACCGTATTGGATTGGATTGAAGAACACACCAAGTAAACGACAGAATATACCAGGAGAAATTGTCATGCAGAATTTCAAGGAAAGCATGTTGAAACTCGTCATTGAAACGTCAACGAATCTTCCTTCGGATGTTCGAAGAGCACTTGCCCGTGCAAAAGAAGAGGAAGACAAGGCCTCCCAGGCCGGGCTTGCCCTGCAAGCTATTGCCATCAATGTAGATATGGCTTGTGATCACAGCGGTCCCATTTGTCAGGACACGGGTCTCCCGGCATTCGAGATTGAAGCTCCGGTGGGCGCCAATCAGCTCGTCATGAGAAAGCAGATCAAGGAGGCCATTGCGGAAGCGACAAGGCTCGGCAAGCTTCGCACCAATACAGTCGATTCCATAACGGGCAAGAGCATGGCCGACAATCTCGGAGACGGCACTCCGGCAATGCACTTTGAACAGCACGAAGGAGACGATCTCGTCGTCCGCCTTCTCCTGAAAGGGGGAGGTTGCGAAAACAAGAGCATCCAGTATTCGATCCCGATGGAGATTCCGAATCTCGGAAGGGCTGACCGTACGCTTGAGGGAGTTCGGAAATGTATTATGCATGCGGTTTTTCAGGCTCAGGGCCAGGGATGCAGTATTGGTGCCCTCGGTGTTGCGATTGGAAGTGACAGGGCTCAGGGTTACCTCTTTGCCAAGAAGCAGTTGTTCCGATCCCTTGACGATGTCAATCCAAACGCAGAACTGGCTAAGCTGGAAAACATTATCATGCGCGATGCGAACAAACTGGGCATCGGTACCATGGGCTTTGGCGGGAGAGTGACGCTGATTGGATGTAAAATCGGATCGTACCATCGCCTCCCGGCCAGCTTCTTCGTATCCGTTGCGTACGATTGCTGGGCTTTCAGAAGACTCGGCGTTGTGATTGATTCGAAGACCGGCGATATCAAGCGTTGGCTTTACAGAGACGACACACCGGCCGTCAGGATGGCCACGGAAGACGGCTTGCCTCTCACGGGGCGCGAGGTCCGGCTTACGACGCCCATCTCGGAAGACCAAATCCGGAGTCTGAAGGTTGGAGATGTCGTTCTCTTGAATGGAACGGTTCATACCGGCCGGGATTCCCTCCACCACCATCTTATGACCCATGATTCGCCTGTCGATTTGAAAGGCGGAATCATCTACCACTGCGGTCCTGTCGCGATCAAGGAAGGAAACAAGTGGGCGATCAAAGCGGCGGGTCCGACAACAAGCATTCGTGAAGAACCCTACCAGGGTGATATCATCAAGAAATTTGGTGTACGTGCGGTGATCGGCAAGGGGGGGATGGGAGCCAAGACCCTTGCCGCCTTGAAGGAAGTCGGTGCTGTCTACATGAATGCCATCGGCGGCGCCGCCCAATATTACTGCAAGTGCATTACCGAGGTTGAAGGGGTCGATCTCATGGAATTCGGCATTCCTGAGGCTATGTGGCATCTCAAGGTCAAGGATTTTCCGGTGATTATCACCATGGATGCACACGGCAACAGCCTCCACGCGGATGTCGAGAAGGCCTCGGCACTGGAATTGGCAAAATTTGCTCAACCTGTCACAAGCTGAGACAGAACGAACTCCGGTCTGTAACACCATGCAGCGAGCGGCAGATCGGAGTTCACTTTACGCACCAAACCTGTGGCCACAGACTACCCCATCACTTCAGCGATTCGCGTGCTGCGTGAGCACAGGATTCCATTTGTACCACACCTGTACGCGTACGAAGAGCATGGCGGGACTCGCGCCTCAGCTCTGGCGCTCAATGTCGCCGAGCATGCTGTCATCAAAACGCTCGTCATGCAGACCGATCAGCGAAAGCCGCTCCTCGTCTTGATGCACGGGGATTTTGAGGTGTCCACGAAGGAACTCGCCCGCCTCATCGACGCAAAGCGGGTCGAGCCCTGTGATGCTGCAGCCGCTCAGAAATACACAGGCTATCTCTTCGGAGGAACCAGCCCGTTTGGCACGCGAACGCCCCTCCCGGTGTACGTCGAGAAATCGATTTTTGATCTGCCAAGAATGTATGTCAACGGCGGCAAGAGGGGATTCCTTGTCGAGATCGATCCGCAGGTCCTCCGTTCAACCCTTCACGCTATCGACGTCGAGGTAGCGATTCCACCCACTTCATCGAAATGATCTTATGGCTGCTTTTGAATGGACCACGGAATTACGCTTTATTGTGGCTCTTGCCCTCGGATTCCTCGTTGGGCTTGAACGGGAAAGCACTAAGTTTGAACAACAGAAACTCGTATTTGGCGGCGTGCGGACCCATCCAATTATCAGCATGTTTGGCTTTGGCTGTGCCTGGCTTTTCAAGATGGGGGTGACATTCATGTTGCCAGCCGGTCTTCTGGCCGTCGGGGCATTGACATCCATTGCCTACATTGCCAAAATCCGGAGTGAACGATTCGGTTCGACAAGCGAAATCTCCGCACTGCTGACTTTCATTACGGGGGCATTGGCGCTGCTTGTGGATGTGTGGGCCAGCATGGCGATCGGAGTCATGAACACGATCCTGCTGTCGGAAAAAGCGATGCTCGAATCGTATGTTGAACGCCTGAACAGAGTGGAGTTTCTGGCAACGATGAAATTCCTCCTCGTGACGGTTATCATCTACCCCGTACTCCCGAACCAGGAATTCACGAAGTTCGCCATCAACCCGACACGTATCTGGCAAATCGTCATTCTTGTCTCCACCATCGGTTTCGTGGGTTACTATCTGGAAAAGAGATTCGGAGACAGAATTGGGCTGTGGATGTCAGGAATCCTCGGGGGCATCGTCTCCAGCACTGCTCTGACGATAGCCGTCGGGCGGATCGCCAGAAAATCACCTGAGCGGTCTAAAAGTGCACTACAAGCCTCAATCCTGGCGAGCAGCGTCATGTACCTTCGAATTCTCGTTCTCATTTGGGTCATCAACGTATCGTTTGTGCCCGGGTTGTGGTGGAAGTTGCTCGTCCTTGCTGTGATCGGGGTCGCTCTGTCGCTCAGAGTCTCGAGCGATCACGCCACCAATCAAGAAGGTGAAATTCCGGCATTGCAGAATCCATTCGAAATCAGGCCCGCAATCGGATTTGCCATTCTCTTCGTCATTCTCTCGATTGTGACCGGCCTGGTGAGAAGCTATCTCGGCGATTCAGGAATTCTTGTCCTTTCGGCTGTTGTCGGCGTCAGTGACATCGATCCTTTCATCCTTTCGCTTGTACAGGGATCTGATGGCGGAATGCACGTGTTTGCTTCTGCGATCGTTTTGGCGATGATGAGTAATACTATTGCAAAGGGGATTTATTTTGCGGTGTTGGGGTCGGCAGTGAGAAGGCAGACTATCTGGAGGTTCGCTTTGTGGGCTGTATTGCACATTCCCCTGATTATCCTCTGAGCAAAGAGAATATTCGTCGAGGCGAAGCTCGTCAGCGAGTACAGTGGGAGGATGAACGCAGATGACGTTGAGGCACCAAACGACGCACTCGCGGAACGGGCTCAATGAGTTCAGCGAGCGCGATTTGGATAAACCGATCGTACGGGGTGGCAGATTCGAGCGTTACGCATGCAGTCTCTTGAGGCCGTCACATACTGACGATGGCTTCAGATGCAAGATAGAATTTCCCCCGCAGGCCGGAATAGAGCAGATCACCCGAAATTCTATCCTCCTCCAGTTTTCCATCAAATACCAATGTGCCTGAGTCTCTGACGAGCTCAAAATGAACGCTGGATGGCTCAAGTATGATCCAGCTGAGAGACAATTCGGTATTTCCTTCGCCCGGTAGTACGATGGTCCCTTTCAATTCCTCATCCTCTTGCCAGAAATGGACTCGGATTGGTACGGAGTGATCCAGAGAAGTGTATTCGCCTCTCCAGGTTCCTTCAACGGACATCTCGGGGTGTGTAGAAAACCCTGAAAGGCCAAGAATTACGACTGTTGCAGTGAGAAATCTTGCGATATAGTTCATGTGAAAAATCCCCTTGTTAAGTTCTCCTGAGTATTACGCTCAGACTCCGACAATGTTGCAGCGTTCTCATAAGCAGTGACAGATTGTTGGACTCAAACGGGGGAAGAGAAGTTGTATCGTTTTGAGACCATTCGCCGCCGTAATCCCGACATTCCTGGAAGAACGTCTCGTTTCATTGACTTTGACGGATTGACGTGTTAGTTTACGACCTGTGACTCCATTCTTGATGAGTCAATTGCACTTCACTTTCTTCGGGCAGTTATCGTTCGCTGGGGCAGAGACGTTCCCCACGAGTTACATCAGGAATTAGTCGGACAGGCCTCTCGTGTCACTATCACAAGCAATGTTGGAAGCGGGCGTTGTTGGATGCGGCGGAGCTGGGTTCCCAGCTCATGTCAAGGCGCAATCGCGCGTGGAATGTGTTGTCGCAAATGGGGCCGAATGTGAGCCCCTCCTGCACAAAGATCTCGAATTAATGGCGAATCAACCCGCGAGCATCGTCGGGGGATTGCTCTTGATGATGGAATCCACGGGAGCGAAAAAAGGGATTCTCGGTGTCAAAAGGAAATATGAGGAGAAACTGCACCTTCTGAAAGCGGAGGTTCAAGGAAAACCCGTGGAGCTTCACTGGTTGGGCGATTTCTATCCGACTGGAGATGAATATCTCCTCGTCTATGAAACAACGGGGAAGCTAATTCCGCCGCAAGGACTTCCGTTGGACGTCGGTGTCGTCGTGAACAACGTCGAAACGCTGCATAACGTCTCACGCGCTCGAAACCATCTGGCCGTCACAACCAAGTATGTAACCGTCGCAGGAGCAGTCAAGACTCCCTCGACCTTTGAAGTTCCGATCGGAACGTCGTTTGCAGATCTTCTGAAAGCTTCCGGCGGGGCAATCACTCCTGAGTACGCGGTGTTTGCCAGCGGGATCATGATGGGAAAGCTCGAAACAGATATGGGGCTTCCTGTCACGAAGACATGCTCGGGATTGGTAGTCCTTCCCATTGACCACCGGTTGGTTCAGCGCAAAAGCCTCACATCCGAGTCCATGCATCGCATCGGCAAATCCGCGTGTGATCAATGCAGCTATTGCACGGAGTTTTGCCCGCGTTACCTTCTAGGCTATGATGTGCAGCCGCACAAAGTCATGCGAAGTCTTGGATTTACAGCCACGGGCGAGCAAATCTGGAATCAATGGGCTCAACTGTGCTGTGCGTGTGGTCTGTGCACGCTGTATGCGTGTCCGGAGGATCTATATCCCAAAGAAGCCTGCGACAAGGCAAAGCATGATCTGAAGAATGCAGGAATCAAATGGAATGGATCGACGGACATTCGGGTCCATCCCATCTATGATGGCCGACATGTACCATTGCGCCAGTTGATGGGCAAGTTGGGTATCTCAGACTACGATGGTCCGGCCCAGTTGCGGGAATTCAAGACGGTTCCGGGCAAAGTGCAAATTCCGTTGTCGCAACATATTGGGGTACCGGCTGTTCCTGTCGTTTCCAAGGGGCAGACGGTGAAAGCGGGGGACCTGATCGGGGAGATTCCGAAAGGAAAGCTTGGAGCAAGGATTCATGCGAGTATTGACGGCACAGTGACCGCGATCGGTGAAGCAATTACAATTGAACGAAAGTGAGAAGTGAAGCATGAAAGAGATGAATGCGATCGGGTTGATCGAACTGACAAGTATTGCGGCGGGTTATCTTGTTGCCGATGCAATGCTCAAAACATCCGATGTGCAACTTTTGTTATCCCGCAGCATTTGCTCGGGGAAATACATCGTTCTCGTCGGTGGTGATGTTGCTGCGGTGAAAGCAAGCGTCGAGTCCGGCAAAGTCAGCGCAACGGGGATGGTGATCGATTCATTCATCATACCCAACGTTCACAAGGATGTCTTTCCGGCGATATCCGGAATCAGTCAGGTTCATCTGCTGGAAGCACTCGGAATTGTCGAATCGTTCAGTGTCGCTTCATTGATCGAAGCCGCCGATGCTGCTGTGAAAACTGCCCGAATTCAGCTCATCGAGATTCGGCTGGCGATGGCCCTTGGAGGTAAAGCATTCGTGACCATGACAGGAGACGTTGCAGCGGTGCGATCGGCAGTAGAAGCCGCGGCAGCGGTCTGTGCGCAACGCGGGTTGCTCGTCAACAAGGTCGTCATTCCGAATCCCCGCCAGGAATTGCTGACGGAACTCATCTAATAGTTGCCTTCTCCCTGCTGATGCCGGAATCATCCCCTAAGCCGTCCGAGCGTTCTGTCGAAGCTCTCCTTCTTATCGTTGTGTTCATTTGGGCCGCCAATGCCCCTTTGGCCAAGTTCGGTATTTCGGGCTTGGATATCTACGTTTTTAACGCCATTCGCTATATTGTCGCTGGCGTGGCACTGACGAGCATTGCGCTCCTCCGGTCGGAATGGAAGGCAGTTGATCGCAGGGACTGGCCGAATCTCGTCGCTCTCGGTCTACTTGCGAATGTTATCTATCAGCTTGCGTACATCATCGGCCTGAAAAACACAAGCGTCGGAAATTCCGTAATCTTACTCTCGACGTCACCCCTCTGGACGGCATTCTTCAATGCGAGGATCCATAAGGAGGCAATTTCCCGCCGGACATGGCTGGCCATGACAATATCATTGGGCGGAATCGTCCTTATTGTTCTTGGAAGCGGTACCGAGCTCGGATTTGGCAGCAACGCCCTCAAGGGTGATTTCTTGTCGTTGATCGCTGCATTGTTGTGGGCTCTGAACACGAACTATCAGAAATCCTTCTTGAAGCGCTATTCGGCGGTACAACTCTCGGTGATACTTATTGGAGTTGGTGCTATAGGTTTGACTGTTGTCGCACTTCCGAATGCGATGTCTATGTCTTGGGGAGACATTGGAATCGAATACTATCTGGCTGCCGTGGCATCGGGTGCGCTTTCGATTGCTGCAGCCAACGTACTTTGGACTTTCGGAGTAAAAAGAATAGGTCCTCGAAGGACCTCGGCCTTTAACAACCTAATTCCTGTGCTGGCAATTGCGCTGGCCTATGTAACCTTGGGGGAAGAGGTGAGTCTGCTCCAGACTGCAGGTGCGTCCGTGACACTGATAGGTGTCTGGTTTGCGCGCTCTTGAGTATTCTGATTCTGTGAGTTTATCGGAAGGCGGGGCTGACGCTTTGAGATGCCGTCAGATCAGCCAGCAAGTCGCTAACCTTGACAAGCACAAAGCCCTTCTTTCGGAGTTCAGCGATAATAGCGGGAAGTGCTTCGGACGTATGCCACCCGCGACGATTGATGTGCATGACTATGATTGAGCCGTTTCTTGCATCATCGACGACAGAACGGATGAGACGCTTTGCATCGAAGGAGGTATCGGGATCTCCTGAAGCCAGGTCATACTGTACGGTGATCAAACCAAGTGACCGGGCGGCATTGATCAGTGTGTCGTTGTATTCGCCGAATGGGGGTCGGAACAGCATAGCTTTACGGCGCGTCAGATCGAACAGAGTATTCTGTGTTTGCTTCAACTCCCGCGCCATCTCGGCCTCGGTCAATGTGGTCATGTGAGGATGCGTCTCGGAATGATTCCCCAGCTCAAAGATCGGAATAGCCGCCAGGGACTGAGTTTCCTTTGGATGCTCTTGCATCCAACGACCGCTCAAAAAAATGGTTGCAGGGGTCTGGGTCTTGAGGAGCACGTCGGTGACGGCCTGATCATAGTGCGACGGCCTGTAGCTTGCACATGCATCAAAGGTGAGAGCGATTCTTCGTTCCGTGCGTAACCCGTTAGCGATGAAGTACGGGCCTTGCCGGGAAATCGTGGCGATGGCCGTCGAGTCTGAGTGAGTCACTTGGCCGGGCGTTGCAAGAACAACCGAATCATTCGTACTAGAAGCAGGGTTGAGTTTCCAGGGAAAACGTCCATCGGGTCTATGGGCCAAATTGGCAAATGCTATGAACGCAAGGAGTGCTGTGGCGAGGTGAATGGTTCTCTTTGCTGGCGTCATGTGAATAAAATCTCACTGTAATCGGAGAATGTCAAGCCTGTTTCGTTAATATCTGTTGCTCACCTTTTCCTTTTTTTGTATATTGCACAAGCAGTTCATGCTGGTGTAGCTCATGGGTAGACTTGCCCGCCGTCTCCTGAGCTTGTCGAAGGATGGCGGGGCAGCGGTTTCTTCCAAAGTGGCTGAACTTAACCGCCAAGGTTCACAGAGGAAGTTAAGTTCAGTGCCACTTTGAGAATCCCGCCGTGTGGGTGTATTTGCGGCAGGTGGCGGGAGTAAACCAATAGGTCAATATCATTTTGCTGGTGTAGCTCATGGGTAGACTTGCCCGCCGTCTCCTGAGCTTGTCGAAGGATGGCGGGGCAGCGGTTTCTTCCAAAGTGGCTGAACTTAACCGCCAAGGTTCACAGAGGAAGTTAAGTTCGCTGCCACTTTGAGAATCCCGCCGAGTGGGTGTATTTGCGGCAGGTGGCGGGAGTAAACCAATAGGTCAATATCATTTTGCTGAAGTAGCTCAGCGGTAGAGCAGCGGTTTCGTAAACCGCAGGTCGTGGGTTCAAATCCCACCTTCAGCTCAACAAACTCCTTGCGCAGTCTCAGGTCGTGGGTTCTCCCTCAAAAAGCCACAGGCTTCTTGAGGGATCCCTTCGGGAAAATCCCACCTTCAGCTCAACAAACTCCTTGCGCAGTCTCAGGTCGTGGGTTCTCCCTCAAAAAGCCACAGGCTTCTTGAGGGATCCCTTCGGGAAAATCCCACCTTCAGCTCAGAGAGCGGAGAAGAGTTGTTGATGGGTTCTCCGCACGCTTGTGGCGCCTGCAGCGCCACGGCAGGTCCGCCAGGAAGCTCGGCGGACAAGTCCGCCTTTGACGGAAAAACCCGCCTTCAGCACAAGGGAAAGACGGGAAACGCCGTCTGAGGGCATAGATTCACCGTGAAAAACCACCAACCGAAAGCCCGTCGGCAAGGGTTTCGGGCGCAAAGTCGACCAACAGACCAAGACGAAGAAAGATTCGAGAATCCGCGATCGCGGATTTTTTTGTGATCTCTTATGAACGAACAGACACTCTACGATCTCATTGTAATTGGAGGAGGCCCGGCGGGACTTTCGTGTGCGCTTGAAGCGAAGTGGCGCGGGCTTTCGTGCCTGGTGCTCGAGAAAGGCTCTCTTGTCGACGCGATACGACGTTTTCCGAGTAACATGACGTTCTTTTCTACGCCGGAGCAGCTGGAAATTGGACAAATTCCATTCATTGTCCCATCATTTCGTCCCACACGGTCCGATGCTCTTCGTTACTACAACCGGGTGTCAAAGCATTTCGGATTGCTCGTCAAAACGGATTCGGTCGTCACCGGCATCCGGGGGGTGGAAGACGGTTTTTCAGTCGCGACAACCGATTCCTCGTATCACAGCAAGTATGTTGTCGTTGCAACAGGCTATTTCGACAATCCTAATCCCTTCGAAGTTCCAGGGTGCGATTTGCGCAAAGTGTTTCGTTCCTATTCCGAGCCATTTGCATACGCCGGCAAAAAAGTCGCTATTGTCGGTGGCCGCAACTCAGCGGTGGAAATCGCGCTCGAACTATTCCGCAACGGATCGGAAGTGACTCTGATTCACCGAGGACCACAACTCAGTGAGGGGGTCAAATACTGGATTTTGCCGGATATCCAAAACCGGATAAAGGCGAAGGAAATTGCAGCATTCTTTGAAACAACCGTCGAAGCCATAACCCCCAGGCATTTGAAGCTTAGGGGAGCGTATGCCGGCGAGATACCCAATGATGTGCTCTTTGTGATGATCGGCTATAGGCCTGACAATCGGTTGCTGATGGCTGCGGGTGTGCAAATTGACAAAGAGACCGATGCGCCGGTCCACGATCCTCGCACGATGGAGACGAATGTCGACGGGCTCTTCGTTGCGGGATCGATTGCGGCGGGACGCTACAACAACAAGATTTTTATCGAGAACGGCCGTTTGCATGGAAGCGCTATCGTCGACGCCATCCTTACTAATTGATTGTTTGTGAACCCAAGTTTTGCTAAATTTTCAAAATTATACTTCCGCTTATGCATCAATTTGAGTCGAAAGGGACTGAATGAAAGAAGGCGCAATTATCCAGGTCATCGGACCTGTGGTTGATATCGATTTCCCCGGAGGCGATCTCCCCGCCATCATGAACGCAATCAGAATTCCACGAACAACCGTCGAGGGGGACAAAGAGGAGCTCATTGTTGAAGTCCAACAGCAATTGGGTGAGAATCGAGTTCGCACGGTTGCCATGGATTCCACTGAGGGACTCGTTCGAGGAATGAAGGCCATCGATACAGGCGAGCCGATCATGGTTCCCGTGGGACCCAAAGTGCTGGGACGGCTTATCAATGTTATTGGCAAGGGAATTGACGGACTACCCCCCATCGAAGCCGCGAAACACTATCCCATTCATCGTCCATCCCCCAGTTTCGACCAGTTGACGACAAAAAAGGAAATGTTTGAAACCGGCATCAAGGTCATTGATTTGCTTGAGCCCTATACAAAGGGGGGAAAGACAGGATTGTTCGGCGGTGCAGGAGTCGGGAAGACAGTTATTATCCAGGAACTGATTCACAATATCGCCACACATCACGGCGGCTACTCTGTCTTCGGGGGTGTCGGCGAGCGGACGCGTGAAGGAAACGACTTATGGCTCGAAATGAAGGAGTCAGGAGTTTTGGAAAAAACAGCTCTCGTATTCGGACAGATGAATGAACCGCCGGGAGCTCGTCAGCGGGTGGGTCTGACGGCATTGACAATGGCGGAATATTTCCGCGATGAAGAAGGAAAAGACGTTTTGCTGTTTATCGACAATATTTTCCGGTTTGTGCAAGCAGGATCCGAAGTATCGGCGCTCCTCGGCCGCATGCCGTCTGCTGTCGGCTATCAACCAACGCTCGGCACAGAAATGGGTGAGTTGCAAGAGCGCATCACCTCGACAAAAAGAGGCTCTATTACCTCCGTTCAGGCAATCTACGTACCTGCGGACGACTTGACGGATCCCGCCCCCGCAACGACCTTCTCTCACCTTGATGCAACAACCGTGTTGAGTCGCGATATTTCGGACAAAGGCATTTATCCCGCAGTCGATCCTCTCGATTCAACGTCGCGAATCCTCGAGCCCGGCGTTGTCGGTGAAGAGCATTACAATGTTGCGAAGCGCGTGAAGGAGATCTTGCAGACGTACAAAGATTTACAGGACATCATCAACATCCTGGGCATGGACGAGCTCTCCGACGAAGACAAGCTCGCGGTCGCAAGGGCACGCAAGATACAGAAGTTCCTCTCGCAGCCATTCTTCGTAGCCGAACAGTTTACAGGAATTCCGGGCAACTATGTGAAGCTCGAAGATACCATTCGCGGATTCAAAGGCATCATCGAAGGCGAGTATGATCATCTGCCGGAGAATGCATTTCTCTACGTAGGGACCATCGAAGAAGCCGTCGAACAGGCGAAAAAGCTTCAGGCAGCGTAGCACCATGACCGAAAAAACCTTTCAGCTGGACATTGTCACGCCGAAGCGAATTGTCTTTAGCGCCAAGGTCGTGAGCTTCAGCGCGCCGGGCGTTGTCGGAGGATTCCAGATTCTTTACAACCATGCGCCGTTTCTCGCGACCATCAAGATTGGGCAAGTCAAGATACTCGATGCAGAGGGAAAGGAGCTCCGGTACGCAACGAGCGGCGGATTCGTTGAAGTTCGTGATAACAAGGTCATAATGTTGGCTGAGACCGCTGAGCGGGCTGATGAAATCGACGCAGACCGTGCCAAGGCAGCGAAGGCGCGCGCTCAACAGCGAGTCTCCGAAAGACGGGCAGATATTGATATGGAAAGGGCCCGTATTGCACTCCAGAGGGCGCTGAATCGGTTAAAGGTCAGCGAGAATGTGTGATTGGACAAACCCACGAAGCAATCCTTTGTGGGTTTTGTGTCTCTGTCCGATTCGTTGACAATCAAACCATGAAAAGGTATATTCATCAGGGATTTCTGTAAATACCAGTGATCTACCACCACGACAAGAAACAAACGCCGTCGAGGCCCAGTTACGCGGAAATCGAACTGGGTGCCATAGCTTTTAACTTGAACGGTGTTCGAAAAAGGGTGGGAGCTGCGGTGAAGATTATGGCCGTCGTGAAGGCCAATGCCTATGGACACGGAGATCTCAACGTTGCCAGTTTTATTGAAAAGGATCTTGCCGACTATTTTGGCGTCGCCTTTGTTGAAGAAGGAGTGGCGCTTCGGACGGGTGGCATCAAAAAACCCATCCAGGTCTTCACGCTGCCGGTCAAACACCAGATCGGTTTGTATTTTGATTTCGATCTGGAACCCACACTCTGTTCAGTGACGGACGTCCAAATTCTGGAGCGCGAAGCGAGGAAGCGAAAGCGGAGCATTGCTGTTCATCTCAAGCTTGAGACGGGAATGAACAGAATCGGTGTCCAGCGTAAGGATTTAGAAACACTTGTTTCTGCGCTGCAAAACTCGAAACGCATTGAGATCAAAGGAGTGTATACACACTTTGCGACCGCGGACCAGAAAGACAAATCATTTACGCTACAGCAATTTGATCACTTCATGGCTGCAACAGAAGCTCTAAGGCGGCACGCCATTGATCCGGAGCTTGTACATTGTGCCAACAGTTCGGCAATCCTGGACCTTCCTCAGACATATTGTGCCATGGTGCGTCCCGGGATAACGATGTACGGATACTATCCATCCTTCGAAACCTCGAAATCGATTCCTCTGAAGCCCGCCATGTCCCTGAAGACGGCCGTCTCGATGGTCAAGACAATTAGTTCCGGTGAAAGCGTGAGTTATGGGCGAAGGTTCGTTGCTCGCAAGCGAACGAACATTGCAACACTTCCACTCGGGTATGCCGATGGCTATAGCAGACTCTTGACGGGCAAAGGGCTTGTCCTGATTCACGGGAAACGGTTCCCAATTGTTGGAACCATTTGCATGGACCAAATGATGGCCGACGTGGGCGATGCAGACGTGGCCGCTGGAGATGAAGCTGTCCTTATCGGCGCACAGGACAATCAACGAATATCATGCTGGGATCTGGCTGAACGAATTGGTACCATTCCATACGAAATCCTGTGCGGCGTTTCTGCCAGGATGCCACGAATTTATAGGGATTGAGAATCCATGAATCGAAGCCAACAATACCTTGCCACCCTTCTCGACCGCATTCCACGTTGGGAGCTCTCCACAAACGAGTATCAGGATGCCTTTGACAAGATCAAAACAAGAATCAGCAACGCAGCAAATCTGCGGGACGAACTGACAGCGCTGTACAAAGTTCGTAACTTTGCTGATACCGCGTTGGGGCTGCAGTGGATCGTGGAGTGTGTGGATCGCAATCCTTCGAAGACGGAATCAACGTTGGAGGAAGAAGGTTTCATCTTGTACTTGTTGAGGAATTCGTTCGAAAGAACTGAAGGTTCGGCAGCGGACGGTCTGATGCCGGCGTCTGAAGAGCCGTTTGGATATGATTTGCCGCAGCAGGAGGAGGTTGGCGAATCCCTTCCCTCCTCGCACGTGGAACCGGCTGCAGGACAGTCCTCGGAGACATCGAATGGCGCAGTCGCCGAATCTTCTCCGTCTCCCACTGCCGATGGGTCGGAAACGGACGAGAAAGCGTTTTTGTCGCTGTTTGAGAAGCTCCTTGAAGCAATCCAAATCGGCACAGACGAACGATCCCTCTTGTCGGAGCAACTGGTTAAAGAAGCAGAAAAAGTGCAAGCGGCAACGGACGCGGACGAGGAGTACAGTGTGTTTTGCAGGCTCCTTGTAGAATTCCTGGACTATGTGGCGATAAATTCATTATATGATGATATCCGTGCGATGAATATCTTGTCGAACGTGTTTGACCCATTTTCTCAATGGATCAAGGCTGATCCTGGCGCTCGGCTCGGTTTGCTCGAGCAGCCTATCGAAATGCTGCGCGAATTTCGAACACTCTTTGAATAGAAAGCGAATCGATGTCCCATATTTACGCTGTGGTGATGGCAGGAGGCGTGGGATCGCGCTTCTGGCCAAGAAGCCGTGAACGTTCTCCCAAGCAATTCCTTGAAATCGTCGGTTCCGGAACCATGATCCAGAACACTGTCGCGCGAATGCAGTCGATCGTTCCGGCGGTCAATACCTTTGTTGTATCGAACATCCTGCAACAGGAGCTGATCTTCAAGCAATTGCCGTTCATACCAAAAGAAAACCTGCTTCTCGAACCCGTCGGGAGAAATACTGCTCCCTGTATCGGTCTCGCAGCTTCCCTCATCAATCGAATTGATCCGAAGGCAATCATGGTCGTACTCCCTGCGGATCATATCATAACTGATGTTGAGGAATTCATCCGCATCCTCAAGGTGGGGATCGACGTGGCAGAACAGACGGATGCCTTGCTGACGATCGGTATCAAGCCTTCACGTCCGGAAACGGGGTACGGGTATATTCAGTACGACGATGAACTGCAGCCCAACAATGTCTATCGGAATGATGGAGTGTTGCGGGTCAAGACGTTTGCGGAAAAACCCAATCTCGAGACCGCTGAGCGTTTTCTTAAGAGCGGAGATTTCCTTTGGAACAGCGGGATGTTCATCTGGAAGGCTCAGTCGATATTGAAGGAAATTGAGATTCACCTTCCGGATCTTCATGAGCAACTCACGACATTGAATCAGAAGCCCGGGTCGGCCGAGTTCAAGACTGCCTTGGAACAGGCGTACGGCAAGATACGAAGTATTTCAATAGACTACGGGGTCATGGAGCATGCCGGGAATGTCTTTGTCGTGAAGGGGGATTTCGGATGGAGCGATGTGGGGTCTTGGGACGAAGTAGTACGTTTGTCATCAGCAGATGCTGATCGCAATGCAGTAAAGGGCGTCGTGATCGCCAGGGATTCGAGTGGCAACTACATCGATGCCGGCTCGAAGGTGGTCGCCGTCGTGGGTGTGGAAGATTTGATCATTGTAACGACGGATGATGCAGTCCTGGTATGCAAGAAGAATCGTTCGCAGGACGTGAAGGAGATTGTCGACTACATGCGTCGAAAGCAGATGAATGACCAATTGTAGGTTCTTTGACGAACGTGCAGTGTTTATCCTGTGCTTGCTCGTGGTCGGATGTTCCTCAACGCCCCGGTTTACAGAGAGGGAAAGACGCGCTCGTGAGGACAATAGTCAAACAAAAGAAGCAGCCCGGGAGCGGGACGAACAACTACCGAAGTCGTCGACGGGGAAGGTCCTGCTCACACTGGAGGGAATCGTTTCCTTCTATGCACACGATTTCCATGGGAAACTGACCTCCAACGGCGAAACGTTCAATATGAACGATTTGACCGCGGCACATCGAACATTTCCGTTTGGTACCAAAGTCAAGGTAACGAACCTGGACAACAAGAAGAGCGTCATCATCCGTGTGAACGACCGGGGGCCGTTTATCGAAGGGCGAATCATGGATCTTTCGATGGGAGCGGCAAAAGAGATCGACTTGATCAAATCAGGAACAGTGCAAGCACGACTCGAGGTACTTCAGTGGGGAGACGGCAAGTAAGGTCCGGGACCAACGATGGCAAGACATCTGATCACAGAGCGAGATGTGCTGGATTGCCTGAAGAAGGGATCAAAAGAACTTCTCGTTGATCCGGGGACAATCATCACGCCATCGGCGAAAGATGCCGCCATCCAGCATGGAATCCATCTTAGATCATCATCGGATGTACCGGGCCATCCTGCACCTACCGTCGTGACCGTATCGGTGTCTCAGCCAACCGGAGGGGATCCGGGCAAATCCCCTGGCACAATTGCGTTCGGAGCCGACCACGGAGGGTATCGCCTGAAGGAGATCCTCAAAACCTATGTTGCCGAAATGGGATTTTCAGTGGCGGATGTCGGAACACATTCGGAAGAGGCATGTGACTATCCGGATTTTGCTTTTGCGGTTGCATCGCTCGTGACATCCGGACAAGCAGTCAGAGGAATCATGATCGACGGCGTCGGAGTTGCCTCGTCAATCGTGGCCAACAAGGTCCCGGGGATACGGGCCGTTCCGTGCTACGATGAATTCGTTGCAAGGAGCAGTCGCGAACACAACGATGCCAATGTGCTCACGCTGGGCGGAAGGATAGTCGGCAGTGAATTGGCCAAGTCCATCGTCAAAGTCTGGCTCGGGACGCCGTATGGAGGGGGAAGACACCAGGCGAGAGTAGGGAAGATTGCGGATATTGAGAAGCGATTTTCGTCGGCAAAATAATCACCCATCCGGTTACTACATTGAACCGCATTGAACCGTGCGGTTTTTTTCTGTACGAGCAGGGAAATCACCGTGAAGATTGAAATCCGAGTAAAGACGAACTCCAGGAAAACAGGCATTGTTCCGCTGCCTGATGGTTCGCTCGTCGTCAGCGTGAAAGCTCCGCCTATCGAAGGAAGGGCAAACATTGAAGTTGTGGAGGCTTTGGCCCACTACTACGGAAAGCGAAAGCGGGATATCACGATTCTGCGCGGAGAGAGAGGAAAGAAGAAACTTGTCGAAATTGCCTGAAAATCGAAGAAGAAAGAAGATGAAACGACTCATTTTTGGGGTGCTGTTTTGGCTTCTTCCTATCGCACTCCAAGCCCAGGACTCTCTCCAGACGGAAGTTGTAGCCAAAGGAGTCCGCCATTTTCGGTATCTGAAGACGGGCCCGTTTGATGTGCACGTTCTGGAGATCGCGCTCCATGAACCATCGATCGAATTGGAGTCCTACAGGTCGCAAGGATTGGCAAAGACCTCACACCAGAGCGCGATGAATTCAACCGCGGGACGAAAAGTGCTCGCGGCAATCAATGCGGACTTTTTCAGTTTCAAGACGGGCTTCCCGGTTGGCAACCAGGTCTCCGATGGAAAGTTCGTTGTCGGTGTGACGAGTCAACGGTCGCACATTGCATTTGATACAGGGAAGCGGCCCTTTATTGAACACTTCCGCTTAAGGGGAGTGATTGTCGACAAAGATCACAACTCCTATCCCCTCGCAGCCGTGAACCAATCATATTTCGGCGACAGTGCATCGTTCTTCACGTCATATTGGATTGACAGTTCGAACGCCAACGCGAGTCGATTCAATGCCGTTCTAAAGCTCATAAGCGATACGTGGTCGGTCGGCGATACCATGCAATTTATTGTCGAACATGCGACGTATCCGCCACAAGGGCAAGTGCAAGCGCGACAAGCTATCGTATCACTAGCGAAAGAACGGGCGGGAAGAGAATTCACTGCAAACCTCTCTGTCAGTGACACGCTGGCAGTTGTTCTCGACCTGGTCCCGAGAATCCCGGCCTTGGCTCATGTCCTTGGAGGAGGCGGAAGGTTGTTGTTGGACGGCAAAGCAATGGTCATGGAAAACCTGGAGTATGACAAACTCCATTCCGATTTTATTACCAGGCGCCATCCCCGCACCTTTGTCGGTTTCAATCGCGATTCAACGCTCTTGTATCTCTGCACCGTGGATGGAAGGCAAGCTTCTAGTCTCGGTATGAATTTTGAAGAAATGGCCGAGTTTTGCCGGTCGGTCGGCATGTGGAATGCCGTCAATCTCGACGGAGGGGGATCGACAACGATGGTTGTACTCGGCAAAATAGTAAACTCACCTTCGGACAAAACGGGAGAGCGGCCGGTGGCAAACACATTGCAGGTAATCCAAAAACAATGAAGACTTCCAGAAGCATAAGGAGAGATCCATGAAACACGCACGATTTCATTTGTTGACGGCTTTTTTGATGTTCATTACCTTCGAGAGAGGTAAGGCGCAGTATGATGCTCAGCCTTTACCTTCGCTGCGTGAGCAGGCTCAAATCCAGCAGGAGTGGCTGAGGATTCGTCTCGAAAAAGTTCTCCCAAAATTGATGCGGGAAAACAACGTTGAAATGTGGATTGTCCCTATGAGAGAGTACAACGAAGATCCCGTGTTCACTTCGCTTGTATCACCGACTACATTTTCTGCAAGACGAAGATCGATATACGTGTTCTTCGACCGCGGACCTGAGAAGGGAATCGAGCGGATGGCGTTGGGAGGCGGCGCACAGGGAGGTCTCTACTCCGCATTTCGTGACACGACACTCGGAAATGCAGAATTGTGGGGGAAAGATCAGTGGAAGCTCCTGACGAGTCTGGTCAAATCAAGAAATCCCAGAACAATTGCGGTGAATATCTCCGAAACCCACGCTTTTTCGGACGGCCTGAGTGCCGGAGAATGGGGACAGCTCCAGGAGGCGCTTGGGCCTGAGTTTCTTCCCAGGATCGTGAAGGCGGAACGGCTGCCGCTGGACTTCATTGCTATTCGTTTGCCTGAAATGATACCTGCTTATCGGCAACTCATGACAATTGCGCATGCAATTATCGAGGAGGCATTTTCAAATGCCGTCATCTTCCCCGGAAAAACTACAACGGACGATGTCGTTTGGTGGATGCGGCAGAAAACGCAATCTCTTGGACTAGGCACGTGGTTTCAGCCAAGCGTGAATATTCAACGCAAGGGTGTTGATCCGAACTCGTTCAGCAATCCAGTCATCATACGCGGCGATGTGCTCCACTGCGACTTTGGCGTAAGTGCCATGCGATTGAACACGGATTCCCAACATATGGGATATGTCCTCCGTGACGGAGAAACGGATGTCCCCAGCGGCTTGAAAAACGCGCTATTGAACAGCAATAGACTCCAAGACATCCTCTTGAAGAACATGAAAGTCGGAGTGAGCGGCAACCAGATCCTTGCCAATACGGTCGAGCAAATGAAGAAGGATAACATCGAAGGGGCTGTCTATACCCACCCGATCGGCGAGCATGGCCATGGGGCTGGTACCATCATAGGCCTGTGGGACCGCCAGAAGGGGGTCCCAGGGCGTGGCGATGTGCCCCTTCTGCCAAACACGTGGTTTTCCGTTGAGCTTCAGGCGACGACGGCCGTGGCTGAGTGGGACGGGCAAAAAGTCCAGTCGGCTCAGGAGGATGACGTTATCGTCGATTCTGAGGGGATAATACACTGGGTGCTGCCGAGGCAAACGGGCTACCATTTGGTGAAGTAGGAAGAGAACTCAGATTTCATTGGAAATTCGAGGTTAGATATCCTCAGAGAGTCGGTCGGAAAGCGCCGCCACCAAATCACGAAAGCACCAACATGCGTGAGAGCACCGCTTTTTCAATCCTTTTTCTTCGAGACTCGGTGCCTTGTCCCAAAGGGACCCCTTCGGGGGTGGCAAAAAGAGGGTCTTCGTCTGCGCTTCGAGCGACCTCTAAAGACGATAATACCCACGAATGGAGTGGGATTTACCAATTCTGACAATCTCCCTTCCTATCCTCGCTCCGCCTATTCCTCAGGCCATCTCCGTCAATCTTGGTGCCGATTTTTTGCAAATTTCAGCACTCCTCTAGTCTTAAACCCTCGGGCTCTTGATTCTCAAAGAAGCGAATGATACATTGCCAGCGCATTTGGGTTTGGCGAGCACAGCTTGGCCGAGCTCTTCAACCACAACTCTATGTCAAATATTGAAGAAATCTCAGAAATTCTTCCCTGTCCTCAAGAACTACGAAATTTTCACAGTTTTATTGATGGTTTCCTCAATGATCTCCAGTGGCTGCATGAAACCAGCCGCAAGTAGCTCCTTTTCTGACAAGGGACGCCTTGAAACTGCTTTGACGACACAGGATTCTGGCAAGGAACTATCGCCAGAAACGAGTCCTCAGGAGAACCAGTCTGTGTCCGGCTACGAAGAGACAATCAAGCGGTATTCGCAAATATACGAGATTGACTGGATTCTTGTTCTGGCAGTCATGAAACAGGAGTCGAGGTTCAAAAGCGAAGCCACCAGCCACAAAGGGGCTTACGGCCTGATGCAAATCATGCCCGAAACTCAGACGGAGTTGATATACAAATTGGGGGTTTCCGACGCGTCTTCCCCTGGAAACAACATCCAGGCAGGGATCTATCACCTAAAGGGTCTTTTCCGCTCATTTTCCAATGCCGGAGGGGATGATCGAATTCGCCTTGCCTTGGCGGCGTACAATGGGGGCCTGCAGAGAATCATGGCAGCCCGTGATGTAGCCCGTTATCTTGGAGAAGATCCTGACAAGTGGGAGTCCGTGAAGAACGCACTTCCTCTTCTATCCCGAAGATACTATACGTTGCACACGAGCATCTGGAGCGAGGACAAGCCGCCATGCGGTTATTTTGGTGGCTGGCGGGAAACGACAACCTACGTCCAGAATATCATGCAATCCTATGATGAATACAGTCTGGCGCTACGATGACGTGCGAACGGCCACTCCTTCCAGAGAAGGTCGTCATTCGATCGGTTTCACTCGGAATTGTCCCGCAATACATCAGTCGATCAGAGGCGCTTTGATCGCCCGGCCTTGAATCAAATCCCAGGAATTCTTTCATTCACCGATCGGCAATCTTCAAGCAAGGGGGAAAAATGTCAGGATCCAAATCAGTACTTGCTGCATCGCTCGTTATAGCCGGAATGTTCTTGTGGGGATGTGATCAACTGAAAGATATTACTACGGCGCCGGAATCATCGTCACCGACGACAGTCGCGGGTCAGCCGGTCCCCGATTTCTCCACGATTCCAGGTCATGGAGGCACGATGGCAACAATCGGTTTTGATTTTTCCGATTTCGGAATCACAGTTCCGCTTTCTGTTGGATATGCACAATTTGGTCAACCAGGAGTTGATGCGGGAGTTGTGACTGTGAATGGCGACACTCTTGCCATGTCATCTGGCGGCAGCTCGGTAAACTACAGTTCATTCAATTCGAGCATACCGAGTTCCCTCGCTCACGTCAACTTCGACGGTACTCCACACACATGGAATATATCCGGCTCAACCGCAGTACCTGCGTTTTCAGGGTCTGTCACCAGTCCATCGACATTTTCAATCAGTAAGCCTGCGGCAAACGATACCATCACCAAGTCGTCGGGGATGACTATTACGTGGACTGGAACATCGGGAAGCGACTCGGTTATGATTGTCCTGAAAAGCATGGCAGGCTCGTCAAGTTTCGTGAAAGCGGGACTATCAAATTCCGGATCATACCAGATTGCTTCGGCTAACCTGACCGATTTCAAGGCTGGATCTGCGTTGTTGTTTGTGGTGAAATATCGATATGTTCTCAAAGCAAGCAATTCTAGAAATTACGCCATCACCTCAGAAATGGTGAAGCAGGCTTCTGTTTCAATTCGCTGAACAGCGTCCTGAGAATGGGATTTGTTCTTGATTCGTGGCAGACGTTTTGCTGAAGGATCGGACCAGATCTCAATTGTTCATTCTGACTGTAGGAATCTCGACGATCATGTTCTGCGTGGCTCATTGTGGTCCAAAGCAACATGAGACTTCCTAGCCCACTCACCTCTACTCACATTCAATAAAGGGTTCTATATGAGAAGAATCGCCCTGTTCACGCTCTTTGCCATACTTTCCTTTTCCATTTCGTGTTTTGCGCAACAGAAGGGGAAGTGGGGACTTTCTATTTCAAATGCTAACACAATTGGCGCAGCCTATTTCTTGGAAGACAAAATAAGACTAAGTGCGGAATTAGGATTTCGGAGCAATGGCAGCGGCGGTTCACCCGATTTGTCCATTGGGGTTGGACTGTGGTACTATCTCGCAAAAGTAGATCGCATGAATACGTTTCTCGGCGGCGGCATTGGTGTTGGATCTGATGCGAGGGGAGGCCAATCCACGGGTTCCGTGTCGCTTATGGGACAATATGGGTTGAGTACTGGGTTTCTTCAAAAATTGGTGTCAATGGCTACATCGGACTTGGTTATGGGAGTTCAGGACCATCGGGATCAGAAACAAGTGCTCTGTCAACAATTTCTGGCGTTGGTTTGACCTGGCTGCTCAACTAGAAACGTGGGCGAAAAGGTGCGTTCCGCACTGCTTGTCTCCAAAATTCTGTTCATATTTCTAAACATAACTACTCCCATGAAGGGTTCTCGCCCACGTCTCTGGCGAACACCTTTGTGATGCGCGAAGAAGGAAGTGACTCATGGTTCTCTCCCTTTTATTTGAGCTAATTTCTGAGTAGATTTGGTCAAAAAACTGCTGGGACAAAAACGATGATGAACCGACCGCTATTTTTGCTCATTCTGCTTTTTTCATTCGCCTATCCTGCCTCAAGTCAACTCAGAAAAGGATCGTTAGCCTTGACGACATCAATCATGGAGAGTCCAAATCTCGGCATGGCGTATGCGATTTCAGCGAAGATGCGACTTGCGGCCTCCCTGGGTTTTAGCTCATCGAACGATAGCGTTGGAAGAACCTCCAGCTTGCATGTTGGCACGAGTCTCTGGCGATACATCAGTGTGTCGGAGGGTCTCGCGACTTTTGCAGGTGGTTCGATTGGAGTAGACACCAAGTCGATGCCCAATGCCACCTCTTCATCTCTCTTAATTGCCGGGTTGTACGGTGCAGAGTACAGGTTTAGCCCGAGATTCTCTGTGCATGGTCTCCTGCAACTCCAATTTGTGACCGGCAAGGACGCCGGCGCAAGTATCTCCACCATTTCCACTTCTGCTCAAACCGGAGTAACATGGTACTTCTGAAAATCACCATTCTTGTTTAGCCATATTTTTATTGTTACCTTGGTTCGATGAAAGAGCTGAGCGAGATCGAGGGGAAACCGCGTTGCCATTGCGGGATTTTTGGCATTTTTGGCCATCCGGACGCTTCGCTGATGACCTATTATGGCTTGCATGCCCTACAACATCGGGGTCAGGAGGCGAGCGGTATTGTCACAAGTGAGTTCATCCCGGATCGCGATAAATGGCGATTCAATGTGCACAAGAGCAACGGGCTCGTTGCAGAGGTTTTCAAAGATGAGAAGATCTTCAAGAACCATCTAAAGGGATCATCGGCGATTGGCCACAACCGCTACTCGACAACGGGTTCGACCGAGAACAAGTTCAACATTCAACCCTTTATCGTCAACTATCGAGGGGGGAATCTCGCTCTCGCTCATAATGGCAATCTCACGAATTTCCGAACCCTTCACAGTCGGCTTCAGAACGAAGGCACGATATTCCAGTCGACGTCTGACAGCGAAATAGTCCTCCATCTCATTGCCCGCAGCAAGCACTCTGACCAGATCATGCAAATCAAGGATGCTCTCGATCAGGTCCAGGGAGCATATTCTCTTGTCATGCTCACTGACAAGAGTCTGATCGCAGCGAGGGACCCGCAAGGATTCCGACCGCTGGCACTGGGAAAACTCGGCAAAGCATATGTTGTGGCTTCTGAAACATGTGCCTTCGATATTATTGGGGCCGAATACGTTGGAGACGTGATGCCGGGGGAAATCCTTGTTATCGACGACGAGGGCATTTGTTCTGGAGAATTGAAATCCTATCATGTTTCGCACAGGTCACCGCAGTCCCATCACTGTATTTTTGAGTATATCTACTTCTCAAGGCCCGACAGCAAGATCTATGGAGAGAATGTCGACAAGGTCCGTCGAAAACTTGGCAAACTACTGGCCCAGGAGTCCCCGGTATTGCCGGATGACGAAGAAGACAAGGTGGTCGTCATCAGCGTTCCAGATTCGAGCAATACTGCCACACTTGGGTTTGTGACGGAAAGCAACAAGAATGGCGCAGACGTGAAGCTCGAGATCGGATTGATACGGAGTCACTATGTTGGTCGAACGTTTATCCAGCCCGACCAGCACAATCGTGAACTCACAGTCAAATCAAAGTTCAATACCGTCAAAGGAGTTCTCAAGGGGAGAAAAGTCGTCATCGTGGATGATTCCATTGTCCGCGGAACAACTTCCAAGCAGCTGGTGAAATTGATTCGAGAAGCGGAGCCGAAAGAAGTGCACTTCCGGGTTACCTCGCCGCCCATCAAATACCCATGCCACTATGGGATGGATTTCCCGAGCCACAACGAGCTGATTGCCAACACGTTCCACGGCGACGTGGCAAAAATTGCCCAGGAACTCGGCGTTGATAGTCTCGCTTATTTGTCGATCGAAAAGATGGTCGAGGCGGCACCCAAAGAAGATGGCCGTCATTTCTGTACAGCGTGTTTCAGCGGCCAGTATCCGATACCGGTCGATTCCGACTCTGAAAAAAACGCAAACGACAATTGAGCGTGCAAAAGACCTGGACAATCTCCAATGTAGTCAGTTTGAGCAGAATTGTGCTTGTCGTGCCCGCGGGATACTCGCTGCTCACGGAATTCCCACACCACCGCCTCTGGTCGGCAGGATTCATTCTCCTGGCAATTGCAACGGATTTCATTGATGGCTACCTTGCTCGCAAGCTCCATCAAGTAACAGACATTGGCAAGATCATCGACCCGCTGGCAGATAAGATTGTTGTCGGGATCTTTTCTGTGTGTCTCCTTGTGACGGGTGATCTGCCCTTGTGGTTTGTTGTCGCCGTGTTGGGACGTGATGTCCTGATTGTTCTCGGCGGTGTCTATGTGAAGCAACAAAAAGGGATTGTCACGCAATCCAACATGACGGGAAAGGTTGCCGTCAATATTATTGCCCTGGCTATACTTCTGAGCACGTTGAACGTTGAATCTCTGGCATTGCTCCGGTTGATTTTGATTTGGCTCAGCGTTCTCTTCATGGTTCTCTCGATGGCCATCTATACCAGGCGTCTGTTCATTGGCAACAATGTGATCACGAAAGCCTGACGAATGGGATTCCTTGATACATTCAAGAAATTCAAGACCGGTCTCTCGAAGACCCGAGATACACTTGTTGGGAAGATCGACCATCTTGTCCGGTCAAAGGGAGTCATCGATGAGAACCTTCTCGACAATGTGGAAGAAATTCTTTTGGCAGGAGATGTCGGTGTCGCGACGACATCGTTGATTATCGGCAATATGAAGCAACGTGTCCGGGAAGACAAGTATGAATCCTCGGATCAACTGGTGAGACTTCTCAAGGATGAGATTGCGAAGCTCTTGCATGTCAACGGAGCTGGCGAAGAAGACCTGTTCACTGTGCCGGACGCGCCACGCCCGCACGTTATCATGGTCGTGGGTATCAATGGAGTCGGCAAAACGACTACGATTGGAAAGCTTGCGTACAATTACAAGAATGCCGGCTATAAGGTCGTGATCGGCGCGGCCGATACGTTTCGTGCTGCGGCGAATGAACAACTCGAAATCTGGGCGCAACGTGCAGGCGTGGACTTGATCCAGCAAGGACGAGGGTCCGACCCTGCGGCGGTGGCGTTTGATTCGCTCAGCTCAGCGATCGCCAGAAGCTCGGATGTCGTCATTATCGATACTGCGGGGCGACTTCACACTAAGACCAACCTCATGGAAGAGCTGAAGAAGATACGGCGAGTGTTGGACAAACGGATGCCCGGAGCGCCCCATGAGGTTCTTCTGGTCCTCGATGCAAGCACAGGACAAAACGGCCTTCAACAGGTACGCCTGTTCTCGGAAGCTGTGGAAGTAACCGGCCTGGCGCTGACAAAGCTGGATGGGACCGCGAAGGGTGGTATTATTCTTGCCATTACTCATGAACTCAAAATCCCGGTGAAGTATATCGGGGTCGGCGAACAAATTGACGACCTTCAGCCTTTTAACCGAAAGTCGTTCGTCGAAGCGCTTTTTGAAACGGACATCGTTTCTTCTGAATTGAAACAGTCATGAGACTTTCTCTTCGACGATTCGATCTGCAACTGCGTCACACATTTACAATCGCCCGGGGTTCCTCGACCATTGACCCGGTCGTTGTAGTTTCCCTTGAGCACGACGGAATCGTCGGATACGGCGAGGCCGCACCTTCCATGCGGTACGGTGAAAATATCAATAGCGTGACATCGTTTCTCACGACTCTGGATTTTGCCTCATTTCATGACCCATTTCATCTGGAGTCGATCCTTCGTTTCGTCGATGCTGCCGCACCCGGCAACTGCTCTGCGAAGACCGCAGTTGATATTGCACTCCATGATTGGATAGGCAAGAAGTTGGGTCTACCGCTTTACAAATATTGGGGCCTCGACAAGAATCGGACTCCGGTGACGTCCTTCACGATTGGCATCGACACGCCAGAAAAATTGGCACAAAAGATTGAGGAAGCGGAAGAGTATCCTCTCCTGAAGATCAAGCTTGGCAGCGATCATGATCGCGAAATCATGAAGACGATCCGGGGACTGACGAAGAAGCCACTTCGGGTTGATGCAAACGAAGGGTGGAAGACGCGTGAGATCGCCGTTGAAAGAATCAAGTGGCTTGAGCAAGAGGGCGTAGAATTCATTGAGCAGCCGATGCCGGCCTCCGATCTGGACGGTACGGCCTGGGTGCGGGAACATGTCAATCTTCCTCTGATCGCGGACGAGAACTCGATCCGGCTTCATGACGTTCCGAAGCTCCAGCAGGCATTTGACGGAATCAACATCAAACTGATGAAATGCACCGGTTTGTACGAGGCAATGAAAATGATCCACACAGCCCACGCCTGCGGCATGAAGATCATGGTCGGTTGCATGATCGAGACTTCTGTCGGAATAACGGCTGCGGCCCACCTTTCTCCCCTGATCGACTACGCCGACCTTGACGGAAATGTCCTGATCACCAACGATCCGTTCGACGGTGTAAAGATTGTGAACGGAAAACTCATCCTACCCGATCGGCCGGGGATTGGCGCCGTCGAGAAATAACTATGGCCTCCAGAATACACATCATGCAGCCCGACCTTGCCAACAAGATTGCGGCGGGTGAAGTTGTTGGCAGGCCCGCATCGGTCGTCAAGGAACTTGTCGAGAATTCTCTCGATGGGAAGGCGAGCCGCATCATCGTTGCAGTCAGAGATGCCGGAAAGACCCTGATTCAGGTTTCGGACAATGGCGAGGGAATGAGCGAAGACGACGCAGTCCTTGCGTTCGCACGACATGCAACCAGTAAGATTCGTACAGTCGATGATTTGGAGAACATCCGGACATTCGGTTTTCGGGGGGAAGCTCTTGCATCGATTGCCGCCGTTGCGCAAGTGGAGATGAAAACTCGGACAGATTCTGACGAGGTTGCAACGCATCTGCGTGTTGACGGGAGCGAGATCAAAGAGCGCACGAAGTCACCAATGGAACGTGGCACGACGATCACAGTCAAGAACCTCTTCTATAACACCCCTGCGAGGCGCAATTTCCTCAAAAGCCGGCAGACTGAACTGAAGAATATTACAGACGTCGTGACCAGGATGGCGATTGCCTATCCTGAGGTCGAGTGGCTTTATTTGAGCGATGATGAACCTTTGCTGGACCTGAAGGCAACGGATATCGGACAGCGGCTCAAGGACGTGCTGGGCGACAAACAGTCTGGTTCACTGGTCCAGTTTCACGAGAAGACTGACTACGTCACATTGGATGGCTATATCAGCCGTCCTGATTTTGCACGGAAGGTGAGGGTGGAGCAGTTTGTCTATCTGAATCGCCGGTACATCCAGAGTAAAATGATCAATCATGCCGTGTTCCATGGGTACGAACATATTCTTGAACGGGGTTCTTACCCGTTTTTCATTCTTCACCTCGATCTCGATCCGAAGAAGGTCGACGTCAATGTTCATCCTTCAAAAATGGAAGTAAAGTTTGAAAATGAGTCCAGTGTCTATCGGATGGTACTTTCCGTCGTGCGCAAGACGCTGGCCTCTCATAACCTTGTCCCCGCCGTGACATTCCGCAACGCTGAGCTGCCCGGCGCGAGCGAACGCCTGCAGTACACATCCACCGGATTCGGCAGCGCGGAATTCGGTCCTGAAGAACAGAGAACGGACCTCGCATCACTCCGGAATGACGATTTCAGGGGTGGAGGAGTTGAGCGCACCGGACAGGGAGCTTTTGAGCGCATGTTCGACAGCCCGTCGGCAGGCTTGCCGAAGCCTCCGGATATGCAAATTGAGCCGATGCGCGAACACGTCATCGCCCATTCGACGCTGCCCGAACACATTACAGTCCCCAGCTCTCAAGACAATCGGGCAATTTGGCAGATTCACAACAAGTACATATTTTCTCAGGTCAAATCAGGAGTCATGATTGTTGATCAGCATGCCGCCCACGAGCGGATTCTCTATGAGCGAGTGCTGGCCAACTTCAAGAACAGCATACCGACGTCGCAGCAACTGCTGTTCCCTCAGACGGTCGAGCTCGGCACAGGGGACTTTCTGCTGCTGAAGGATCTCATGCCCTACATGGAGCGATTGGGATTTTACCTCAGATTATTCGGCAAGAATACGGTCATCATTGAGGGAATACCGGGTGATGTTCGTGTAGGGGATGAACGGAGAATACTTGAGGATGTGCTCGATGAATTCAGGAACAATGAGCATGCATCCACCATCGAGATTCGTGAGAATCTGGCGAAGTCGTTTGCCTGCAAAGCTGCGATCAAGGCGGGTGATCGACTGACCTCAACGGAAATGATCTCATTGATTGATACACTCTTCTCGACTGAAATGCCCTATGTGTGTCCGCACGGTCGCCCGATTGTCGTGAAGATTTCGACAGAAGAGCTTGATCGGCGTTTCGGCAGGACGGGATAACACCAACGATTTCACGGATTTTTGGAAGGAAGGGATATGAGTGACGGTTTTGATCGGATTGCTGCGGATCAACAACGCTGGGAAGAGAAGACAAAGAAAGGCGGAACAATGAATGATGGTCAATACACGACCGTCAGTGGAGCTCCGATCAACATGCTTTACACACCATTGGACTCTCGTGGAATCGACTTTGCCGAGGACATAGGTTTACCTGGCGAGTTTCCGTATACACGTGGAATTCATCCTACGGGATATAGGGGAAAGCTCTGGACGATGCGTCAGTTTGCCGGGTTCGGCACGCCCGAGGACACGAACGAGCGGTATCATTACCTGCTGGAACATGGACAGACCGGCCTGTCAGTGGCGTTTGACCTTCCCACATTGATGGGACGGGATGCAGATGATCCATTTTCGGAAGGAGAGGTAGGGATTTGCGGGGTGGCCATTAGTTCGTTGGCAGATATGGAAATCCTGTTCAAAGGGATCAACCTGGGGGATATCTCCACTTCGATGACGATCAACGCACCTGCGGCCATGGTGATGGCATTCTATCTTGTGGTGGCAGAAAAGCAGGGCGTCGACTTTAGGAAACTCCGTGGTACGATCCAGGCTGACATTTTGAAGGAGTACATCGCGCAAAAGGAATGGATCTATCCCCCTGAACCATCGATGCGACTGATCATCGACATGTTTGAGTACATGAACAAGGAAGTTCCCCAATGGAATCCGGTGTCCGTGAGCGGTTACCACATCCGCGAAGCTGGATCGACCGCAGTTCAAGAGCTGGCGTTCACGCTGGCGGATGGGTTTGCCTATGTCGAGGCGGGAATCGCACGAGGACTCGACGTTGATGAATTCACGCCGAGAATATCATTCTTCTTCAATTCGCATCTTGATTTCTTTGAAGAGATTGCGAAATTTCGCGCGGCCCGACGTATTTGGGCAAAACGGATGAAGAACAAGTACGGCGCAACGAATCCACGCTCTTGGATGCTCAGATTCCATACGCAAACGGCGGGCTGTTCCCTGACAGCGCAGCAACCGGAAAACAACATTGTCCGGACGGCGCTCCAGGCGTTGGCGGGTGTCCTCGGAGGCACAAATTCATTGCATACGAATTCGATGGATGAGACGCTGGCGCTTCCGTCGGAGAAAGCCGTCAAGATCGCACTCCGCACGCAGCAGATCCTGGCCTTCGAAACCGGAGTGCCCAATACGGTCGATCCGCTCGGGGGAAGTTACTTCGTCGAGGCGCTGACAACGAGAATGGAGGAAGAAGCCGAGCAATATTTTGAAACAATCGACACGCTCGGCGGAGTCATACCTGCAATCGAAGCAGGTTTCTTCCAGCGTGAAATTGCTGAAGCCGCATATCGCTATCAACGTGAATTGGATGAAAAAAAGAAGATCATCGTTGGTGTCAATGATTTTGTTGAAGAAGGCGAGACCATTGATATTCCCATCTTGCAGATCTCACCGGATGTTGAAATCAAGCAACGGAAGCGGCTTGCCGACGTACGACAGAGCAGAAACGCGGCAGCGGTCGAGCGGTCACTTGCAGATCTCAAGAAAGCCGCGGAAGATGGCACAAACCTGATGCCGAAACTCCTTGCGTGCACACGCGCCTATGCGTCGCTTGGGGAAACATGCAAGACGCTCGCAGAAGTCTACGGTATGTACGAAGAACCGGCGGTGTTTTAGAGCCTCTCTAACGCGCTATGAATACGTCCATGTCCTTGTCACTCAAACCATATCTTTACCTTCTTAGGCCGGCCCAGTGGACGAAGAATGCGTTTCTCTTTGCGCCCCTCGTTTTCTCAAAACATCTTTTTGACATTGAGTATGTCCGCGTCGCAGGCCTTGCCTTCATCGCATTCTCACTCGTGTCGAGTTCTGTCTACATCCTCAATGATATCGCTGACCGGGCGGCAGACCGAGCCCATCCGACCAAGAAAGATCGTCCGATTGCGAGCGGTGCGATTTCGGTCGGACAGGCATTGATAATGTTGGTGTTCGTCGCTCTCTGTGCTTCCGTGTTCGCCATCGGACTGAATGTCAAATTCATGGCCGCGGCAGGTATCTATTTCGTACTCAACATCGCCTATTCATTCGGACTCAAGAGGGTCATCCTGGTGGATGTCTTTGTTATTGCCGCCGGATTCATGCTGCGTGTGCTGGCCGGGGCACTTGCAATTGCGGTCGTCGTATCGCCTTGGTTGGTCCTCTGTACTCTGTTCGTATCAATCTTTCTGGCGATTTCAAAACGTCGTGGAGAGCTACTCCTGAGCGCCGGATCGGAATCATACGTTGTTCGTCCTGTCTTGCGGGACTATGACCTGCCGTTGATGGACCAATTGATGACCATTGCGGCGGCAGGTATGGCGATTTCGTATGCCCTCTATACAGTGGCCGAAAGGACTGTTGCGATTTTTGGGACCGAAAACCTCATTTTCACGACGGTTTTTGTTTTGTTCGGCATATTCCGTTACATTTTTCTCGTACGCAAGACGATGACAGATGACAATCCCGCTCACTTGCTGATTACGGATCGGGCGATGGTTGTCAATATTCTTGCCTGGTTTCTTTCCTGTGTTGTCATTATCTACTCAACGACGTTCAAAGGCTGGTTCTGAGCGGACATGAAACTTCCCGTACCCAAAACTGCTTCACCGATCTCCGGTTTTTCATCGATTGACCCGAAAGTAGCAGTCGTACGCACTTCTCCGACCACCGTTCTTGAGGACATCCAGCAGGCTATGGAGTTGGCTGGAATCCGGTCTTCACTCCAACGAGAATCTCCCACGATTCTCAAAGATAATATCTCCTGGCATTTTCCCTTCCCCGGCGCCAATACGACGCCATGGCAGCTGGAGGGAGCTGTGCTCGGGCTGAGACGCAACGGATTCGAGTCGCTGTCCTGCGTGCAAAACAAGACGGTCGTGACGGACGCCTTCAAAGGGGAGGATCTCAACAAGTACACGCCGATTCTGAAGAAGTACGAGATTCCTGTTCTCTTCAATTTCAAAGAAGAGGACATGAAATGGATTGAATACCGACCAAAGACCTCCATGCTCGTGCTCGATCAGATCTATGATGACGGCATTATGATACCGGACTACTTCTTTGGAAAGAACATCGTCCATCTTCCGACCGTGAAGTGTCATATCTACACAACCACCACGGGGGCGATGAAAAACGCTTTTGGCGGATTGCTTGCCACCCACCGGCATTATACACATTCGTGGATTCATGAAACCTTGGTCGACCTGCTGGCAATACAACGCGAAATCCATCCCGGCATTTTTGCGATTATGGACGGGACAACTGCAGGAAACGGTCCGGGTCCGCGAACTATGTATCCGGAGGAAAAGAATGTGATCCTGGCGAGTGCCGACCAGGTGGCCATCGATGCCGTCGCTGCAAAGATGATGGGATTTGACCCGCTCGGCATCAAGTATATCAACCTCGCTCATGAACGGGGACTGGGGTGTGGAGATGTTCGTCGCATAAAGGTTGTTGGAGAGGATATCCAGAATGTGAACTGGAACTTTCATGTGGGCGACAATGGTGCCAGCTTGATTGGCGATCTGATGTGGTTCAGCCCGCTCAAGAGGTTTCAGAATTTGTTCTTTCGCACACCGCTCCTCAATTTGTTTGTCTTTGGCTCAGAAGCGTACCACGACTACTATCGTTGGCCGTTCAAAGATCGCCGTGTATTCAATCGTTGGAGGACAAAATCTCAGTGGGGAAGGCTCTTTGATGGCTACCCGACGGCGGATGGCGTTCGTTCTGCCTAGGGAAAGCACGATTGGCACCCGCTTGGCCTTGCACTTCCATATCTTGAATCGATGAAGACCCGTACAAAGGCAGAAGTATTCCTCCTCCTCGTCACGTTGATCTGGGGGAGTACGTTTGCAATAACGAAATCCGCACTTGAAGACGCATCCCCGTTCGTGTATACATCCTTGCGCTTCATTCTTGCGTCGATCCTGTTTGGAGTGTTTTCCTTTCCAAAACTCAAATCGTTGAACCTTCGATCGTTTGTCAAAGGGGGCATTCTGGGCGTGCTCCTCTTCATTGGATTCGCGACACAGACGGTAGGTCTACTGTACACCACGGCTTCGAAGTCGGCATTTCTCACCGCCATGATGGTTGTCTTCACGCCTTTGTGCCAGGTCCTGATCGAGCGAAAATTTCCGAAGCTTGGCAATATCATCGGCGTGTTGCTCGTTACCATTGGACTCTATTTTCTCACCTCACCGTCGGGATCGGAGTTCAATTTCGGGGACGGCTTAACGCTGATATGTGCGGTCAGCTTTGGTTTCTATATCGTCTTGTTAGATATGTTCTCACAAGACTGTGATGCATCGCACCTGACCGCAATGCAGTTTTTCACGACGGCAATCCTGGCCACGGTCGCCGGATTGGGTTTTGAGGATCGTAGAGTGGAGTTCACGAGGCCATTGTTGCTGAGTCTTGCGTATCTTTCAGTTTTTGCGTCGGTCATTGCGCTATCGGTGCAGGCGCGGTATCAGAAGTTTACGACCCCGACACGGGCTGCGGTCATATTTTCCATTGAGCCCGTAATTGCGGCAGTTTTTGCCTATTCTATGCTTGGCGAGCGAGTTGGCGGCCAGGGGATTCTGGGAGCTGGAATCATCATGTGCGGCGTGTTGGTCTCGGAATTCTCAGATTTGATATTCAGATCGGCTGAACCACAGCGATAGCAATCAGCCTCCAGGAATTTCGAAGTACTGTCAAGAGGGAAATTCTGCCCCGCGTCCTGATTTGAATCAAGGCACTTGTGATTTATCAAAGTGAAAAGTATATTCAGGTAGCCATGATCCGCCTCCTACGATATCCGCTTCTCGTTGTCTCGTGCATGCTCATTCTCACGACTGCCTTCGCGGTGATCATCAAAGACCGCCCTGCGGCCTATAGCAACGGGAGTGATATCGTCGTACGGTGGTCGACAGTGGATGAAACCGGAGTTCAGCGGTTTGAGGTTCTGCGGCGTGCAGGGACTAGCGGAGACTTCTTGGTCGTTGCCGGTATCGATCAGTTGAAAGGGGGCAACGCAACATACGAGTACATCGACAAGTCCGTTTTCAAGAACGCGGGAGGCATTTATCAGTACAAGATTCGAGTGATCAACGGCCAGAATCCTTCACCCGAAACGGATCTCGTGACGGTTTCTCACGTCAGTTCTGCCGCAAAACGGACCTGGGGAAGCATCAAAGCGATGTTTCGTTGAGTGAGTCGTCCACGCATTTGTAAAGAAAAGCGATCTTTTGCTCGTAAGGTCGCTTTTTCCATTCTAGGGGAGAAATTTGAAGATACCGCAGCTCATTCTCGCCTCGCAGTCTCCGCGACGGAAAATATTGCTGAAGCAAATCGGGTTGAAGTTTCGGGTCCATCCCAGCAATATTCAGGAAGACATCGACCGCAATACGTCTCCGACGGACAACGCTCGACGGATTGCGCTGCGGAAGGCCGTTGAAGTCGCGGCGTTGTTCGAATGTGCGATCATTGTCGGCGCAGACACGATCGTTGTCCTGGGGAACAGGATTCTTGGAAAGCCGGTCTCAACGTCTGATGCGAAGCGCATGCTCAGACTTCTAAGCGGTCGGCAACACACCGTCATCACAGCGATCGCAATCGTTGACAGCCAGAGCCGACGACATGTCGTTCTTGAAGAAAAAACCAGAGTAAAGTTCCGCAAGATTCGCGAGAGCGAGATTGCACGCTACGTGGCTTCGGGTTCACCGATGGACAAGGCGGGAGCGTATGGAATTCAAGATGACTATGGAGCAGTTTTCGTCGAACGAGTGAACGGTTGCTTCTATAACGTCGTTGGTTTTCCGCTGTCGCGATTTCACTCGGCCTATTATGAATTCTTGAAGGAATTACAGTATCGTTGATCGAACGGGAGCGTTGCCATGGATAGAAAGATACGGGTGTTAGTCGCAAAAGCAGGCTTGGACGGTCATGACCGTGGGGCGAAAGTTGTCGCGGCTGCCCTTCGCGATGCAGGCATGGAGGTTATCTACACTGGCCTTCGCAAGACTCCGGAGATGATCGTTGAGGCGGCCCTTCAGGAGGATGTCGATGCGATTGGCATCAGTCTCCTGAGTGGCGCGCACATGACAATTTTTCCGAAAGTGCTTCAGTTGATGAAGGCCAAGAAGTTGGATGACGTCCTGCTTTTTGGAGGGGGAATAATTCCAAAGAAAGACGTTGAGGACTTAAAAAAAATGGGAGTGGGTGAACTCTTCACGCCGGGTGCTTCCACGAACGTCATCGTGGAATATCTCCGCTCATGGCAAAGGCAACGCCCGGTCGGGTGAGAAAACTCCCGGGAGCAAAGTGTGAAAGAACCTGTCGCGAATCGCATTCGCGACGGGTTCTGTCGTATTCGGCAACTCCTACGGAGTTTTTGAAACCTTCACGGCCTGAAGACCTTTCGGTCCTTGTTCAACCTCGAATTCTACCTTGTCGCCTTCGTTGAGGGTCTTGTAGCCTTCTCCATTGATCGACTTGTAGTGTACAAACACGTCCTCGCCAGTTGCTCGTTTGATGAAGCCGAAGCCCTTGGCGTTATTAAACCATTTCACTGTACCAGTTTCCATAAGGCTGCTGTTCCTTACAGAGTTGAAAGGTGCACACCACAAGTATATCTCCCGAAAAACCCAGGCATGCTCATGCTCTCGGCCCTTCATTGTTCAGCTTGGTACAGCCCTGCAACAGGAAAACGAGGAATCCTTCAGCCAGGCCACAAAACCCATCGCGCTTGAGACGGGAAGAAAGCCAAAACAATTTTTGACGGATCAACTTGGTGCGGTTGATTACGCCGAAATTATACTACTTGTTGAGAATAAAATCAAGCTTGGCGGGGAAAGTCGTCAATCCAAATGGGGAATTGGTCATCCGGCTCTTCACCGCCGGCAGCCGGTTTGACATCTCGAAGATCCCGGGTGGTGGTTCTGATACCGTCGGGCGTGAAGCCGAAGAGATCGTCCAGGGAAAAAACCTTCACGTAGTCGGCAGGAGTGAAGAAATCCCTGAATTTCGCAGAACATTCCTGAAGTCGGGATAGGTAGTAGGCGGTATTCTCGTCGGGCAAATTGGCGTCCCATTCTTCCATTATCCGGCAATGATCTGCGATCTTGACCCCTGCCTCAGATCCCGTGACGTAGTAGGCAATCGATACTCCCGGCCGAACATACCTGCCTCCCCTGATGGCAGCCTCGTAAGGGGCGGACGCAGCGCGTTCACCCTTCTGTACGCCTGTCTTGTAGATCTCAATCTCATCTTTGATCGTTTCAACCCTCGCAAAGTCCCTCACGTTCCAGGAGTGATCCGTGATTCTCCGGTGGAATGCCACGTAAGTCTTGTGAAGATTGCCAATGTCGTCCAGGAGGAGATACTCAATACACTTCTCAAGGAACCTCCGGGCAAAGGGCTCAAGACTTCTGGAGATCAGTGAGCTTCCTCGTATCGTGACCTTGTTCGAATAGTCCAGAAGCGCGTAGTTCTTTTTCCGGTAGCTCAGCATTTTGCGATAACGACCGGCAAGGACCAGATTGATTCCGGCGGGCAAGGATGATGCTATGCGTTTCACGAGGGCTGATTCCTGTTCCGGGCTCGCGACATTGTCGGGAGGAACGAAGAACATTCCGTCTGTGTCGACTTCCAGTACCTGGGCGTTGAACAACGTCGCCTGTTCCACGATCAGTTTGAGATAGTCCTGGCCCAGGCCCGTGACCCGGTCTGCTTGTTCATAGTCATTGAACAGCGCCCGCGCGTACGCAAGGTATCCATAGAATGAATTGATCAGGATCTTGTAAGCTGACTGCAATTCACGATGCCGGATCCGAAGCGGCTCAGTTTCGGCTTGCTCCATCGCTCGTTTTGCGCCGAGCCGCAGCTTCGTAAGTTCTTCCAGCAGGGGTACATAGATATTCAGAGCATCCGAAGACGGCTTGACAGTCTGGCTGATCATAATCGAGGGGTACAACGACTCGATATCTGCGTGAAGGACATTTGTGTACACACCTGTGAAAAAAATGTCGGTATAGCCTCCCCGAGACTGTCCTCCGTGCGAAGGTCGGGGAAGTGAGTGTCTCAGTCGCAGGTATTCTCTGAGCAGGAGGGACTCGATCTTTGCGGCGGAGCCGGCGCGGGAGAGCGTCCCCAGGTTAGAAGGACACATCTGCGCAAGATAGTAGTTGCTCCGCGCCAGGTGTTCGCTGAGCACGTTGACGCGGCGGACGTTTTTGAGATATGCATCTTTCTTCTTGGTGGAATCGCCTTCAAACATGCTCCCGGCAAATGCTTGAAACCCAAAATACGATGTGACATACTCAAGATCGTAGCTCTCCAACGACCGCGAAGTATTGTCGAATACTTCCGTCAACCGCAGGGTGTCGAGGAGATGTCGTCCCGAGATTTCAAAGTATCCCAGATCGCTCTCGGGGCCTGAGGTAAGCTGACGGGGAGAAGAGTGTCGTATGCCGGTTCCATCCCTCCCGATCGAGCAATCGATCGAGTGTGCTTCGAATCGAGCTACGAGGAATGGCAAGATGTCGCTGAACAGATCGTGTCCTTCAAGTATGTCCGGATCCCTTTCCCGGACTATGGAAACCAGCTGCTGGAGTGTTTCTAATTCGTGTGAAGGCTCCATTTCCAGGATCTGATGCCATCCGAACGTGTCCGCCAGAACGATGCGCTCGGCACGATTCTCAGGATGTCGTGCGCGACTGCTTGCCTGCCGGGGGGAACGCCAGAGGTCAATCTGCATACGATGAAGTTCTTCGAACTCCATCCCTTTGAACAGAGTAATACCCGATTGCAGGAGGAACTGTTGAATGGGGTCCGGTTTGAGGAGGATGAGCTCCAGATCATGATAGTGAGATACCTTCTTGAGCGAGAATTTGTTGTAGGATTTAATTGCATAGTTCACCGCATCCCACATTTCGCTCCAGCGGTGAAACGCCGCCACGTGGTGATAGAACAGTCCTCCGGAGAGCTCCTTGAGCCAATAATGCTGAGGGAATCCTTCCAGCAGGGCCGGATCGGCAACGAAAAAGAAAGGGAAGAAATCAGCATCTTCATGCTGAATCTTCCCTTCGATGCGCTGGTACAGTCGAATCTGTCGATCGTTGAGCTGCTGGACCGCTACGACGCGGCTCTTTGGATTATGTCCATACAGCAGCGGGTTCATTCACTCCTTTTCTTATCGTGACCGAGGAATGGTTTGAGGAGATCAATGGGGACGGGGAATATCGTTGTGGAGTTGTTCTCCGTCGCAATTTCGCGCAGAGTCTGGAGATAACGAAGCGTAAGCGCACTCGGTTGCAGACTCAATATTTCCGCCGCATCTGCCAGACGCTGAGACGCCTGAAATTCACCTTCTGCCGCAATGACTTTCGCCCGGCGCTCGCGTTCTGCCTCTGCCTGTTTTGCCATGGCGCGCTGCATTTCCTGCGGCAAATCGATATTCTTTACTTCGACAGTCGATACCTTGATTCCCCAAGGCTCCATCTGATGGTCGATAATTTTCTGTAAATGCAGGTTGATTTTTTCTCTCTCGGCGAGCAGATCGTCCAGCTCCGATTGCCCGAGTACGCTGCGCAACGTCGTTTGGGAGAGTTGGGAAGTTGCGTAAAGATAGTTTTCGACTTCAACAATCGCTTTCTGGGGCTGCACCACACGGAAGTAGATGATTGCGTTGACTTTGAGCGACACGTTGTCCTTCGTAATCACGTCTTGTGCAGGGACGTCGAGGACCACGGTTCTCAGACTGACTTTGACGATCTTATCGACGAGCGGGATCAGGAGTATGAGGCCCGGCCCCTTGACCGCAATCAATCGGCCCAGACGAAAAATCACACCCCGCTCATACTCCCGGAGGATTCGCACTGCATTGGGGACAACGATCACAATGAAAAGGATCGCAACAAAAATGGCGGTGTACATGTTTTGCATAGAATCTCCTCAAGAAGTCGGTCAGACTTCTGTTGTTTGTTCTTGGACGTGAAGGGTCAGATTCTCTAGATGTTTGACCCGGATAGTCTTGCCTTTGAAAATAGTACCAGAGACGGATTTTGCATTCCAGGTCTCTCCATGAACCTGGACCTGGCCGTGCGGCTCGAGGTCAGTGATGGCAATGCCAACTTCTCCGACAATTCCCTCTGCCCCGGTGGTGGGTTTGCGTCGCTGAGCCTTCAGTCCCATCCCCAGTACGAACAGAAAGAAGGCCGTCGTAAGGACGACCGATGTGATGATGAGTGTCTTTGAGAGTTCAACAAACTCGAGAGTCGAGTCCGATCGGATGAGCATCATCGATCCGAGGAGAAGTGAAACTGCCCCGCCGATCGCGAGTATTCCGTGACTCACCACCTTGATCTCCGCGATAAAAAGAATCAAGGAAAAAATGATAAGCCCCAATCCGGCATAGTTTACCGGCAACGTGTGCATGGAATAGAATGCCAGAATGAGGCTGATGACTCCGATGACTCCAGGAAGTATCGACCCAGGATTATACAGTTCAAACAACAAGCCGTAGACACCCAGCATGAAGAAAATATAGGCGATATTGGGATCGCTCAAGATATCCAATAACTTCTCTGACCAGCCCATCTCGAAGGTCTCCACGGTTGGGCTGGAAATCCTCAGAGTACTCGAACCTTTGACTGTCGTCACCTCTGTGCCGTCGATCTTTTGAAGGAGTTCCTCATCGTTCTTTGCGACAAGATCGATTACGTTCTTGGCAAGGGCCTCAGTCTCAGTTATCGAGAGACTCTTCCGGACGGCTTCTTCCGCCCATCGCAGATTACGATGTCGTTTCTCGGCAATTGTTCGAATGAATGCGGCCGCATCGTTCGTCGATTTTTCGTTCATGATGGAATCCGGTTTCCCTTCGAGACTCACAGGATGGGCCGCACCGATATTCGTCCCGGGAGCCATCGCTGCGATATGGGCCGCCATGGTAATGAAGACTCCTGCGGAACCGGCATGAGCACCCCCCGGCGAAACGTAAACCACGACAGGTATTTCAGACTCCAGAAGGTCGCTCACGATTACTCGGGTGGACTTCAGGAGCCCCCCCGGCGTGTTGAGGTGAATCACCAAACAGACGGCGTGACTCGTCTGAGCTTTGTCAATCGCCCGGTGGACAAAATCGGAAACAGCCGGATTGATGGAACCATCGATTCTTATCGAAATGACGGTCTGGGCGGGGACGCCTACGGAAAGGATCAGGAATGCGAAAACTGCCAAAAATGGAAGACGTTTCATGCCAAATCCTCCGGAGATACTCATTCAGCGTCGTGGGAAACCTTGCGGAGAGGGTGGGATTCTCCCGAAGGGATCCCTCAAGGAACCCGGAGGTTCCTTGAGGGAGAACCCACGGTATGTGATGGCTTAATCATCGGATTATTCCCTTAGCCCTGAGCCATCGATAACCCGCTATTGTCTTGAAAAACCTCTCCCGCACAACGGCTTCACTTCTTGTCGCGAATTCTTCGCGGTAGTACAACTCGTACGGCAGATGACCCTTCGTGTAACGGACTTTTCCCGTGTTATGCTGTTTCAATCGGGCAGCGATATCCCCGGCTGAGCCGTAGTAGTAAGTTCCGTCTTTCACACTTCGCAGTATGTACGCGTAATGCATACAGCGGAGAGGGTGGGATTCTCCCGAAGGTGGCGAAGCCA
>Ga0315286_10000248_pt1 | contig 43035 bp, 35 predicted proteins | sample YL17G10_0_MG_FD_205038 | JGI IMG/M metagenome (GOLD analysis project Ga0315286, IMG submission 205038) | Sediment microbial communities from Yellowstone Lake, YNP, Wyoming, USA - YL17G10_0 | ecosystem: Environmental > Aquatic > Freshwater > Lake > Sediment | place: USA: Wyoming | collected...
GCCCGACCAGTACGTCTCCTCGTTCAGCTGGATCTGCTCTTCGTCCGTCTTGCCGAAGACCATCGCGCCCAGCCGGCCGTTGCCGACCGGAAGCGCGTTCTCCCACTTGTCGGCCGGATGCGTGTACCAGATCCGTGTCCTTGTCTCCGAACTACCGGTGGCCGCTTGCTGGAGAGCCGAGGTCATGGAGCCGACCGGCCAGACGAGGGCGGCGACGGCCAGCGAGACGATCCGCCGGGCGATCCGATTGGATGACTTGATGGGCATCGATGAGTCCTTTCAACCGACGGAGTTCCGACTTCCGCAGATTATGGCAGACGACTTCCGTCCTTTGCCAGAATAGGCGCAAAGCGCCCGATGCGCTACAGTTCAACGTGATCGCCCCCGAGCCGGCGGCCGACCGGCTCGACGCGAAGGTGCATCTTCGGCAAACGACTCGGCCCATCAGTGCTCGACTCGCACCGCAGCCTGCTTCAGACCATGAGAGGGTGACATCCATGCGACTCGCACCGGTGCTTGTGCTCTCCTTGCTGCTCGTGCCGCAGGCCGCACCGCCCCCTGCGACCGAGGTCGGCGATGTCGCGTCGGCCGGACTGACGAAGATCACCCGTCTCGCCGCGAGCCCGGACGGCAAGTGGCTGGCCCTTGTCGCGGAGCCCCTCAAGTCTGAAGAGACGACAGGCAAATAGAGGCGACCATGCCACGGCCCTGGACCTGACGCACTGTCGTCCGCTGTTTGGCGCCGACAGGTTCTTCGCTGTCGAGGATCAGGACCGGCGCCTTCGCGAGGTTCTTCACGAGGAGTTCCGGCACGCTGCCAGGTTCAGCGGGAAAGCGCATTCGCCTGACAAGCCCGCGGGCCGCCCATGAGCAAAGACCCATGATCAAGATTACCGACGACATCGTGCTCGACGACCGCGACGTGAAGGAGCGCTTCGTCCGCGCGTCGGGCCCCGGCGGTCAGAACATCAACAAGGTGGCGACCGCCGTCGAGCTGCGATTCGACGTGCGCGGATCGTCACTGCCCCCCGACGTGAAGCAGCGGCTGATCGCGCTGGCCGGACGCCGCATGACGGCCGACGGTGTGCTGCTCATCGACAGTCGAGTGCATCGCGTGCAGGGCCGGAATCGCGAGGCCGCGCGGGCTCGGCTCGTCGCGCTCCTTCAGCGCGCCGCCAGGCGGCCGAAGACGCGGCGGCCCACCAGGCCGAAGGCCGCGGCGCGCGAGAAGCGGTTGGCGACAAAGAAGAAACGGAGTGCGGTCAAGGCGCTGCGAACCAGCAAGGACCGAGACTAGACCGCCGCATGGCAGGCGGACCTTCCGGTCCCTCCCGATGACAACGTCCAACTCTCGGCCCATCAGCGCACGACCGCGCTCCCTGCTGGCCGACTCCCACGGCGCCTGGCCGAAGAACCCTGCGCCGCCAGATGCCGCTCGCGTTACAATCCCGATAGCCGCGCCTCCGGACCCGCGGTTCGGCTCAACGGGGTCTCATCCGCGTACAGCGACAGCGGCCTCGATCCCGCGCGGGCATGGTGAGCGGAGAACACCCTGTCCGTTCGGCGGACATGGAATCGTGGCGGGTGGGTTGCCAGAGAGTACGGCCGGGGGTTGTCGCGGCGGCAGGACTTTTCACGAGGAGGGGCCGGTGAACAGAGTCGTGGCACGGTTTGCCGACGGTCGCATGGTAGATGGCACGACGGTCGACTTCTCACCGGAGAAAGACGTGTTTCATGTGAGCGCGGCGGCCGCTCCGGCCCGGGCGAAGCCTGTGGCAATTCACACGAAGGACCTGAAGGCGCTGTTCTTCGTGAAGGACTTCGCGGGCGACCCGCAGCACACCGAGTGGAAGATGTTCCACCCGGCACAGCCTCGGACCGGGTGCCGACTCAGGGTGGCGTTCAAGGACGGCGAAGTCCTGGTGGGAACGACGACAAGCTACCAGCCTGGACGCAAGGGGTTCTTTCTCGTACTGGCGGATGCCAGTTCGAACATCAAGCACTGTTACATCGTCACAGCGGCCACCCAGGAGATCAGCCTGCTCTGACCCGGATGACAGCGGGCGGAGCGGGCGTGCGGAGAACGTCCGATACACCCGGTCGTTCTTGACGATGGCATCCACGGTTCTGCCTGCACCTCAAGGCAGAACTCAACGGCCTCCTTGATTCGGTCCATGAGTTCATCGAGGGGGCGAGCCGGCAATCGCCCTCACTTCCTCAGTTTCAGATCCAGCGTTCTCGCCTCCCCGTCGGCGAGCGTGATCGCCTGGGCCAGCGGGCGGAGACTCTCGAGGTAGTCTGGGTCCTGCCACTCACTTCCCTGAAGCGCCGGCATCGCGATGACCAGGTAGTTCTCCGGGGGGAGCCCGGTGACCTTGAATCGCCCATCCTGATTGGGCCGCCCGACCGCGATGAACCGCGAGGGGAAGATCCACTTGACCGGGTCTACAGCGAAGATGATGACGTTGTAGCGTCCAGCCGGCCGCCCATTGGCATCGGTGACAGCGCCGGCCATCGAAGCGTTGCGGGTGGTGAGCGTCACCTCGAGGCCATTGACGTCCTTGCCCTTGAACTCGATCGGCGTGTCGGTCACGTCCTTGCCAACAAGCGTGATTTGCTTCAGCGTCCAGTCAGGCGACTGAACGTCCGCCCGGATGACCCACGCGCCGGCCAGGTTCTGGATCTCGAACGTCCAGTCGTCGTGCATCTCGGTTGGTGTCGGACCGCCGCCCAAGGGCGCCGTGTCGAATTCCACGGGCCGCCCGGCCACGCGGACCTGGTTGGGCTTCGGCTGCGCCACACTGCTGTCTTCGAAGACCACGCGGCCCCGAGCCGACGCGCCCCGCGCCACGTTCACCACGAGGCCAAGCAGATCGGGACCGCTGACCGTCACTGGGAGCGTTCCGAACTCGGAGGCGTTCAGGTTTCCGCCTCCCGTGATCGATCGACCCCACGCCTGCACCGTGTAGCTTCCGGGCGGCACATTCCGGAACACGAAACTGCCGTCGCGCGATGGCACCGCGCGCGCAACCATGAAGGCCGCCGACCGGAGACTGTCGCGCACCGAGAGCATCAGCGACCCCTGGCTCACCGGCTGTCCGTCGCCGCCGATCAACGTGCCTCCCACGCGTGCCGTGGGAACGGCGGCGAGTGGGAATGTCACCTCCGGCGTGGTTTCGCCAATCTTGACTTCCACGGGCATGGCCGCCGCGATGTCGATCATCCCCGGAAAGTAGGTTGGGGCGAACCCGGCCGGCCCGCCCTCTTCCACGAACGCCCCAGCGAGCGCCGTGACGTAGTACGAACCCGGCGTCAGCCCGAACACCCGGAAATGCCCCCTGTCATCGGTTGGCCTCGGGGCCGTCCGGTTCCCGACCGGCATCAGTCGTCGTCGTCCCGCGGCATATTCGAAGCGGGTGACCTGCACCATTACGTTAGGTGCCGGGTCGCCGAACTCGTCAAGCAAGCGCCCTTCGATGGCGCCGGGCCGATGGAGCGAAATGTTGGCCTTGCCGAATCGCGCTCCTTCCTCCAGGTCAATCGGCGGCAACGCGTTGCCGACCCGATTCCCGCTGGTTTCATAGGGAAGGTAGCCGCTTGCGGTCAGACTCAATTCGTAGCGACCTGGCAGTAACCCGGTGAACTCGAACCGTCCCTGCGCGTCGGTCCCGGCAGTTTTCGGGAGGCGCATGACCTCCCAGGACAGTGCCACCACGACGGCCCCGCGGATTTCCCGACCGGTGTCGGCCGCCGTGACGCGCCCCGAGATCGATGCGGTAGCCTTCGGCCCGACCGGCGCCGGATCTTGCGCGAATCCAGGGGCGGCGACAGCCCAGGCGAGCAGTGCGAGCAGCGCGTCATCGCAGTTCTCCCAGCGTCAATGCGATCGTCTGCCGGTCGTGACCCTTCACCGAGATGGGCGACGCGAACGCACGCAATCGCCGCAGGACGTCCGGGTCGAACCATGCGCCGTCGTCCAGCCAGTCCACCGCGCATACCAGGTACTTACCGGGAAGCAGGCTGCCCACCGAATAGGAGCCGTCGACTCCCGCGAGCGAGGCCTTCAGAAAGCGGGATCGCGCCGTCCACTGCCGCTCGTCGTCAGAGAAGACGACGACTCGTCCGTTCGGCACGGCACGCTTTCGCGCGTCGGTCAGCATGCCTCCGATCGTGCCGGTGTCATTGGTGACGACGAGGACAAGTTCGACTGCAGGGTCGGCGGGTTTCACATCCATCGGCGTGTCGGTGATGTCGCTTTCGCCGAGCCGAACCGATGACAGCGCCCATCCATCCTTGAGGCCACCCACCCGAAACAGGCGCGGTCCGAACAGGCCAGCAATGACGAACCTGCCGTCTGCGCCGACGGCGGCCCCGGGAGCGGCTGGCGCGCCGGAACCGGAGGGGTTCGGCAACTCGTACCCGACGGTGTCTGCACCCACTCGCAACCCGGAGGTCGTCGCCACCTCTCCGCCCTCGACCTGCACCCGGCCGTTCAGCACCGTGCCTCGCGCTGTCGCCAACGTCAGATTGAGATCGCTCCCCGACACCGTGACGCGCACTGCGGCGAATTCCGGGTCAGCCCCGGGCGACGGCGTGGCAGCCGCCATCGCCCAGTACTCGCCTGGTGGCACGCCGGGGAACATGGCCTGATTGGCCTGGAGCACGCCCCGTACCTCGCCGGGTGGCGCGCCGACGCGCTGCAGTCGAGTTCCGAGCGTCCGTGGCGCCTTGCCAGTCGTGTCGACCACCTGCAACGTCACCCGCGCCATCGGCACACTGGCGACAGTGAAGTCGAGACTGGTGGCCTCGCGACCGGCGACGAGCGAAACTCGCTCGGCGTCGGAGGGCATCGCCGCGCCCGGATAGTAAGTCCGCGCCGCGCCAGGCGGCCTCGGGCCAGGCGCCTGCCTCTCGCTGACCGCGTCTATGGGATCGGGCGCGGCCTGCACGTAGTAGTCGCCGGGCGGGAGGCTATGGATCCGGTACCGACCGAGATCGTCGGTGCGGGTGTCTTTCAGCGGCATGGGCTGGCGACCGTACGGGCCGTAAGTGAGCCGCACGGCGGACACGACCAGATTCTGGATCGGGTCGCCTTCCTGGTTCATCACTCGCCCATCGAGCGCCGCGCCGCGCGGCAGAGCGAGTTCGACGCTTCGTGTCTGACCCGCCCTCAGGTCGATGGGCAGGCCCCTATCCAGTGCGTGTCGGGCGCCGAAGGCCAGCGTGACGAAGCCGGGTTTCTCGGCGCGGAGACGGAACGTCCCGGCCGGGAGCCGATCGAAGCGGAAGCGGCCATCGGAATCACTGTCGGCGAGTTGAGGTTGCGGAAGCGCGTCCGACTCGAGCGTGATCCGAGCACGGCGAACCGGCGTGTCGCGCTCGCCGCCGACGGTCAGGCGGCCGGTCAGCGTCGCCGGCGCCGTTGCGGGAACCGGCGGCCTGTCCCCCGGCTGCTGGTGCGCGGCGGCGGCCGCCGTCAGGCAGGAGAACCAGATGATGGCCGGCGCCGACAGCCACCGGATCGGCGGGATGCTTCTACGGGTCACGGGTGCCTCCGAGGTGCGCAGGGCCCAACGTGTGTGTCCGGCAGTGTACTATCGTTGCTAGCACACTCCGGTGTCAAGCGAACGCACTTGAGAGCGTCATCGGCGTGGCGGTGGCCTGTTGGTTGAGCCGGTCTACACGCCGCGCGCCCAACCCGCGCAATCGAGCGCCGAAGAGCGCCGAAGAGCGCTTGACACGGACGTTTCCGCCTGCCATCGTCGTCGTCAAGGATGCGGCTTTGAGGCGCAACGTGGCCATCCCTCCGCACCGCCTTGACGTCGATTTCTCAGAGCGACACACTGCCCTTGTCGACTTGGCCAGACAGTGCACGTGCTTCATGTCATCGCATGATATGATATGAAAGACCGTAAGGACGAACACGACCTCGAATTCCTGTTGGCGTTCGACGGGCGAGTCCATCATCTCGAACGGGGCTACTGGATCAGGTTCGAGATCAGGCGCGTCGAGCCGAGCGCGAAGCGGCCGCCCGGCTTGAACTACTCGTTCACGTTGCACGGTCCGGACGGCGCCAGGTTGATCGGCTTCGACAACGCTCACCGGGTGCCCGCCCACGCGTCGAGTGTGAAACGGCGCCACGTGGAGAGCGACCACTGCACCGCACTGAAGAGGATTCGGGACGGTCGTATCAATTCCGAGATGCCGAGACGCTGCTCGACGATTTCTTCGACGAGGTTGAGCGGGTTCTGCTTGAGCGCGGGGTTGGAACGACCGTGGTGAGCGAGGAAGACACAGGGAGGTCCAAGTGAGGCGCACGAAAGTCCAGAGCCTGCGGTCATTGCGCGAGGAAATGAAGGCGGTGGCGCGGGGCGAGCGGTCAGCGCCCTCGGATGCCAGCGCGCCGAGCTTCAACTCGGTCGAGGCCATCGTCAGACTGCTGACGCCCGAAAACCGTCGGCTGCTGACTGTGATCCGGGACCGGAAGCCGCAGTCAGTGGCGGAACTGGTTCAGATGACCGGACGAGCGCAACCAAATCTCACCCGCACCTTGGCAAAGTTCGAGGCGGCTGGCTTCGTCAGGATGACGACAAACGGCCGTCGGAAGGCGCCGAGCGTGGCCGTTAAGCGGATCATCGTGGAGATCGACCCGTACTCGGAGCGGGACCGCCTGCGGGTCGCGTAGCGGCGGTTGTGCTGATGAACAATCAGTGAACAACTGCTCCCGAACACCGGGTAGTGGCATGAAAGCGGACGCGCAAGGAGCACGGCCAAGCTGTCCGTCGTCGTTGCCGCGTGACGAGACGCGGGCGGCCATGCAGGAGCCGCCCGCCGCCTTGACGAATGCGATCAGCCCGCCACCTTGATCGCGATCCGCTTGGACGCTGTTCCGCCGAACTTCGATTCCGTCTTCACCTCAATCCACCCGTCAGCGCCAGTGATCTTGATGAGCGCGCGGAAGCGGGCCGAATCCCGGCCACGCAGGCGGAACTCAGTGGTCTTGCCCGTCATCGGCGTGGCCGTGGCCTGTTCGTTGAGCGGGTCCACACGCAGGGCGCCTCCCGGCAACTCCACTACGGCGACGTTGGGGGACGTGGCGAGCGACAGCTTGTCGAGCACCGCCCGCTTGAGCTGGAGCGACCGGTCGGAGAACGTCGGATACACCCGGTCGTGCTTGACGACGGCATCCACCCGGAAGAGATCCCCGGCCGCCGGCGTCACGGTGACGGCGTCGATCTCGACCTTACGTGACTACTTGACGATCTTGATTTCGGTCTCGGCCTTCACCTGAAAGCGACGGACATTCGAATAGGTGGCGCGTGCGTCGACACTGATGTTGCTCCCGCTGGAGCTGGACCAGCCCCGCGAGAAGACCTCCGTCATTTCAACTGGCACCCACAAACCCAATTTCTCATCCCGCCCGTACTTGACGACAAACTCGATTCTGCTGCGGTCGGCGAATGTGTAGTAGATCCGCGAGCCGGTGATTGCGCCGCTGGCGGGATCGATCAGGAACCACCCGCGAGCGACGATGTCGTCGGTCTGGTTGGCCTGGACCAGTGTGGGCCGCTGGACCAGGGTGGGCCGCCCGGTTTCTTCGAAGTCGACCTGTGTGGACACCACGCCGCCAACGTTGTGGGTCCCGGCGAGGTTGAAGCGGCAGCGCCAGAGGTTGCGCGCCTCGATGTAACCCATCGCGAACAGGGGCACATTGTTGTTCCGCTCGATTTGACCGATGTTGTACCTGGCGCTCTCGGCCCTGATCGCCTTCAACTGAGCCTGGGCGTCCGTGCTGGGATCGAGAAAGAGCCGCTTGAGACGATCGTCGCGGTCGCGCACTGGCTTACCGTTGACCTCGAACACGTCACGGAACGACACCCATCCGTCCGCGTGCTCGGGCCGGACCAGCAGGAGATCGGATCGGATCTGCTGACGCCCGCCCTTCGTGGACTGGCTGTAGGTCTCCTCGGCGACGAGCATCGAGTACTCCCGCTGGTACCCGGCGACATAGTCAGCCGCTTTCGCCACCAGGCGCTGCGCCTCGAGGTCGCGCGGGCGCGGCGGGCCAGACCGGGCGGCTGGTGCCGGCGGCGGAGCCGTCGCCGCTGCGGTCGAAGGCCGGGCTGACGCCAATGCCGCGCCGGTGGTTCGATTCTCGCCTGGCGCCGGAACAGCCGGAGGAACCAGGTCGTCGGCATCCGGTCGCGGTACCAACCATCCAGGAGCGCGGATGGTGAGGGGCTGGCCCGGGATCTCGATGCGCAGCAGATGACGCGAACCGTCGGAATCGGCCGGTGCCCTCTCGATCCCGAGCACGTAGCAGGCGGCAAGCTCCGGCATCATGCGTTCGAAGCTCTTGTCTGCATTCTTGCCAAGCGTCGTCAATGTGCCGCCCGTCGCTGTCGCCAGTCGATCCAGGGCCCCGACATCGAGCGTATGTACCGGATCGTCGCTGGCACCAGGCAGCGCAACCGCGTAGATCGTGGCATGGGCCGCCACCGCCGCACGCGCGACAGCGTCGACATTCGCGACGTCCCCCTGAGGGAATCCCGCCGAGAATACCGCGAGAATCTTGCGGCCTCGCGACTCGCGCATCGCGTTCAACGCCACCAGGAAGTTCGGAAGGAACCCTGATGGCTGGAGCTTCTCCTCGTCGGCCGCGTGTGCCGGGGCCTGCGCTTCAACTGGCCGGCTCTCGCGTTCGCGCCCGGCCATTGCCGCGCGATCGGGGGCGCTCGCGGCGCGATTCGGATCCGCGCCAGGAGCCTGCGGCTGAGCCAGAGCGGGCTCAGCGGTTCCGCCTGCCACAGGCGTGGCCTGCCCGACGACCTGGCGCAGGATATCCCGCACCTCGGGCCGTTCGGTGGTCAGGGTCAGCGCGGCGTCACGCGGGATCGGAATGCGAAGCACGCCGACGCGGTCGTCAAGACCCAGTCGATCGACCAGCGCAAAGGCCGCCTGCTGCACCGTGCGTTCGTTTCCGCGCTGAATCGAGTACTCGTCTACCACGAGGAGCACGTTGCGGGCAGGTTCGGCCGCAAAGCCGACGGTGTCGGTGCGACCAGGCAGGCGCTGCGCGGCGTCGCCCGCCGCGCCGGGCCCTCGGCTCACGTAGCGAACCCACAAGACGCGCCGCGGCTTGCCGTCCACGGCGACGATAACGTTGGCCGGCGTCAGGCCGGCGACCATCTTCCCGTCCCGATCGAAAACGACGATCTCGACCGGAATGGCCGGGGCCTGCTGCGCGCCCACAGAGACAGGCCACAGCAGCACCGCAACCAACGTCGCACGCGCCGCCATTCGCCACCTCATCGACGCCGCTACCACTTGATCTTCACCATCACGCTGCCCACGCGATCGGCGTCGTAGTCGTACACGATCACCTTCACGTACCGAGGCGTGCCGGTCACTGTCAGCCGGATCGTGCGGGAGATCCTCTCCTTCATCGTCCGTGCGTAGGTCTGGTCGCTCAGTGCGAGATTCAGGGCGCGCCTGGTCTGCCCGATGGGCTTCTGGTTCCCATCCGCGCAGTAGACGGCGACATCCAGACGCGCGGTGTGTCTCCCGTCCTCGTCCTCGCCCCACGACAGACGCACCGCGTCGACCGAGATCGGCACCGTGACCTCTCCGCCTGATCCCGACGCATTCTTCTTGAACGACGGTGTGATGGCGACATCGAGATCGCGGATATCGACCAGTTGGGAGCCCGCCGCCTCGATCCGGCTGTCGGTGACGACGCGGCGGCGGTTGAACGTCTCGACCTCTCGCAGCGCCGAGTAGCCGTGCCGGAAGAGGACCCTGGCGTCAGGTCGGTTCACCTGCACCGTGATGGACCTGAAGCGCCCGTTCCAGTCGTTGTTCGATGGGTAGTAGGCCAGCAGATAGTGTGTCCGGGTGGCGGCATCGATGCGCGAAAGCGTCGGCGCCGCCTCCGTCCAGATTGACGCCTGTCCGCCCGTTTGAGCCGCGATATGACGCAAATCGTAGATCCCGCCGAATCCGAAAGCGGCCGCGCCGGGTGCCCCGCCCAGCGGAGCCGATGCGCCCAGAGGCAGGGGAGACGCGATTGGTTCCTTTGTGCTGATCGCGGTGCTCGGTTTCGGCGGGGGCCGAAGTTCCGGCGCCCCGGCATCGTAGGCGTACGGCAGGCGTTCGTTGCTGTTGCTCCGCTCTCGTCCCCCTTGATTGACCTCCATCGGCATGGGATTGGAGCTCATCGAAGTGCCGATCCGAACATCAGATTGAATCGTGTTGAGCGCCACGCGCGCGTTGCTGGCGGCCGTCGTGAGGGACTTGGCCTGATCCCACGTCGGGGTGGGTCCGCGCTCGGTCACGAAGAGCAGGTGCTTCTCGCCTTCCATGAAGCGCAGGTAGCTGATGCCGTAGAAGAGACTCTCGAGTTCGTTGAGGGGCTGTCCCTTTCTGGCCCTGACGTAGTCCTCGAAGCCGAGTTCGGTGTCGATCGACGGCGCGCTGTCGAGTGCCGCGGGACTGGCGAAGATCGAGTCGGCGTCACCGGCGGCCTGCGTCGGCTGTCGAAGCAATGCCGTCTTCGCTTCCGGGGCCGCGCCTCGGAACGACTCGAGCTGCCGCGCGACCTTCTCGTGGTCCGACGTAAAATCGACGGCCCGGTTGCCGGCGAAGAGTGCCACCTGATCCTGGGGGAGCAACTGGTGGCGAACGAAATCGAGAAGCGCGTTGAGTGTCTCAGGGTGGCGTGTGATGTCTCCGAGCGCACGGGTGCCGAGCACGATCAGGAAGACGCGGTAGTTCTGGGCAGAGCCCGAGAACGCCGGCGTGTCGGGGCCCGCCCGCAATGCGGGCCGCGGCGCCTGCGGAACGAGCGTCTCCGCAAAGAACTGCGCGATGGTCTGCGGAACGCCGTCCTCGAGTATGGTGAAGTCCTCCTTCCGGAGGCCCGCGAGTGGCTTGCTGTCCTTGTCTGTGACGCGCACGTCAATGGGGACTGCCGTGACGCCGGATCGGAATGGCTGCGGCGCCTGCTGGTCTGGACGGGTACTCTGCTGGGGGGCTGCGGTGTACGCACTGAGTGCGTGCGCATACGCGACCGCGAGAAGCACAGCGCAACGCACCACGAACCGAGCGCTCATACGGGCCTCGCAGGCGGCAGGCATCAGGCATGTTAGCACGCTCCCGCCATCGGTTCGGCGGGTCCGGGCCGCCCTTCCTGGCACGAACGCGGTCAGCTTGCCACGTTGATTGCGCTCAGCCCGCCACCTTGATCGCGATCCGCTTGGTGGCCGTGCCGCCAAACTTCGATTCCGTCTTCACCTCAATCCACCCGTCAGCGCCAGTGATCTTGATGAGCGCGCGGAAGCGGGCCGAATCCCGGCCACGCAGGCGGAACTCAGTGGTCTTGCCCGTCATCGGGGTGGCCGTGGCCTGTTCGTTGAGCGGGTCCACACGCAGGGCGCCTCCCGGCAATTCGACCAGCGTGACGTTGGGCGACGTGGCGATCGACAGTGTGTCGCGCACCGCCCGCTTGAGCTGGAGCGACCGATCGGAGAACGTCGGATACACCCGGTCGTTCTTGACGACGGCATCCACCCAGAACAGATCCCCGGTCGCCGGCGTCACGCTGACCGCGTCGATTTCGACCTTGGGAAACTGCGCGGCGCAGTACAGCGCGAAGTGCGTCTGGCGCAGGGCTTCTGTTTCCATGTACTGCGCCGGCGGCGTCCGGCCGGTGTGCTTCTTCGACGTGCCCCCGATCCAGACATCGCCCAGGTCGGGGTGATGGAACTTACGCGGCGTAATCCACCCAACGCCTGCCAGGTCGGTGTCAATCCACTCCAGGTATTCCTCGTCGTCCACGGTGCCGTTGTTGTTGCGATCCGCGTCGCCGAGCGGCGGGCGCCCCCACAACTCGATCAAGTAAGAAAACGCACCGAGCATGCTGTACGCGCTCGCCTGCGCCTGCCCCGACAGGCCGCTGAAGGTGGGCGTGTAGTCCTTGAGGATGTGCGCACCCTCGGTGACGATGGCCACCTGTGAATCCATGTCGTTCTGGAGGTCGGGCGCGACGACGCGCGAGAAGCGCTGGGCGTAGCGATCGGTCTTGCGCATCTCGGCAAGCTGCGCCGCGACGCGCGCGTCATCGGCCTGCCGCTGCTCGGGCGTCATGTCCGTCCGCGTGTCGGGCGGCGCCATAAACATGATCAGGCGCCCGGTGTTGTGGTAGTGGAAGCTCGCGAAGATGTTCGGGTGCTTCAACTGGAACTCGAAGACGTTGCGCGTCTCGTTCTCGGACATCGGGTAGGGCCAGCCGTCCTGCAGGGCCCAGCCGAAGGGGAAGTTGCGGTTCGGGTCGGGACCGCCGAGGTCGTCCTCGTTGACCCGGCCATCACCGTCGTTGTCGTAGCCTTCCATGCCAAGGCGGCGGAAGCGCACGCCCTCTTCGCGTGGATCGGCCACCGGCACGAAGCGCCGCTTGTCGGCCGACAGCTTGAACCCGCCCTTCGGGTCCTCGATCCACATCATCGAGATCTCGCCGTCGCCGTCCACGTCCTCGGTCAGGTCCTCGTCGTACAGGCCGTCACCGTCGTTGTCCTCCATCCGATACGGCTCACGCGGGTTGTTCTCGGTGTTCGGTTCGGTCGCGTACGAGTCGTTCGCATCGACGTTGAGGCCCGGCAGGATGTAGAAGGTGCGGTGATCGACCAGCTCCTTCACGCTCGGATCGTAGTCGTAGCGCGTCAGCAGGTACCACGCCAGATACAGCGAGCAGGTGACGCCGTTGATCTCGTTGCCGTGGATGGCGCCGTCCATCCACATCGCCGGCTTGGCGTCGGCGGGCCCGGTGGATTTCGCCGTAATCGTCAGCAGCCACTGGTCGCGTCCCATCCGGCTCTTGCCGATCGACGAGATGTCCGCCAGCTGGCTGTACTGCTTCTGAAGACCCTGCATGATCTTGGTCTTTTCCGCGTAGCTGTAGTACTGCTTCCAGTTGATCGGGAAGTCGATCTCGCCGTGATTTCCGCCCGGACTGGTCTGCAGTTTCTGCTGCGGCACGGGCAGTGGTGCCTCGACGGCCCCGGCCGCGCGCATTGGGCTCCACCACGCGCCCGCTGCGACGAGCCCCAGCGCGAGCACGAGGAGGCAGTTGCGAAGTCTGTGTGTGCGCATTGATGTCCTCCTCGGTGTTACTGAACCACCACGTCCTGGACCGTCGTGCCGCCCTTCTGGGACGTCAGCACGAGCTTGAGTGGCGCGTCGCCTTCGACGGCGATCAGCCACGACAGGGTTCTGCTGCTGCCCGACTGTCGCAGCGGCGTTGCGGTCGGCCGCTGCTCCCGCATCTGGGTCAGCGGGGTTGCGCCGGCCTCGCCGCGACCGCCGCGGCCGCCGCCGCGGGCGCCGGCCGCGCCACCACGCGCGCCTCGCGCCCCTTCCGCCGCGGCGCGCGGAACCTGCAGCGTGCCCTGGAGCACGCCGATCGACATCCACCGCGAGCCTTCGAGGAAGGTGACCTTCGTCGAGTCGCCCAGCAGCCACACCACGTCCTGGCGGTTGCCGCGCAGTTCGGGGCCTCGCGCCACCTGCGTCGGCAGGGGACCGACGTTCTCAACGGTCGCGGTGACCTGCACAACCCGGTAGCGGCCAGCCGGTCCGGCTTTCTTCACCACCACGGCGTCCGCGGCCTCGGTGACGGTCGCCTTGACGCCCTGGTTCGTGGTGTAGAGGACCTTCGCGGTCGCATTCTTGATCTGAACGCGCGGCAGCAGCGTGCCCTTATAGCGCTCGAACTGCCACGCGCGGTCGTACGCCTTTTCCACCGTCGATCCGGCCTCTGCGCCGGAGATCTGCGTGCTCATCGCAAACGCGCCGAACTGGCCGTAGGCCCAGTCAAGGAACACACCGAAACCAGATGGCGCCTGCCGTTCCGCGTTATACGCGCTCCGCCAGAGGCGCGGTGCTGGCGCCTGGCCGACCAGTTCCTGGTACTTCTTGCCGACGACGCCATCGAGAATCGCCGTGTCCCGCGCGTCGACGCGTGCGTCGGGCCACCGGGCAAACGGTCGGATCGAATAGCCGCCCGTCATGTCGAACGACTGCACGAGCAGGATATTGGTGTGATTCGTGAAGAACTCGAGCACGCCGCGCGCCTCTGGCAGAGACGAGGGGTAATCGCCGGTGCCGCCGGGCGTGTTGTCGTCTTTCCACCAGCCCTCGGGGAAGTTGTCGCTGGCCAACGCCTCTGCGGCCGCAGGCTTGCCGTCCGCCGGATTGCCGGGGGCGTCGGGGTTCACAATCGGGCACACGTAGAACGCGCTGTCATCGACCAGCGTCGTGACGTCCGGATCGCTCCCGTAGCCGGACAGGAGCTTGTCGATGATGTAGAGACACGCCTCGGCGCCCGCGGGGTCCGCGCCGCGCGTGCCTCCGTCGATCCACTGGCCGGGCTTCCCCTGATAGCGCTTCATCGGCACGACGTTGTTGACGGCAGGCGTCCGCGGATGCTGCAGGGGAACGAGCGTGTCCAGCGTCACGCCGGTCTTCATGTTCGAGATGACCAGGACGTGGATGGGGCGGTTCGCGGCGCTCCTGCCGATTTCCATCAACTCGGTGAGGCCCGGGTTGGCGGCCGCCACCTTCTTCAAGTAGTCCACGGTGGCCGCGTACCCGCGCGGCGCGGCAAACGTGATCGGCACGCGAACGGCTGAGGGTTTCGGCGTGGCAGTCTGCGCGCCCTGCGCGGGCGCCTTCTGCGCGGCGACCTGTGGGCCCGGTGCAGGCGCCTTCTGCGCGGCGACCGTGACGCCGAGCGCCAGGCCCGACGCCAGTGCGACGATCGCGGCGACGCGGCAGGACCAGCAAGCCCGGCTTTTCGGTCCCGCGCCTCGCCAACCAGACAGTGATGATGTCATGCGTGCGGCTCCAGGAAACGGGGCCGAGGCCGGCCCCTGTGCTTCGCAGCCCGGCGGAGGCGTCCGACTCGCGCGCGGCCGGTTGAGCACCCTGAAGGGAACAACTCATGACCCCGCATCGCGTCGGCGCGCGAAGGATAGCACGATATTGTGACCGCACCCGAAATCACGGATACCTGTAGTATCAGCAAGGAAGGCCGAAACACAAGCGGGCGGATCCGGGCGGGAGCAACGAGGAACCCATGAAGACAACCGGCCACGACTCGGATAACGTGCGCGGCAACACCCGTCACGCGCCCCAAAGCACGCAGAGCGATCGCGCCGTCCTTGCCGCCATCGCGCGCCGGGCCATGATCGAGCGCGGCCTGGAGCCCGACTTCCCGCAGGCGGCGCAGCAGGAGTTGGCCGCCATCGGCCGACCTGCCGATGCGACCGGCGACATGCGCGATTTGCGCGATCGGCTCTGGGCGTCCATCGACAACGACGACTCCCGGGATCTCGACCAACTCACCGTCGCCGAGCCGCTCGCCGGCGACCGGGTCAGAATCCTCGTGGCCGTGGCGGACGTGGACGCCCTGGTGCGGAAGGCCTCAGCCATCGACGGCCATGCGTCAGGCAACACGACCTCCGTCTATACGCCCGCGGCGATCTTCCCGATGCTGCCCGAGGCGTTGTCCACCGATCTGACGTCGTTGAACGAGAACCAGGACCGGATTGCCGTCGTCGCCGACATGGTCTTCGAGGCAGACGGTTCGCTCGCCACGTCTGACCTCTACCGGGCGCGCGTCCGAAACCACGCGAAACTGGCTTACCGAAGCGCCGCGGCGTGGCTGGAGGGCGTTGGCGCGGCGCCGCCGCACGTGCTGGCGATCCCGGGACTCGACGAGAACCTCCGCATCCAGGATCGCGTCGCGCAGCGGCTCGTGGAGCTGCGGCACCGCCACGGCGCGCTCAGCCTCGAGACGACCGAGGCGAAGGCGGTCTTCGACGGAGACGTCCTTTCGGATCTCGATCTGGATCGAAAGAACCGGGCACAGCAGCTGATCGAGGACTTCATGATCGCCGCAAACGGCGTGACCGCGACCTACCTCGAATCGAAGGGATTCCCTTCGCTCCGCCGGGTCCTGCGGTCCCCGGAACGGTGGGACCGCATCGCGCAGCTCGCGTCGGGTGTCGGAGACCGGCTCCCCGGCGAGCCGGATGCCGTGGCTCTCGAAGGCTTCCTCGCGCGGCGACGCAAGGCCGACCCGGAGAAATTCCCCGATCTCTCCCTGGCAGTGGTCAAGCTGATCGGCCGGGGAGAGTACGCGCTCGATCTCCCCGGCGCCGAGCCGCCCGGACATTTCGGGCTGGCGGTGAAGGACTACACTCATTCCACGGCGCCGAACCGGCGCTTTCCCGACCTCATCACGCAACGGCTCCTCAAGGCGGCGATGGCGGGAGCGCCTCATCCCTACACGACCGCGGAGCTGGCCGAACTCGCGACGCACTGCACGAGGCGTGAAGACGACGTGACGAAGGTCGAGCGGCAAGTGCGGAAGTCGGCGGCTGCGCTGCTGCTGTCGGGCAGGATTGGGGCGTCATTCGACGCCACCGTCACCGGCGCTTCCCCGAAGGGCACGTGGGTGCGGATCTTCCAGCTTCCGGCCGAAGGCAGGCTGGAGCGAGGTTTCCAGGGTCTCGATGTGGGCGACCGCGTCCGCGTCAAGCTAATCCACACCGACGTCGAGCGCGGATTCATCGACTTCGCGCGCGACTGATGCTCAGGACTCCGCGAGGTGTCTGGCCCCCTCGCGTGAGCGCGTCCGGCGCCAGGCCTCCCACACGTTGCCGACGAGCACGCCAGCGAGCAGGTAGTCGGCCGCGCCGATCCACTCGAAGACCGCATAACTCGTCACGGCGGCGATTACGCCGCACGCGATCTGGTGGGGATATTTTACGGGCGCGGTTGGCGGGTCGGTGAGGATGAAGAACGCAAAGAAGAGGACGGCCTGCAGATCCGGCGTGCGAAAGATCTCGGCGACGTGGCCAGGGTTGCCTGCAAACGCGGTGATCGTGAACAGCAAGCAGTAGCTGCCCAGAAACGCGAGCACGAGCGGCATCTTGTTGACCCGGTCGGTGATGAAGATGCCGGTCGCGACGAGCACGATCAGCCCATACGCCGTGACGTTGGGGAGGGCGCCCCACCAACTCTGGCCGGTGCCGAACACATGAAACGTCGCGACAAGCGCCAGCGCGGCCGGATTGAAAGTGTTCGCCCTCCGTGTTCGGAAGAGGTACTTGCTGACAATCGCGATCGCGGCGGTCATGGCCGTGATATGCCACGGTTCCTGCGGGCTGAGCACCATCGCGACGATGAGTCCGGTGAGAAGCGCGCCGCTCGGAAATTCCCAGGCGTGGTACTTGACGCGCAGGATCGGCGCGTCGATGAGCATCGCCACGATCACGGCGGCGGCGAGGCCCGGCCAGACCTGGCTGATGCCCTCGGCTGGTGCGGCCACCGCGGCCAGCAACGCGAGGAGGATCGTCAGCAGGCCTTTAGGCGTTCGGAAGAACCGCTGGATCGCGATCAAGGGCCGAAGAGGCCGCCCGGTCAAACCTGTAATCACTGCGCATCCCTCGCGTCGCAAATCGGTCGAGCGTCCGCGACACGAGCAGGCCGTCCACTCCGTGGCGCTCCAGTAGTCGAATTCCCTCGACTGGACCGAGGACAAAGGCAGCCGTCGCCAGCGCGTCCGCCAGCATCGCGGTCGGAGCGACGACCGTTGCGCTCACGACGACATCGGCGGTGCTCCCGTTGCGCGGATCGATGATGTGGTGGCCGGCACCCGAACCCTGCCGCTCGTAGTCACCAGACGAGCACACCGCGGCGTTGGATACCCGGAGAGACTCGATCACCTCACGGTCGCGGCGAGGGTGGCGAATCCCGACCGACCACAGCTCGCCGCCTCGGTTGCGTCCCGCAAGATACAGATCGCCGCCGGCGTCGATCGCGTAGTGTTCGAACGGCTCGAGCTCTCGCGCGGCCAGGTCGATCGCGAGGCCCTTGGCGAGGGCGCCGAGGTCCAGCACCAGCGGCCGCAGCAACGTGACCGTTCTCTGCTCAGGATCGAGATGCACGTCCCGGTAGCTGACGGGGCCGTCCGGCTCCAGGTCGGTCGAGACGATGTGTCCGGTACGGTAGTCGCGGTTGAAGCCGCGCGTCGCCATCTGGTGGCCGACGGTGGGATCGAATGCCCCCCCGGTTTCCTCGGCCACCGCGAGCGCAAACTCGACGGCCGTGTAGAGCATCTCACTGGCTGGCACAGCGACGCCGGGATGCGCCGTGAGACGCCTCAGTTCGCTGTGCGAATCGAACCGATTGCACAACCGCTCGATTTCGCGAAACCATCCGAACGCCCGTTCGACGGCGTCTTCCGATCCATTGGCCGCGACATCGATGGTGACAATGGTCCCCATCATCGGAACGGAGCGAGGGCCCGCGCTGGTCACTTCGCTTTGGAGAGCGCTTCGACGACCGCGTAGTAGAACGCGTTGACGCTCTGCGTGGCGCCCGACACCCAATCAACCTCAGGGCTCTGGCGCGTGACGACCTGGCCCTGGAGATGTGAAACCCAGGCACACGAATACCTGGTCCAGCACTGCGAGATCACCGCGGAACTGATGCGGCCGCCCTCGATGACGACGGTGGCCTGGATGTCGCCATGGCGCGACGTGCCCCAGCCGGAATACGTGCCGTCCTTGTACACCGGTTGCGGCGGAAGCGCCGGCTCGGCAGGTGGTTCAACCACCGGCGTGGCGGCTTCAGCGACCGGCGCGACCGCTGGTGCCGCCGGCGCTTCGGCCGGGACAGGCGATGGCTTGGCGATGTGAGACTTCGCGGCCGCCGGCGACGACTGACGAGGCTTCGTTGGCCGCACGGCCGTACTGGCTCCCAGGCTTGCCGGGGGTTTTGCGGCAGCCGCCGAAGTTGGCGCCACTGCGGGCCTGGCCGCATCCGCCGAGGATGGTGCCGCGGCGGGTCTTGCCGCAACCGCCGGGATTGGTGCGGCGGGTGTCGCCGGCGGGGCGGATGGCGCCAGGGCAGAAGAGCGCCCCGAGACAATGGCCGCCGCTGGAATCACGCCCCGGGGCCGTTCTGCCGCCTCGAGCCGCTGGGCCGCCGATCGGGTCCGCACGTACCCCGCGGCGTAGACCGTCAAGACCGCGGCCGAACTCAGGGCCACGAGTCGATTCGCGATTTTGCCTCGAGACGGACGTCTCTCTTCAGGTGCGGGCGGGGGCATTGGATTCACGGGCTCAGTCTCGCGATTAGCGTTGTGGCCGCGATTATAGCCCGAGGATGGCATGCCGCGGCGCCGGACGAACCCAACAAGCGGGATCTGGACCGTCTACCGCCGGAGCGTCGTCCGTTCAACCGCGGGAGCCGTCAGTAGCTTTCCGGATTGTGGTCCTTGCCGTGGCAGGTCATGTAGCAGCGGCCCCTCCTCGCACCGAGGTCGTCGAAACGCAGGATGCCACTGCTGCTGGGCGTCATGAACCGCCTGTCGAAGTTGATGAGGTTGCTGTTGTTCGTCGCGTTGCCCTGTGTGCTGCTGACCCCGTGCGGATCGTGACACAGCGAGCACGGCGAATTTTGGCCGGTCACGTGCATGCTGTGCTCCCTGAACGACACGTTTCCGAGGATGCTCGTCCGGTCGTGGCACTTGTAGCAGAGGGCGTAGGCGGCCGCACTTTCCGCATAGGTGCCGTTGTCCATGTCGTAGCGGGCGACGAGCAGGTGCTTGAAGTTCGACCCGTGCGGGCCCGCCGGACCCGTTCCCGGCGTGGGCGCCCGGGGCCCCTGGTCGTTGTCGTGGCAGTCCGAACAGAGCACGATGCTCGCCGTTGTCCACCCCGCCTTGAGACTCGGGACCGACGTGTTGACGCCCGGCGCCGCGACCGGATGGAACGACGGGTTTGTCGGGGCGAACATCAGCCGCATGTTGAATTGCGGGGCCACCCGGTTCGGGTAAGGCGGGGCGGGTCCTCCGCCGGTCTGCGGCTTGTTGGCCGAGTCGCCGTGGCACTTGTAGCAGATCTCGTACTCGTTCACCGACGACGGCGTGCCGCCCGGCAGTTTCAGGGTGTTGTTCGAGTCGATGCCCCAGACCCCCGCGATCATGCCCGAGCCCTTCGGCTTGGTCGCTGCGGCTGCGTAGCTCGCGTGCGGATTGTGGCAGTCCGGGCATTCCGCATGGCGGGCCGCGACAGGGGAGGATTCCGGGAGCGGCAGCGTGGCGTTGGTCGGTGATTCCGACGGATCGTGCACCGACGGCGTGATGCTGTACGTCGGATGCCGGTACGCCTTGGCGAACTCCGCCTCGATGTTGCGCCCAACGCCGGATGATGCGTGGCACTGCGACGCGGCGGAACCGCACGTCGCTTCTTCAACCGCCTTGAGGCCGCGCGGCGCCGCTGTTGCCGAGTGCGGCACGTGACAGCTCTCGCATCCGTTGGTGGCCACGGTGGCATACCCGGTATGCGCACCCTGGGCGGCGGTGTACGCCTTTGTCGAGGTCCTGTGGGTGCTGGGGTTGGTCGCCCACGACTGATCGTTATGGCAGACCAGGCAGAGCGCCGACGAGGCGTTGCCCATCACCAGGAACTTCTTTGTCGTGGGGTCGATGTCCATCCGGTGCGCATCATGGCAACTCGTGCACTGGATCTGGCCCGTCGAATCGAGCTTGACCGGGCTGCTGGATGGAGGAACCAGAATCGACGGCCCCGGCACCGGGGCGAACGAGATCGGGTGGCTCTTGCGGAGGTCGGTCCCGATTACCGACTTGCCGGTCAGGCGGTTCTGCGCGTCCAGCCCCTGCATCGCGATCTGGCCGTTGTTCACCGTGTTGCCCAGCGCGACGGTGCCGTCGTGGCATCCAAGGCAGAGCTTCGACGATCCGGTCGGCAGCCCCACGGCGGCCTTCAGCGTCGTGCTCGTGTAGGGCTGGTAGGTGGTTGCCGACGACAGGGCCTGGTTCCACAGCGGCACGGCAGGCGCGGCATTGTGCGGCGTGTGGCAGAAGACGCAGATCTCGGTCAGGACCACGGCCTTCACCGGGCCCGGGCCGGTCACCGAGAGATTGTGCTTGTTGAGCGGCGACGAGACCAGCACCTGCGCCGCCGTCCCTCCCGGCGCGATCAGGAGGAGCATCACCGCCACCGAGAGGATGGGCCTGCTCATTGGCCGGCCCCGAGATACTGGAAAACCTGTACCCGCCGGTTGGCGGAGTCCGCCACGTAGATCAGGCCGTTGACGATCGCGATGCCGGACGGCAACCAGAGTTGCCCCGCCCCGGAGCCCGAACCGCCGAAGGCCAGCAGGAACTTGCCGGTGCCGTCGAAGACCTGCACGACGTCGCTCACGCCTTCGACGACGTAGACATGGCCATCGCTATCGACTGCCACGCCTTTCGGCTTGTCGAAATCACCGGAGCCGTCACCCAGCTTTCCGAAGGCGGCCAGAAATTGTCCATCGGCATCGAAGGCCTGCACACGAAAGTTCATGGTGTCGGTGACGAGCAGACGGCCATCCGGGCCACGAGCGATATTGGTGGGGAAGTTGAATTCACCTGGTCCGCCGCCCCGGCGCCCGAAACTGCCGAGCACCTTGCCGGCGAAGTTCACCATCACGATGCGATTGCCCAGTGTGTCGGCCACATACAGTCGGTCGCCGGCGACCGCCAGCCCCGTCGGTCGCTCGAGCCCGTTGCCGGGTCCAAGCGTCCAGCGAGTGTGCCCCCCTTCGTCGAGGCACATCAGGCGACCAGATGCCGAGTCAGTCACGAAGATCCGGTCACCAGCGAGGGCGACTCCGATGAGTGAACCGCCATCGACTTTGATTGCGGAGTACTTCGGCTTGCGTGGGTCGAGCACGTGAATGGCGTGCCCGAAAGTGTCGGCGACCAGCACTCTCCCGGCCGGATCGACGGCGATCCCGTAGGGCTGCAACATCCCGGGTTCGTCGCGGCCGCCGACAAGGGCGCGCCACGCCCTGGAGAGGAAGGAAGGCTTTCCACGGGTGGTTGCGGGGTCCAGACTTCGGAGAAACCGGATTCGTGCGGCGGCCGGTGGTGCCGGCCACTCCGGCAGGGCGGACTGTGGTGGAGGCGACCCGGCGGGAGACCTGTTGGCGGTCTGAGCGGGCACCACGCGGACATCGACCAGGAGCGCCAGGGCCAGCATCACGGCGATGAGCACGTGTCGAGGAGAGGGGCCTCGCGTATCCATCGTGTCAGAAGCGGACCCCGAACTTCCGCGTGACCCGCAGGACAACCTGGTACCCCCGGAAGCTGATTGGCTCGAAGAGGTTGCCGGGCCAGAGGTTTTGATCGGTGTATCGGTACTCGAACGTAAACGAGAACAGTCGCCGCAGGTACTCCAACTGCGAGAGTCCTGTGAGCGACCGCTGGTCCAGCCGCGTCTGTGATGCGCTAGTCAGGCCGTACCGGGCCCATACCTTCAGGCGCAGCGCTCTGGCCAACTGGGACTCGAACGACACGCCGGCAAACGAGGTCCGATCGCGGCTCTGCAGCATGTCGCTCCGAAATCCTCCGGCGTTGGCGCTGAGGAGGGCGTCCCGGCCAAGCCGGAGAGAGACGGTTCCAGTGAATATCTGCTGGCGGGTTCGCGTGTAGGTCAGATCGACGCCTCGATCAATGAGTGACTGCTCGTAGCTTCCGTTCAGCAGAAAGTGGCCGGCCTGTCCCTGCACTGCCGAACGCCAGCGCTCCAGTTGGAGGTTTCCGTAGGCCAGCACGTTGTCCAGGCTGACCGCCCGATCGTAACCGCCGCTTAGTGTGAGCCAGCGGCTCGAGGCCGACAGATTCGCTTCTCCGGCCCACGACCGGCTGGTTCCGACCTTTCCATTGGGGGTGGTATTCGTGCCAACGCCGGAGATGTAGCGCACGCTGCCGTCGAGCCAGCCGACGCGGGCATGGTACGCCGCACCGGCCTGACCGCTCCGTGTGAACACTTTGATGACATCGCTGACGATCGCCTGGCCGCGCTCGCCGACGGTCCCGATCGCGTTGACCGAGAACCCGCGGAACACGTCGTAGCGAAGCGTCACCGATGCCAGCCTCGCGTCGGTGCTGGCCTGGGCGGCATCGACTTTGTCGAGATTGGCAATGACCTCAACCGCCACCCGCGGGGTGGGCTCGTATGCGGCGGTGCTGACGACGTAGGCCGTGGAGAGCTGGCCCCGGGACACCGGCTGATACGCGCTGCCGGCGACATCGATGCCCGTGGTCGGCCGGTCGAACAGGGAGAACGATGTTCGTCTCCCGACACGCATCGACGCGCGACCCTTTTTCGACAGCGTGGTGGCGAACTCGTAGTCGAGATCGGACAGGCGCTGGTCAAAGGCCCCGGAGAAGAGGTTCTCGTACGCCGTCTTCTGGTACCGCAGCAGGTGCTTGGTATGGGCCGTGTCCTTTGTGACGGAGACGTGCAGATCCTCGTCGCGCTGTTCACCATGATACGGGCCGCCCGAGACCACCGACTGGCCCTTTCGGTAGCCGAGCTCGACGCGGGGAAGACCTTGAACGCCGAGAGACCCGCCCACGGCGAGATCCGAGTTGCGCGTCTCGAAGTTCGGGAGCGCGTCACCCGGTGGAACCGCGATGCCGCCGCGGATGCCGCCGGAGGCCGGGTAGTCGCCTGTCTCATCCACGGTATTCCTGGAGGCTTGCACAGACAACGAAAACGGCCTCGACGGGAAGAGCGACGCGCCGAACTTGTAGCCGACATCCCGCTGGTGCCCCTGCTGCGGGAACGTGACCTCCCCGACCCGAAGGCTGTTCGCGCGGAACACGACTTCGGCGTTGTACTTGATCAAACGAGGGTCAAACAGCGAAGCGGAATAGCCGAGCCGATACTCCTGCCAGAAGGAACTGTTGGCGGACGGCTGTTCGTCTGACGTGTAGGTTCCCTTGGCGACACTCAAGGCAACCCCGCCGCTCACGGTCTGCGCCGACAGCAGCGTGGGGATCAACAAAGACGCGCACGAAAGCCAGAGGCCTCCACGCGTCATGGCATGCGCCCCGGAACGTGTGCCGGGGTCGCCACCCGGGTCCCCGGGTCCGCCCCAATCACGATGGACGCGCGGGCGCGCAGCGCCGCGAGCCACGCCCGGTCCGTCTCCGCGCATCTGCTGGTCGTGAGATCCTTGCGGATGTCCGACGCCACGTCCGCCAGCGCCTTCCGCTCGGGAGGCGTCACTCCTGCCAGCCGGACGATGTGGTAGCCAAAGAGCGTGTGCACCACGTCGGAGACCTCACCGGTTTTCAGGTTGCTCGTGGCCTTCTCGAACTCATCGGTGAGGCTGCCTCGATGGACGAAGCCCATGTCGCCGCCCGTGTTCCGGCTGGGATCGGTTGAATGGCTGGCAGCCAGTCGCTCAAACGACGCGCCGGCTTTCAGCTGGCGAAGGACGTCGGTGGCCGTGGCCTTCGCCGCGGCCCATTGGCTGGCCGACCCGCTGGGATCGACGCCGATCGTGATCACCTGGAGGTGCAGTTGTTCCGGGACGACGAACCGCCCCGGGTTCTCCGCATAGAACCTCGCCGCTTGCCCGGCGTCCACCTGACAGCGGTCCGTGACTTCATGGTTCCGGGCGTGCTCGATGGTAAGCGTTCGCCGGATTTCGCTGCGGAAATCCGCCAGCGAGACGCCTGCGCGCCGGCGAGCCTCGTCGAGGGCCTTGCCACTCTTGTAGGAACGTGCGACGCGCGCCACTGTCGCATCAACCTCCGCGTCCGAGGCGGTCAGGTGGAGCCGCACGCCCTCCTGGTACTGAAGTTCGTCGTCTACGACACTCTGGAGTGCCTTGCTCCGCAACGCCGCCATCCGGTCGGGACTGACATTTCGATGGAACGACTCCAGGGGCAGCAGCGCTCGCAGGGCGGCGTCCAGGCGGTCAGGCCCGAGCGACACCCCGTTGACGCGCGCGACTTCCCGCACCGCGGCTGTCGCGGAGCGGCCAGTCGCGTGTGACGCGACTGGCACCTGCGCGGCAGCCCTCGGAACAAAAAGCAACGACGCGAGAAGAACGGCGTGGGGGCGCACCGGTCTGATCCCTACTTGATGTGGCAGCTCAGGCAAATCGCGCTTCCCGTGTTCGCCTTGCGGAGGAAGCTGCCGAGGCTGTTGTTGTGCGGGTTGTGGCAACTGGCGCACTCGACCGTCGCGGTGGCAGATGACGACCCGTACAGCGGCACCGGATTGCTCGCGCCAACGGTGATCTTGGCGCCACTTTGCACCTGGGTCACAAACCCTGTGGGTGAGCCGGCGCGGGCGGTCTCGTAGATGATCGATACCGGGTGATCGTTGCGCAGGTCGGTGCCAAGAAAGGGCAGCCCACTGGCCATGAGGTTGCTGCCGCCGCCCCCGGTCGACGTGTAGTTCGCTTTGGCCGTGGCTTGTCTCGTGAAGCTGACGGCAGAAGTGAAGGGAAGACCGTTCACGTTGACGAGCACGTCCATCGCCATCGTCCCATCGTGGCAGCTCATGCAGGAACCGGAGACGCTGCCGGCAATCTGGGAACCGGTCGTGGTCGCGTCACTTGTGGAGCTGGTGTAGAGCTGATAGCTGGCCCCGCTCGGTGACGTACGGTTCCAGAGCGGGATACTGTTGGCGCCGCCGTGCGGCGTGTGGCAGAACACGCACGTCTGGCCGTTGATGGTGGCGTTGCTGTTGCGAACCGCCGAGCCGTTGCTGAGGTCGTGCGGGCCTCCCGCAATCACGGCCGTGTTCTGCGCGACACTGGCGGATGCGACGGTGAGTACCGCCAGGGCAGCGAGAATGAGAATCCTCTTCACAAGATACCTCCTCGAGCGGGGCCGCGTTGGTGCGGCGTTTTCACTCCAGCGAACCTGGCTGTGCGATCGCACAGCCGCTAACTCTATGAATGTGGTCCGACGAGGGCGACAGGAAGGGGGGGCTGAGAGCCGTCATCGTGCGACGGTACGGGTGACTATGGGTCCCCGTCCTGGTGGCCAACGTCATGTCCTTCAAGATCCGGGCCGTCGCGAGCCGGCCGCTGTTCTGAAGAAAACGCGCCGCCCTCCGATCCGGCGCGGCGACTTTTGTTGGCGGGATTACAACTCTGGTGAGGTCGAAGCCGGCGCTAGCGCCCGCCGGCCTTGAGGTACTCGAACACCTGAACACGGGCATTTCCCTGGTCCGCCACATAGATCAGGTCCCGGTCATCAACGTAGAGGCCCGCAGGCAGGAAGAATTCCCCCGGTCCGCGGCCGATCGACCCGACAAACAACAGCAGCTGGCCCTCAGCGTCGAACGCCTGGAAGTTGTTGAAGGAACTGTCGACCACGTAGATGTGACCTTCGCTGTCAACGCCGACCCCTTTGGGCCGGTTTAGAGATCCCGGCGTATCACCCTGCGTGCCGAACTCGTTGATGAACGCGCCTTCGGCATCGAACACCTGGATGCGAAAGTTCATCGTGTCGGTGACATACAGCCGCCCTCGAGCGTCGACAAAGAGGTTGGTCGGGAAGTTGAACTCGCCCGGCGCACCGCCGCGATGCCCGATCGTGCGCACCGCCGACCCGTCCTTCGTCGAATAACAGAGCACATGGTGCTTTTTGGCGTCGGCGACATACAGCAGGTCCCGCTTCCGATCCACCGCCAACCCCGACGGGTTGTCGAGCTCGCCCTCCCGGCCAATGGCAATCAAAAGCTGCCCGTCCGGGCCGTACCCGAACACGCGATTGGCCGAGGCGTCGGCCACAAACACATGGTCGTCGCGATCCACGGCGACGCCGATGGGCTTGGTCAGCCTGGCTGTCCCCGTCTCACCCAGGAAACTCACGGTCTTCGCCTCGGGATCGAAGACGAACACCCGGCGCGCAACCGTGTCGGTGACGTACACGCGGCCGATTCTCGACACGGCGATGCCGTACGGCTTCACCATCGAATCCAACGGCTTCAGTTCAGGGGCATCCTCGCCAAGCAGTATGGTCTTCCACCTCGGGGCCTTGCGGGTCTTGAAGTCGCTCACGCCGTGGTAGCTTCGGACGTACCGAATGCGTGGCTGCTCAGGAGGGAGGGGCCAGACCGGAACGCGGTCCGCGGTGGCGGCCACTTGCTGCTTTGGCTTCGAGGTCCGGTCGCCTTGCCCCGCCTCGATCAACGGCGCTGTCCCCGGAATTCCAAGAATCACGATGCCGACCAGGAGTGAAAGCCGGACGATGCGAGCGGTGCAGCATGTTGGGGTCATGGTAGTCCTCCTCAGAATTGCGGGTGGCACGATCGACACGTCCTGCCGACCTTCAGGCGGATGGCTGTCCCGCGCCCCGCGGGAAACTGCCCCGTCTCGGTCGGATGACAACTCCGGCACGGCAGCCTGCCGTGGAATCCTGCGAAGAAGTCTTCAAGGCCCAGGTGGGTGTAAGAGAGCAGCCGAAACGAAGTCGTCAAGTGGCACGTTTCGCAGCGGCCATCCGTCTGGCCAAGGTGCGAATCCTTGTGACACGTCCCGCAGGCGGTTTGAATCGGCTTGAACCGTCGAGCGGTGCCCATCCCGGCGGGGAACGCCCGCGTCTCGCGGACATGACACTTTGCACACTCGACGGCGCGGTGCTTGCCGGTCAGGGCGAATGCGCTGCGATCGTGCGAGAAGCGCAGGGGGGCGAATTTCGGCGCCTCGATGGTGTGGCAGCCTTCGCACGAGGTGCTGACCTGCCCCATGTGGACGTCGGCGTGACAACTGGCGCATGCGGTCGATGGTATCTTCGCCCGGCTGGCGGCGGCCGCCGGCGCGAATACCGGCGCAGCCGCCACAGGGCCGCGCACGTGGCAGCGGGCGCAGACGAGGGCGGCGTGGCGTCCGCCGAAGAACTCCTGCGACCCCGGGTGCACGAAACCGGCGGTCTTGAACGTCGCCGGCCTGTGGCAGGCGTCACACAGATTTCCGAACTCGCCCTTGTGCTGATCCTTGTGGCAGGACGCGCATGCCTCGCTTGCGCCGCTGAAATCGATCACCCGAAGCGCCGGCGCGACGTTGTCGGCGGAGATCGAGGTGTGACACTTGCGGCAGGCGAGACCATCATGCTTGCCGACCAGCGGGAACTTCGTGCGGGCTGCGTGATCGAACGTGGCGCCCCGGAATCCGGTCTCGGTGTGGCACTTGCGACAGTCCTCCGTCAGACTCTTGCGGTGCGGATTCGCGTGGCAGGCTGAGCAGCGGTCGGACGCGATTGCCTTGACGATGCCTGTGACGTGACACCGCTCGCACGAGACACGCGCGTGGGCGCCGACCAGCGCGAAGCCAGTGCGGTCGTGCTCGATGGTTCGCGTCGTCCAGCGGTCGGTGTTGTGGCACGACGTGCACGCCGGACCGAGCAGGTGGCGGTGGGGTCCGTTGTGACACGACGAGCATCTCTCGAAGTGCAGGCCCCGGAATACCCCGGACACGTGACACTTTTCGCAGGCCACCGTGCGATGCGCGCCCGCGAGCGCGAACCTGGCCAGCCCGTGATCGAACCGCGTCCGCGCGTCCTTGAAGGGAAGGTCGGTCGAATGGCAGTGCGCGCACTCCCGGCCCAGCGTGTCCTTGTGGACGTCTTTGTGGCAGGAGTCGCACGCGGTGCGTTCGTCCAGGAATGTCCGTTTCTTGTGGCAGGACGCACAGTCGGCTGACAGCTTCGCGTGCCGACCTTCGAGTGCGAACCCGGTTTCGGCACGGTGGTCGAACGTGCGGGTGTCGATACGCCGCAGGTCGGCATCGGCGCCTTTATGTTCCGCATGGCACGACTGGCAGTTGCCCGTCACGGCCCGATGGACGCCCTTTCGCTTCGCGATCCGCTCGGCGATGGATTTGTGGCAGGTGAGGCACAGGGCGTGGGACAGCTCCTGGCCGACTTCGTGGCACTTACTGCAGTTGGTCACGCCTTGGAGCGCGGCATGTGCCTTTGCCAGCGGCCCTGGAGCGATCGTGACCTGGGTCGCACCAGCCGCACTGGCGGATACGATCGCGAAGACGACCAGCGCCAGTCCCGTCGTCAGTCCCGTGGTCAGTCCCGACCGCATCACACTTCTCAGCCGCACGCCGAGAGTGGCTTCTCCAGGAAGGGTCGCGCCGCTGGTGCGTTTGGCACAGCGGCAGGCCAGGGCTCGTTCCCGGGCAGCGGCGACTCGCGTCCTTCGGGCTCAACGGACGCGACCGCGCGCGCGGCGGTCGCGTCCGGCGCTGCTCGCGTCACGATGGCGGGGCCCATCGGAACTGGTTTCGGCGGATGGATGGCCGCCGGAAAATTCTCGTCGTACCAACGGCGGTAGTGATGTCTGGCCCAATGGCGATTCACAAACCCCGAGATCATCCCCGGCAGTCCGACCCGCGTGTCCGGGTTGACGGTGGCCATGAAGACGTGGCCGAGGATGAGCGGAATCGCCATGGCGGCCATCGTGATGTGAACAAGCCAGGAGAGGAACGCGACTCCCGGGAGCCAAATCAGCACGCCCGTGAGCACGTACATCGGCCAGGTGGCCGTCAGCACCATGAAGTTGATCTTCTCCGCTGCGTTGAACTTGCCCTGATGCGGCAGCGAGATCTTCTTGTTCAGTGTGGAAGGGCCCATGAGCAGCAGCCACTTCACGTCTTCCATCGTCCAGGACCACACACCGCGGACGTTGTGGAAGTGCAGCATGAAGTCCGCCCGGTGCCGGAGCACGCTCCACGTCGGCAGCACACCGAGGCAGAGCCCAGACAAACGATGGATCCAGGAGAATATCGCGCGATACGGACGAGCCGGATTCGGGTTGTAGAGGAAGACCAGGATGGCTGCGGTCGTCAGGCAGACCATGAACGGGACCGCGATGGCCCAGTGCAGCTGCCGTTCCGACCGACGGAACCTCAGGATCTCGGCAGACTCCTCTGCGGTCAGGGACGCCGTCTCAGTCTCGGTCATCGCGGGGACTGGCACGGCTGCGCGTTCGGGACTTCGTGTCGCATGATCGCGCGTCGGCAGGGCCGCCGGCCCCCGAACGCCTGTGACAGGATCGATACGACCGTTACGTTCCTGTAACGCGGACGGCTGGCCGCCAGTTCCAACGCCGGAGCGGATCGGGACGTGAATCCTGGGGCGAATCTGGCCTGAAAACACGAACGAACGTGATCGCTCTGGTGGGGGCATCGCAATCCTTTTCGGCCGGTCGCGCGGGCGCATCGGTTCCGCGCGGCCTCGAACCGCACCAGCAACGATGCAAGTCATGTGCCAGGAGGAGGCGCGGCAGGGCCGCACGCGGCCGTGTCTTCCAACGAGCTGCAGGACGGGGGCGCCTTCCTCGTCCTGGACGGAGCCGAGTTGACGCGTCCGCCACTGCTGGGACTGCTTCCTACCTCTGCGTCTTGCGCGGCACGCGCGTCTCGTGCATGGCCGCGTGGTAGGCGAAGGACGCCATGACCACAGCGTTCTTCATCAGGTCTTCGGCCTGGATGGTGTCGAAGAAATCGAGGTTGGTGTGGCCGCCGGTCCCCGGGATTCGATCCTGGAGGAACTGGAAACCGGGCAGCCCGGCGTTGTCGAAGGGCACGTGATCGGTGCTGCCGACACTCTGGTTCGACACGGCCGTCATGCCGAAGTCGGCGAACGGTGTCATCCATGCCGTGAGCAGCGGCCGGGCGTGTTCGTTGCCCTGCAGGTAGATCCCGCGGTACTGGCCGGCGCCGTAATCCTGGTTGAAGTACGCCGAGAACTTCTCGTGCGCGGGCTTCGCGCCGATCTTCGGGTCGTTCGGATTGCCAAAGTGCGCGGCGACGTACTCGCGCGAGCCATGAAGGCCCTGCTCCTCACCGCTCCAGAGCGCCACCCGAATTGTCCGCCGCGGCCGGGCCCCGATGGCAGTGAGGATGCGCGCCGCCTCCAGAACCACCGCCACCCCGGAGGTGTTGTCGCTCGCGTTGGGGCTGGCGTGCCACGTATCGAAGTGAGCCCCGATCATCACGACCTCGTCCTTCAGGTCGGTTCCCGGGATCTCGCCGATCAGGTTGAGGGCTTGTTCGACCCGATCCCCGATCCGGTTGCGCACCTCGATCTCGATCCTGGCGGGAATCCCCCGCTTCAGAATCCGGTACAGACGGTTGTAGTGCTCAGGGGTGACGGCCACGATCGGCGGCGACGCCAGCGACGCCTCGCGTGACCACTTGTCGTCTTTCGTCCCGGGTCGCGCGAACCCCCGGACAGCGCCGATCCAGCCGCTGTCGCACTGCAGGACCGCCACGACGCCTTCCGCCTTCAGGAAGGCCATGCGCTCCCCGGGCGTGACGAGATTCGGGTTGGGAACAGCTCTGGGAGCGGAGCGCGTCTGTGCGATCACGGTCTGCTGCAGCTTCTGCAACTCGTCGTCCGACCGCCGGGGCACGCCGTTCACGAGGGGGGCGAGATCGATCGCCACGGGCGGTGACACCAGGACGACCGCCCCGGCCAACTTGCCCTTGAGCGCGGAAAGGTCCGCCTTGGACTGGATGTCGGCGATGAGGGCTGGCGCCGCCTGCCTGCCGTTCGTGCCCGGGGTGTGCGCGAGAGGATACCCGACCATGGGCGTGTAGTCCGGCTCCAGCAGGTGCAGGGACACGTACTCGTTGTCCCAGGCGACGCCGTAGTCCATAAAGGGCTCGGCGGCGACCTTCGTGAGGCCGATGCGGCCCATCTCGGCCAGTGCCCACGCTTGTGCGCGTTTCATGTCGTCGGAGACGGTGAGCCGCGCGCCGAGCACGTCGGTCATGTAGCCTTCGACATCCATCACCCGCGACCGCTGCAGCCCCTCCTCGCGGATCTTCGCCACCATCGGCCAGTCGACGGCGGGCTGCCGGGCGCTCAGCCCAACGACCCAGGCGGCCAGCAGCGTCAGCAGAACAACACGAGACGAGTGAGTTCGCATGGGTTGGCTCCTCAGTTCGACATGATATCCGACTGCGCTATCTTGGCAGAAGTGCTGCGCGGCGCCAAGGGCCCGGGCATCGGACGCCGCACCTCAGATGCCTTCTTTGCCTGCCACCTGTGATTGAATAGACGGCTGATGGACATCGCGATCGAGGCACGGGATCTGGCCAGGCACTACACGATGGGGCAGACCGTGGTCCGCGCGCTCGACGGCGTGTCGCTCAGCGTCGCGCGCGGCGAGTTCGTCGGGCTGCTGGGGACATCCGGCTCCGGCAAGTCCACGCTGCTCAATCTCATCGCGGGACTCGATCGGCCGACCAGCGGCACGCTCACGGTGTTCGGCCACGACCTGGCGGGGATGACGCGCGATCAGTTGAGCGTCCATCGCCGCAGCAATGTCGGCATGATCTTCCAGGCGTTCAATCTGATTTCCACGATGACGGCGCTGGAGAACGTGGCGCTCGCCATGATGTTCGCCGGCGTGCCTCGCGCCGCGCGCGACCGCCGCGCGCACGAACTGCTCGGGCAGGTCGGGCTCGGCGATCGGGCCGCCCACCGGCCGAGGGAACTGTCGGGCGGCGAGCAGCAGCGGGTGTCGATGGCGCGGGCGCTGGCCAACAACCCCGAGATCCTCCTCGCCGATGAACCGACGGGCAATCTCGACAGCAAGACGGCTCGCGAGATTCTCGACCTGCTGCGCGCCCTCAACGAGAGCGGAAAGCGCACCATCATCCTCGTGACCCACGACGCTGTGCTTGCCGCCCGGTGCGTGAACCGATCCGTGACGCTCGTCGATGGCCAGGTCGTGGCGGTGGCGCAGTCATGAGGGCCTCGGACATCATGGCGCTCGCGCTCCGGAACCTGCGCGAATCGGTGCTCCGCACCGTGTTGACGGCGCTCGGGGTATCGATTGGCATCGCGTCGCTGGTCGGCATGGTCTCGTTCGGCGTCGGGCTGCAAGACCAGGTGATGGGCAGCTTCCTGAGATCCGGGCTCTTCGATTCGATCACGGTGACGGCCGCACCGTCGTTTCCGTCAAGGAACCGCCGCCCGACAGGCGCGCTCCGACTCCCGGCGATTCCGGCACCCGCCAGGCCCGCCCCGTCGGCCCGGCCGAAACTGGACGACGAGGCGCTCAAGGCGTTTGCGGCGATCGACAAGGTCAAGGAAGCGTATCCGGAGATTCGCGTGCCGGTGGAGGTCAAGTTCGGGCCATTCTCAGAGATGACGGCGGCGCGCGGCGTGCCGATGTCGGCGCGCAACGAAGGCGTCTTCCAGGAGATCACGGCGGGGCAGTTCTTCGCGAACCAGACCGACGATGTCTGCCTGATCAGCCTCGAGTTCGCGCGGCGTCTCTCGGACGGCGAACCGGAGGGCCTGGTTGGCAAGCCGTTGTCCCTGGGGTTCATGTCGGCAGCCCGGACTGGCGCCCCTGGCGTGATGGCGGATCCCGGTCCCATTCCGGGCGGCGTGCCCGGCAGCCTCCATATCCAGCGGACGGAGCGACCGTTCAGGATTGTCGGCATCGTCTCCCGTCAGGCAGGTCCGGGCGCTGGCGTGGGGATGTTCGCCACCGTCATGATCCCGCTCGCGAAGGCCCGCGAGATGGGAGGCGCGGATCTCTCGAGCCCTCAGGCCCTGCTCCAGCAGTTGGCCGATCGGCGTTCGTATGCCACCGTCACGGTCAAGGTCCAGAGCCCGCAGGACACCGAAGCGGTCGAACAGAAGATCAAGGACATGGGGTTCAGCGCGTTTTCGGTGGCGGATATGCTGCGGAACCAGAAGACCGCCTTTATCCTGCTCGATCTGCTGCTCGGGCTGGTCGGGTCCATTGCCCTCTCGGTTGCGTCGCTGGGCATCGTCAACACGATGGTGATGTCGATCCTCGAGCGCACGCGCGAGATCGGCGTGATGAAGGCCATCGGGGCCGGCGACGGAGACGTTCGGCGAATCTTCCTGATTGAGGCCGGGCTCATCGGGCTGGCGGGCGGTCTGTTCGGAATTGTCCTTGGCTGGGGCGTGGGCCGAGCCATCAACGTCGGGGCGAACTACTACCTGCAGCGCCAGGGCGCGCCGGCGGCCAACCTCTTCCTGATTCCGTGGTGGCTGCTTGCTGGCGCCGTGACCTTCGCCGTGCTGGTCGGCGTCGTGGCGGGCGGCTTTCCGGCCGCGCGCGCGGCCAGACTCGATCCGATCCAGGCGCTGCGACACGACTAGCCGGGATCCTCTACCCGGGGTGGCTGACTGCGCGGGGTCCGGGACCCCTCTCCCTAGGCCTGGGCGTATGTCTTTCGCACGATCAACGCCCTGAGCCTGTCGGGCAGCAGTCGGAGCAGGAGGCAGAGCGTGCGCGCATTCTCGCCGACCGGGACACGCGCCGGCGGGTCGGGCATCCGGCACAGGCGTTCCACGAGGTTGGCGACCCAGTCGGGCGATGGTGCCGCACGTTCCTGTTTTTCGACCGCCGCCAGGCACCGCGCATGCTGAGGCGCGTAGGGCGATGAGGCGACCGTGACCACCTGCCGGGCGTTGGTGAATCCGGTGGCGAAGTCGCCTGGCTCGACGCAGGTGACGCGGACGCCGTGCGGGCGCAGTTCCATCCGCAGCGCATCGCTCAACGATGAGATGGCCGACTTGGTGGCTGAATAGTGGGCCTGGAAGGGCAGACTGATTCGGCCGGCGAGCGACCCAATCCAGATCACTTGTCCCTTGCGCGCCCGCAGACCGGGCAGCAGGCGCCGCGTGAGTTCGAGCGGCCCGAAGACATTTGCCGCGAACTGCCGGGCGACCAGTGTCGCATCGACCTCTTCGACGGCCCCGAACACGCCAGTGCCGGCGTTGTTCACGAGGATGTCGACCCCGGCAGCGGCCTCAACCTCCGCCACCAGGCTCGCGACCGAGGCCGCCGACGACAGATCCAGCGACAGATACCGCAGCGGCTTCGAGGTTGCGGCCGCCTCGGCGGTCAGCGCACGGGCCCGTTCTGCATCGCGGACCGTGCCGGTCACAACATAGCCGGCGTCACTCAGCCGAATGGCGATGGCTCGGCCTATGCCGGTGGCGGCTCCGGTCACGAGAACGCTCTTGTGACGTGACGGCGAATTCATCGTATACTCCCCACGGAGGATTTTCCGGCCGGCCGGACTTTCCTTGATATGGCGCAGTTTTGCCGCCAGTATTGGTGCTGCAGGCACTATCATAATTGTTTCGGCTCAGCGGCGGCGCCAGCGGCACAGGAATCAGGCTGATGGATATCTTTGAGGCTTGTTACGCGTATCACGACCCGGATCTGGTGAAGGCCGCCGGCGTCTACCCGTTCTTCAGGGCGCTGTCGTCGTCGGAGGGCCCCGTCGTGACGGTGGGCGGTCGCCAGCTCGTCATGCTCGGCTCCAACAACTACCTGGGGCTGACGCACCATCCCGACGTCGTCAAGGCTGCCCACGACGCGATTGACCGCTACGGCACGGGCTGTACGGGATCCCGGTTCCTCAATGGCAACCTCGACCTGCACGAGACGCTGGAGGCCGAACTCGCGACGTTCCTCGAGAAACCGGCCGCGCTGGTTTTTTCCTCGGGGTTCCTGGCCAATCTCGGGGTGGTCGGGCTGCTGGGCAGCGCGCCGGATGCCGTGCTGTTCACGGAGGTGGAAAACCACGCCAGCCTCCTCGACGGCGCGCGCATGGCGCGCAGCCGGCGCGTCCGCGTGTTCGAGAACCTCGCCGACCTGGAGCGGCAGCTCCAGAAGCAGCAGAACTGGTCGCATGCGCTGGTTTTGACCGACGGTGTGTTCTCGATGACGGGCCGGGTGGCGGACTTGCGCGGCCTGGTGGCGCTCAAGCGGAAGTACGGATTCAGGCTGTACGTCGATGACGCCCACGGGATGGGCGTGCTGGGTCACCAGGGGCGGGGCACGCCCTGGAGCCAGGGCGTGATGGCCGACGTCGACGTGTTGTTCGGGACCTTCAGCAAGTCGTTCGCCAGCCTCGGAGGCTTCATTGTGGCCGAAGCGGCGGTGGTCAACTACCTCCGGCACAAGACCCGCACGCTCATCTTCTCGGCCGGGCTGCCGCCGGCTTCGACGGCGTCCGCGCTGGCGGCCCTGCACGTGATGCAGAGCGACCACTCGCTGTACGAACGGCTGTGGGACAACGTGGCGTTCTTCAAGGCGGGCGTCGAGAAACTCGGGTATCAGACGCTCGGCAGCACGACGCCGATCGTCCCGCTCTTTGTCGGCTCCGAGACGCTGGCGCTCCGCATCTGTCAGGACGCCTTCGAACTCGGGCTCTTCGCGACACCCGCCATCTACCCGGCGGTTCCGCCGGGCCGCGCGTTGATTCGTACCAGCGTGACGCCGGTTCACACGCGCCAGCACCTGCAGGCGGCGCTGGACGTGCTGGCCACGATCGCCAAGCGGTATCCGATTCCAAACGTGGATCCGACCACGCTGCCGTTGGCTCAGGCCATGGATTTCGACGAAGCGCTGGGCGAGCACGTTGTGGCGGCCTCGAGTACGGCCAGATCCAGAACCTGACAGTTATTCCTCCAGCACACACCAAAGGCGGGCGTCTGTCGCCCGCCTGAATTTCAAGCCTCCGTTGGCGCGCGGAAGCGGTCGGACGGCGCGTATGAGGCGGTGCAGGGGCAACCCCCTGCGGTTGCCCCTACGTGTCGCGTTCCTTCGCGGCCCGCAGGCGGCGCTGCTCCCGGCGGTCGGGACGTCGTGGGGCGACACGAGGCTGGGCGGCCCAGAAGTGGCGCTCCAATTCCCTGGCCGCCAGTTCCTCCGGCGTCGGCGGCGGCGTGCGGTCCTCGTAGAGGAGGCGCGCCTCGGATTTCGGGAGATGCTTCTCGGCCAGGCTCTTCACGAGAACCAGTTGTCGTCGTCCGGCCGGGCGCGTGATGCGCAACTGGTCGCCGGGGTGGACGAGCCTGTGACACGTCGCGTTCTGGCCGTTGACCTCGACCTTGCCGCCGTTGACGGCGCGCTGCGCCTCGGACCGCGTCTTGAACAGGCAGGCGACGTCGAGCCAGACATCCATGCGGACCCCCGCGGCGGCCGCGTCGTGTGGTGACACTAGCAATCTCCCAGCTGCCACGCGCGCGCCGCGAGGAACTCGCGCCACTGACGAAATGCGTTGCCCCGGTGGCTGACCAGGGCCTTCTCGGCCTCTGTCAACTCGGCCAGCGTTCGCCCAAGGGGTGGGTAGAAGAAGATCGGGTCGTAGCCGAATCCGCCGGCACCACTCGGGGCGTCGGCGACCCGACCCTCGATTGTGCCGCGGGCCTCGAACAGGATGCGCGATCCGTTTGCGACCGCCAGTGCGCACACGAACCGGGCGGGGCAGCCGAGGGCGCGGCGCTCGCGGAGCTGCCGATAGATCAACGCGAACTTCTGCGGGTACGTCTCCGCGGCGGCGCCGCCGTACCTCGCCGAGTAGACGCCCGGATCGCCGTCGAGGCCGTCGATCTCGAGCCCCGAGTCCTCCGCCACCGCGATCACGCCAAGGCGCGTCGAGTAGTAGATCGCTTTCTGCCGGCCGTTGTCGGCAAACGTGCGGCCTGTCTCTTCGGGCTCGTCAAGGGACTGAAACGCGTCGAGACCATCGAGCGCGATCGGCAGGCCTTCGAAGATGCCGCGGATTTCCCGCAGCTTGTTCCGATTGGTGGTGGCAACCAGCAGACGCACGCGCTCCCCTGCACCGGAATTCACGTGTCTCGCCGGGTCTGCCTGCCCTGAGCGCGGTCGAAGTAAAGACCCGGCCTCCAGTTCACAACGCCCGGCCAAAGAGAACCCGGGGCTCCTTCAGAAACGCCGCACTGCGGCCGCCAACTCAAGCGGCCTCCGGGCCCAGCCGGCCCACGATGTCGCGCTGGATCTCGACGAGGCGCGCGATGCCGGCATCGGCGAGATCGAGTAACTCGGTGAGACGTTCGCGGCCAAATGGCGTTGTTTCGGCCGTGCCCTGGATCTCGATGTAGCGGCCGTCGGACGTTTTGACGACGTTCATGTCGACATCCGCGCGCGAGTCCTCGTCGTACGCCAGATCGAGGAGGGCCTCGCCTCCGACGATGCCGACGCTGGTCGCGGCCACGTGATGCTGCACCGGCACGCGCGGCAGCACGCCCTGGGCGACCAGTTTCTGCAGCGCCAGCGTCAGCGCAACGAAACTCCCGCTGATCGCGGCCGTTCGGGTGCCGCCGTCCGCCTGGATGACGTCACAGTCAATCCAGATCGTGCGTTCTCCGAGGCCCTCGAGCCGCATCACCGACCGCAGCGACCTGCCGATCAGCCGCTGAATCTCCTGCGTGCGGCCGCCGACCTTCCCCGATGCCGCTTCGCGTGTGGACCTGGTCGTTGTCGACCGCGGCAGCATCCCGTACTCGGCGGTCACCCAGCCCTTGCCGGAATTGCGCAGGAATGGGGGCACGCGGTCTTCGACGCTCGCCGTGCAGATGACGCGGGTTCGACCCGTTTCGATGAGTACGGATCCCTCGGGATGGATGATGTAGTTCGGCGTCATCGTGACCGGGCGAAGCTGGTTGGCCGCGCGTCCGTCTGTTCTGGTCATGGCTGTCCTTTGCCTGGAATCCGTGTGATGCCCCGGTCACCGCGCCGCGGCGATGGCCGGCGGTTCGAGCCATAGAGCCGATCGCGGCAGCGGCCGCCGCAGATCGACGTGCCCCGCCAGCGTGTCGACTTCGTGGCCGTCGACCAGGATCTGGACCGACGTGATGGCCGGCAGATTCACCGTCAGCACTGACACGATCGAGTAGACCGTGAACAGTTCGTGAAGCGATCCGCCCGGGTGGGCCGAGCGGACCGCGCCGCCGAAATCGACGTAGGCCTCGCCCTTGTCGGCGACATAGATGCCGCGAAGCGTCGTGCCGTTCGGGATCGCGGCCAGCAAGGGCGACGGGGGCGGCATCAGCTGCGCCTCGATGATGCGCCTGGCCTGCTCGCCCGGTCCTTCGGCAAAGGGGACGTCGCGCTCGACTGGCGCCAGGCGTAGCCCATCTTCAGCCACGTAGAACAGGGTGACCTTGATGCGGCGTTCGCCGGGGGCCGCCGCGCTGGCGGTGACGCCAGGGTTGGTGTTCCCGGTGGGCGTGGGACCGACGATGTAGCGCACCAGCATCCACGAGCCGATACCCGCCAGCGCCGCCGCCAGTCCGAACCCCGCGAGCCAGCGTCCCGGCGTGGCCATCAGTTACCGCCGCTCCTGGCGGGCGCCAGCCAACCGGGCGCGATATCGGCTGATGGCGTCGTAGATCGCCTGCACCACCTGATTCTTGTAGCCGTCCGTGATCAGCTGCGCTTCCTGGTCCGGGTTTGAGACGAAGCCGATCTCCACCAGGACCGCGGGCATGTTGGCGCCGACCAGGACGCGGAACGAGGCCTGCTGCAGCGAGCGCAGACTCATCTCGATCGACTTCCGCAACTCCTCCTCGATGAAGCCGGCCAGCACGGCCGACTCCGCCAGGTGCCGCGCCTGGGCCGTTTCCCAGAGAATCAGTTCGATGTCGCGGGAGCCGCCCCCGAGCGTCGGCAACGTCTTCCCAGGAGGATTCTCGGCCATCCGGCGCGTTTCGGCGCTCAAGCCGTCCAGGCTCAGGTAGAAGACTTCGGCGCCTCGCGCATCGCGGTGCGGCGACGCATTCACGTGAAGGCTGATGAGCAGGTCGGCCTTGTTGTTGTTGGCAATCGAGGCCCGGTCGTCGAGCGGCACCAGGCGATCGTCTTCCCGGGTCAGCAGCACGCGGATACCCAGTCTGGCTTCGATGGCAGCCTTGAGCCTGCGCGCGACATCGAGCGTGATGTCCTTTTCCATCGCGCCGTTGACGCCGCGCGCGCCAATCTCCTCCCCGCCGTGACCGGGATCGAGCACGATCGTGCGGATCGAAGGCGATGCCTGGGAAAAGGCAGGCAGCGGCTCGGGATGAGCCGCACCGGGCAGGGATACCAGGCCCGGCGGCGCGGGCACCTGCGCGGGCGCACCGGCGGGCAGCACGTCGATCACCACGCGCGACGATCCGGCGTCAAGCGGCACCGCTGACGCCCGGAACGACCCGACACCCGGGGCGAGCGAGACGACGATGGTGGCCGGATCAGCGGCCGTGACCGACTCGACCAGCCCCTGGCCGGCGACCGACGGAACGGCCGGGTCGAGGGCATCGGCCTCGAACTTGACGAGGAGCCGACGCGCCTCCTGCGACACCGTGTGCGGCGCGCCCGGGCTCAGGTCCAGCGTCACGCGCGTGGCGGCTCCAGTCTGATCCAATCGCGCGCTGACTCTGGGGACGTGAACCTCTCCGACCACGATCAGCCGGGACGAGCGGCGCAGCTCCATTCTCGTATCGGAGATGAGCGACAGCGCGCGCGACACGAAATCAACCGGCACGACCCAGCGTCCGCCATCGCGGGCCGGGGGCGCGGCGAGCGACACCAGCCGGCCGCCGATCGACGCGAGGCCCTGATCGAGCGACAACACGGCCGTGCGGCCGCCACGGGTCACCGTCAGGGCGTTATTGCTGCGATCTTCGCGGACGCTCAACTGGAAGACCGCCGCCAGATCTTCGGCGCGCAGCATATCCTGGTCGCCCGAGACGACGGCCTGGACGATCCGGCGTCCCTCACGGCTGACGACGGTGTACGGCGACGCGGGCTTGAGGTTCTGGGCCTGCAGCGCTGATGCGAGAAGGAGCAGCGCGAGGGCGCACGAGGCGAGACCGGAGACGCGAATGTTCACGACAGGGTCATCATATCCCGGCCGCCGCCGCTTTGATGACTTGCGCCGGCGTACTTCGGAATCGGGGCGCTGCCAACGCACCGCCTCCAGCCCGTCATTCCGGCGAAAGCCGGAATCCATGACTGACGAAACATCTGCTGCATTCGGCAGGATGAGGCACGGAGAAGATGTCTACGCGCGGGGCGGACGAAGAAGCCCGAGACTGCGGTTGTCCAGGGCCACCGTCTTGATGAGCGCCCAGACGCGCTGGCCGACGGTCAACGCCAGGCGGTCCCGCGATTCGCGGGAGATCAGCGCCCGGATCGTCGTCGTGCCGACACTGATCGTGACATCCACGAACACGCCGTCGCGCACGGCGAAGGCGGTGATGGTGCCCGCCAGCCGGTTGCTGATGCTGAGATCGCGGGGCTCGGATACCGCCATACTGACGTCGCGCGCCCGCAACCGGACGCGGACGCGCTCTCCCACGGGCCGGTCGATCAGCGGCACTCGCAACTCGCCGTCGTCGAAGCGCAGCGTCGTCAATACGTAGTGATCGTCGTGGGCCGCCACCGTGCAGTCGATCACGGCGCCGGCTTCGAATCGACCGAGCAGCGGCTGCAGATCGAGCCGCGAGACGACATCGGCGAGCGGGCCGCTGGCGGCAATGCGTCCGTCGGACACGACCAGCAGGTGATCGGCCAGGCGGATGACTTCGTCGAGCGAGTGACTGACATAGATCATCGGCAGGCGGAACTCATCACGAAGCCGTTCGATGTACGAGAGGATCTCCGCCTTGCGAGGCGCATCAAGCGAGGCCAGCGGCTCGTCCATCAACAACAGCCGAGGCTGCGCGAGCAGCGCGCGGCCAAGGGCGACCCGCTGGCGTTCGCCTCCCGACAGCGTCTGCGGCCGGCGGGGCAGCAGGTGACTGATCCCGAGCACGCCCACCACGGTCTCGAACGCGACCGGCGCGTCTGCCGCCCGTGCCCGCCGCAGCCCGTAGCGCAGATTGGCCTCCACGCTCAGATGGGGAAACAAACGGCTGTCCTGGAAGACGAAGCCCACGCGCCGCTGCTCGGGCGGCAGCGCGATGCGGAGGTCTGCGTCGTAGAACACCTGGTCGTCGAGCGTGATCCGTCCCGCGTCCGGAGCGAGGATGCCCGCGATGAGATCAATGATGGTCGTCTTGCCGGCACCGCTTCGGCCGAACAGGGCCGTGATGCCGCGGGCAGGCGCCGTGAATACCGCGTCGAGCAGAAACGAGCCGAACTGCTTGCGAACGGTGACGGCGATCATGGGCGCCCCAGCATCCGGCGGACCCGGCGGTCCGCGACCTCGGCGAGCGCCAGCGCGCCCACCGCCAGCGTGAGTGACAACATCACCAGGCGCAGCGCCATGCGATCGCCGTCAGGGGTTTGGATGGCTGTGTAGATGGCCAGCGGCAGCGTGCGTGTCTCGCCCTCGATGTTCGAGGCAAACGTGATCGTGGCGCCGAATTCGCCCAGGCTCGAGGCGAACGCGACAATGCAGCCCGACACAATGCCGGGCAGCATCAGCGGCAGCGTGACCGAGAAGAAGACATCGAGCCTGGTGGCCCCGAGCGTGCGCGCCGCCCACTCCAGGCCGCTGTCGACGGCCTCGAGCGAGAGGCGGATGGCTCGCACCATCAGCGGGAACGACATCACCGCCGCGGCCACAACGGCGCCGCCGGTGGTGAAGACCAGCCGGATGCCGAACGTCTGATCGAGCCACAGGCCAAGTGAACCGCGCGTGCCCAGACCGATGAGCAGCAGATAGCCGACGACGACTGGTGGGAGCACCAGTGGCGCGTGGACCACGGCGTCGAGCGCAGTCCGGCCCCAGAACGACGTGCGCGCCAGCAGCCACGCGGCGAGCATCGCGAGCGGAAGGCTGAAGACCGTGGCGGTGGTCGCGACCTTCAGACTCAGCCAGAGCGCATCGTATTCGACGGACGTTGGCATGGCAGGTTATCGAACGATGAAATGGTGCCGGGCGAACACCGCGCCAGCAGCCGGAGATGTCAGGAACTCAAGAAACTGGCGGGCCACCGGCCGCTCACGGCCGGCCACGATCGCCGCGGCGTACACGATTGGCTCGTGACTGGCAGCCGGAAAGACCCCGGCGACATGGACGCGCGCCGACAGGATGGCATCACTCTCGTACACGATGCCGGCCGGCACCTCGCCGCGCTCGACAAGCGCCAGCGCCGCTCTGGCGGATTCGGCCGGCACCAGTTTCGGTTGCGCCACACTCCACACACCGAGCGCCGTCAGCGCCTGGCGCGCGTATCGGCCGGCAGGCACATGGGCGGGGTCACCGGTCGCCAGCCGTCCCCGACCAAGCAGTCCAGCCAGATCGAATCCGGGTGTCAGCGCGACCGTCACCGGTCGGTCTGACGGCACGACCAGCACCAGCCTGTTGCCCAGGATATTGCTGCGCGTCGCCGTCACGATCCGA
>Ga0315286_10000249_pt1 | contig 42902 bp, 36 predicted proteins | sample YL17G10_0_MG_FD_205038 | JGI IMG/M metagenome (GOLD analysis project Ga0315286, IMG submission 205038) | Sediment microbial communities from Yellowstone Lake, YNP, Wyoming, USA - YL17G10_0 | ecosystem: Environmental > Aquatic > Freshwater > Lake > Sediment | place: USA: Wyoming | collected...
CACCCGAGCCTGGACGCCTTCAGCAGCCTTGCCTGCATCGTCGGACCGTTGCGGGCCCGAACTAGCTACAGACATGATTGAAACCTACGCCTCCCTCCAGACATCGCCCTATTATAGCAGCAATCGCGCAGCTCTGCAATCTTGAGTGCCTGGCGAAGGGGGGCGTGGACCCTAGCGGTGGAAAGCGACTCATGTCTCTCCCACGAAGAGGAGGATCGGTTGGTCGCCTGGCCCCTTTCCTTTGCGGTGAGGTCCAAACTAGGGTATAATAGGCCGCAGGATGCGGGGATCCGTGCGACCCCCGCCACTGGAGGGCGTCTTGAAGGCACTCATCACCGGCATTTCCGGGTTCGTGGGCAGCCACCTGGCCGAGCATCTGCTGGCTACGACCGGCTGGCAAGTAGCCGGAACCGTATTTGGGCCATACGGCAGCATCGCCAGCCTGCGCGGACGCCTGGACCTGTACCCGGCGGAACTGTCTCGACTGGAGGTGATGACGTTTATCCTGGAACAGGCCCGGCCAGATGCCATCTTTCACCTGGCCGCCCAGCCCTTGGTCTCAGCCTCCCGGGAAGATCCATGGGGCACGTTGGAGACCAACATCCGCGTGCAGCTCAACGTCCTGGAAGGGGTAGCGCGGGTCAGGCCCCAGTGTCGGGTGCTCATTGTTGGCTCGAGTGAGGAATATGGCCTGGTTCGGCCGGAGGACTTGCCGATCGACGAAGACACGCCTTTGCGCCCGCTGAGCGCGTATGCCCTGAGCAAGGTGGCTCAGGATCTGATGGGCCTGCAATACTACCTGACCCACCGGCTGCATGTCATTCGCGCCCGGCCGTTTAACCACATTGGCGCCCGGCAGCGCACCGGCTTTGTCGCACCCGACCTGGCCTGCCAGATTGCGGCCATCGAGCGGGGGGAGCGGCCCCCGATCATGGAAGTGGGGAACCTTGAAGCCCGGCGCGATTTTAGCGACGTGAGGGACGTAGTTCGGGCGTACGCCTTGCTGGTCACCCAGGGCGAGCCGGGCGAGGTGTACAACGTCGGCTCTGGGCAGTCCCATTCGGTCCAGGAAGCGCTGGACACGTTGCTGGCGATGAGCCGGGTGCGCATACAGGTGCGGCAAGATCCCAACCGCATGCGGCCGTCCGACATGCCCGATGTCGTGTGCGACGCAAGCCGGATTCGAGAGCGCACCGGCTGGCAGACCACGATCGCGTTCGAGCAAAGCCTCCGCGACGTGCTGGGCTACTGGCGCGAACACCAGGAGCACTAGGCTGAACCCTAAGCCCAAGCCTACATGCCCTGACTAGGATGGATTCTATGCCAAAAACCGCCTTGATTACAGGCACCACGGGACAAGATGGGTCTTACCTGGCCGAGTTCTTGCTGAGCCAAGGGTATCAGGTCGTCGGCATGGTTCGCCGCTCCAGCACCGTCAACTTTGGGCGCATCGAACACATCCAGGATAGGATCAAACTCGTCCACGGCGATCTCTTGGACCAGGTTTCGCTCCTGGACATCATGCGCGAGCACAAGCCCGACGAGGTGTATAACCTGGCCGCCCAGAGCTTTGTGCCTGTTTCGTGGAGCCAGCCGGTGCTCACCGGCGAGTTCACGGCCCTGGGGGTCACGCGGTTGCTGGAGGCCATGCGCCGCACCGTCGGGGATGCCCGTTTCTATCAAGCATCGAGCAGCGAAATGTTTGGCAAGGTGCAGCAAGTGCCGCAGACCGAGGGCACGCCGTTCTACCCGCGCAGCCCTTACGGCGTGGCCAAGGTTTACGGCCACTGGATCACGGTGAACTACCGGGAGAGCTATGACCTGTTTGCCTGCTCGGGCATCTTGTTCAACCACGAAAGCCCGCGCCGCGGCATGGAATTCGTCACCCGCAAGGTCACCCACAGCGCAGCCCAGATCAAGCTCGGCTTGGCCCACGAGTTGCGTCTGGGCAACCTGGATTCCCGCCGCGATTGGGGGTTCGCGGGAGACTATGTGAAGGCCATGTGGCTCATGTTGCAGCAAAGCCAGCCCGATGACTATGTGGTGGGCACAGGCGAGACTCACTCGGTGCGGGAGTTGTGCCAGTTGGCCTTTGGCTACCTCGACTTGGATTGGGAGAAGCACGTGGTGGTCGATCGCGAGTTCTACCGGCCCGCCGAGGTAGACCTGCTGGTCAGCGATCCGAAAAAGGCCCGAGAGGGGCTGGGATGGCAGCCGACGGTGTCGTTCGAGCAGTTGGTGCGGATGATGGTAGACGCGGACCTCGCTCAGGTCAAGCTTGCGCACCACCCGTGAAGAAAGGCCGAAGGAGTCTTGTTGTATGAAAGACCTTGAGGGGGAGGCAACACGTTGGCTGCGGCTGGCAGGGTATGGCCTGCGATCTGCACGCTGAGGAAGAATCATGACGGTCATTCGCTTTGGAACCGACGGCTGGCGAGGCCGGATCGCCGAGGATTATACGTTTGACAACGTACGCCGGTGCGCGCAGGGCTTTGCGTCGTACATGCTGGATCATGGCAGGGGGGGGCGGCCGATCGTCGTAGGTCACGACCAACGATTCGGCGGAGAGTACTTTGCCGCGGCGGTGGCCGAAGTGCTGGCGGCCAACGGGTTTCGTGTGCTAGTGACCGACGGCGCGACGCCAACGCCGGTGATTTCGTTCGCGGTGGTTTCCCGGGGAGCAGCCGGGGCCGTCAACGTCACGGCCAGCCACAACCCCCCCATGGACAACGGCTTCAAAGTGCGCGACGAGCACGGGGGAGCCATTGCCCCGGAGGGCCTGCTAGAGATCGAAAGCCGCATCCCGGCGATCGGAGGGGTAAAGCGGCTGGCCATGGACGAAGCCAAGGCCCTGGGAACAGTCCGCTACTTCGACCCTGACCCAGCGTACCTGGAGCAGATTGCGAGGCTCATTGACGTGCAGCCCCTCAAGGATGCCGGGCTGAAGGTCGTGGTGGACGTGATGTGGGGCAACGGCGCCGGCTGGTTGCCACGTATCCTGGGTGGAGGCAAGACCCGCATTATCGAGATCCACGCCGAGCGTAATCCCCTCTTCCCGGAAATGAGCCGGCCCGAACCGATCCCGCCGAACGTGGACGCGGGACTGGCCAAGGTGCGAGAACTGAGCGCGGACGTGGCCATCATCAACGACGGCGACGCCGACCGGCTCGGCCTTGGGGACGAGCACGGCAACTTTATCAACCAACTCCAGGCCTACGCCCTGTTGGCCATGTACTTCCTGGAGGTGCGGGGGGAGCGGGGGCCGATCGTCAAGACGCTATCCACCACCTCCATGCTCGACAAGCTGGGCAAGCTGTACGACGTACCGGTGTACGAGACCGGGGTGGGGTTCAAGTACGTCGCACCCAAAATGCTGGAAACCAATGCCCTCATCGGCGGAGAGGAAAGCGGAGGCTACGCTTTCCGCGGCCACGTGCCGGAACGCGACGGCATTTTGGCCGGGCTGTACATCCTGGACCTGATGGTGCGCATGGGCAAGACTCCTTCGCAACTCATCGACCACCTCTACGGCCTGGTGGGTGCTCACTACTACGACCGCATCGACGAACGGTTCGCGCCTGAGCAGCGACAGTCCACCCGGCAGCGGATCCTGGACGCAAAGCCAGCCACGATCGGCGGGCTGGCCGTAACGGGCCTCGACACTACAGACGGGTTCAAGTTCGTCCTGGCTGATGGCGGCTGGATGCTCATTCGCTTCTCAGGCACCGAGCCGATCCTCCGCGTCTATTGCGAAACGACGCACCAAGATCGGGTTCAGCCAATTCTCGCGGATGGATTGCGGATTGCAGGGTTGAGGGCGTAATGCTCGTTGACACCCACGCCCACCTGGATTTCGATCAGTTCGACGCCGACCGGCCGGCCGTCCTTTCGCGGGCAGCGGCGGCGGGCGTGGGGGCAATCGTCAACGTGGGAGCAGATCTGGAATCGAGCCGGCGGGCGGTCGAGCTGGCTGCCCTGCATCCGATGATCTACGCGGCGGTGGGCATGCATCCGCATGACGCGGTGAAACTGGACGGGGCCGCCCTGGCGGAACTGCGGCAGCTTGCCCGGCGGCCCAAGGTGGTGGCCGTAGGGGAAATCGGCCTGGACTTTTACCGGGACCTGTCGCCCCGCGATGTGCAGCGGCGGGCGTTCCAGGCCCAGTTGGCCTGGGCGGCCAAGTTGGGCAAGCCGGTGATCATCCACGACCGCGATGCACACGACGAAGTGCTGGCGATGCTGGCCGACTGGGTCGCCGAACGGGTAAGGGCGCACGGCCGTGCGCTCCTACCGGCCGGGCGGCTGGGGGTGCTGCATACGTTCTCCGGCGATCTGGCGATGGCGGAGCGAGCCGTGGACCTGGGGTTCTATATCTCGATTTCGGGGCCGGTGACCTATCAGAACGCCCACCGGCTGGCGGACGTTGTTCGGGCGCTGCCGTTGGAACGCCTGCTGGTAGAAACCGACTGCCCCTTCCTGACACCGCATCCGCATCGGGGCAAGCGCAATGAGCCCGCCCACGTCCGCTTGGTGGCCGACCGGATTGCCGCCCTGCGTGGCATGGCTAGCGAGGAATTGGCTGGGGCTACAACCGCCAATGCCCGGCATCTCTTTGGATTCGATGTCCAGGACTCGGATGGGCAGGCACATTTGCCTTCGCCTACGACCTCGAACACTGTATTTCGAACTGCAAACATCGAACGGGAGAAGTAGATTGAAGACGATCCCTCTTCTGGAGCCGTTGGCAGCCGAGCTGGACCGCGTGGAGCTCAAGATGCGCGGACCGGAACACCCCGACTATCCCCAACTGACGGAGGTGCTAAAGCATCTCCTGAACAGTGGGGGAAAGCGGCTGCGCCCGGCCCTCGCCCTGGTGGCAGGTCGCGTATACCAGGCGGATCCCGAAAAACTGATTTCGTTGGCTGCCTCGGTGGAGATGCTGCACACGGCCACGCTGGTCCACGACGACCTCATCGACGGAGCGTTGATGCGGCGCGGGAACCCCACCCTGAATGCCAGTTGGAGCCCTGGAGCTACCGTCCTCACCGGCGACTATCTCTTTGCCCGGTCCGCGGCCCTGGCCGCTGAGACCGACAACGTGCAGGTGATACGCATCTTTGCCGCCACCCTGATGACCATCTGCAGTGGGGAACTGCGCCAGATCTTTGACCGCCACTCCTTTCCCCGCCTGGACAGCGACCTGGCCTGGGAAAAGGTCCTTGATCGCTATGACCAGCGGATCCACGCCAAGACCGCGTCGTTGTTCGCCGCGGCGACCGAATCGGCCGCGGTGCTGGGCAGTGCCCCCAACGCCGAGTTGGAAGCCCTGCGCGACTTTGGGCGGTTGCTTGGAATGGGGTTCCAGATCATCGACGATGTGCTCGATTTTCAGGGCGACGAAGAGGTTCTGGGAAAACCGGTGGGCAGCGACCTGCGGGACGGGATCATCACCTTGCCCGCCCTCTACTTCCTGCGCGCTCATCCGGACGACAATCGGATCGCTACGGTGGTGCGCGATGGAGGCGACGACCGTCTGGTTCGTGAAGTGGCGGCTGCGATCTGCGAATCGACGGCCATCGCCCAGGCCTGGGAGCGGGCGCGAGCCTTTATCGCGCAGAGCCAGGCCGCTCTGCGGGCTTTGCCCGAAGGAGAGCCCCGGTCCATGCTGTACGCTCTGGCCGAGTACACCGCCTCCCGCAACAAGTAGGAGCCTGGTGGTCGACCTGACGATCGTCATTGTAAGCTGGAATGTTTGCGACCTTCTGCGCCGCTGCCTGAGTTCGGTGTTCGACGTTCGAGGTTCGACGGACGATGGTGAGCCTCCATCCTGGAAGATCGAACAGCGCACACCTGACCGGAAACTCCTGACGGAAGTTATCGTCGTCGATAACGCCAGCACGGACGGCAGCCCGGAGATGGTGCATGCCGAGTTCCCTGGCGTTCGCCTGATCGGCAACGTCGAAAACCGAGGGTTCACCGCGGCGAACAACCAGGGGTTAGCGGTGAGCCAGGGCCGCTACCTGCTGCTCCTCAACCCCGATACGGAGGTGGTAGGCGACGCCCTTGAGACGATGGTCCGCTACCTGGAGACGCATCCGGCGGCCGGTGTGCTGGGGCCACGACTCGTCTACCCCGATGGCGGCCTCCAGCCATCGCGCCGCCGTTTCCCAACCTTCGCCACCGCCCTGGTGGAAAGCACCATCGTGCAGAAATGGTGGACGGACAACCGCCTCCTGCGCCGGTATACCATGGCCGATACACCCGACGATGCGATTCAGCCTGTGGACTGGGTCGTGGGCGCCTGTCTGCTCGCCCGTCGCACGGCCTACGATCAGGTTGGCGGTCTGGACGAGGGCTATTTCATGTATTCCGAGGAGATGGATTGGTGCAAGCGCATCAAGAACGCCGGCTGGGAGATCGTCTACCTGCCCAGCGCAACGGTCATTCATCACCAAGGCAAGAGCAGCGAGCAGGTCGTGGCGGCCCGGCACATCAACTTCCACAGCAGCAAGGTGCGCTACTTTCGCAAGCACCACGGCCTGCTTCAGGGTGAGGCCGTGCGTGGATTCTTGCTGGCGACCTATGTCTACCAGGTGGCGCGGGAAGGACTCAAGTGGCTGGTAGGACACAAGCGCCCCCTGCGGGCCGAGAGGGTGAAGGCCTACATGCAGGTGCTCCAGTCCGGTCTGAGGGTGCGCAACAGCCCCTCAGTTGCTGTCACCCGGCCTGCCCTCCCGACCTCCGGTCGGGATTCAACGACGATGACTGCGGGCAGTCCAGGGAGCGCAGCGCAGGGTCTGGACTCGGGCCACGATGAGCATCTGCAATAGAAAGAGAGATCCTTCGGTCGCTTCGCTCCCTCAGGATGACGGGTGCGGTGGCCCGCGTGAGATGAAGGTCATTTTTGTAACGGGTGAGTTCCCGCCGATGGAGGGCGGGGTGGGGGACTATACCCGCGAGATCGGGCTGGCGCTGCGCGGCCAGGGTTGCCAGGTGCATGTGCTCACCTCGGTGCAGGGGGGGGAGGTGCCTGGACTCACCGTGCACCCCGTGATCGAGAAGTGGGACTGGGGTTCATGGCAACTCATCTTGAAGCTCATCCGCCAGCATCGGCCCGACGTGATCCACGTCCAGTACCAGGCTGCCGCCTATGCCATGCACCCGGCGATCAACTTGCTGCCTTGGCGCGTGCGCCGGCTTGGGACTGGCCGGCCGCGAACCGCCGTCACCTTCCATGACCTAAAGGTGCCCTACCTGTTCCCCAAGGCCGGCCCCCTCCGCCGCTGGGTGGTGAACGAGCTGGCCCGCCACAGCGACGCGGCCATCACCACCAACCGGGAGGATTTCGAGGCATTGCGCCACGTGCTGCCCGCTCCGCCGGCTCTCATCCCCATCGGCTCCAACATCGCACCGAACCCCCCGGCCGGCTATGACCGCGACGCCTGGCGCGCCCGCTGGGGAGCCCGCCCGGAGGACCTGCTCCTCTGCTTTTTCGGCTTTGTCAACGCCCGCAAAGGTGTGGACACGCTTCTGCGCGCCGTGAGCCTGCTCGCCTCCGATCCAGGATCTTCTGGCCATCCGTTGTTGCTCATGATCGGCGGGCAGACGGGGTCCAGCGACCCGACCAACGTCGCCTACCTGGCCGGGATCTGGACTCTCATCGGCGAGCTAGGCCTGGAAAACCACGTTCGCTGGAGCGGCCACCTGCCGCCGGAGGAGGTGTCGGCCAGTTTCCTGGCCGCCGACGTGTGCGCCCTGCCCTTCCACGATGGCGCTTCGTTCCTCCATGGCACTTTTCACGCAGCCCTGGCACACGGCGTGCCGGTCATCACCACCCGGCCCCGGCTGCCCCTGCCCGAACTGGTGGACGGCAGGAACATCCGCCTCGTCCCTCCACAGGACCCCCGAGCGCTGGCACAGGCGATGCGCGAACTGGGCGGCGCTCCCAAGCTGCGCCAGACGCTGGGAGCAGGGGCAAAAGCGCTGGCGGAGCAATTCCGCTGGGAAAAGATCGCGGCCGACACCCTGGAGCTGTATCGAGCCATCGGCTGTCTGGACACGGACGGCCGCTTGTCACCCTGAGCCAGGAGAAGTGTCTGTCTCAACACTACCTTTCTGCCGCTCGTTGATCAAGTCCGCGACCCGCTCCGAATCGTCCGGCAGCGTTTCCTCCACCTGCCGGCCCGCCTGCATCCTACGCATCGTCCTGTTTTCCGGTCGCCCGGGGGGCTTTCCCGGGCTTGCCTTCTTGGGTCTGGGTGCGAACGGTTTGTGTACCAACGCCCCCACCAGAATGCGCATTTTGGTCAAGAGTCCCATTTCCTCACCTGAAGCTTCCTACCCGTTTTGCGGAAGGTGGATCACTGCTCGACGTGAACCAAGATGCCGCTGTCGGTCAGAAACACACGGCCCTGCCATTATACACCGCATAATGCCGCAGGTCAAGCGGCCCCCCGTGACGCTACACCGGTGGCTAAAGGCCGGTTGTCCACTGAGAGATCCTTCGCTTCCCGGCCCACTTGTCCTTTCGTCGCACGTAGGGTAGAATGGAATCAGGAGATGCCATGACTCAGTCGCTGCGGACCCGGCTGGCACGGTTCGGCCTGCCGATCATCATTGCGCTGTACCTCGTCGTGGGGACCCTCTACGCTACGTACACACCCGCGTGGCAAGCGCCCGACGAGCCGGCCCACTACAACTATGTCCGCTACGTGGCCAACGAGCACCGCTTCCCGGTCCTCAAACTGGGCGACTATCCGGCCAGCTACCTGGAAGAAATCAAGGCTGCTCGCTTTCCAGCCGGGATGAGCATCGACCCTATGCGCTACGAGTTCCATCAGCCGCCCCTGTACTACCTCCTGATCGCGCCGTTCTACCAGGCCTTTGGCGGCTGGCTCTTTCCTCTGCGGTTGCTGTCGGTGGCTATCGCGGCCGTCCTTCTCCTGGTAGTCGGCTGGACGGTGCAGGAGCTAGCGCCCGAACTACCCTGGCTCGCCTTGGGGGTCACCGCCATTGTGGCCTTTTTGCCCATGCACCTGGCCATGACCGCCGCGGTCAACAACGACACCCTGGCCGAGCTCATCCTGGCGACCGTCCTCCTGCTGACCATCTGCTATCTGAAAGCATCGGCTGAACCATCCAGACAGGAAGACACCCGGCTCATCGTGCTCTTGGGCATCACTACCGGCCTCGGGTTCCTGACCAAGACCGCGGCGTACATCGCCCCCGTCCTGGTGCTCGCCGCCGTGGCTGCCCGACACTTGTGGCTGGATCGCGATCCGCCGCCAGCCGTGGCCACCCTCAAGGCGATTCTTTTGTATCTCCTGCCGGCCATGGGGCTCGGCCTGCCGTGGTGGGTGCGCAACGTCGCCGTCTACGGCGGATTCGATTTCCTGGGCCTCGGTCGCCACGGCCAGGTCGTGGTTGGCCAGCTTCGCACCGCCGAGTTCATCGCCACGCACGGCACAGGTAAACTGCTTCGCGACCTTGTTCTGACTTCGTTCCACAGTTTTTGGGGGCAATTCGGCTGGATGGGCGTGCTGCTCGATCAGCGCCTGTATCAGGTCCTGGCCATACTGTCCACCGTGGCCGGGGTGGGCTTTGTGGCCTGGATTGCACGCAAATCGAGGGAGCGAGCGACTGCCTGCCCTGCCGTGGGAGTCCCTGCACGATGGCAGTGGGCAGCCGGAGGGTTGCTGGCGCTCTCGGGGCTGCTCACCCTAGCCAGCTACCTGTGGTACAACACCCAGTTCGTGCAGCATCAAGGGAGGTATTTGTTCCCCGCGCTGGTGCCCATTGGCCTCGCCTTTGCCCTGGGCTGGCGGGAGGCGTTGCGCTGGCGGTTCGCCGTGCCCGTGGCTGCCCTGTTGGCGATGCCCGCTGTGATCCTGCGCCTGGTGGGATGGCTACCCAACTGGCCCTTCCTGATGCTGTGCGTGACGTCCGCTGCCTTTGTCCTTCGCGGCTTCCTCCCCCGCCGCTTCGATCCGTTCGTCCCGATCCTTCCATATCTGCTTCTCGTTCCGCTGGACGTGGTCTGCCTATTCCTGTTTGTCATCCCACAGTTGGCGGCATGATGATGATCCGTCGCTCCCTGGCTCTCAATCTCATCGCTGCCTTCCTATTCCCTGGAGGTCTGGAAGCACGCGCCGGGCCCCTGACCCGGCGTCCTTGGGGCACAGCCCCGGTTGCACAAGCCGGTGGGGTGAGTTCGGACCGAAGGGAGGCTCGCCAAGATGCGCCGGGCATGCACAGCCAGCCTACCGAGCCGGGTGCAGAAACCCGGCCTACGGCGTCCATGGTCATTTCGGCTACCCTCGTCACGCAAGCGGGCAAGGCACCAGACCCTGCGGCCTTGGGAGACGGCTTCGAGGTGGGCTCCGATGGCAGAATCCGGGTGATAGCGTTGCTGTACGATGGCAGCGTACCCCTGGCCCTGGGCCGCCTGGGGCCGGCACTCCACGTCCACCGCAAGTTCAACCGCCTGATCCACGGGCTGGCGCTCAGCCTCGTTCCGACGATTTGCCGACTCTGCGCGCGCTGCCAGGCGTCCGCGCCGTGTACCCCGACACCCGGGTGGAGGCCAGCCTGACCGAGAGCGTGGCCCTCGTCGGCGCGCCCCAGGTGTGGGCGCTGAGCGACGACCTGGGCCGGCCGGTGACCGGCGTGGGCATCCGCGTCGCCATCATCGATAGCGGCGTGGATTATGCGCATCCGGCGCTGGGCGGCTGCTTCGGCAACGGTTGCCGCGTGGCCGGTGGGTACGATTTCGTCCACGACGACGGAGACCCCGTGGACAACAACGGACACGGCACCCACGTTGCCGGCATCGCGGCGGCCGATGGCTTTCTGCATGGTGTGGCCCCTGGCGCTGAATTGCTGGCCTACAAGGTGCTCAACGAGACCGGTTGGGGCTATGCCTCCGACGTCATCGCGGCGCTGGAGCGGGCCGTCGCCGACGGGGCTGGAGTCATCAACCTCAGCCTGGGAGGCGCGGGGACAGCCGATGATCCCCTGAGCCAGGCCGCCGTCGATGGGGGCTGCGTGGTCGTCGCCGCGGCGGGCAACTCGGGGCCCCACGCCGGTACCGTCCAGTCGCCGGCCGTCGCCCCGGGAGTGATCGCGGTGGCCGCTGCCGACAAGGGCGATGCTTTGGCCGACTGGAGCGCGCGCGGCCCGGTTGCAGGCAGCTTGGCCCTCAAGCCCGACCTCACCGCTCCCGGGGTGGCCATCAGCTCAACGGTGCCCCTCACCGGCCCCCTGAGCTCTCCCAGTGGCTGGCTGCGCGCCAGCGGCGCCAGAATGGCCGCGCCGCACGTGGCCGACGGCGCAGTCCTCCTCCGTCAGCTTCATCCGCAGTGGACGCCTCAGGAGACCAAGGCCGCGTTGATGAACTATGCCCTGGACCTGCAGGTAGACCTCTTTGCCCAGGGTGCAGGCCGCCTTGACCTGCCACCCGCTGCAACACCTGGCCTTCTAACCGTTCCGCCTTCCCTCAGCTTCGGCCTGTCTCTGCTCGACGGCACCCAAGCCCTGACCCTCACCGTCCGCAACCTGCAACCCACACCGCAGGTCGTGACGCCGATCCTGATCCTGGCTTACGTCGCCGACGGCACGGGCGAGCCCATCTCGCCCACTTTGCCGGTCGCTTACGCGGCGGTTACACCCGAAACCCTTCTGCTTGCGCCCGGCGAGTCACGCCCGATCACCGTCACCCTTGAGATTCCTGAAGGCGCCGCTGACGGCTATTACCAGGGCCGTGTCCGCTTGCAGGGGAGCTCCGAGCAGGCGGCGGTGCCTATGGCGTTCGCCCTGCTCTCGCGCGTCACCGTGCGGGTGCTGGACGAATCCGGGGGTGAAATCGCCGACCGGGGGCACATGGCCGTCCTGGCACGCGTGCCCGATTCCGATTTCCTCGTGAGCAACATTCCCCTCCGGCTGCCGGCGACCTCTACCGTCCCGGCGGGCGACTATTATGCCCAGGCCTTTGGCCGGGTGGGGTTGTACGACCACCTCCTCATTCCGGGTCTTGCGCCCCAGGTACCGTATGCCCTCATCCAACCTGTGACGGTGGCTGCCCACTTGATCCAGACCATCACCCTGTCGCTTGCCGAGGCGCGCCGCTACTGGCTCGACGCGACGCAGGAGGATGGCAGCCCGGCGTTCATTAACGCCTGTGCCCTCTCTTTCCGCTACGACGAGGGCGCCGCCACGTGGCTGACCCGCCTGGGCCAGAGCCACGTTCGGGTCCTCAGCACCGATCTGCCCCGGGACTGGCCGACCGGGTTTGCCATGCGTCTGTCCGATCCCCCCCCCGGCGTTACGTTCAGCCTGGCCCTGCAAGAGGTGGGGTTCTCGCCCCTCTACCGCGATTTCGTGCTGCGCCATGGAGCCCGCTGGCCCGCCGATCCGTCGGGTGGGTTCGGATTCCCTCTGATCGGTTCCGCGGACCAGGTCGCATGCCTGGCGTGGGAGCGCCCGGCTCTCGGTGCTTCGACGCCCACGACTTTCACCCTGGCTGCCGGCGAGGGCTCGCATTTCACGGTGCGCACCGACCTGTCCGGCCCGCTGGAGCCTCCGTGGCTTGGCTGGGAAACCGGTGGCGAGGCCTGGCACCACCCTCCGACAGGCGCCGGGTCGGGGCTGGAGCCGGTGGCGCCGGGGTTAAGCTACTCGCTGACCGTGGCCGGAGCACACCACGCCGTCTACCTGGCTGGCGATCCAGGTGAATACCGTCTCTTCCAGCGGCCCCTGTACACCCGCGACTGGGCGCACACCAGGCCCTGGGCTGAGGACCCCAACGTCGTCTTCCCTGACGAGACGGCTTTGATCCCTTTGCCGGCCAACAACCGCCAAGGGAGCAGCGCTGCGGCAGACGGGTGGACGCTTGGCGCTGGGCCGCTCTACCCTGCCCTGGTCTTTGCCAACCAGCCTGACAAGGTTCGCGTGCGCCACCCGCTTCTCGCGGGTGCCACCGGCTCACCCGTCAACTGGGGGCCAGCTTCGCCGGCCTATGCCCTGACCCTCGACGGGTCTGTGGTCGTAACCGGCGCCCTGTCCGAGTGGAGTGGAGTGCCATCACCCCAGCGTACCTGGCCGGGCCTTCCGGCGGGCACCTATGGCCTGACCATCACCCCCACCCTCGGTTTGACTGGTGTCGGACCTGTGGTCATCAGCGCCGGTCTTGGCTTGACCGGCACTCCCAATGCCGACCTGGACCCGCCCCAGGTGCTGGGTCTGGCACTGTCCGAACGGTTTGATCCGGCCGGCGCCCTCACCGCCACCTGGACCCTGTCCGACTCCAGCCCCGTGTCCCTCAGCGCCGCGGCGCGGTTGGGAAGCGACCTTTGGCATCCCCTTCCCGTCGAGACGGTGGACCTCAGCCGCGTGCAGGCCCGGATCGAACCGGGCGGCGCCCTCACCGTGTCGCTGGCCTACACCGCCACCGACGCCACCGGCAACTGGATCGCCTGGCAGGGAACAGGCGCCGCCGCGACCCTGGCGCAGATACCGGTTACGCTTGCCTTCGATCTCGATCCCCCCCATGTACCCTGGGGCCAGCGACCGGTCACGGTGAGGATCGTCGGCTCGCTTCTCGATGCGGATGGCCAGCCCCAATCCGACAGGCCGGTCTGGCTCCGCCTGGAAGCAGGAGGCCACCTCGTGGGCTATGCTCGTGACCTGACCGGTTCCACAGGTCAGTACCGCACCGGCGTGATCGGCTTTCCCTGGACGTTCGTCCCCGCAAGTCTGGCAGAAACCCCCGGCAAGGTACCCGTCCGCCTGTCGCTCGACCTGGGGTCATACTCCGCCCAGGCGGTCACCCAGAGTCTGCACATGGTGCCGGGACTGTACTTGCCCCTCAACTGTCGAGCAAGCCCTCGATGAAAGAGACCTTCCGTGACCCGGCGTGGGTGGACCTGCACGTCCATTCGACCTGCTCGGCTGACGGCGCATCGAGCCTGATCGGCCATGCGCGGCGGGCTGTGGACCTGCCTGCCCTGGCTCCACTTCGACCGAAGGGAGCGCAGGTACAGGTGTGCGGGTTACCGCCAAGGATGCGGCCTGCCCAGTGCGCAGGCACAGGGTACTCCGCAGGCATAGAGACCTGCCGGCCCCCTTTCTTGGCGGTGACTGATGCCAGTCCCCGTAGTAGAGCCCGTCGTTCAGTGCCGAGCGCACCGAAACAGGAGGGAGCGGGCAGCCCATGGGGTCTTGCGGAAATCGGGTTCTGTGAGCACGCCGATTTTGATCCCCGCGATCCGGGGTACGGCACCCTGGACCTGGACCGCTACTATCGGGAGATGGCCGTGGCCCGGGCCACGCTGCCGGCCGTCCGGCTCAGGCAGGGAGTAGAGGTGACCTACCAGGCCAGCCACGAGCCGCGGATCCGCACCTGGCTAGCCGGGCATCCTTGGGATTATGTCGTGGTCTCCGTCCACCTGGTGGACTATGCGGATGGCTGGGCCCTCGTCTCCGAGCCGCAGTCCGCAGCCACTTATTTTGCGGCCCACAGCCCACGCCAAGCCTACATCCCCTACTTCGAAGAACTGCTCCGAGCCGCCCGCAGCGGGCTGGGCGATGTGCTGGGGCATTTGGATTTGGTCAAACGCTACGGGACTTCTGCCTATGGGCCCATGAAGCCCGTGGCCTTTGAGGACGAAATCCGGGCTGTGCTTCGCGCCGTGGTCAGGGCAGGCATGGGGCTGGAGATCAACACGTCGGGGCTGCGCCAAGGCCCTGGCGAACCCTATCCCGGCTTGACCATTCTGCGCTGGTTTCGGGACCTGGGCGGCGAACTCCTGACCATCGGCTCGGATGCACATCATGTCGACCACCTGGGTTCCGGCCTCGCCCAAGCACTGGGTCTGGCCCGGGCGGCCGGTTTCCGGGCTGTCACCAGCTTTGAAGCACGGAAGCCCCGGTCGATACTAATCTCGTAGCGCGTCAGGCAGCACCGTGCATCACCCAGCGCGTAGTGCGGAATAGGCGAGACCCATCTGCAACTTAACCACGCCTCACACGTAAAGGAAGGTGATTGCCAGAAAAGCGAAACTCTGGTAGAATGGAATCACACACGAAACAAGGAGGGAACCATGGACATTGGCAAGTCGTTTACGTTCGTCTTTGAGGACAAGGACTGGGTCACCAAGCTCCTGATCGCCGCGGCCATCTTTCTGCTGGGCATCTTGTTCTCCTGGCTGCTTCTCATCCCCCTCATCCTGGCAGCAGCCCTGCTGCTTGGCTACAGCGTCGAGATCACCCGGCGGGTGATCCACCGTCATCCCCAGCTCTTGCCCGAATGGGACAACTGGGGAGCCCTAATCGCGGACGGCTTCAAGGTCATCGTCATCTGCATCGTGTACGCGCTCCCGATCATCGTCGCCAGCGCGTGCATCGGCATCCCCATCGGCATTTTTAGCAACAACGGGGGAGACGCCGCGAACGCGTTAGGCGGGATATTCGGCAGCCTGCTGGGCCTCTTTAACTTCGTGTGGGGCATCGGGATGTCGCTCTTTCTGCCGGCGGCCATCGGCATCTATGCCGACACGGGGGAATTGAGGGCCGCTTTCCGCTTTCGAGACGTTTGGGACCTGCTCCGCCACAACTTTGTGACCTACCTAATCACCTTCTTGATGAGTTGGGTGGCGAGCGTGGTCGGCAGCCTGGGCGCCATCGTCTGCGGCGTCGGCTGGCTGGCTACCCTGCCGTACTCCTACATGGTCACCGGCCATCTGTATGGCCAGGCCTACCTGTCGGCTCGGGGACAGGCGGCGCAGGCCACCATCGAACCGGCCGCGTAGAGCGACTTGACCGGGGAGGATGATCCCCCAATGCGGAGATCATCCTCGCTGGAGACTGGAACAGAAAGGAAAAAGGCGATGTTCTGTCCTGCGTGCGGTGTACCGAATGAAGACGACGCCACGTTTTGCAGCAACTGCGGCGCAGCGTTGGCAGTCGAAGAGCCCGTTGCTCCTCAGGCAATGATTGTGGAAGCATCGCCGGCGGCCATGGCAGTCGAAACGGCGGCCGGGGAGATGCAGGCGCTGTCTGTGCCCGAGGAACCCCAGGCGGATATTCCAGCGCCCGACATGCCCGTGGCGACAGTGCCGCCGCCCAGCCAGCCTGAGGCGGAGCCCCCAACCCCGCCATCGCCCCCATACCCGGCGCCAGTGCGGTCTGCGGCCGGCCCCGGGCTTCCGACCAACGGCATGGCTATCGCTTCTTTGATCCTGGGCGTCGCCGGGTTGACTTTTGCGCCTCTGCTGGGCAGCATCCTGGCTATGATCTTTGGGTACATGGCCCGCACCCACATCCGCAACAATCCTCACCAGGAGACTGGACAGGGGATCGCCATGGCGGGGATCGTGCTGGGCTGGATCGCCGTAGGGCTGACCGTGCTCGCCGCGGTACTCGTTGGTGGGATCACGATCTGCGGAATCTGCGCCGCCTTTGGCACGGCCGGTTGGCAGTAGCACACTGTCCTGCCTGCCCACGTAGGTGCGTAGGGGCGCAGTAGCACGCCCCTATGCGTTTGCCTGGAGGCTGAAGAATGGACAGCATACTGAACATCTTCACTGCCTTGGGCCTGTCGTCGTCGGCTGGCCTCAACGCCTACATCCCCCTGCTGGTGGTGGCCTTGTTAGCCCGCTTCACCGATCTGATCACCCTGAAGCCCCCGTGGGATGCCATGGAAAGCTGGTGGGTCATCGGGGTACTGGCGGTGCTGTTACTGGTCGAAATCGTCGCCGACAAGATCCCGGCGGTGGACTCGGTCAACGACATCATCCAGTCTTTCGTTCGGCCCGCGGCAGGGGCGGTGCTCTTTGCCGCCGGGTCAGGCGCCATTGGCAAGGTGGACTCGGTTCTGGCGGTGATCTGCGGGCTGCTGGTAGCGGGCGGGATACACGCCGTCAAGGCCACTGCCCGCCCGGTAATCACGGGGACGACGGGCGGCCTGCTCAACCCGGTGGTGAGCACGGCTGAGGACGTGGTCTCGTTCATCGTGTCCGTGCTGTCCATCGTCTTGCCCATCTTGGCCCTTTTAGTCCTGGCACTGATTGTCTTTTGGTTTGTTCGCCGCAGACGCCACCGGAAAGAGCAAGCGCCTGGTTGGTGATAACGCGCCAGATGTGATATACTGCGCTCCATGGACGAGCGCATCTCCATCAGGCCGCTCGAGACCCAGGCAGAGTTTTGGGCGTGCCATGGGGTTCAAAAAGAGGCGTGGGCCTTCCCCGACCTGCTGATCATCCCGTACACCCAGCTCATCGCCATCAGCCACAATGGTGGGGTGGTGCTGGGTGCCTTTCATGGGGTGCAGTTGGTCGGGTTTGTGTTTGGGTTCCTGGGCCGGCAAGATGGCAACCCCCTCTATCTCTTCTCGCAGCGGATGGGCGTTCTCCCTGAATATCAGGGGCAAGGCATCGGCGAAAGGCTCAAGTGGACGCAACGGGCCTGGGCGCTGGAACGTGGCCTCGAGCGCATCCTGTGGACCTACGATCCGCTGGAGACACCCAATGCCTATCTGAACGTCGCCAAGCTCGGCGTCGTCGTCCGCGGCTACGAGCGTGACATCTACGGGCAACACGATAGCCCCTTGCACCGGGGCGTGGCAACGGACCGGTTCCTGGTCGAATGGGAGCTTTCGAGCGACCGGGTGAAGGCCCGCCTGTCACCCCGTTGGACGCCGACTACAGTCGAGGAATTGTGCGGCCAGGCAGCCCCGCCCCTCAACGCTGTTGCCCCGGATGGGCGAGATCTGCCTGTGTGCGGTGCATGCGACCTGGGGCGGGAAGGGCCCTCGGTGTTGGTGGAAGTGCCGGCCGACTGGCAAGGGCTCCGGCGGGCTGACATGGACCTGGCCAGAGCGTGGCGGGCGAAAACGCGAGAGATATTGGAACTCTATCTGGAGCGGCGGTATTCCGTGACCGGCTACGCATCGGGCCGCATCGCCGGCGAGCGGCGCAACTTTTATCTGTTGGAGAGGTGCGACTGCCAGCCCAGCCGCGTAGGCTAGGGAAGTCGCTACTACGGAGCCTGCGCCGCGCAGCCGCACTTCGTGGCGGTCTGGGAACTGAGGGCTATGAATGAGTGAGATACTGAACCATCTTCTCGATCGCCAAGCGGCAATGAACCGAATGCTGGAACAGCTCGTGATGCTGGAATCGCCCACAAACGACCCCGCAGGGGTCAACGCGGTGGGCGAGACCCTGGCCCAGGCGTTTGGTGCATTGGGCGCCAGCGTGGAGCACCTGCCGCAGACGGCCTATGGCAACCACCTGCGCGTGACGTTGGCCGAAGGTGGAAAGGGACAGATTCTGCTGTTGGGTCATATGGATACCGTCTGGGCCGCCGGCGAGGCTCAGGAGCGTCCCTTCTGCGTGACCCCCGCCGCAGCCACGGGCGACGTGATGGGCACGGGTCCCGGTATCTTTGATATGAAGGGCGGGTTGGTCGTCGGCCTGTATGCAGTGACCGCCCTGCGCGACCTGGGGTTGGCGACTGTTCACCGACTCGTGTTCTTGTTCAATTCAGACGAGGAAGTGGGAAGCCCAACCTCGCGAGCGCTCATCGAAGAAGAAGCCCCGCGCAGCGACTGTGTGCTGGTGCTGGAACCCTCCCGCCAGGAGGCGTTGGTCACCTGGCGCAAAGGCGTGGGACGATTCGAGCTGGAGGTCCAGGGCATCGCCTCGCATTCGGGTGCAGCCCACGAGCGAGGTGTCAGTGCCGTGGAGGAGCTGGCCCACCAGATCCTGCGCCTGGAGGCGATGACCGACTATAGCCGGGGCACAACTGTCAACGTCGGCGTCGTGCGGGGCGGCTCGAAGGTGAACGTCCGGCCGGCAGCGGCTTGGGCCAACATCGACCTGCGGGTGACCAGTGCCGAAGAGGGTCAGCGCATGACCGAGGCCATTTATGGGTTGCGCAGCCGCCTGCCCAAAACCAGCTTAACCGTTTCTGGGGGGATGAACCGCCCCCCCTGGCTGCCTTCCCCTGCCGGCGATGCCCTGTTCGAGAGGGCGCGGCGCGTCGGAGCGGCATTGAAGCTCGATCTCTGGCCGGCGGGAGCCGGTGGCGGATCGGACGGGAACTTTACAGCGGCGATGGGCATTCCGACACTGGATGGGCTGGGCGTGGTGGGCGACGATGCCCACGCCATCACCGAGTGGGTCGATCTCAGCTCACTGCCCCGCCGAGCCGCGCTGCTGGCGGAGCTGCTATTGGAGTTGGGCCGATGAGACACATCTATCTCTCCCCCCACCTGGACGACGCAGTGCTATCGTGTGGCGGGGCCATCCACTGCCAGCTCGCCGCCGGCGAGCAAGTGTGGGTGATCACGCTCATTGCCCAAGACGTGGACCCGGGCGCCGACCTGTCGCCTTTTGCGCGGAGGCTACATCAGGACTGGGGAAATCCCCGCAGGCCATTCGCTCTGCGCCGTGCGGAGGACTTGGCTGCCCTGACGTTGCTGGGGGCCGAGGCACAACATCTGGAGGATCTCGACGCTATCTATCGTGCCGCCCCCGACGGCCAGTGGCTGTACCCCGACGTCGGGCTGCTCTTTGGCGAGGTACATCCGGCCGATCCGCTCGCCGCAGGTGGCGTGGCACGAATGTCCCTACCCCACCCTGCGGGCCAGGGACTGGCCGAACGGTTGGCCCCACTCATCCCCCCCGAATCCGGTCAGGAGCCTGTGCCCGCCGAAGCGCGGGTGATCTATGCACCGTTGGGCGTAGGACGCCACGTCGACCATCAGATCGTCCACGCCGCAGCGCGCAGCCTGTTGGCCCTGGGATTTCAGGTGGTCTTTTACGAAGACTATCCCTACGCCGAGACTCCGGGAGCCGTGGAGGCAGCGTTGGCCGCCGCAGGGGCCCAACGCTGGCAATGCCGAGTTATCCCCCTCGCAGCCGAGAACATGGCGGCCAAAGTGCTGGCATTGGGCTACTATCGCAGCCAGATGCCCATCCTGTTCGGAGGAGCCGAACTCATGCCCAGCCGCGTGTGGGCCTTTGCCAGTACCCGCTCTCCGGAATTCGGCCTGGCAGAACGGACGTGGTGGCCATAACCGTGTCCGAAATCGTCGAAGTGACGCTGACAAGCATGGCCCACGGTGGCTCGGCCTTGGGCCGACATGAAGGCCGGGTCATCTTTGTGCCCTATGCGCTTCCCGGCGAGACGGTCCGCGCTGAAATCGTCGACGCGCGCGCCCGGTGGGCCCAGGCACGACTGCTGGAGGTATTGGCTCCTTCGCCGCATCGCGTCGAACCGCCCTGCCCCTATTTCGGCCCCGGACGCTGTGGGGGCTGCCATTGGCAGCACATTGCCTACGAAGCTCAGGCCGAATTCAAACGTCAGGTGGTGGCAGATCAACTGGCTCGTTTGGGAGGGTTGCCCGATGCCCCTGTGCAGGACATCATCGGCGCAGCCGAGCCGTGGGGCTACTGCAACCGCGTGCAGTTCAGCGTAACCCCCGATGGCAAGTTGGGATTCCTCACAGCCGACACGCGTGACATAGTGCCGGTAGACGAATGCCTCATCCTGGATCCCCTGCTCGACGAACTGTGGTCGGCTCTGGACATCGAATGGCCCCAGCTCCACCACCTGACATTGCGCTGTGGCTCGGCCACCGGCGATCTAATGGCTGTTTTCGAGCTGGACCATTACGAGGATTTCGACATCGACGTGGGCGTACCCGTCTCGTGCGTCATTCTCTTGGCCGACGGAGAGGCGGCGGTGTTGATGGGCAACCCCTACCTGGTGGAGCATGCTGCGGGCAGGGATTGGCGCATTTCGGCCGGCAGCCTCTTCCTGGAGAACACTGGCGGGGCGGAAGCCCTGGTGGCAGTGGTGCGCCAAGTTCTGGCGCCCAGCGGCGACGAGACGTTGGCCGATCTGTACTGCGGGGTGGGGCTGTTTGGACTGTCCCTGGCAGACAGTGTGGGCCGCGTCATCAGCGTCGAGGAATCCCCGAGTGCCATCGCCGACTGGCGGCACAATGCCCAGGACGTGGAGAATGCTGGCTGGATCGAAGGCGCGGTAGCGACAGCCCTGCCTCAGATCGAGGAACCCGTGGAGCTTGTGGTCCTCGACCCGCCCCGATCGGGTGCGGGTAGGCGGGTGGTGAGCGAGATCGCCCGCCTGGCCCCTCGGCGCCTCGCCTACGTGTCGTGCGACCCGGCCACACTGGCGCGAGATGCACACCACCTGGCGGAGGTTGGCTATCAACTCCAGGACGTGCAGCCGGTGGACCTTCTTCCACAGACCTACCAGGTCGGGTCGGTCGCTTTGTTCGTGTCACGATGACGACAGACGGACGACGACACGCGCACCCCATCTGATGATTGACGTCCACGGGCTCCAATGGTATAATGCACACGTGAGCAACAGCAACGGTCGGTCCATTCACGTTGGGTTGAACGCCCAACTGTTGTCCCAGGCCGAAAGCTACCGAAGCGCCGGCATCAGTTGGTATATACGGAACTTGCTACGCCATCTTCCGGAAGCGGATCCAGAGATCAGGTGCACGGCCTTCCTGGGCGCAAAGGGCTATTCGGGAGAGCCTGGGCTCCAGTTGCGACATTCCCGTCTGCCCACCCGCCACCCGCTGGTGCGCATCCTCTGGGAGCAGGCGATCCAGCCGTGGGCGGTGCGCCGGTCACGGTTGAACTTGCTCCACGGCCTGGCCCTCGTAGGGCCGATGTTGAGTGCATGTCCTCTTGTCATCACCATCCACGACTTGTCCTTTCTGCACTATCCGCGGAGTTTTCCGACCTGGAAGAGGCATTATCTCCAACTCTTCACCCGGCTTTCGGTCCGGCGAGCACGGCGGGTGATCGCCATCTCGGAGAGTACGCGGCGCGACATCGTGAAGCAGTACGGAATCTCGCCCGAGAAGATAGACACGATAACGTATGGGCTGGACCCGCTCTTCCATCCCCTGCCAGCCGGCCAGGTGTCCGGCTTTCGGATTCAGCAGGGCTTGCCAGAGCGCTTCATTCTCTTTGTCGGGACACTGGAACCGCGCAAGAACGTGGTGCGCCTCATCGAGGCGTACGCCCGATTGCCGGAGGGACGTCCTCCCCTGTTGCTGGTGGGGGGCAAGGGTTGGCTGTACGATGAGATTTTCGCCCGTGTCGAGGCGCTGAACCTGAACGGCCAAGTGAAGTTCGTGGGCTATGTGCCCGGCCAGGTGTTGCCATGGTGGTACAACGCCGCAGAGGTCCTTGTCTATCCGTCCCTCTACGAAGGGTTCGGCTTACCACCGCTGGAAGCGATGGCCTGCGGCACACCGGTCGTCACGTCCACGGTCTCATCCTTACCAGAGGTGGTCGGCCAGGCGGGCCTGATGGTGGACCCATTTGACACGGAGGCGCTGGCCACGGCGATGGATCAAGTGCTTACAGACAGAGATCTGCGGGAGAAGATGCAGATTGCCGGGCTGGAGCAAGCGCGGACCTTCTCGTGGCCAGAAACCGCACGGCGCACCGCTGCTAGCTACCGGCGCGCCCTGACAGCCGAAGGTCCCTGGCCCGCAGTGCGGGGCAGGGAAGGAGGCGAAAAGGGTGTTTGAGCGCTACCGGCGAAGGCTGGCCATCGCCGTCGCTGTAACCGACGTAGTGCTCATCAATGCGGCTTTTACCGTGGCCTATTGGCTGCGCTATAACCTTCAATGGTTCGCCGCCGTGGACCAGGCTTACATGGTGCCCTATCGAGTATTCGTCCCCGTCTCGGCCGCTTTGACCGCGCTGTTGCTAGGCATCTACAAACTGAGCGGCGTTTACGATCAGCCCCGCGGGTTCTCCTGGTTTGACGAAGTTTTCCGGGTGATGACCGGAACCGCCACCGGCATCATCCTGATGGTTTTCGTCATTGTCTTCTTCTTCCGTCCCCAGCTATACTCCCGGCTGATCTTTTTCTATGCCGGCATTCTGGTCGTCATACTGCTGGGGATCAGCCGCCTGATCAGGCGCATGGTGCAGCGCTACTTGCGCAGGAAAGGGCTGGGTGTAGACAGGCTGCTCATCGTGGGTGCCGGCGAGGTGGGACGCACGGTGATGCGCAACATCGTCGCCCAACCGGCATTGGGCTACCACATCGTCGGCTTTGTGGACGACGATCCCGACAAAGGCAAGACCGACATTGGCCGTTTCAGAGCTCTGGGGAGCACCGACAACCTCGCTCACCTGGTCGGTGAACTGAGAATCGACGACGTCATCATCACTCTCCCCTGGATGTATCACCGCAAGATCGTGAGCATCATCGCCCAGTGCGAGCGACATCAGGTAGGGGTTCGGATCGTCCCCGACGTATTCCAGATGACCTTGAGCCACCTGGACACCGAGGATCTGGGAGGTATTCCAATGATCGGCGTCCGAGAGATCCATATCAGCCGCGGCGAGCTGCTCATCAAGCGCGCCATGGATGTCTTGATATCGCTGGTAGCGTTGGTGTTGCTCTTCCCCTTCCTTGTCATGATCGGGCTGGCCATCAAACTGGAAACGCCTGGGCCGGTGCTGTTCAAGCAGCTCCGGGTAGGCAAGGGGGAGCGACTGTTTGCCCTGTACAAGTTCCGCTCCATGCGCGAGGGCGCGCACGAGGAACTGGAACAACTGCTCGATCGAAACGAAGCCACGGGTCCCTTGTTCAAGATTCGAAACGACCCACGTGTCACGAAGGTGGGCCGCTTTCTGCGGCGCACTAGCCTGGACGAGTTGCCGCAACTGCTTAATGTCCTGACGGGGCACATGAGCCTCGTCGGGCCCCGCCCGGCGCCCCCGTCGGAGGTGCAGCGCTACCAGGCCTGGCACAAGCGCCGGCTGGAGGTTTCGCCTGGACTGTCAGGGCTCTGGCAGGTTTCGGGACGCAGTGCGTTGACCTTCGATGAGATGGTGCTGCTCGATCTGTACTACATCGAGCATTGGTCACCCTTATTGGACCTGCAAATCCTGATCAAGACCCTACCCCAGATCTTTCTGGGAGAGGGTGCATACTGACAGCAATATCTGCCTGGTAGAGGCACAGCTCACCGTGCCCCTACCAGGATTGTGCTCCACACAAGTACTCACTCATGAGGAGGAATCAAACATGTGGCGATGTGGTGGTTGTGGATATGTGTGGGATGGCGAGGAGCCACCCGACGAGTGTCCCAAGTGCGGCGCAAAAGCCGAGTTCGCCGCCGTGGATGAAAAGGCCGCGGAGGTGATCGACAACGCTCGCTTCACCAACAGCCTGCACATGCAGTTGTATGTGCTCATGGAGCAGGTGATGGACGTGGCAGAAGACGGCATTGACGAGGACCTGGATCCCAATTGCGTCAAGATCTTTACCCGAGCGCTGGAAGAGTCCGAGATCTTGCAGCAATCGATCAAGGCCGAACTCCAGGGCCACGTGAACAGGGGCAAGTGGGGATAATGTCCCTTTGCCCCTGTGCCGGACACCTGGGCATGCGCCGCAGGTGTCCGGCACACCGCAGGAGCGGTCCTCCGCAGGACAGGGATAGGGGGCAGGGATCTAAGCCAGGGCAGGTCAGGGCGCAGCCAGGGGTTGCAGCCGCCCCAGTTGCACACGCCAGAGGTGGCAACGCTGCAAGAACTCGGCCGGAAAGGCGTGCAGGTCGGTGGAGGTGATGATCGCCTGACGGGGATCGGCGGCGCCCACGTCCAGGCGATGAACCAGGAAGCGCCGACGCTGCGCGTCGAGTTCCGAAAGGACGTCGTCGAGCAACAGGACGGGGCACTCACCCGTCTCGCGGTGCATTAGGTCGACTTCGGCCAGCTTGAGCGCCAGCGAGATGGTGCGCTGCTGCCCGCGCGAACCATAGACTCCTGCGTCCACCCCATTGATGAGGAAGCGGACCTCGTCCCGATGCGGGCCGGCGAGCGTCACGCCCGCAGCAATCTCCCGGCGACGCAGGGCCCCTAGTTGGGCCTGGAACGCCAGCGCGACCGACTGGACATCTCCCGGTCCGTCGTGCTCGACACTGGGCAGATAGCGGGCGTGCAGCCGTTCTGCACCGTCGGTGAGCTCCAGGTGGACCTGGCACGCCAGCTCGTCCAGGGCCTCGATCGCTTTCCAGCGGCGGGCGACCAGGGTTGCCCCGTGGGCGATCAGCCGTTCGTCCCAGAACAGCAGTTGCCCAGGATCGCCTCCCCGTTCTCTCAAGTCGCGGAGCAAGGCGTTGCGCTGGGCGACGACCTCGTTATAGTGCGACAGTGCCTGGCAGTAGGGGGGTGCGATCTGACACAGGGTTACGTCCAGGTACCGACGGCGCAAGCTGGGCGAGCCATATACCAAGCCAATGTCCTCGGGCAGAAACATGACGACGTTGAGCTGCCCCAATAGATCCATCGCCCGCCGGGCAACGCCGTTCAGCCGGATCTGCTTGCGGAAACGCAGCCCATTGTTCATCTCCTGACTGAGGGTGATCTCGATAGTCTGCTCGTTGCCGGTCTGTACAGCGGGCTCCCCCTCGCTGCGCCTTACGCGGCCCACCAGGCGGGCGTATGGCAAGGGCTCCTGTTCCACTGCCAGCCAGTTGACCAGCTCCCGGTCGGCGCCGGCGTGCGATGACCGGCTGGTCGCCAGGTAAAAGATGGCTTCCAGGAGATTGGTCTTGCCTTGGGCGTTGTCGCCCAACAACACGCTCACACCGGGCGGCAAGTCGAGGTCGAGCCGGACGTAGTTACGAAAGTTGTGCAGCAAGAGATGGAGCAGGCGCATAGCACGATTATAGCATAGGGTTCCTGCCTTTGCCAACGTCCTCTCTTGCCGTGCAGTCGAACTTGTGGCAAAATATCACCCTGGCGTGGGGATCACCTCAGTGTCCCTGGCCTACAGTGCGGCCCGTCCTTTCTGCGGCAGTGCCGCAGGCGAGGGTGTGTTGGACACCTGGGCATGCACTGTGACCGGAGGGAACGCAGGCAGGCACAGGGGGCAGGGAACGAATCCCCACAGAAAGGAAGTACGACAACCGCATGGCTGTACCGAACGACTCGCCCAAGGTGCTCATGAATGTCCCTGGCCCGCGCTGCGGGGCAGGGAGGGAACGTTCTTTTCTCTTTCTGGCGTTGCTGGTGATGCTGGTTGGGGGGTGCGCACCCCGCCCAAAAGACCGCATCACCTACGGGCTGACCCTGGCCCCGTCGGGCATCGATCCACACGTCAACGCCTCGTCAGAGCTGGGAATCCCGCTGACCTCGGTATACGACACGCTGGTCTACCAAGACCCCAAGACAGGGGACATGGTGCCCGGCCTTGCCGAACGATGGGAGGTTTCGCAAGACGGGCTCATCTACACCTTCTACCTGCGTAAGGGAGTCCACTTCCACGACGGCACGCCGTTCAGCGCCGAAGCGGTGCGCTTCAACCTAGAGCGCGTCACCAAGCCCGAATCGACTTCCCAGAAAGCCCGCTTTATGCTGGGCTCCTACCAGCAGACAGAGGTCGTGGATGAATACACGGTGCGCATCGTGCTCAACAAGCCATTCGCCCCGTTGCTGGACTCGCTGAGCCAGGTGTACCTGGGGATGGCCTCTCCCACGGCGGTGCAAAAGTGGGGAAAGGACTATCAATTGCATCAGGTGGGCACTGGCCCCTTCCTGTTTGCCGAGTACGTGCCCGGCGACCACCTCCTGCTGAAGCGCAACCCTGACTATGCCTGGGGACCGCCGCTCTATGAGCATCGACAGGCTCAGGTCGCCGAGGTCAACTTCCGTTTCTTCACCGACGCCGCCACCCGTTCGCCGGCCCTGGAAACAGGGGAAGTGGACGTCATGGGCGAGATTCCACCCCAGGATACGGCGCGGCTGGCATCCGACCCTGCATTTCGCTTGGAGGCCGTTCCGATTCCGGGCGTGTCCCTCATGTTCTTTCTGAACTCCACCCGGCCTCCTCTGGACGACATCAACGTGCGGCAGGCTCTGCTGTATGGGACTGACCGCCAGGCGTTCATCTCGGCGGTTTTTCGCGGCACGTCTCCAGTGGCTTATGGGCCTTTGGCCGACGTCAGCGTTGGCTACAATCCAGCAGTCAAGAGCCTGTATCCCTACGATGCACAAAAGGCGGCTTCGTTGCTGTCCGCCGCCGGCTGGGAGGATTCCGATGGTGACGGCATCCGCGATCGGGCGGGTGTCCCCCTGGCGCTGGACATGGTTCTTATGAGCTGGGGCTACATGCCAGAGGTCGGTCAGTTGCTGATTTCTCAGTGGGCTCAACTCGGGGTCCGCGTCAACAGCCGCGTGCTCGCCTACCCAGAGGCACTGGCAGCGGGCGACGCCGGCAACTACCACTTGATGCCTTTCACTTTGTCAGGCAGCGATCCCGACATCCTGCGCAAGTTCTTTTACTCTAACGCCGGGTTCAACTGGTCTAAGGTGAATGACTCAGAAATGGATGGCTGGCTGGATCAGGGGACAGAGATCTCGGACCGCGCGCAACGGACGGCACTGTACGGTCAGGTCCAGCTCAGGGTGATGGAGCGCGCGTTGGTCATCCCCATTCGGGATTACGTCAACCTGAATGGCGTATCCAGCCGGGTGCAGGGACTGCGCTTCGACGCCCAGGGTTGGTTCCCCTGGCTAATCGACGTGACGGCGGTGTCCAAGTGACGCATTACCCAATCAGATCCTTCGGGTGTCGCACACCCTCAGGATGACAGGCCTGCTATTGTCCCTGGCCCGCAGTGCAGCCTGTCCTTCCTGCGCCGGCTCCGCAGGCACAGGTGTGCCGGAAACCGCCAAGAAAGGCGGCCCTCAGGTCCCTGTGCCCGCGGAGTACCGCTTCCTTGGCGGTGACCCGCTTACCGCAGAAGCGGTACTCCGCAGGGCAGGCCGCAGGCATAGGGGGCAGGGAAGGGCATAAGGGATGCTCGCCAGGTACTTTGTCCGGAGGCTGTTGGCGGCTGTCTCTGTCCTGTGGTTGGCGGTGACCCTGGCTTTTGTGGCCCTGCAGTTGACCCCTGGCGATCCGGCCCAGGCCTTGCTGGCCGCTTCTGGCGCCACCCCCGAAGAGATTGCTCAGCGACGGGCACACTTGGGGCTGGATGACCCAGCCCTGATCCAGTACCTTCGCTACGTGCTGGACCTGGCGCGGGGGGATCTGGGCCAGTCCTGGCTTCAGGGTCGCCCGGTGGGGCAAATGATCCGGGAGCAGCTTCCGCCGACGCTGGCCCTGGCCATCGCAGCGGCCGGCGTCGGAGCGACGCTGGGACTAATACTGGGGGTCGTGGCCGCCGTGCACCGATCGACCTGGATCGACACGATGGCCACCACGGTGGCCGTGGTGGGCTTGGCCACTCCCACCTACTGGTCGGGACTGCTGGCCATCCTCTTGTTTTCGCTTGCGCTGCATTGGTTGCCTTCGGCTGGGGAGGGGGACTTGAGGCACCTCATCCTGCCGGCCTCCGTGCTTGGTTTTGCGCTGTCCGGATCTGTCGCCCGGGTCGTACGAGCGCGCGTTGCCCAGGTGCTGAGAGCGCCGTTTATCCTGGTCGCCGAAGCAAAAGGCCTGCCACCCCGCCATGTGCTCATGAGCCATGTGCTGCGGGCTTCGCTGGGGCCAGCCCTGGCCGTCTTGGCGCTCCAGTTTGGATTCCTGCTGAGCGGCGCGGTCGTCACCGAGTCGGTCTTTGCCCGGCGGGGGTTGGGAACGCTGACGGTGCAGGCCATTCTTTGGCGGGATTTGCCGGTGGTCCGGGGGATAATGGTGGTCGCGGCACTGGCCTTTGTGCTGACCAGCCTGGCTGCAGACCTGGCTCGGGGCTGGCTCGATCCCCGTCTTAGGGAAGGTCCTGCGTGACGGCGCAGCAGAGACCGGCTAGGCGCTCCACCCTGCTCCAGTCCGTGGTCCTGGTATCTCTGGGATGGCTAGGACTCGTCGTGCTTGGCGCAGCCGTCGCCCCTCTCCTAGCTCCCAGCGGACCGCTCATCACCGATCCTCCTCGAGCCCTCCTTCCACCCGGACCGGGGGGCATCCTGGGAACGGACTTTTTGGGGCGAAGCGTCGGGGCGCGGCTTGTGTGGGGGGGACGCGTAACGCTGACAATGGGGACGCTGGCACTGTCCCTGGCGGTGGGGCTGGGGCTGCCCATAGGGTTGGCCGCGGGCAGCCTGGCTGGATGGGCCGATGGGGTGCTGATGCGATTCGTGGATGCCCTGCTGGCTTTTCCCAGCTTGCTGTTGGCCATGGCAGTACTGGCGGTGCTGGGCACGGGGGTTGAGGCAGTGGCGATCGCGGTAGGGCTGGCCGCGGCCCCCGCCTACGCACGGGTGGTGCGGAGCGTGTCCCTGGAGGTGCGTGCCCAACCGTACATCGAAGCAGCGCGCGCCGTTGGCTGCAGCCACTTGCGCATCGCCGTACGCCACATCCTGGCCAATGCCGCCCCGTCGCTAATCGCATTTGCCTGCGCACAACTAGGCTGGGTGCTAATCATGGCCGCTGCTCTGAACTTTCTGGGACTGGGTGCCCCGCCGGGGACGCCGGAATGGGGTATGATGCTCGCCGAAGGACGAGGGTATCTGCGCTATGCCCCCTGGGCGAGCGTTTTCCCTGGGCTGGCACTGACGCTGACGGTCCTCGCAGCAAACCTCGCCGCCAACGCCTGGCAGGATGCCGTCGAGGGAGTCTAGCCGGGGTCTACCACGAAGTCACAAAGGCTCTACCCTTAAGAAACAAAGGCACCAAGGCATAGACAGTCTTGTGCCTTGGTGGTTTCCTCGTGTTGGTTCGGGCATTGCTGGAATTCGCGAATTTCGTGGCAGGAGAGAGACCAAGATGGATCCAAAGGGGAAAGTTGCGCTCGTCACCGGCGGGGGCGATCGGTTGGGTCGGGCCATTAGCCTGGGGTTGGCGCAGGCGGGCGCACGCATCGTCGTGCACTACAACCACTCGGCCGGGGCGGCTGAAGAGACCGCTCGCGAGGCGCGGCGATTGGGCACCCAAGCACTGACGGTGCAGGCCGATCTAGCCCAACCCGAGGCCGCTCAGGCAGTCGCCCAGGCGACCGTGGAGCATTTCGGCCGGGTGGACATTCTGGTACACGCCGCCTCGCCCTTTGTCCGCTCCTCGCTGGCCGATGTCACCCTGGATGCCTGGCGGCAGGTCATGGCCGTCGTGGTTGAAAGCTTTGTGCTGCTGGCACAACAACTGGCGCCGGGGATGGTTCAGCGTGGCGAGGGGGTGCTGGTGCCCATCCTCGATCGGGGGGCCTTTGACCCCTGGCCGGATTATCTCGCCCACGGGGTAGCCAAGGGTGCGCTGTGGACGCTGGCCCGCAGCCTAGCCGTCGAGTTGGCGCCGCAAGTGCGGGTCAACGGCGTAGTTCCCGGTCCGGTCCTGCCTCCACCGGGCTTGCGCGCGGAACTGGCGGAAAAGGTGGCCAAAGGCACGCTGTTGGGCAGATGGGGCAGCCCGCAGGACGTGGTGGAGGCAGTCCTGTTCCTGGTCCGATCCGACTTTAGCACCGGCGAGGTCCTGTTCGTTGACGGCGGCGAACGCTGGGCACATCGTCTCCCGACATAGGGCCGGGCGCTCACTGCAAAAGCGGCCCTCCGCAAGGCTCCGAGCCAAGGGCAGCAAGGTACTCGTTCTTTGTGTCTTCGGGCCTTTGTGGTAGACTCTTAGCACCACCGCAGAAGTGGTGGTGGTAGCCCTGAATCAGCACGACTCCGGTTTCGGAAAGGATGAACGCAGACATGATTGGTGGTGCACACGGCAGGATCCTGCATGTCGACTTGACGTCCGGGCAGACCCACATCGAACGGCCCGGCGAGGACTTTTACCGGCTGTTGGTCGGCGGGCGCGCAGTGGTGTCCTACCTATTGCTGCGCGATCTGCCGCCTCATACGGACCCCTTCAGCCCAGAAAACCTCCTTATCTTTGCGCCCGGCCTCCTGCAGGGCACCAACTTTCCCGGCGCAGGCCGGCATGGCGTCGGCGGCAAGTCACCTCTCACCGGCGCGCTGGGCAGCTCCGAGGTCGGCGGCTGGTGGGGACACGAGTTCAAGCGCGCCGGGTGGGACGCGCTGGTCATCCGGGGCAAGGCCCCGTCAGCCGTCTATCTCTGGATCCACGACAACGATGTGGAAATCCGGCCGGCTGATACCCTGTGGGGGTTGAAAACAGGGCCCGCACAGGCTGCCATCCGCGAAGAATTGGGAGATGAGCGCGTGCGCGTGGCGCAGATCGGTCCGGCGGGCGAGAACCGGGTGCGCTACGCGGCGATCATCCACGACGTCAACCGCGCCGCCGGGCGCAACGGCCTGGGGGCGCTCATGGGCTCCAAGAACCTGAAGGCTGTGGCCGTGCGCGGGTCGGGGCACGTCCCGGTGGCGGATCGCGCCCGGGTGACGGCCGTAGCCCGATGGCTGGGCGACAACTACAAGGACCAGATGGCCTGGGCCGCGGCGGGTATTGCCCGCGGCACCCAGGACGGGGTGGGTCGCTGGTCAGCCCGTGGGGGCCTGCCAACGCGCAACTTTGGCAAGGCCACCTTCGACCACCCCGAACTGATCAGCGGTGAGCGGAATTATGCAATGTTCTTTAAGGACCGCGATACGTGCCAGGGCTGCCCGGTACGGTGCAAGCAGGTATTTGAGAATCAAGACCCCGACCCGTACCGGAGCCTCGATCCGGTGTACGGCGGCGCCGAGTACGAGGCCATGGCCGCCTTTGGGTCGTGTTGCGACGTGGACGACAACCTGGCCATCCTGAAGGCCAACGAGCTGGCCAACGCCTATGGGCTGGACGCCATCTCCACCGGCGTGTCCATCGCGTTTGCCATCGAGTGCACCGAGAACGGCATCCTGACCCCGGCGGACACGGACGGCCTCGAGTACCGCTGGGGCAACGGCGACGTGGTGGTACGATCTGTAGAGATGATCGCCTTGCGGAAGGGGTTCGGCGACGTGCTGGCCGAGGGCGTGGAACGCATGACCGCCCGCTTCGGGCCCGCGTCGCAGCCCTTGGCCATGACCGTCAAAGGCCAGGAGCTGCCCATGCACGAGCCACGCCTCAAGCACGCCATGGGTGTGGGCTATGCATTGGCACCGGTGGGCGCCGATCATCAGATGAACATGCACGACACGGCGTACATGGCCGATGGCGCGCCGCTGCGGCGGGTGAACAGCGCCGTGACTGCCTTCACCGCGGGCAGTCCAGGGGTGCAGCCCATCGGCCCTGTGCCCAAGGACGTGCTGAACGAAGACAAGATGCAAATCCTCTACCACGAGCTGAACTGGGCGCACTGCCTGGATTGTGCAGTGATCTGCCAGTTCTACTGCTATGACTACAGCCATCTGGCCGAAGCGCTCTCGGGCGTGACCGGCGTGGAGTATGGTATCCTCGACGTCCTTGCCATCGGCGCCCGCGCCCAGGCGCTGGCCCGCCTGTTTAACATGCGCGAGGGCTGGAGCGCCAAAGACGACCGGCTGCCCCGCCGCGTCATGCAGGCCTTTGCCGAAGGACCCATCGCGGGCATCGGGATCACCGACGAGGCGTTCGCCTGGGCCAAGCGCCGCTTCTACGAGCTGATGAAGTGGGACGCTGATACCGGTGCTCCCACAGAGGCCTGCCTGCACGAGCTCGGTCTAGATCTCCTGTGAGAGAAATGGCCACGAATGGCATGGATTTCGCGAATCGGAAGGATGTCGACGGCAAGCGGTTGTAGGAGTAAAGTACAATGACAACAGACGTGGAACGATTGCGTGCACGGGAGCCGATGGCACAGGTGTTGCAGGCCGCCAAGCCGCTGATTGAGCTGGCGGTCGCCGAAGATATCGGGCCGGGCGATGCGACCAGCGAGGCCATCCTGCCCGCCTCTGCCACCCTGTACGGCCGGATCGTCGCCAAGGTCGCGGGGGTCATTGCGGGACTCCCGCTGGCAGAGGCCGTGTTTCAGCGAATCGATCCTGCCATCCAGTTTGCGGCTCACACCGCCGAAGGCCAGGAGGTGGTAGCCGGTGAGGTAGTCGCCGAAGCATCGGGTCCTGCCCGCGGGATGCTCGCTGCAGAACGCACGGCGCTCAACTTTTTGCAGCGCATGTCGGGCATCGCCACGCTGACCCGGCGCTACGTGGACGCAGTGGCCTGCACCTCGGCTGCCATCCTGGACACGCGCAAGACGGCGCCCGGCTACCGCGCCCTGGACAAGTACGCCGTACGCATGGGGGGCGGTCAGAACCACCGCATGTCACTCTACGACATGATCTTGATCAAGGACAACCACGTGGAGGCTGCCGGCGGGATCCTGCCCGCCGTGGAGCGGGTCCGCGCCACCCATCCATCGCTGCCCGTCGAGGTCGAGGTCCGCAGCCTGGAGGAGCTACGCCAGGCGCTAGGCATCACGCCGCCCGTAGACCGCATCATGTTGGACAACATGAGCCTGGAACAGATGCGTCAGGCCGTCGCCATCGCCGCCGGACGGGTGCCGCTGGAAGCCTCTGGCATGGTGACACTGGAGGGGGCCGCCGACATCGCCGCCACAGGAGTGGACTATTTGTCGGTGGGCGCGCTGACCCATTCGGTGCGAGCGCTCGACCTGAGCATGGATGTAACTCTCCCTCCCCACGCTGGGGAGGGTTGGGGAGGGGTTCTCTCGCTGGGCGAGGTCTCTGACCGAGCTCTCGGTGCCCGCACAGCCGAGCTCAGGGCTGCCTTGGGGGAGCGCGCGGTCATTCTGGGACACCACTACCAGCGGGAAGAGGTGATTGCCTTTGCCGACTTTCGGGGCGATTCGCTGCAGTTGGCTCGCAGCGCCACCCAGACCGACGCCGAGTTCATCGTCTTTTGCGGCGTGCACTTTATGGCCGAGACCGCGGCCATCCTGGCCAGGCCCGGGCAGCACGTCGTCATCCCCGACCCAACCGCCGGCTGCTACCTGGCGGACACGGCCACGCCCGGGTTGGTGCAGGCTGCCTGGGATCATCTGACTGCCACCTTGGGGGATGCCGAAGCCGAGTTCACGCCCATCACCTACATCAACTCATCGGCTTCGTTGAAGGCCTTTTGCGGCCAGCACGGCGGTATCGTCTGCACCTCGAGCAACGCCGAGCGGGCGATCCGCTGGGCGCTGGCGCAGCGGCCCCGCGTCTTTTTCTTTCCCGACCAGCACCTGGGACGCAACACCGCCCGGCGCATGGGCATCCCGCTGGAGGAAATGCTCGTGTGGGAGACCGGCCGCGCTCCCGAGGCCGAAGCCATCCGCCACGCCAGGGTCGTCCTCTGGCCGGGCGCCTGCAACGTACACCAGCGCTTCCGGCCCGAGCACGTCCGCGCCCTGCGCGAGCGGCTCGCGGGCGTCCGCGTCCTGGTTCATCCTGAATGCCCGATGCAGGTCGTCGATCTGGCCGACAAAGTCGGTTCGACTTCGTACATCATCCGCCAGGTAGAGGCCGCGCCGGCTCAAACGCAGTGGGCCATCGGTACGGAGAGCCACCTTGTGCAGCGACTGCAAGCAGAGCATCCCGAACAGAGAATCGTCTCTCTAGCCGACGTCCCACCTTTCTGCCCCACCATGTCGCAGATCACCCTGCCCAAACTGGTGCAGGAGCTCGAGGGGCTGGTCAGGGGCGAAGTGGTCCACGAGGTGACGGTCGACCCAGAAACGTCCCGCTGGGCTCGGGTTGCGCTGGAGCGGATGCTCAGTGCGTGAAACGCCGAACGCCAAACGTCGAACGTCGCCCTGAAACCTCAACCTTCACGTTTGACGGATGAAGAGAACCCCTATGCCCATTGAAACGGATGTGCTCATCATCGGCAGCGGCATCGCTGGGTTGTCGGTGGCACTGCGCTTGGCCCAGGATCGGGAGCGCCACGTCCTGATCTTGACCCGCGCTGCTGCGCCGGACGAATCCAACACACGCTACGCGCAGGGAGGCATTATCGCTCGGGGGTTCGGCGACTCCCCGGAGCTCTTGACCCGCGATATCCTGGCTGCCGGAGCGGGGCTAAGCCTGCCGTCTGCCGTGCAGATCATGGCCGAGCAAGGGCCGGAGCTGGTCCAACGGCTGTTGGTCGAGGAAGCCGGCGTGCCGTTCGATCGCGACGCCAGCGGGGCGCTGTGCTATGCCCGCGAGGGGGGTCACTCGGTGTCGCGCGTGCTGCACGTGGGCGATACCACCGGTTTGGAAATTGAGCAGGCGCTGCTGGCAAGGTTGCGAGAACTGCCCAATGTTACGCTGCGGCCCAACTCCACCGCGGTGGACTTGATCACGTCGTCTCATCAGGCTCGCGATCCCCTCGCCGTCTACGAGCCGATCACCTGTCATGGCGCCTACGTCCTGGATCGAGAAGCGGGCATGGTCCATCGCATGTTGGCCCGGGCCACAGTGCTGGCTAATGGCGGCCTGGGGCGCATCTATCGCTACACTACCAACCCGGACGGCGCGCGAGGGGACGGCCTGGCCATGGCCTACCGCGCTGGCGCCCGCGTCGTCAACGCAGAGTACGTACAGTTCCACCCCACCACACTAGCAGTACCGGGGGCCGACAATTTCCTGATTTCAGAGGCGGTGCGCGGGGAAGGGGGCCGGCTTTACACCCCGGGCGGGCGCCACTTCATGGAACAGTATGCCCCGCGCTGGGGTGACCTGGCGCCGCGCGATGTGGTCGCCCGCGCTATCCACCAGGAGATGATTGCCCACGGCTACCCCCATGTGCTGCTCGACCTTGCCAGCGCCATGGACGCTGCCCGCATCCGTGAACGGTTTCCGAACATCTACGCCACCTGCCTACAAGCCGGCGTGGACATCACCGCCGAGCCAATCCCGGTGGTGCCGGCAGCCCACTATTTCTGCGGCGGAGTGTTGGTGAATGCCTGGGGGCGCAGCACAATCGACGGGCTGTATGCCGTGGGGGAAGTCAGTTGCACTGGCATCCACGGAGCCAACCGCCTGGCCAGCACTTCGCTGTTAGAGGGGCTTACGTGGGGGGATCGCGCCGGCCTGGACGTGTCCTCCCGACAGGATCTGCATCGAGTGGCCGCAGATTGGGTGCCGCCCTGGGAGGATGTGGGTGACAGTGCTTTGGCCGACCCGGTGCTGCTGTACCGCGACCGCCGCACCATCCAGCACGTCATGTGGCTATACGTAGGCCTGGCGCGCAACACCCACCGCCTGGAGCGCGCTCTGCGCGAGCTGAACCACCTGTGGGAAGAGATCGACAGCTTTTACCGCGAGACGCGCCTAAGCGACGAGCTGATCGGCTTGCGCAACATGGCTCAAGCCGCGTGGGTGGTCACCCGCGCTGCCTGGCACAACCGCGAGTCGCGGGGGTGCCACTACCGCGAAGACTCCAGGACCGAACACTACGCCAGCCTGTACGACACCGAGAGCCTGGATGGACGCTGGGTTTAGATGAACGTAGACGATATCAGGAAACAGCACACGCCACGGTGGTGGAAGGAAAAAAGCCGGTGACGACCAGTCAGGAAACAACGATGGAAGGGTATTCCTACCGGGTGAGCGCCCGGTTCGGCAGCCGTTGCCAGATAAGGGCGGTGGACGGAACGGTGCCATCACCGGCCCGCGGCTGCCGGCGGTAGCATACCGGCTGTGGGTTGGGCTGCAGGCAGTTCTTCTGGTGGCCGCTGTAGCGGTCCTCGTGGCAGCGTTGGTCATGTGGAACGCATGGTACCTGCTGCTGGCTGTGGGGCTGCTGGCCGCGCACGGCATGGCGGGTGGATTCGGCGCCGGCGGCCTGTGGGAGATGATGAACCTCATCTCCTTCGGGCAGGGGACCCTGGGAGAAACGGCGACGTTTCCGGTGAGCGCCGTCAAGCGGATCAAGATCGGCCCGGGATGGCCAAGGCGGGGGATGCGGCTGCTCATCCTGCCCTACGTCGCCGGGATCAACGGCGTGTCCAAGGGGCTGTGCGTCTCCTTCGAGGCTCCAGACGGAATGACCGGGCGGTACGTCGGCTATGCGCTGCACATGCGCTCGCCACGGGACGCCCAGACCCTGGCAGGGTTCTTGGGATATAGACCCAGAGAAAGAGCCCGCAGGGTCTGGAAGGTCAGCCGACGATCACCATTGAACATCTCGTTCCCGCCGATATTGGCCGCATTGCAGAGATCGACCGCTCTGAGCACATCACCATAGGCTACACGATGCAGGACGGAGAGCTGGTGGCAGAGGAGGTGGACTGGCGTGTGCCGCCGTGGTTCGCCGACGGCGACGGCCCACACAGCTTGGCAGCACAGTTCCGGGACTGGGACGCCGTACTGAAAAAGGGAGGCGTGCTGTTGGGCGCACTGGACGGAGAGCGGCTGGCCGGTGTGGCCCTGCTGCGCTACCGCCTGACGGACGCGATGGCCCAGTTGGCGGTGCTGCACATCAGCCGGGAATACCGCAGGCAGGGCATCGCCAGCCGGCTGGCCGAGGAGGTGTTCCGGCTGGCCCGGGAGGGTGCGGCACAGGCCGTGTACGTGTCGGCCACGCCCTCCGAATCGGCCGTGGGCTTTTACCTGAGCCAGGGCTTCCGGCCGACCGGCGAGATAAACCCAGATCTCTTTGTCCTCGAACCCGAAGACATTCACATGGTCAAGATGCTCAGTCAGACATAGAAAGGGCATGCGGAAATGAAAGACAAGATCCTGGTAGCCTACGCCACCTGGGCCGGGTCCACCCGGCACGTGGCCGAAGCCATTGGCGAGGTGCTGCGCAACGAGGCCACGGAGGTCGACGTGCGCCGGGCCCAAGACGTCACCGACCTGAGCCCCTACCGCGCCGTCGTCGTGGGTACTGGCATCCACGCGGCACGGGTGCGCAGACACTTTCCCGCCTTTGTGAAACGCCACCGCCTGGCGCTGAGCAAGCTGCCGGTGGCAACCTTTGTCGTGTGCGCGACGATGAAGGACGACACGCCCGAGAGCCGCACAACGGTGGAAACCTACCTCAACAAGGTGCGCCAGCAGGTGCCGGAGGTCAAGCCGATCGCCACCGGCCTGTTCGCCGGTGCGCTATTGACCGACACGGAAGAGTATCGGAAGCTCAACCCGGCACTGCGTTGGCTGATCAAGTCCATGGCCAAGGGGAGAGAGACCGACCTCCGCAATTGGGAAGCCATCAATGCCTGGGCGCAGGGGCTCCGGTCGACGCTCCTCGGGGTCTGAGCCTCGGTTCCCTTTGCTCCAGACAGGTCCCTGATCTGCTGTCTGCCGGGGAGTCTGCCTGCGCAAACGGCGCCGGTCACGGACCGGTGCAGAGAAAGGACTTTCGAGAGATGGCAGCAAAAAAGCGCACGTGCAACGAAATCGTGCCCTCCCCCAGGCTGCGCCAGGTGGTCGTCGGCTCTTTGCAGATCGCACACAGGAAACATACCATCCACAGCTTGAGCGAAGCAGACGTCACCTATGCCCGCCGAGTGCTGCGCGAGCACACGGCCAGGACTGGCGAGTCTGGGTCGTTCACGGCGTTCATCATCGCCTGCATGGTCCAGGCCGTGGACGAGAACAGAGCGGTGCACGCCTACCGCAACTGGCGCAACCAACTGGTCCTGTTCGACGAGGTGGACGTGTCCACCATCGTCGAGGTGAAAAGACCGGAGACCCTGGTTGGTCAAGCTGCGCCAAGGGAAGAATGCGGCACTTTCCCCTTTGCCCAGGTCCTCCGCGCGATGAACAAGCGGACTGTCCCCAAGATCCACCAGGAGATTCGGTCCATCCAGGCACGGCCGGCGAGCAGCCAGGGCCTGGACCAATGGGGGCTTATGCGCTGGTTTCTGCTGCTGCCCGCCCTTGTGCGGCAGTGGTTCTACCGCGCCCTCTTGCGCAGCCCCCAGCGGGTCAAGGCATACGTGGGCACGGCAAGCGTGACGGCGGTGGGGATGTTCGGGGCAGGAGCTGGCCGGGGCATTCCACTTCCGGTGTACACCCTGTTTGTGACCGTACGAGGCATTGCCGAGCGGCCGGCCATGGTCGAAGGGCGCTTGGAAGTCCGAGAGCACCTCAGCCTGACCCTGATTTTTGACCACGACGTCGTCGATGGCGGCCCGGCGGCGCGGTTTGGCCGGCGATTCAAAGAGCTGATCGAGAGCGGCCACGGGCTGGAGGGGGCGGACGCTAGATGTTGAAGTTGACCGGCGCCGATGGGGAGATGCTCGACGGGCGCCGCGGGCCGGCGGTCCAGATGGCCATGTCCATCGTGGTGGAGATGGCCAAGGCGTACGGCGCTACCGAGCTGCTGGACATCACGGCGGCGCACATCGACAGCACGATCTATATCGGCGAGGCCGGATTGGAGTTCGCGGAGCGGTTGGCAGGTCTGGGCGCTCGCGTCGCCGTGCCGGCGACCCTCAACGTCAGCGGCCTGGACGAACACGGCTGGCAGGCATGGCCCATACCGGCGGACTGGGCGCGCAACGCCCAGCGCCAGATGAGAGCCTATGTCCAGATGGGCGGTGTGCCCACTTGGACCTGCGCCCCCTATCAGTCAGAGCCAAGGCCCCATCTCGGGCAGCAGGTCGCCTGGGGCGAGTCCAGCGCCATCGTCTTTGCCAACTCTGTCCTGGGCGCACGCACCGAGCGCTATCCCGATCTGCTGGACATCTGCTGCGCCATCACCGGGCGCGTGCCCGCCGTCGGGCTGCACCTCACCGAGAACCGGGCCGGCGAGATCCTGATCCGGTTGGCAGGCATCCCCGCCTCGATCCTACAGGACGAGGTGTTCTATCCGGCCCTGGGCCATCTGCTGGGCAAGATCGCCCAGGACCGCATCTCCGTCGTGGACGGCATGAAGGTGCGACCCACCGAGGATCAGCTCAAGGCGCTGGGTGCAGCGGCAGCATCTTCGGGCAGCGTCGCCCTGTTTCACCTGGTGGGCATCACCCCCGAGGCGCCCACCCTGGAAGCGGCGTTTCAGGGTCGACTGCCGTCCAGAACGGTCGAGGTGACCCTGGAGGATCTGCGTGCTGCCCGCCGCGATCTGACCACGGCCGAGGGGGACCGGCTGGACATGGTGGTAGTGGGCTGCCCGCACTTTTCGCTGGCCGAGTGGCAGCAGCTCACCGAAATGGTTGAAGGCAAGCACGTCCGTCCCGGCGTGCGATTCCTGGTCACGTCCAGCCGGGCGATGGTCCAGCGGGCGACCGAGGCCGGTTGCCTGGCGGCGTTGGAAGCCTTCGGCGGAACGGTAACAGTGGATACGTGCCCGCTGACCACGCCTATGCTGCCGCCAGACGTGAGCAGGGTCATGACCAATTCAGGAAAGCACGCCTATTACGCGCCCGGACTCCTGCACACACGGGTGGCGTTCGGCAGCCTGGCCGACTGCGTACAGTCGGCGGCGGCAGGGCACATCGTCCGGGTGGAATCGCCATGGGACCAGTGATCCAGGGGATGCCAGTGGTGAGCGGCACTGCCGAAGGGCTGGCCCTGGTCAGCAGCGAACCCCTGTCGTTCTGGGGCGGCTACGACTACCACTCCGGCGAGATCATCGACCGCCGGCATCCACTCTCCGGTTCAGTGGCGGTGGGTTGCATCCTGGCCGTACCCTTTTCACGTGGGTCTTCTACCACCGCGGCCGTGCTGCTCGAAGCGGCGCGCGCCGGTACCGCCCCTGCGGCCATCATCACCACTGGCCCAGATTCCTTCTTTGTCCTGGCTTCCATCGTCGCCCGGGAACTGTATGGCCCGGAAGCTGCGATCCCCATCGTCGCCGTGTCCCGGGAGGAATTTGCCCGTCTGCGGACGGGAGACCGGCTGCGCATCGAGGCGGAAGGCCGGATTTGCGTCTTGAACCGCCCCCTCGCTTGACGACTCGAATAGGGACCTGGCACAATCTTGGGCCTGTGCACGCCTTGCCAGCGGCAAAGTGCGTACGAATGGGGGTTAGGAAAACGTGAGCATCAACGAACCCAGTGACCTGGTGTTCGTCCACTTTGCCCTCCACGACATCCCGGCGGCCGAGCGGCCTGTGGTCGTCCGGCACCTAGCCCGCGTGCTGGCCGACAAGGCGCGAACCTCCAAACTGCCTGAGATACCTGCCATTCTTCGGTAGGTGCACGGCCCCGTGCCTGCCCCTCCTTCGGCCTGCCCCGACCTAGACGATGCGGAACTGCGCTTGCAGCAAGCTCTCGGGCGCAGAAGATGGCCCCACGTAGACCGGGTAGGCCACCGACTCTACCACCCAGCCCGCCTGTCCTTCATCGTAGTAGGCCAGGCGCCGGGCCGGCAGGGCGAGTGTGACCCGCCGGGTCTCCCCCGGCTCCAGCCTGACGCGGATGAACCCCTTCAGTTCCTTCACCGGGCGCTCGACCCGCGATTCGTCATAGCCCACGTAGAGCTGGGCCACTTCCTCGCCGGTCACCGCGCCGGTGTTGGCGATATCGACACTGACCCGGAGCGTGCCGTCCCCGCCGACTATGTCCCGGTCTAGTTCCAGGTTCCTGTATTCGAACGTCGTGTAGCTCAGCTCAAAGCCAAAGGGAAAGGCCGGCCTGTGGCCGAGGCGGTCCATCAACCGGTAGCCGTGGTATAGGCCGTACTCGATGGAGGTAGCATCCCGGTCAAAGAAGGGGAGTTGGCTGTCTGACCGGGGGAAGACGCAGGGCAGTTTGCCGCTGGGCACCGAGCGGCCCAGCAGCAGGTCGGCCAGGGCGCGGCCGCCCTCCATGCCAGGATACCACGCCATAAGGATGGCCGGCACCTGCGCGCGCCAGGCCTCGGTGATGCCCACACTACCCCCCATCAGCACGACGGCAGTGCGCGGGTTCGCATCGGCCACGATCTGGATCATCCGCTCGTCGCGCGGGGACAGAGCCAGGGACTTGCGGTCGCCACCCATGACGCTCCACATCACCTTCGTGTATTCACCCTCTTGTTTTTGCGTGAACCCCGCCACGACGACGACCAAGTCGGCACCGCGGGCAGCCTCGGAGGCCTGTCGCAGATCCTTCCCCTCGCAGAAGACAATCTTCGTGCTCGATCCCACCGCCAGTCTGAGCCCCTCCAGGGGTGTGACCACGTATGGCGCCCGGACGTGGCTGCTGCCGTGTATGTCGCCGGTGTTGGGCTGGGCAGCCAGCTCCCCAATGACAGCGATGCGCCGGAGCTGTGCAGCATCGGCCGGCAACAGCGGCCGCGCCGTGCCGGCGAGCAGGTCATTCTTGAGCAGGACCACCGACTTGCACGCCGCTTCCCGCGCCAGCGCTTTGTGCGCCTCGCTGACCACTGCCCCGGCTCCGTAGCGGCCCGGCTCGCCCACTTGAGCAAAGCGGATTTTCTGGCGCAGGATGCGCAGCACCGCCTCGTCGACGACCGCTTCCGACACGTGACCGGTCTTGACCTGGCCCTTGAGCCTGCGGCCATAGTGCATGGTAAAGGGCATCTCGACATCGAGCCCGCCCAACGCTGCCGCCTTGCCGCCGCGAATGCCCCACACAAAATCGGAGACGACAAAGCCCTGAAAAGCCCAATCGCCTTTCAGAATATCCCGAAGCAGGTGGGCATTGTGCCCGCAATACTCGCCGTTGACCTGGTTGTAGGCGCTCATGATCGACGCCACTCCCTCGTCCACGCAACGCTTGAAGTGGGGCAGGTACACCTCGCGCAAGATGCGCTCGCTCATGCGCACGTCCACCTTGAAGCGGGCGTTTTCCATGCTGTTGGCCGCATAGTGCTTGGCACACGCCATGACATGGCGCTGCGCGCCGCGAACCAGAGCCGCGCCCATCTCACCCAGGTGGTAGGGGTCTTCGCCATAGGTCTCTTGCGCCCTGCCCCAGGCCGGATGGCGCAGCACATTGATGCACACTCCTCCGAAAAAGTTGGCACCCTGTGAGCGGGCCTCAACGCCGATGGCGTCGCCGATGCGCTCCTCCAGCTCGACGTCCCACGACGCGCCGCGCGCCATAGAGACCGGAAAGCAGGTAGAGTGGTACATGACCACCCCGCGCGGGCCATCGC
>Ga0315286_10000251_pt1 | contig 42801 bp, 40 predicted proteins | sample YL17G10_0_MG_FD_205038 | JGI IMG/M metagenome (GOLD analysis project Ga0315286, IMG submission 205038) | Sediment microbial communities from Yellowstone Lake, YNP, Wyoming, USA - YL17G10_0 | ecosystem: Environmental > Aquatic > Freshwater > Lake > Sediment | place: USA: Wyoming | collected...
ATACTCACGTTGTGAAGCGGGCGGCGGCCGGCCTGATTCAAGGGCTGGAAGCCGATCAGGTGCAGCAGGATATGCTCAAGGCCCGCGACGATCTGGTTGTTGCCCAGAGAAAATACGAACAGTCTTCGGATGCATTCAAGTTCACGCTGGCCTTGCCGATGACGTCTGAATTCCGGATCGACGGGGGTCTTCTGGAGGCTCTGAAGAAGCACGGCGTCCCTTCCCCCGCGTTGACTCTCGGTGAAGCTGTCGAGACGGCCTTGTGCCGGCGGTTGGATATGGCCAATAGCGCCGACGTGGTGCTGGACGCCCAGCGGGCGGTCTATGTGGCCGCCGATGGTCTTCGGGCGGATCTGCGGCTGAAGGCCAAGGTGGGTGTGGATACTCGGGGCAACAAGGCGCTTTCGGTCGGACCGGTTCTCGATCTGCCGCTCGATCGCGTCCCCGAGCAGCACGTGTATCGCAAGGCCCTGATCGCGATGGACGAACGTCGCCGCGACTACGATCATCTCGCCGACACGGTCCGGCTGGAAGTCCGGGACGCACACCGCAAGCTCGTGGCGACCGCCGAGCGCTACCAAATCGCATCCGATGGGCTTGAAACTGCTCAGACGCGAGTCAAGAAAGCCTCCGTGTTGATGCAGTATGGACGGACCAGCAGCCGGCGCGTGCTTGACGCCCAGCAAGATCTGTTCGATGCCCGCCGTGTGGCCACGAATGCCCTGGTCGAGTACGCCATTGCCACGTTGGACTTCTATCGGGATACCGAGGCGCTTCAGGTCCGGCCGGACGGCATGTGGGAAGAAGGGCCGGATCTTCCTGTCAAGCCGGCCCCGACGACGGCAAATATCTCGATGGGGGCGAAGTAGTTTATGGTATAATGCAGGTGCATTGATACGGACTCTGAAGTTCGAAGAGTCGCGCAGAAAACAGACGGTTCTATCGAGGTGATGCGGAAGGAAAGGGGTGGTTATGGTTCTGAGAAGGACGTTGGGAGTTATGGTCGTGCTGTCGCTGCTCTCAGGGACTTTGTGGGCGGCGGATGTCATTTTGAATGAGTACAACGCCGTCGATGGCGCCGCATTTCTCGGCGGCGGCGATTCTTCGGCGGATGACTTGGGCGGTCGTGCCTCCGACAGCTTTTTCGGCCGCGTCCCGGGCAACGGCGGTGACTGGTTCGAGCTGGCGGTCATCAAAGACCATCTGGATATGCGAGGCTGGCAGCTCGACACGTTCGTCAGCGGCAAGCTGGACAAGACCCTCACCCTGACCGCCCAGCCGATCTGGTCGGACCTCAGGGCCGGCACGATCGTCACGGTATCGCAGGACGTACCGAGCGATGTCAGCTACGACCCGGCGGCGGGCGATTGGTGGGTCAACGTTCAGGCCAACAACAACGCGGATGGCAAGTATATCTCGGCCAAATCGTTTACCGTGAGCAACAAGAATTGGCAGTTGCGCATCCGGAACATCGCCGGAGCGGTGGTCTTCGGGCCCGTGGGCGAAGGCGTCGCCCCGAACGCCCAAGTCGGCGATACGGAGGTCTTCATTCTCAAAGGGGACCCGAGCGCCTCCATCGCCCCGAACTCGCCCGACTATGACACCAGCAAGAGATTCAGCACGTTCGGTGCCCCGAACCGCTGGGGAACACAGGATTTCAACGATCTGCGTCCCATCGTGGTGCCGACGGCGGGCACGATCACCGTGCAATCGCCGAACGGCGGGGAGGCGCTCACGGCCGGCAAGGTGCAGACGATCAAGTGGCAGAGCCAGGGCGTCCCCGGGCCGGCGCTGATCGAGTTCTCGGCCGATGGCGGCTATTCGTGGTCGCCGGTCTACCCCCCGAACGTCGGCAACACCGGACAGTACAAGTGGCTGGTGCCGCTCGTGGATTCGAATCAGGCGCTGATCCGTGTCTCGAGCACGAACCGGCCGCTCATCTACGACATCAGCGACAAGCCATTCACAACACTGGCGAGCACGCCGGTGGCCAACCTGACCGGCGACGGCATGATGGATTTCTCCAATCTGGCGATCCTGGCCGCTACCTGGTTGAACTAAGGACATCTACCGCCGATTAGACAACGATAGGTGGCATCGTCAAGGCCTATGGCTTGGGCGATGGTCTGATGCATAAGCAAGCCAGCCATCGCCAAGCTTCGCTTGACGATGCCACCCGCCATACCTGAGACGCGCGCTTCCGCAAGCCTGAACGCTCCCTTGAAGTGTGCGACTGAATTTCGCTGGGCCCGTGCACTTGTTCTGTCATCCTGAGCGGCAGCGAAGGATCTTGCCGCGCACGCGTGCGTGGACTCGATGCGACGGTGGCTTCTCCTGCGAGGCCCAGATGCTTCGCTCCGCTCAGTATGACAAATGCACAGTGGTCCGCCACAAAACGTGGTCACACCCCCCTTGAGCCGAGCGCGAACTTTCCCTACCATCGCGGCGGTAGATTGTGTATAGTACGGTTCCCGGTGTAGTTGTCGCTTGCAGTGACGCCGTGAGGCGCTAATCTTGATGCCCTTGCGGGCACACGGCAAACCGCAGATTTCTTACGAGGTACTTGAGATCGATGAACGTACAGGAAGGTACATACGACTTCGGGCAGATCGAGAAGAAGTGGCAGGAGTTCTGGCAGGAGCACAAGACCTTCAAGGCCCAGGACGGCGATGCGTCCAGGCCGAAGTACTACGTTCTGGACATGTTCCCCTATCCGAGCGGCCAGGGTCTGCACGTCGGGCACCCGGAGGGCTACACGGCCAGCGATATCGTCGCCCGCTATAAGCGGATGAAGGGATTCAACGTGCTGCACCCCTTCGGCTGGGATGCCTTCGGCCTGCCGGCCGAGCAGCACGCGATCAAGACGGGCACGGACCCCGCCGAGACGACCAGCCGGAACATCGCCAACATGCGGCGCCAGACCAAGTCGCTCGGATTCAGCTACGACTGGGACCGCGAGATCGCGACGACCGACCCCGAGTACTACAAGTGGACGCAGTGGATTTTCCTGAAGCTCTTCAACAGCTACTTCGACGAGCGCCAGCAGAAGGCCGGGCCCATCGAGCAACTGCCGATTCCCCAGGGTCTCAGCGAGCAGGAGCGACGGCGGTTTGTGGACGGCCACAGGTTGGCGTACCAGGCGGACGTGGCGGTGAATTGGTGTCCCGCCTTGGGCACGGTGCTGGCCAACGAGGAAGTCGTGGGGGGCGTCAGCGAGCGGGGCGGGCACCCAGTGATCCGCCGGCCGATGCGGCAGTGGATGCTCCGCATCACGAAGTACGCGGACCGTTTGCTGGAAGACCTCGCGGAGGTGGACTGGACGGAGTCGATCAAAAAACTGCAGGTCGATTGGATCGGCAAGAGCGTCGGAGCGGAGGTGTGCTTCAAGATCGACAGGTACGATCAGGATATCTGGGTCTTCACGACCCGGCCCGATACGCTCTTCGGCGCGACGTATATGGTCATCGCGCCGGAGCATTCGCTGGTGGATGTGATTACGACGCCGGCTCAGAAAGAAGCGGTCTGGGGGTACTGCGAGGCCGCCGCTCGCAAGAGCGACCTCGACCGGACGGACCTGGCCAAGGAGAAGACCGGCGTCTTCACGGGGGCCTTTGCGATCAATCCCGTCAATAACGAGAAAATGCCGGTCTGGACAAGCGACTATGTCCTAATCAGCTACGGCACGGGGGCGATTATGGCCGTGCCGGCCCACGACGATCGCGATTTCGAGTTTGCCAAGAAGTTCGACCTGCCGATTATCCCCGTGGTGGAGCCGCCGGACCCGCAGGACGCGGAGCGGGTCAGGCGAAGCGAGCTTTGCTTCACGGGTAACGGCCGGGCGATCAACAGCGGCCCGTTCAGCGGCTTGCCTACGCCCGAGTTCAAGGAGAAGATCACCGCCTGGCTCGCCGAGCGAGGGCAGGGCAAAAAGGCGGTCAACTACAAGCTGCGGGATTGGCTCTTCAGCCGCCAGCGATACTGGGGCGAGCCGTTCCCGATCCTGCACACGGAGGATGGGCGGATCATCGGCCTGTCGGAGGACGAGCTGCCGTTGCAACTGCCCGAGGTCGAGGACTACCGGCCGCCGGGGACAGGGGAGTCGCCGCTGGTGAAGGCCGCGGACTGGGTCAACGTGACGCTGCCGGATGGGACCAAGGCCCAGCGGGAAACGAATACGATGCCGCAGTGGGCGGGCAGTTGCTGGTATTATCTCCGCTACCTCGATCCGAAGAACTCCCAGCGGGGCTGGGACCCGGCGAAGGAGAAATACTGGATGTCGGTGGACCTGTATATTGGCGGGGCCGAGCACGCCGTGCTGCACCTGCTCTATTCGCGGTTCTGGCACAAGTTCCTGTATGACCTCGGCTACGTCAGCACGAAGGAGCCGTTCCGGAAGCTGGTCAATCAAGGCATGATCCTCGGCGAGGACGGCCAGAAGATGAGCAAATCCCGCGGCAACGTGGTCAACCCCGACCAAGTCATTGCGGAATGCGGCGCGGACTCGATGCGGCTCTACGAGATGTTCCTGGGTCCGCTCGAAGCGATGAAGCCCTGGAGCATGCAGGGCGTACAGGGCGTGTCCCGATTTTTGCAGAAGACTTGGCGCATGGTTGTGGATGAAGAAACCGGTGGAGTGGCGTCGGCGGTCAAGGACGCGGGGCCGGATGAGGAGACGGTCCGCCTCTTTCATCAGACGATTCGAAAAGTCGGCGGCGACGTCGAGACTTTTGGATTCAACACGGCGATCAGCGCGATGATGATCTTCGTCAACCACTTGGCCAGGCAGGAAGTCCGGCCGCGATCCGTCGTGGAGCCGTTTGTTCTGCTCTTGGCGCCGTTCGCGCCGCACATTGCCGAGGAACTCTGGCAGCGGTTGGGCCACAACGAGAGTCTCGCTTGCCAGCCTTGGCCGAGATACGACGAAGAGCTTGCCAAGGAAAGACAGGTGGAGCTGGCCGTCCAGGTCAATGGCAAGGTCCGGGATCGCATTGTAGTCCCCGCCGAGTGGGACGAGGAGCAGACCAAGGGCCTGGCGCTCGCCGGCGAGAAGGTCATCGCGGCACTGGCGGGCAAGACGCCCAAGAAGGTCATTGTGGTCAAGGGCAGACTGGTGAGCATCGTGGTCTGATATGCGGGCGGAGATAGAGGCCAAGTTGAAGGTGGACTCGTTGGCGGACGTCGAACGGAAGCTCCGCGAGTGCGATGCATCGTTCGTAAGAGAGACGGTGCAGAGAGACACGTACTTCGACACGGCGGACCGGGACCTCACACGACGCGATGAATGCCTCCGCCTTCGCCAGGAGAAGATCGGGCAACGCGAGCGTCTGACCCTTGCGTACAAAGGTCCGAAGGAGCCGGACGACTACAAGAAGCGGACCGAAATCGAGGTCCAGGTGGGCGATGCGGATGCGACGGAATCGCTTCTCGCGGCATTGGGCCATGAGAAGGCCCTTACGTTTGACAAGAGGCGTCGCTTATGGAAGCTGCTCGACTGCGAAGTGGCCCTGGATGAGTTGCCGTTGCTGGGGGTCTTCGTGGAGGTGGAGGGGCCGGATTCCGGCGCGATCTGGCGCGTGCAGGAGATGCTGGGCCTGAGCCATGTGCCTCACACGATGGACAGCTATGCCAGCCTGATCGAAAAGGAGTTGTCCCGGCTGGGAGAAGGACGCCGGGCGGTCTATCTCGAAGACAGAAAGTGAGTTCGCAAGTGTGACGACAGGGAAGACCTTCAAGATTGGCAGGATCAATGTCGGGCTGGATGCACCGCTGTTTCTGATGGCGGGTCCGTGTGTCATCGAGAATGAGGACGGCTGCCTGCAGATCGCCGAGAGGCTGGTGCAGATCTCCGAATCCACGGGAGCGGGGATCATCTTCAAAGCGAGCTTCGACAAGGCGAACCGCAGCAGCATTTCGAGCTATCGCGGTCCGGGTCTGGCCCAGGGCATGAAGATCCTGGCCAAGGTCCGGGCCGAGACGGGTCTGCCCGTGATGACCGACGTGCACGAGCCGGCGCAGGCGGTGGAAGCCGCCGAGACCGTCGATTGCCTGCAAGTCCCGGCGTTTCTGTGCCGGCAAACGGACTTGCTCTGTGCCTGCGCCGAGACCGGCCGGCCTACCAGTATCAAAAAGGGCCAGTTTCTTTCGCCCACCGAGATGGGCAACGTCGTAGACAAGATGCGGGCCTGCAAGAACGACAAGGTCATTCTGACCGAACGGGGCACGTTCTTCGGCTACAATCGGCTGGTGAACGACATGACCGGCATCGCGGTGATGCAGCAGCTCGGCTGCCCGGTGGTTTTCGATGCGACGCACAGCACGCAGCAGCCGGGCGGGCTGGGGGCGGCCAGTGGGGGCCGGCGCGAAATGGCGCCTCTTCTGGCGCGGGCCGCCGTGGCGGCAGGCGTCAACGGGCTTTTCCTGGAGGTGCATCCCGAACCGGAGAAGGCCCTGTCGGATGCCGCCTCGATGCTGCCTTTGGACTGGCTGGAAGACCTCGTGCGGGTCTGCTGTGCCATTTTCGAGATTACGCATGGACATCGCAAAGACTGAACAGACCTCCTACACCTACGGGCCGGTCCCGTCGCGCCGGCTGGGCCTGAGCCTCGGCGTTGATATCGTTCCGCCCAAGATCTGCACGCTCGACTGCATCTATTGCCAGGTCGGCAGGACCACGAAAAAGAGCACCGTCCGCCAGGACTTCATTGATATCGAGGCTGTGCTTTCCGAGCTGAAGGAGAAGCTCAAATCCGGTCTCAAGGCTGACCACATCACCATCGGCGGATCGGGCGAGCCTACGCTGAACAGCAGATTGGGCGACCTGATCGACGGCATCCGGCGGCTCACCGATATCCCTGTGGCCATCCTGACCAACGGCACACTCCTCTATCGGGAGGATGTCCGGGCCGAGTGTGCAAAAGCCGACGTGGTCGTCCCGACCCTGGACGCCGCAGATGCGGCTGTTTTCGAGACGGTGCACCGGCCGACCCCTGGTATCACTATTGAAAAGCTGGTTTCTGGACTGGAGCGGTTCCGGGAGGAGTTCAAAGGGGAGATCTGGCTCGAGGTCTTCCTGGTGGCCGGCGTGAACACGGATGCAGAGCAGATCCAGAGGCTCAAGGCTCTGATCCGGCGGACCCGGCCGGACAAAGTGCATCTCAACACCGCGGTCCGCCCCCCGGCCGAGCCGGGCGTTCAGGCTGTGCCGGCGGAGACCCTCGATGCCATCGCCCGGCAGATCGGCGGCAATTGCGAGGTGGTCGGATCGCCGCCGGCCGATGCGAACGATCGGCGCCAAAAGCGAGGCGAGGCGGAGGTTCTGTCCGTGCTGAAGCGGCGGCCATGCTCCGTCGAGGACATCTGCACCGGTCTTGCCATGGATCGTGCGGAGGTCCTGAAACACTTGACTCATCTGCAGAACCTGGGAGCCATTTCGTCGGAGCCCAGAGGCGACATCACCTACTTCCAAGTCCGGGCCGGCACCCCGTAAGAAACATTATCCGGACATATCCGAACAGTGTACTCCAGACCCCAAAGGGTCCGATTCTGCGCATGGACCGCATAAATGACAGGCCGCATGGTCCATATTTTGTAAAGGCGGACGCTTCATTGGCCGATAAAACCGGTAGCATGAAAAGGCCACAGCGACAACTGGTGCTCAATAAGGGGACGGAGAAGTATATCTTCCGCTATGAACAAGGGCGGGAGGATGAGCTTCTCGATGCACTGATCGACCAGGCGAAGGACAAACGAACGGACTTTGACTGGTTCGATGCTGCGGTCATCAGCTTCAAGCTGACGCAGTCTCTGATTGGCTGTGCCGAGCAGATTCTTCGAGAGGACGTGGACGTCAGAACAACATCGTGACCCGGGCGAAGCGTGTTCGCAGGAGCGGGTCTTGCAAGATGGATGCTGGTCAGGAACAAAAGGTGGTCAATGATGCCAATGGATCAAATAGGTAGGTGGACCATGGAAGAAGGCAGCGCAACAATCGAACAATTCCTGCACTATCTGAAATTCGAGAAGCGGTTCTCGGAGCACACGGCAAAGTGTTATGGGGCCGACCTGGCGCAGTTCAGCGATTTTCTTCTCCATGGCCCCAATGGCGGGACGGCGAATGCGTCGAACCGCGTTTGGGAGCCGCGATCCCCTTCCGAGCCGGCCCCGATGGGGCAGCAGGAGGGGGGCGTAGCGACGGCCGTCGTGACCCAGACGGAGCAAGAGGTCGATCAGCGGCTGCTGGCCGTGGATGTCGATGAGGCGAGGACCTACTTGGCGTATTTGAATGACAAGGCATACTCCAAGGCGACGATCGCCCGCAAGCTGGCCACGCTGCGCAGCTTCTACAAGTTCCTGGTGAAGACAAGCCGGGTGAGCTCGAACCCCCTCGCGGCGATTCGCACGCCCAAGCAAGAGAAAAAACTGCCTCGCTTCCTGGAATACGAGGAGGTGAAGCGGTTGCTTGAGACCCCGCCGACGGATAGCTGGCTCGGCGCTCGCGATCGGGCCATCCTCGAGACGCTCTACAGCACGGGGATCCGGGTCAGCGAGCTGGTCGGCCTGAACATGGACGATATCGATTTCCTCAGCGAAGTGATCCACATTCGCGGCAAGGGCAAGAAGGAGAGAATCACGCCGATCAGTTCCTCGGCCCTGCAGGCGATCCAGCATTACATGGAGTTCCGCAACAAGCGGGCCCAGAGCAACAGCCACTTCGATTCGCGGGTGCTCTTCGTCAACAAGCACGGACAGCGCCTCAGCACGCGAAGCGTGCGTCGCAAGATGGACAAGTATCTGAAGATCGCGGGCCTCGATCCGGCGATCAGCCCGCACACCCTGCGGCACAGTTTCGCCACCCACATGCTCAACAACGGGGCGGACCTCCGCAGTGTCCAGGAGCTGTTGGGACATCAATCGCTGTCAACGACTCAGGTGTACACGCACCTGACGACGAGAAAGCTCAAGGAGGTCTATGAGGATGCACATCCGCGCGAGAGCATGGGCCAGGATGGCTACAACTCGCCACCGTCGCCCCCAGACAACGGGCAACGGTAGGATGTGACGATTTCGGTTGACAAGGCCAAGGGATTGGATTAAAGAGCCGCTCGAATGGGCGGCTCTTTTTTATTTGCTTGGGAGAAGATCCCTCGGCGTCAGGACGATCGTTCGCAGGGTGCCGGTGAAGGCGTCGAACGAAAAACGCCTGACGGTGTTGCTGCAAACAGGGGTCAGCCGCTGTTGCCGGTGAGGTATTCCGGCACGAGTTGTTTGATCTTGGTGGCCAGCTCGGCGTGGTCGTGTCGTTTGGCAGTCTCCAGCAGGTCGGCGACGCCTGTCCGGAGTCTCGCGCGGTCCATCGGGATGTTCTTCCAGATGCGAATCTTGGGGTGGCCGGTCTGCTGCATGTCTTCGCCCTCGATGTGCAGCTCCTCGAAGAGCTTCTCGCCGGGACGGGGGCCGGTGAAGACGATCTCGATATCCTCCCCGGGGCGCAGGCCACTGAGTGTGATGAGCATGTTGGCGAGGTCCACGATCTTGACCGGCTCGCCCATGTCGAGGACGAAGATCTCGCCGCCCTTGCCCATGGTGGCGGCCTGCAGCACGAGCTGGCTGGCCTCCGGAATGGTCATGAAGTAACGCTGCATGTCGGCATGGGTGACGGTAAGGGGCCCGCCCGCGTCGATCTGCTTCTGGAAGATCGGGACCACGGAGCCTTCGGAGCCGAGCACGTTGCCGAACCGCACGGTGACAAACTGGGTCTTGCTGGTCTTGCCGAGGTCCTGGATGTACATCTCGGCAATTCGCTTGGACGAGCCCATGATGCTTGTCGGATTGACGGCCTTGTCGGTGCTGATCATGACGAAACGAGCGACGCCGTACTTGTCGGCCGCGTCGGCGACCGACTGCGTGCCTATGACATTGTTCTTGATGGCCTCGCCGGGATTGAGCTCCATCAGCGGGACATGCTTGTGTGCCGCCGCGTGAATGACCACCTCGGGCCTGTACTCCTGGAAGATCGCCTCTACACGGGCCTTGTCGGTGATGTCGCAGATGAGCGGCTTCGTGGAAAGGCCCTGGAATTGGCGCTGCAGGTCCCGCTCGATGTAGAAGAGGGGATTCTCCGCTTGTTCGACGAGCAGCAGGAGCTTCGGCTCGAATTGGCCGATCTGGCGGCACATCTCCGAGCCGATGGACCCGCCAGCCCCCGTGACCAGGATCGTCTTGCCCTTGGCGAAAGCCTGGATCAGGTCGAGGTCGAGCCGGACGACCTCGCGCCCGAGGAGGTCGTTGATGTCCACGTCGCGAATCTGGGAGACGCGTAGTTTGCCCGAAGCGATGTCCGTGATGGAGGGGACGGTGCGGAACCGGATCTTGGTGCCCTCGCACACCTGAATGACCCGGCGAAGCTGCGGCCGCGTCGCCGAGGGTATGGCGATGGCGATTTCCTCGATCTTGCGGGTCTCGCAAATCCGCGGCAGTTGCTCGACCGTGCCCAGCACGGGGATGCCGTGGATGCGGATGCCTTGCTTGACGGGGTCGTCGTCGATGAAACCGGCGACGTCATACTGGATGATCGGCATGCGGAGAATTTCGCGAAGCAGGGCCTCTCCGGCGTTGCCGGCCCCGACGATCAGGAATCGCTTGAGCCGCCGGCTCTCGGTCGTGCGGAATTCCTCATGGTAGAGGCGGATGATCATTCTCAGGCCGGCGGGCAGAAGGATGGTGCCGAACAGATCGGCCATGAAGACGCCCTGGCTGATCGCGGCAAGGCTGGGCGGCAAGGCGCGGCGCACGGCCGGGACCTGCAGGAACATCCCAAACCAGATCGCAACGATGACCAGCGTGCTGACCAGCGATGCTCGCAGGATGCCGACGAGATCGGCGATGCTGACGTACCGCCACCAGCCGCGATACTGTTTGAACAGTCCGAAGACCGGCAGCTTGACGGCCAAGAACAAGAGCAGGAAGAAGGGGTACTGCTCGACCAACCAGTCCCGGCGAAACTGCATATTGCCGGCGACGAGAAACGAGAACATCAGGGAGGCGGCGAAGGCGGCGATGTGGGCCAGCATGATCAGCGGCTTGCGGAACGTCAGCAGAAAGCCCTCGCCCGGCGCGGGCACACGCGGACGCCGGCTGGTATGGTCCCGTGTTTCGGTCTCGGTGTGTCGGTCGGACATAATCCCCTGGTAGGGAAGAAGGTAGGAAGATACGAACGGAAGAAGGCAGGGTGGCTCGCCTCGGACCTTCTCACGTTCTCACGTTCTTCCCTTCATTCTTATTCGGATGTCTTCGGCGTCTGTCCCGATCCGCGGTTCGTTTCCATCGCCGGCTCCGAGTCGCCTGCTTGAGATTCGGTCCCGGACAACTGCGGCTCGGCCGATGCTTCGCTTTGGCTGGTGTGGATCTCTTCCGGCGGCGTCCCATCCACGCGCTTGCGCATCAGGGCGTAGACGATGGTGCTCGCCGAGAAGTAGAAGCTGATGGCGAACGAGGCGATCAACCCAACCACGGCGAGGACCCAGACGCGGATCAACAGGGCGGCGAGCCACAGGGGCCACGTGCCAGGCATCGCGCCGACGGGTCCGACGAGGCTGTCAAACGTCGGCGCCGGCCATATCGCATCGAGTTTCTGGTTCTGCTCCAAAAAGCCGATCTGCAGGAAGCTACGAGTCATCCACAGCAGGAGAAAGCCGAAGAGACGCACGAAGAGATAGCAGATGGCTCCATAAACAACGGCGACAATCGTGTAGAACCCCATCCGCCAAGGGTCGCTGTATACGATGAAGGAACGGGAAATGGCATCGAAGCTGTCCGAGTCGTCGTAGGCAATCGCCGGAGACATCAAGCTCAGTCCGCCGATCGCGCCGATGAGAACAATGGTGGTGGCACAGGCGGCGGCAAGCGACAGCGGCAGAAGCAGGCCCGTCAGCAACGGGCCTGCGACCGGGAGATTGCCTATGAGACCCAAAAGGACCGTGGGCACGCCGAAGGCGAGGATGATGAGAACCGGACCGAGTGGAGCACCGACCAGGCTGGCGAGTCTTCGTTGGCTAAAACGGATGGCTTGCATCAGCCTCGGCCTGTCCGCCCGGGCAAACTGCGTCGCAGCGATTCGGCAAATGGCGCCACCGGCCAGCGACAGAATGACAAAAGCGATGGCAAAGAAGATGATACTGTAGAGGGTGTGCCACCGGAAGGCCCAGGCCAATGCTCTGATGCCGTTGGCGACAGTCCGGACGATGCCGGGAATATCCAGCGAAAGGACCGCATACACGGCATTGTGGAATTCGTCGGCGCCGCAATGCCAGAGTGTGCTGAACACCCCGGCACGATCGCCGGTGGCCTCTCGCGATATGATGAAATTCTTCAGGTCCGCGCTGGACCGCATGTAGACGTCGAGCTCGGTGACGGTCTGATTCCCGCGGGTCTCGTTCGATGCGCCACGGGGCAGGGCGACCGTGTAGTTGCCCGTGACGACGGTGCGGCTCAGATCCATGGTCCAGCCGGTCAGGCAAATGGCCGCCAGGGCAGCGAATGCAATCGCGAGCTTGGACGGCTGGATTGCCATGCGGAAGGCGCAAAAGATCCTGGGGAACAGAAAGCTGCCGAGTGGTAGTGCAAACTCCTTTTCGTCGACCATACCGGCTCCTTTCACATGCGCAACTTCGCATCATCCCTACCTTGAATGGCCGTGGAAACGATAGCATGTTACTCGTCATCCGGGGCGTCGTCCACAGGATTTTTGCCGGCGGGGCTATTCGGATGCGTCTGCGGTGCCGGCGGAAGAATCGTCCTCGACCGGCTGCTGGGACTCCTCATCCGGCTTGCTGGGAATCCGGTATTCCGCGTCGAGCCAGGCCCCGAGGTCTACCATCTTGCACCGTTCACAACAGAAGGGGAAGAACCGAGGCAGCTTCGAGGAATCCTCCCGGCACACGCGCACTTCACGCTTGCAGGTCGGACACGTGAGCCGTAGATACTGCTGAGGTGGGTTGGGGTAAGTGCGGTCCGGGTTCTGCGTCCGATTGTCATTCATCACGCGCACCTCGGCGTGATGCGATGGCGAGACGGCCTTGGCGGATTGCTCGCGGGCTACTGGCCTTCTTGGACACGTCCATCTTCGACCATCCTGGCGTGCTCGACAGAGTAGCGTGCCCAAGGCTGAGCCTCGAGCCTTGCCTTGGGGATCGGTTTGCCGGTGCCTTCGCAGATTCCGTATGTCCCGGTCTCAATCCGATGCAGGGCATCCACGATCTCCACGAGGAGCCGTCGCTCGCCATCCATCAACTCCAGTGAGAACTCCTGCTCGAAATTGTCCGTCCCGAGATCGGCCATATGGATCGGCATGCTCGACAGATCGCCACTGGCGTCGAGCCTGGACTTCCTCAACGCCTCGCCCTCGATCTCGGACACATTGCCCATGAGCTCCCTTCGCTTCTGAAGCAACAACGTCTTGAAATGGCCCAGATCCGCAGGACTGACGCGAGCCTTCGGTTTCTGTTCGGTGGCTTCCGCCTTGGTCGTCTTCTTTCGTTTCTCTACCACGTATGTATTCACCTCTCATACACGAAAATACGGCCGTGTCTATAGAACAGTCCATTATACCACAAACTCTATTGCTGTCATAGCCCAATTAGGGGTCGCAAACCCGGGAAAGTCAGAAAAACACATCCGAGGCACGATCAGCGTCCGATAGTCTCCAGAATTCGCATAAGTCCTTCGTAATATTGGACTTACGACGGCTGGCGAGATAGAGGTTATGGTGCCCGGCCGGAGCGATCCGCATCTTTTGCCCTGGTGCCCAGAGGGACCAGGAACCTCTCCTGGCCTACTATCCCTGAGAATACACGGACATCGAAGGCTCGTTCGACCTCTTCGGGTGTGAGGATTTCGGAGGTTTTCCCGATGTGATAATGGGGACGTTCGGCAGGCTGGCTGCCGAGGGGAAACAGAAGCAATGTCTCGTCGCTGTACTGGGTGGCCAAGTTCAGGTCGTGGGTGATCGCGACGATGGTCGTACCCTTCTCGATCTGAATGGACTTCAGCAGGTCGTAGATCTTGACTTGGTGTTTCAAGTCCAGGAAGGACGTTGGCTCATCGAGCAGCAGGATCGGTGTGTCCTGGGCGAGCCCCCGGGCGATGAAGACCCGCTGACGCTCGCCCGCACTGAGACAGCCGAGCGGTCGTGAAGCGAATTCGGTTGTGTTGGTGCGATCCAGTGCCCGCTTCACAAGCTCTCTGTCGGTCTTGCTCTCAAAACCCCATCGGCCGTAGTGGAGCGTTCTGGCCATCAGGACGGTCTCTTCCACGGAGAATCCAAAGGCGGGGATGAACTCCTGCCGGACGACGGCGACCCGGCGGGCGACGTCCTGCACGCGGCAGGATCGAAGGCTCACGCCCTCCAGCAGGACCTCCCCCGATTGGGGCTTCAGCAGGCCGGCCAGCAGGTCGATCAGGGTGCTTTTGCCGGCTCCATTGGGTCCGGCTACGGCCAGAAAGGTCCCGGCCCGGACCTGAAAGCTGACATCTCGCAGGACCGGCTTGTCCCGGCCATAGTCAAACGAAACGTGCTCTGCCTGAATCGCCGATGTCATGCCAGCCAGTACACCTTTCTGCTGAATTTGACCAGCAAGACCAGGAAGAACGGACCGCCGATGATGGCGGTGATGACTCCGACCGGCAGTTGAGCAGGGGCCACGACCAGGCGCGCGACGGTGTCCGCCACCACCAAGAAGATAGCGCCGGCCAGGCTGCTCAGAGGCAATAACTGGCGATGATCGGGTCCAAAGACCAGCCGCACGGCGTGCGGGATGATGAGGCCCACAAAGCCGATCAGGCCGCTGAGGCTGACGGCGACGGCGGTGATAAACGCCGCGATGGCAAAGGCGGCGAATTCGATTCTCTCGACCGGGACGCCTACACTCCGGGCGTCGTGGCAGCCGACGCTGATGATGTTGAGTTGAGGACTGAGGAAGAAAAGGCCGACGATCCCGGCCACGATGCAGCCGCCGCCCACCCAGAGAACCAAGAAATCCTCCTCGGTCATGTTGCCCATGAGCCAGAATATCGTCGCGTAGAGCTGTTGGCCCCTGGCGATGGAGGTCAGGAACATGATCATGGCCGAGAGGAATGCGTTGACGACGACGCCGGCCAGGAGCAGGCCGGTGACGTGGTACTTGCCTGTGATCCGGCCGATGCCCCAAACCAGCCATATCGTGCCGATCGCTCCAAGGAATGCGAATACCGCGACCGGCGAGCGGCCCCACAGGGTCCAGCCGATACCGCTGATGACGGCGAGCATCACGCCGAGACCGGCGCCGCTGGAGATGCCAAGAATATATGGGTCGGCCAGCGGATTGCGCAGCAGGGCCTGGAAGATCACGCCGGCGCTGGCCAGAGCGGCTCCTACCAATGCCGCCAGGATGATGCGCGGGACCCGGACGCGAACGAAGATCTCATAGTCGGGGTTTGGCGTGGCGGGGCTTGCCGGTGCACGGACGGCCGCCTTCAGGGAAATCGCCTGCGGGCCGACCAGCGAGCACGAGAGCATGACCAGGACAAGCAGCACAGCCGCGATCGCGGTCCTGATCAGCAGTGTTCCAGGCGTGAGGGGTGAATGCACGTTCTCACTCTCCAAATAGCCCCGGTCGCAGGCACTTCGCGATCATTTCGATTCCCAGGTGCAATCGTGGACCAAGGCGCGACACCATGTCCCCGTCAATCACGTAAATCCGGTCATTCGTGACGGCCGGGACGTTCGTATACCTGCGCCAATAAGACGTTGCCTGACGGCGCTGCTCATCAAGGGCGCCCGGCAACATGGTGGGTTCGATAATGACCTCGGGCCTGGCGGCGATGATCTGCTCGGCGCCGATAGGTGGGTATATGTGAAGCGTCGGGCCGATGGCATTTTCGCCGCCCGCCAGATCGATCATCTCGTTGAGGAACGTATCCCGGCCGGCGACGCGCAGCGGCTCCCTCTGGACGACCCAAAGCACTTTCACTTTGGGCAAAGCGGCAGTCGCCGTCTGGAGGCGGTGGATCGCCGCTTTGATACCGGCCGACAATTCCCGGGCTTGCTCCTGGGCGCCGGTCGCATTGCCGATGGTCGTGATCGCATTGAAAAGGTCATCGATCCTCTCGATATCGACCGACAGGCAATCGTAACCGATGCGCCGGAGCCTGCGCGCGAGCTCTTTCTGCTGCTCAAAAGCCAGGGTCACAACCAGATCGGGCTTGGTGGCGATCACGGCCTCGATGCCGGGCTGCCAGAAGGTTCCGACCTTCGGCTTGGTCAGGGCGGCGGGGGGATAGTCGCTGTCCTGCGTCACGCCGACGATTCTCTCGTCGAGACCCAGGGCATAGAGGAGCTCCGTGAGATTCGGCGCCATCGACACGATGCGTGAAGGCTCCCGGGATCGCCGTGTCGCGGGGTTGCCGGCCGCGTCTTTCGGCCCCAGCAGCGCATAGCCCGAAGCGAGCCACACCACCAGCGCCGCCAATAGAAAGCACCATTTGCCCATCAGGTCCTCTTGAACTGTTTCTCCAGCTCACTGATTGAGAATCGGATTGTCGTGGGCCGTCCGTGTGGGCATCGGCTCGTGGATTCGAACCGCCTGCGATCGGCAAGCAGTTCCTGGATCTCGCTGTCGGTGAGCCTTTGGCCAGCCTTGATCGCGGCTTTGCAGGCCGCCAGGCTCAGGACATCGTTGAGAAGGTCCTGCTTTGACACGGGATCACCCTTCTCGACAAGCATGTCAACCAGGTCTTGAACGAACTCCGCCGGCGGGACGCTGGCCAGGAGGGTCGGGAAGGTCTGCACCGCGTAGGCCCTGGGACCGAACGCCGTCAGCTCGATCCCCAATTGCGCCAGCAGATCGGCGTGGCCCTCGATGGCGCCCGCCTGGGCGTCGGTTACCTCGAAGCTCTCGGGCAGGAGAAGCCTCTGGGATTCGAGGCTCTCACGCTGCACTCGTCTCTGCAGGATCTCATAGAGCATCCGCTCGTGCAGCGCGTGCTGGTCGATGATGACGAAGCCGTCCTCGGTCTGCTCGACGATGTAGCTGTCGTGGATTTGGAGATATCGGTTGTCTTGTAGCTGGGGCACGGCATTGGGTCCGGGCCTGTCGGCCGTCGGCTTCTTGTGGCCGGGGCCTCGATGCTCGGCACTACTGCTGAGCCGCAAGTCGAACTGCTGTTGCGGGGCGGGCCGGTGCTTCTTGAAGAACTCGGTTATCGCATCGGCGATCTGTTGTCTCCTCGCCTGCCGGCCGGTCATGTTGTCATCGGCACCGGACAATGCCTCCGCCGGCACATGTGCAGGCGTGTTGAGATCCGTCCCCAGCAGTTGTTCCCGCAAGACCCCCAGGACCTGGGAGTGGACCAGATTGGAGTTATAGAACCGTACCTCGATCTTCGTCGGATGGACGTTTACATCGTAGTCGCTGAAAGGCATCTCGATGAAGAGGAAGACTACGGGGAACCGGTTGCCTTCCAGCATGCCCCTGTAGGCCTCCTTGATCGCGTGCGAGATGAACTTGTCGCGAATGAAGCGGCCGTTCAGAAAGGCGTACTGGAACTGGTTGCTTGTCCGCGAAATGCTCGGGCGGCCGAGCAACGCGCGGATGCGAATGCCTTTTTCGTCGCTCTGGGTCTCGATCAGGTCGCCTGGCTCGCTCATCAGCATCGGGAAAAGTTGGCCGACCCGTTCCTTGAGGCTCCCGGTTTTGGGCAGTCGATACAACTCCTTGCCGTTGTGGACCAGCGTCAGGTCCAGATGCCCCTGCGGCAATGCGATCCGTGCGAATTGCTCGCTGATGTGGCCGATCTCCGTGTTGGCGGTCCGCAGAAACTTGCGGCGGGCGGGCGTCTTGTAGAAGATGTCCCGCACCTGGATCGTCGTGCCGAAATCGCCGCTGCACGGACTGACGGGGCCTTTGTCCCCACAGTCGATCTCGACGCAATGTGCCTGATCGGACTGGCGCGTCCGACTGACGGCCCGGACCCGCGCGACGGACGCGATGCTGGCCAGCGCCTCGCCGCGAAAGCCGAGCGTGGAGATATTGTGAAGATCCTCCACCTGCTTGATTTTGCTCGTCGCATGGGATTCGAAGGCCGTGGACAAATCCTCCGCATCCATACCGCAACCGTCATCGGCGGCGGATATGAGCTTACGGCCGCCATCCTCGACGGCGATGACGATCTTCATGGCCCCCGCATCGATACTGTTTTCGACCAATTCCTTGACCACGCTGGCCGGCCGCTCGATGACCTCGCCTGCGGCGATCAGATTCACCATGTTCCGGTCAAGCTGGGCGATTCTACCCATAAACCTGATACAGTTCTGGTCGTTTGATGCTGCGTAACCTGGGACTGGACACCCACAAACTGGTGCTCCGGGGGCCGATCGGCCGGCAATTCATTTGACCCGGTACCGGTTTCTCTCATCAAAGAACGTGATGTCCGCATAGCCGGCGTGGATCTTCGCCGCGTGCTGAACGCCTCGCGGAACGAGGAAGCTTTCACCCCGCCCATACGTGTGGGTGGCGCCTTCCATGCTGATATCGATCTGGCCTCTCAGGACGACGCTCCACTGGCTCTCGTGAGTGTGAAGAGGGATATCCGCATCCTCGGCAAACTCCATGAAGAGTACCTGCTGGTCGGCCCCCTGCATCAGATAGGCCGAAAGTCCTTTGAGCGGGATGTCGGCCTGCGGAAGTCGTCGGATCGGTTCAGGAAATGCTTCCATCATAGGGTCACCATCTCACGATTCCATGCCGCACTGTCTCATGACTGGAGCAGACTGCGGCCGGTCATTTCCTTGGGCTGCGGCAATCCCATCATTTCCAGGAGGGTAGGGGCGATGTCGGCCAGCGTGCCTCCCTCCCGCAACTTCCTGCCCTTGTACCGGTCGTCGAAGACGACCAGCGGTACGTCGCCCACGGTATGGGCGGTGTGCGGGCTGTCCGGCGAGCCATCGATCATTTTCTCGAAGTTCCCGTGATCTGCGGTTACGAGGGCCGCTCCGCCCATGCTCTTGATCTTGCTGAGGATCTTGCCCACGCACTCATCGACCGTCTCCGCCGCCTTGATCGCCGCCGTGAGGTCGCCGGTATGGCCCACCATGTCCGGGTTGGCGAAGTTGATGACCATCGCGTCATATTTGTCGGAGTCGAGCCGCTCGAGCACGACCTTCGCCACTTCATACGCACTCATCTCGGGTTTGAGATCGTAGGTCCTGACCTTCGGCGAGGGCACGATCTGCCGGTCCTCGCCCTTGAAAGGCTTCTCCGTATAGTCATTGAAGAAGAATGTCACGTGGGCGTATTTCTCCGTCTCGGCGCAGCGGAACTCCTTCAGACCGAGGGAACTCCAGTATGCCGCAAGGATGTTCTTCATCTTGGGAGGCTTGGTAAAGGCCACCGGGGCGGGGATGGTGGCGTCGTACTCGGTCATGCAGACGAAATACACCTCGGGCTTGGTCGTCCTCGGGAACTCCTTGAAGGCCGGGTCCACGAAGACCCGTGTGATCTCGCGGGTCCGGTCGCCGCGGAAGTTGAAGAACACGACGCCGTCGCCGTCGGCAATCGTGGCAATCGGCTCATTATTCTCGTTCACCATCGCTGTCGGCTCGATGAACTCGTCGGTGACGCCTTTGCCGTGGCTGTCTTTGATCGCCTCGGCGGCGCTGCGGGCTTTGAAGCCCTTGCCGAACCGCAGACATTCGTAGGCCTTCTGCACACGGTCCCAGCGGCTGTCCCGGTCCATCGCATAGAAGCGTCCCATCACCGTCGCGATCTTGCCGACGCCGATCTCGGCGGCTTTCTTCTCCACGTCGGTCACGTATCCCAGGCCGCTGTCGGGCGGCGAATCCCGCCCATCCGTGAAGGCATGGATGAAGACGTTCTTCAGGTCGTGGCGTTTGGCCAGTTCGAGAAGGCCATAGAGGTGTCCGAGGAGCGAATGTACGCCGATATCGCTGCCCAGGCCCATGAAATGGACTTTGCCCTGGTGCTTCTTGACGAACTCGACGAGTTTCAGGAATTGCTCGTTCTCGAAGAACGAGCCGTCGCGGATCGCGTGCGTGAGCCGGACTGACTCCTGGGGCACGATTCGTCCGGCCCCGATGTTCTGGTGGCCGACCTCGCTGTTGCCCATGGTCCCGTCCGGCAGACCGACGTACTCGCCGTAGGTATGGATCAGGCAGTTCGGATACTCCGCCATCAGCATGCTGTCGGTCGGGACCTGGGCCCGCTTGATGGAGTTGTACGGGTCTTCGCTGGGGTCCGGATTGTAACCCCAGCCGTCGCGTATGATGAGAACGCACGGCCTCTTCTTAGGCGCAATCTTCTCTTTCGTCATGTGCAGCGTGCCTTTCAAACAGCCGTATTCAAGGCGAGGCGCAAAACCGGTCCCGCCGGGTACTCCAAGGGCCCTGCATCATATAGCCCCAGGCGAGTGGTGTCAAATGTTTGGCTGCTTGCCCCAGGATGGGGTCCGGCGCCGCCGTGAGGCTTTGACGGCGCGCCCGGCTCCGGTATAATCGGGTTGTCGGCGAAGATGACGAGGGCGAACGTGAATGCGTCCGCGCATCAGCTCCGGTCTGAAAGGCGGCCTGTGTCCGAGGGAAGAAACAGGGGTATCGTGGGAAGGGGGGGCATCTTGGCGCTGGGGTTCTGCTTGCTGCTGGGCTGCTCGCAGCGGAAGCCGACCACGGATATGTATCTGGATGCGGTGGCCCTCCGGGAACTGGGGCAAAATGAGCTGGCGGTCAGCAAACTCAACGCCGTGGTGGCGGCCGACCCTGGTTTTGCCCTCGCCTATGAGGAGCTTGGCAAAGCCTACCAGGCCTTGGGGGATCGGGAGAAGACCCTTGCCGCGTTCGAGCAGGCGGCCCAACTGGCCCCTTGGTCGGCCGAGAACCATCTGAACCTCGCGAAAACCCGCGAATCGCTCGGCAGGTACCGGGAGGCGGCCCAGGCCTATGCCCGGGCGGCCGAGCTGAACCCAAAGAGCTTCGAGGCGACGAAAGGCGCCGCCGAATGTTACCTCAAGGCAGGGGAGCATACGAAATCACTGACGTATTGTGAAATGGCTGAGAAAGCGGGGGGCAAGCCCAGAGAGGCGCTATCGCTGCTGGCCCGTGTCTATGCGGCCCAGAAGGACTACGAGCAGGCCATTGGGGTGTACCGGCGTTTGCTGGCGGAGGATGGCGATGATCCGAACGTGCTGCTGCCTCTGGGCGTAGCCTACATGAGAGTAGGACAGTACGAACGGGCCAGACAGGTCTTGACCTCCGTCGCCCAGCGGCGGCCGGAGGATGGCGCGGTATTTCGCGATCTTGGCTACTGTCTCCTGAAGCTTGGGGATATCGATCAGGCCATGCAACTGTATCAGAAGTCGATCAAGCTCGATGGCAACGATTGGGAGGCGCATCGCGGCCTGGGCGTCGCGTATATGCTCGAGGCCCGCCAGGCGGAAGATTCCCGTTGGGAGGCTGAGGCCCTTCGCCACTGGCGGCGCTCCTTGGTCCTCAAGCCGGATCAGCCGAAGCGCGAAACACTGGAGAAACTGATTCGCGAACATTCCAAGTTGCGGAATTCGTTAGAGGGGCTAAACTATTAACGACATGGAAACAGGCAATCAGGACAGAGTCGTTCCGACCGCCGCAGGCACCCGGTTGGAGGACCGTTATAGAGTGGCGCTTCCTGATGTCATCGGGCATTTGATCTTCTGGCCCCTTCTTCTGGCCGGACTGCTCGCGGACCTCTGGACGAAGCAAGCCGTTTTCGCCTGGCTGGAAGGCAAGGAGGGCCAGAGTGCCAAGATCCTCGACGGTATTCTCACGTTCAAAATGGCCTTGAACACGGGGGCGGCCTTCGGAATCTTCTCCGGCCGGTTGCCCTTGCTGGTCGGTGTTTCGGTGGTTGCCCTGCTGGTCATTTTGGCCGTCTTCTTTGTCGCTACCGCGCGGCAGCGGATCATTCAGGTGGCGATGGGACTCTTTGCCGCCGGCGTCTGCGGCAATCTGTGGGATCGGCTGTTCAATGATGGGCAGGTACGGGACTTCATTGACGTAATGTACTGGCGAGGGAGGCACTGGCACACGTTCAACGTGGCGGATTCGATGCTGTGCATCGCGGTAGGGCTGCTCCTGGTCGCGACCCTGTTCACTGATTCGTCAAATCGAACACATGCTCCGCCACAAAAATAGGGGCCTTCGTGGCGGCGCACAGCGCAATAGCGTCGGAGGGACGCGAATCCACCTGGACGGTCCGGCCGTCGATATGGAGATGAATCTTGGCGTAGAAAGTGTGATTGCGGAGGTCGTCGATCACGATGCGCTCGATCCTCGCACCGAGGCTCTCGATGATGCCGGCCAGCAGGTCGTGCGTCATGGGCCGGGGCGGCTGGATCCCTTTTAGCCGACGGTCGATGGCGAAAATTTCCACAATGCCGATCACGATGGGAAACGCACGGGCGCCGTGCCGCTCCTTGAGGACGATCACCTGCTGGTCGGAGGTCTCATTGATAATGATCCGCGACAGTTCCACTTCCACTTCCATGACCGTTCCCTCTATATAGATCAGCTTTCGAGCTCGTCCAAGTGTCTTTCGATCGCCCGCAACTGCTCTTGAAGCTGCTGGAGCTTCTGCCTGGCCTGGGCGACGACTTCGGGCTTTGCCTTGGCTATGAAGTTCGCATTGGCCAGCTTGTTCTCAACGCCGTTTTTCGCGTGCTCGATCTCCTGCTTGTGCTTTTCGAGGCGAGTGCGTTCCGCTTGGGGATCGATCACGTTATGGACGTAGATCTGCGTCCCTTCCACTATGGCCGTAGCGGCGTTGTTCGGCTTGGGCAGATTCTCCGCAATTCGGAGGTCTCCCAATCCCGCCAACTGGCAGATCAACCCGCTGTTGGCGTTCATGGCGTCGCCGATGGCCTTGGGGGCATTGATGGACGCGGCGAGCCTCTCGCTTGGCGCGAGGTTGTACTTGCTTCGGATATCGCGAATGGCCCGGACGACTTCCTGGACCCATCGGATCTGTTCTTCAATTTGCGGGTCCTTCAGGTGCCCGAGTTCGGCGGGCCACCGGGCGACCACAATCGCCGGCGCGCGATCCTGTACCGCGATGCCCTTGAGCTCTCGCACCGGTGCCAGGTCGTTGAGCTTCTGGTAGATGCCTTCGGTGATGAACGGGATGAACGGATGCAGCAACCGCAGCGTCGAATCGAGAACGAACGCCAGGACATTCTGCGCGACGGCTTTGCTCTGGTCGTCCCGCATCCGGGATTTGGCCCATTCGAGATACCAGTCGCACAAATCGTTCCAAAAGAAATGATACAACTGCCCGAGCGGCTCGCTGAATTTGAAGGCGTTGAGGGAATCGGTGACCTCGCCGCGAGCCGTCGCCAGCCGCGATAAGATCCATCGGTCGGTGATGTCCATTTTGGCCGCGTCGAAGCTGGCGGGATCGAGCCCCTCCAGGTTCATCATGGCGAAGCGCGACGCGTTCCACAGCTTGTTGCAGAAGTTGCGGCCGATGTCGAACTTAGGCGAGGTATTGACCTTGCGCCCGTCCGGCAGCGTCATGGGAGCCACGGGCATGCGGATATCCTGCGTGTCCGTCGTCATGCTCGCCAGCGTGAATCGCATCGCGTCGGCGCCGTGGCTGTCGATCGCGATCAGCGGGTCGATGCCGTTGCCCAGGCTCTTGGACATTTTGCGGCCCTCGCCGTCCTGGATCATGGCGTGGATGTAGACATCGCGGAAAGGGATGTCCCCCGCACAATACTGGCCCATCATCACCATGCGCGAAACCCACAGCGTAATGATCTCGCGGGCCGTGCACAGGACGTCGCCCGGATAGAACGCCTTTAACTCCGGCGTATCCTCCGGCCACCCCAACGTACTGAACGGCCACAGGGCGGACGAAAACCACGTATCGAGCACGTCTGTGTCCCGCTCCACCGTGGCCACCATTTTGATGATTGCACGCGCGGCCTCTCGTGCCTCATCGCTTGGAAAGTCAGGGATAGTGGACTCGGGTATCGGTTCACCGTCACTGCCTCCCGCAGAATGGATGAACTCCAAGTATGACTCAATCTTCTTGAAGGTCTCGTCTGCGTCATTACCTGAAGAACAGATGAAGAACTTATATCTGCTTGGATCGACCAGCACATGGTACTTGCCGGTCCCCACCCGCGTGGAAAGCTCGTCCAAACGCCTCTGCAATTCGTGCCGATATCCATCAGGATCTGCTGTCTTGTTCGGGAATTGTCCCCCTCCGCTTTTCGCCTCGCATCGCCACACTGGTATGCGGTGGCCCCACCAGAGCTGACGCGAAATGGGCCAGTCGCGGAGGTTCTCCAGCCACGTCTGGTAGGTCTTGGCGTACCGCTCTGGGATAAACCGCAACCGACCGTCGAGCAGGGGTTTGAGCGCCAGACCTGCTAGGGAATTCACCGGCACATCGGTGCCTTCGATCATGCCTTGGCCGAACTTCTGAGCCAAATGAGCGATGGGCTGTTTGACGGCCACGTACCACTGGTCGGATAGGTAGGGTTCGATGGGGACGTGGCTGCGGTAGCTGTGGCCTACCTCATGGGTGTAGTCCCGAATCTCTTCAAGGAGATTTTCCTGCCGGAACCACTCGACGACGGCCTCGCGGGCCTCAAAGCGGTCCATGCCGATCAGGTTCTCCACGTCCGGGTTTTTGACTTGGTCCCAATCGGTCCAACCGTACTCGTCGCTGATCGAGCCGTCAGGTGCCATGACGTTAATGACGGGCAGATTGTGTCGTTCGCCGATGGCCCAGTCATCCGGGTCGTGGGCCGGCGTGACCTTCAAAAAACCGGTGGAGAAGCGAGCTTTCTCGTCCTCGCTCTGAGGATTGGGCAGGACCACATGCTCATCGGCGATGATTGGGATGATTCTTCCCACAATCGGGAGACGGACGCGCTTGCCCACGAGGTGGGGGGCTCGTGGGTCCGCTGGGTTCATGGCCACCGCCGTATCGCCGAGCATGGTTTCGGGGCGCGTCGTGGCGACGGTCACGTGCTCGATCCGCTGTCCGTCGATCTGGACCGCTTCGACGAGCGGGTACTTGAGGTACCAGAAATGGCCCTGGATCGTCTCGTGCTCGACTTCGTCGTCCGCAAGCACCGTTTGTGTGGCCGGGTCCCAGTTGACGATGCGTTTGCCGCGATAGATCAGTCCATCCTCGAAGAGCTTGAAGAACGCCGCCCGGACCGCTTTCGCGCAGACCTCGTCCATCGTAAACCGGGTCCGCTCCCAGTCGCACGAGCAGCCCATCGCCTTGAGCTGGCCGAGAATCGTCACTTCGTATTCATCCTTCCATGCCTGGATGCGCCGGACGAATTCCTCTCGCTGGAAATCGGTCCGCCGCCTGCCTTCCTCGGCGAGGATTCGCTTCTCGACCACCGTCTGCGTGGCGATGCCGGCGTGATCTGTGCCGGGCATCCAGAGCGTCTCGCACTGCTCCATCCGGCGAAAGCGGATCAGAATATCCTGGAGCGTGTTGTTCAGGGCATGGCCCAGGTGCAAGGGCGCCGTCACGTTGGGCGGGGGGATCACGATCGTGAACGCCTTTCGCCCGTGGGCCTTACGGGACGGCTCGGCGTGATAGTAGGGTCCCGACAACCACAATTCATTGACTTGCTGTTCGATTGTCTTCGGATCGTAAACCTTGGACAACTCGTCTGTCATGATGCATCCAACTCAAGTACGGCCAAAAAAATTCCGGCAGACGCGTGTCTGCCGGAAAGTATGGTAATCATAGAGAGACGCCCTGTAAAGGATGCAATCCGCACGTGCACCCGCCGGCGCGCGGCGCCTGCACCGGCCCAGGGCTCCCCGCTTAGTCGAGGTTCATGGTCATCAGGAACTCGGCGTTGCTCCGCGTCTTGCTAAGCCGGTTCTTGAGCAGCTCGACGGCCTCGACGGGGTTCAGGTCGCTCAGGACCCTGCGGAGCCGATAGACGAGCTCCAGCTCCTTCGGGTCGAGCAGCAGTTCTTCCCTTCGCGTCCCGCTTCGGTTGATTTCGATGGCCGGCCAGACTCTTCGGTCCACAAGCCGCCGATCCAGGTGCAACTCCATGTTGCCGGTCGCCTTGAACTCCTCGAAGATCACTTCGTCCATCTTGGAGCCGGTGTCGATCAGGGCCGTGGCGAAGATGCTCAGGGAGCCGCCTTCTTCGACCTTTCGGGCCGCCCCGAAGAACTTCTTGGGCATCTGCATGGCGCCCGCGTCCACACCACCGGTCAGGATACGGCCGGAGTGCGGCGTCTCGTTGTTGTACGCGCGGGCCAGACGCGTGATGGAGTCAAGCAGGATCACGACATCCGTGCCGTATTCGACCATGCGTTTGGCCTTCTCGATCACGATCTCGGCCACCTGGCAATGACGTGAGGCGGGCTCGTCGAACGTGGAGCTGATGACCTCGACGTTCTCGCCGGTCTTTCGCTCCATTTCCGTAACTTCTTCCGGCCGCTCGTCGATCAGCAGCACGATCAGCTTCACTTCCGGATGGTTCGTGCTGATCGCGTTGGCCATCTTCTGCAACAGGATCGTCTTGCCCGTTCGAGGCGGGGCGACGATCAGGCCGCGCTGGCCTTTGCCGACCGGGGTCACCAGGTCGATGATCCGCATGTTCAGCTCATCGCTGGCTGTCTCGAGAATGAGACGCTGTTCCGGGTGCAGCGGCGTCAGGTCGCTGAAGACGATCTTGTCCGCCAGCAGGTCGGGGTTCTCGAAGTTGATCGCCTCGACGCGCAGCAGGGCGAAGTACTTTTCGGAGTCCTTTGGCGGCCTGATTTGTCCGGAAACAATGTTGCCCGTCCGCAGCCCGAATCGCCGGATTTGTGACGGCGAGACGTAAATGTCATCCGAGGAGGACAGGTAATTGTAGCGGGGATTGCGAAGGAAGCCGTAGCCGTCGGGAAGGACTTCGAGAACGCCTTCTCCATACATCAGGCCACTCTGCCGGATGCGCTCTTTCAGAATCAGGAAGATCAGGTCCTGCTTCTTGAGCGCGGTGTACTCCGTGATCCCTTCCTTCTTCGCCATCTCGTGCAGCTCGGCCACGGTCAGCCGCTGCAAGTCCGTCAGGTACAGGTTGCCCTTCTTGATCCGCTCGTACTTGGCGTGGGTGGACTCTTCGTCGGTAAGCTCGCCCCCTTCTTCCGTTTCTTGCGTCACCTCCATGGCTTCGGCGGGTTCCAGGGTCTCGACGGCCTCCATCCCGCGCTCCGTCGCCGCCTCCACCGCGGGATCATCCCCTATGGCCGTGCCGGCGGAATCGGCTATCTCCTCTGGTTGTTGCTCGACCTGCTCTGCAACCAGTTCTTCCGCGACAGGCTTTCTCCTTGTTCCTTTCCGCTTGGTTGTTCTGGCCTTAGCCATGACTACTCCTTTTCCTGTTACGTGATTCTTCTGTCACCCTTGCGCCCGTTTGTGCAGGTAGGAAACCTGTCCCCACAGAGGCGGGCCACACGCCTGTAGCCGACGTGAAGCATCTTCTCTGGGTGGTTTCGTGGGATTGGAGCTTCAAGCTACACCACGGACAGACGTGGCTCAACAACGCTGCACTTTCGCAGCACGATATCTACGTTGAACCACACTACCTGTTTCTATTTATTTCAGAGAAGATCTCTTTGATTTGCCTGACTAACGTCGAGAAGTCAGAGTTGTTGTCTATGGTATTATCGGCCAACTGGGCTTTCTTGTCCAGAGAAATCTGAAATTTTTCACGAATTTTGATTCCTTGCTCATCCAGGGCACCTGCCTGCTTCGCCCTGCGGGCCCGTCGTGCACGATCACATTTCACCAGGATCAGCCTGTCACAACGATCTGCCCACCCAACCTCGACCAGCAGGGGCATATCAAGTACGATCGCTTTGACGTGTCTACCCTGGCTATACTGGGCGATCAGTTCCTCGGTTCGCTCCAGTACGCGTGGGTGAATCACTTTGTTCAGAGCATCCAGCTTTTCGACATCGGCAAAGACAATCTGCGCCAGCCGGTGCCGGTCGATCTGACCCGAAGATTGCAGGATCTCCCGTCCGAACAGCCGAACAACCTCATCGCGAACCGGCTCTTCCGTCAACAGATCGTGAGCAATCACGTCGGCACTGATCACCGTGCAGCCGAGTTTCGCGAACTGGGCCGCCACGGTGCTCTTGCCGGAGGCGATGCCGCCAATGACTCCGATGATTGGCTTTTTCTTGGGATTGCTCACGGTTAAGCAGTCAACCTGCTTACTCCCACTTTGCGCGCCCATTTTACCCGGAGCCTGTGGCCGTGTCAAGATGCTCCGGAAATTTCTTTATCCGTCATGTTCGTCATTCCACCCAGCCGTATCGGGCACATGGTTTGGCGTTTCGCAGGTCCCAGGACCGCCGCGGATCGATTGTTTCACTGTGCTCGCAATGACGTGCGGTGCCTGTCGATGTCATTGCCAGGAGTGTAGCGATGAAGCAATCTCCTCCCGCATGGTCGCGGGTGTGCGAAGTTTGTTAGCCAGCCTTCCACCTGCTCTGGATGGCCTTGAACAAGTCCTCCGGCACCTTGACCCCGAGTTTCTTGGCCGTATTGATGTGGTTCCAGGCAAGGTCGTACTTCCCGAGCCTGTAGAATCCATACGCCAGCCCGTGATAAGCATCGCCGAGCTTGGGATCCAGCTTGACGACCTGGAGATACACCTTGACGGCTTGGTCGAAATCGTCTTTTTTGAGGTAGGCCGACCCGAGGTTGAAGAGGATTCGCACGTCATCCGGCTTGGCCGCCAGGGCCCGCTTGTAGTACTGAATGGCCAGGTCATAAAGGCCCTGATCGAAGTACGCCGTGCCCAAATCCACAAGGGCGGCGAGCATGCCGGGCTTGAGCCCCAGAGCCTGGGCGTACGCCTGGATGGCCTCATTGACCCGGCCCAGCTTGCTGTAGCAGATCCCCTCACCGTAATACGCTTCCGGCGAATCCGCCCTGAGACCCAGGGCCTTGCGGAACTGCAAAAGGCCCTTGTCATAATCACCCATTCGATAGTACAGTTCGCCGAACTGGATGTACACTTGGACGTTCCTGCCGTCGAGGTCAAGGGCCCGATTCAGTTCGGACAATGCTTGGCCATACTGCTCCTGTCGGGTGAAGAGCAGGGCCAGATTGCGGTGGGCATCCACGAAGTCGGCATCGAACTGGATGGCCTGCCGATAGGAGGAGCCGGCGGCGTTGAGTTGATTGATCGCCATGTAAGCGTTGCCGAGATTGTTGTGGGTCTTCGGATCGCCGGGATTCAGTTGCAGGGCCGCCTGGTACTGCTGGACGGCATCGTTCGCGCGGCCTTTCTGCAGATAGATGTTGCCCAGGTTCGCCCGGGATTCCGAAAGGGCGGGGTTGATGGCCGCGGCCCTCTCCAGTGCGATCAGGGCCGTGTCTGTGTCGCCGATCTCGCTATAGACGTTCCCGAGGTTGTTGAAGAAGCATCCGATCGTTTGACGCTTGGTCAGGTTCTTCATGTAGATGGAATCCGGGCTGTTCCGGGGAACACCGAACCTCTTGATGTAGTGCTCATCCGCAGGGCTGGCGCCGCCACTGGTGGTCTCGATGTTGAAGCGCATGCGGCCCTTTTCGTAGCGCACGAAGAAATGGCCCGGGACGACGACCCCGTAGAGGTCCAGGCCCAATCGCTCGCCCACGGCCAGGTACAGAATCGAGAGGCTCAGACAATATCCCCGCCGCCGATCCATGACGGAGTGTAGGAATAGATCGTTCGGGTCGTTGGCGTGTGAGATCGGCTTGAAGCCAAGCTCCTCGAAGAGATACTGGTTGATTACGGGAATGGCCCGATGGTCCACGGGCAGCCGCTGCTGTCGAAGCCGGGTTTGGACGACCATCGCCAGGGTGTCCAATCGCTCAAGGTAGTGACGGCCCTGCACAAAGTCGCTCCAGTACTCCGAGGAGATGAGGGTGGCCGTGGCCAGGTCGATCTGGTCTTCCGAGAGACGCAGCACCTCTTCCAGCGAGGAGACGCGCAGTCCGGCCTTGCCCGCATTGGCGAGTTGCCCTCTCTGCCCAAACGCCGCGAGAGGCGAGAGACTCAAAAAGACAGCGAGACTCAGAAAGATTGTCTTCATGGACCCCTTTCTACGATTCCCTCTTGCACAATTGTAGCCTTGCACATAGTCTATTCCAACAGAATTCCGATTGTCAGGAGGACACTATGAGAGTGACTGGTCTCGTTGCCGTTATCGTGGCAGGCTTACTGTTCGGCGGATGTCATTGCGGCGCCGCGAAACCGCCCGAGAGCACGCCAAAGAGTCAGGCCAAAGCAGAGCCACAGCCTGCGCCTGCTCAGGTCGCCCCGGCGGTTGTCGCCGAGAAGCCCCAGGCACAGGTGCCGTCGTCGCTCAAGCCCGGCCAGGAGGTCGGTCTTTTCGATGGCAAGACCCTGGGCCAGTGGAAATCGACGGACTTTGGCGGCCAGGGGGAAGTCTCCGTCAAAGACGGCGCCATCCACATGGCGATGGGAAGCTATATGACCGGGATCACCTGGACCGGCCCGGTTGTCCGGATGAACTACGAGATTACGTTGGAGGCGATGCGGGTCGAGGGCAACGATTTCTTCTGCGGCCTGACGTTCCCGGTCGGTGAGAAACCATGCACCCTCATTCTTGGCGGCTGGGGCGGCAGTCTGTGCGGCTTGTCGAGCATCGATCACTTCGACGCCTCGGAGAATTCGACGACCCGGATGATGAGCTTTGAGAATGGTAAGTGGTATCGCGTCCGGCTTCGGGTCGTCCCGAACCGGATTCAGGCGTGGCTGAACGATGAAGACCTCGTGGATGTGGACGTCACCGACAAGACCATCGGTATTCGCATAGAGGTCGAGGCGTCGCAGCCCCTGGGCGTTGCCACCTGGAACACGGCAGGCGCGGTTCGAAACATCCAGCTCAAGAAGCTGCCGGACGAGGTCCAATAGCTGGGCGGCATCGTCAATCCTGCCATCAGGAACGATTCTGCTCGCTCAATCCAAGTCCCTCCAGCAACCTGGCTGCCGATATGCCGGCGACTTTCACCTGCTTGACCGGATGGGTGTGGCCGGAGAGGATTTCGATAGCATTCTTTTTCACGCCCAGTTGCTTGGCCAGAAAGGCGATCAGGCATTGATTGGCTTTGCCTTTTTCCGGCGCGGCCGCCACCCGGATCTTGATCATGTCCTCCAAAATCCCGGCGACCGCTGTCCTGTTGCTGCCGGGGACGATCTTGGCCGTGAAGACTACGCCATCCGCACTCTCAACGACCGCCGGCTTGGACATGGGAGGGGTCACTCGACGTTCTCACGCAGATTGGCGCCGATGGCCTGCTGGACATATTTCTCGATCTGCTCCGCCAGTTCCCCGAGCGTGGGCAGTTGGAAGTCCTCGTAGAAGCCTGGAATGGACTCGCCGCTGAGGGCCCGTTTGAAAATTCGCACGCGGATGATCGAGGGCTGGGAGGATCCCTTGCTGAAGTCGCCGTCTTTGTGCTCGGTCAGTTCGACCCGCCATTCCTCGCTGATGAACACGAGGCATTTGCCCGTGTAGACGGCCGTCGGAAAGTAATCACGCAGGAGCTTCAGCGTTTCCATGCCTGTCCTATTCGTCCTATCGGTCCCATGAGTCCCGTAGCCTGTGGGGGCCGCCTATTTCATGGTGTTTTCTTCGGCACTCCGAAGGGCGTCACATCGCCGCGCAGGACTTGGGAGTGCTTCTCCCAGGCTGCCATCGTACGCTTGAGATTGTCATAAGCATCGCCGCCGATGCCGTATCCCTGGAACCCTATAGGGCCGGTGTATCCGGCGTCCCGCAGGGTCTCCAGAAAAGCCTTCATGTCGAAAGTACCGTGATCGAGCGTTTGAATCAAGGTCTTCCAGTCCTTGCCGTCGGTATCGGCGCCATTGACAGACACCACGAACAGGCGCGGCATGGCCTTCTCGATGACGGCCTTGGCATCCCGATTCTGGCTGACCCTGAGCCAGTGGCACAGGTTAAAGGTGACGCCCACGTTCGGGCGGTTCACCTTCTCGGCGACCCGCACCGCGTCCTCGACGGTTTCGAGCCAGAAGCCTTGATGAGGATACAGGGCGATACGCACCGTGTGCCCGCCGGCCGCGTCGGCAAGCTCCCGGAGGATCTCCACGGCACGGGCATCGCCGTCCTGGGCCGAAGGTCTCAGCCCCTTGCTTTGTGCGAACAGCCACAGGATCGTATTTCGCCCATCCAGAACCTTCAAGGCTTCTTTCAAAGACGGGTCATAGGCTTGTCCGCCCGGATCGACGTTGATGCCTGCATAGGCGGCAAACAACTGAAGATCGTTCTTGTCAAGTTCCGTCAGCATTTCCGCGAGCGGACCGGGGCCTGCATAACCGGGGCCAATCCCGGCATAACCGAGCTCTCTGAGCATCTTCGCCTGCTCTTCGGCGGTCTTGTGGGTGTCGTCTTTGGTGGCGGTGTCCATTGCGAAGAAAGGATTCGGTCCGGCGGGGGCCACCCAGAGATTGCAGTAGGCGACGGGGCCGTGGTCGCCCTGGAGCATCAGCGGCCCGACGGGCTTCTCATCGTTGTAGGCGCCGGCTCGCGTCGGACCGGTCAGCTCGACGTCGCGGTGGACCAGAACGCCGTTATGCGTGACTTTCTCGAATCGGGCATTGGCGATCTTGCGGCCGGCCTTGTCGAAACGCGGGGCCCGGAAAACGATGTCCAGCGTCTGCCACCTGCCCGGCGGCCGCGAGACGTTGACCCGGGGGGAATGTCCTTCGAAGCCTTGCGGCTTTCGCTTCTCGTCCCACCGCTGATAGATCCCGGCACACTCGATGCCCGGGTACTCCGACGGTTTCTGCCAGCTATCGTACACCTGGACCTCGTAGCGGCCCATGAAGTAGACGCCGGAATTCGAGTCCTTCGAGACCACGAACTCGACGTGGGCGCGGAGGTCGCCGAACTCCTGCTTGCTGAACAGGTTGACAGTCCGGCCCGTGGGCCCGTTGACAAGTGCACCGGACCCGGATCGGGTCATGAGCAGCTTGTCATTGTCCGGATTCAGTTGAGCATCGCCGGCGTTCTGCCAGTCGCCCGTATCGCTCCGCCACGCCGAGAAATCACCGCCGGTGAGGTGCAGCTTGTGGCACTCGCTGCAATCCTTGCCCACGGCCACACTCGCGTAAACCAAGAAAACGGCCGCAACGGTTCGGATCGCTCCAATATACCTTGCCATTGTGTGTACCCTCTCGTTTTGACTTGCTTTCACAGCAGATGCCATGGACTTCGCATGGCCCGGCCCAACATGCGGTTGGCCGCATCGTCGTTGGTGAACCGTTCTGCCTGCGGGTCCCATTTGAGTTTCTTGCCGAGCAGCATCGCGATATTGCCGATGTGCGCAATCGTAAAGCACCGGTGGCCGATCTCGGGCGGGAAGTAGCACTCCTGCCGGGACTTGACGCAATCGAGGAAGTTCCGCTGCTCGCCCCCGGGGCAGGTGTACAGATGAGTCTCGTTCGGCCCGATGACGGAACTGAGGATGGAGGCGGGCTGGGCCTGGAGGGGGGCTCGCCAGCCGCGATTGCCGATCCAGCCGTCAGAGCCTTCGAACCGCAGGCTCGGCGTGCCGGAATCGACGATCAGCTTGACGCCGCTGGCGTATGTGTACTCGATGTGAAACTCCTTGGCCGTGTTGTACAGGCCGTCCTGCCAAAAGACGCCTTTGCCCTCGACCTCGACGGGGCCGGTGTGCTCGGTGTCGTTTCCCCACTGGGCGCCGTCCAGCAAATGGGCACCCCAGTCGGTCAACTCGCCGCCGGAATAGTCAAAGATCCAGCGGAACTCGTAGTGGCAGCGATCCTTCGTGTAGGATGCCCAGGGAGCGGGTCCCAGCCACATCTCGTAGTCGAAGCCCTCCGGCACGGGCATCGGCTGAGGATTTCCAGGCTGGGCCGGCCCGCTCGGCAGTTCCACCTTGATCGTGTGGACCTTGCCGATCCTGCCATTGCGGACCAGCTCGCACATCCGGTGATAGACATCGACGCCCCGGTCCTCCGTGGACCATTGGAAGACGCGGTTGTACCGCTTCATCGTCTGGACGAGTTGGCGGCCTTGCTCAACCGTCAGCGTGGGCTTCTCACATTCGATGTCTTTGCCCGCTTTGGCCGCCGCGATGGCGATAGGCACGTGCCAGTGGTCCGGCGTCGAGATCATCACCGCGTCGATGTCGGGCCTCGCGAGCACCTCTCGAAAGTCGCTGTAGACCGCGCAATCGTTGCTGCCGTACCGCTTGCCGACCATCTCCTTCGCAATCTGGCTGTGGCTTCGGTCCACGTCGCAGACGGCGATGACTTGTGCGTCGTTGAGAGTCAGGAAGGTCTTCAGATTCACGTCTCGACCGTGACTTCCTGTGCCGATCATGCCGAGCGTGATCCGTTCACTGGCGGCGACGGCCCCGGCCTTGCCCAATGCTGAGGAACGAACCAGGTAGGGCAGTGCAATGCCGGCGCCGGCGGTGACTGCGATCTGCTTCAGGAAAGCTCTGCGTCCAATTCCGTGATTCATGCGTATCCTCCGTAACGGCTAAAAGCCGAGTGTCTGTTTGACGTAGGCCCGGCTCATCTTGAGGCTGTCGCGCAGCGGCCGGGTTGGTTTGAACTTCCCTTCATGTGCCAGCTCGATGACCACGTCCCCTGAGAACTTGGCTGCTTGCAGGGCCTTGCCGATGGCGACGTAATCCGTGTTCCCTTCGCCCATAGCCTCGGACCACTTGCCGTCGGCCTTCTGGTCCCGGAGGTGAAGGAACACGATTTGACTGCCGTAGGTCTTGATGAAGCTCACCGGATCGCCGCCGCCGCGCACGAGCCAGTTGAGGTCCGGGCCGAGCTTGACATCCGGAATCCGCGCGAGCGTCCCCTTCAGATCGTGCAGGTCGTTCTCGACTTCGTAGGTGTGGTTGTGCAAGTTCAGGACGACCCCGCGGCTTTGGCATAGCGCGATGATCCCTCGCAGCAATTCCGCCTGGGCATCCAATTGGGCAGGCGTTTTAGGCCGTGGGGCCTTGCCGACGGAGACGCCGAAGGTCCAGCCGCCCACCTCCGCGAGGTGGCCCACGACGGTGCGGGCATCCGCGAAAATGGCCTCATGCTGCTCGCGGTTCCACATGTCGCCGCCGAACGATGTGCCGATGACACGCAATGAGTGCTTCTTTGACAGCTCGCGGATCGTCTCGACCGAATCCGCCGGCCGCAGGGCCGTGTGCATCAGTTCGATCCCATCCAGGCCGGCGTAGCTCATGTCAGCGAAGATCCGGTCGAGGATCGGGTAGATATCGTAGTTCGGCTGCGTGGCCGCGTAGACCCACGGGTGACCCCCGACGATGATCTTCTTCTTGTTCACGGGACCGGCCTTTTCTTCGGCCCGGCAAACCTGGCCGAGAGCCGCCCCCGTGGCAGCCGTGAGCAATCCCTTCGCCGTCGAACCCAGGAATTCGCGTCGGTCAATCGCCATATTCATCTCCGTTTAGAACGACAGCAGCATCTGCCAGATGTACATGTTACCGAGTGCGTCGATGTTCTCCCAGACGTTCTGGACCATCGCCTTGTCGCCGGTGATGGGGGGGAAGTCTTTCGCACGCTCTTGCCAGGGGAAGCAGACGCCCGGTTTCACTCGCGGCGTCGCCCGGCCCGCCATGCCTGTGACCTTCTTCCGCGATTCGACGGACGTCGGCAGATCGCACGGCGGCGTGTCGGTCGGCGTCTTGTAGCTGCCGGAGGAGTAGACGCCGTACTCACGGCAGACCTGCGTCATCGTTCTCATGTTCTCAACGTTCGTGTCGTCCTGCATGATCGCGCCGGCGTCCATGATGTAGCCGCCGTCTCTGGCGACTTCGTTGATGACCCGCAGGCAGAAGTCCCACACTTCCTCGGGTTTGCCCCAGCTCAGCAGCATGTTCGGGATGCCGCCGCTGATGGCGAATTTGTCGTGCAGCTTGCGATGAACCTCGAAGACGTCGTCCTGGTCGCAGTGGAAGACGATGCTGCGGTCGGGCAGCTCGCGGAACGTGTCGAAGTGGTGCTTCCACCGGCCCTCGGCGTAGAAGAGCGTCTGATGGCCGTTCTTCCAGAACTCCTCAATGCAGTGCTTGAGCGTCGGCCAGTAGTGGGACTCGAACTGCTTGGGATTCACGAAGGGTACGCACCCTCGGTGCATCCAGTAGCCGATGGGCACCTGCTTGCTCGGGTCGCAGGTCGTCAGGCCCACGTGCACGAGGTGCGGCATGAGGGCCTCGCAGGCCTTGAGCACTTTCTTGGGCTGGGTCTGCATGTCCATCGTCAGCCCGAGGTAGCCCCGCAGCTTGTCGGCAATGATGTCGAACGGGGCCTTGAAGATCCCCGCGATGGCGGACGCCGTGCCGCACTCGGACCGCAGCCGCCCGATCTGCGGCCCGAAGGCGTAGAAGTATTGCAGCATGGCCATGGCGCTCTTGACCAGCGCGAGATTGTTGTGGTAGGTCGAGCCCTCGCCCATCTTGCTGATCTCGGTTGAGACGCGGGGCAGCCAGGTGCTGTAGAGGAAGCCGGTTGGGTCGTCGATCAACGCATCATACTCATCCGCCTTCATGAAGGCCTGGTCCTCGGGCGGCTCGATGTAGTTGAACCCGCTCGTGTGGGGGATGCCGATGCCCGGGATGCCGTAGTATCGCAGCCCGGCCGCCTGGGCCAGACCCGTCCAGACATAGACCATGTTCGCGACGACCGCGTCCCACTGGAAGTCCTTGGCGGTCTTGACGGCGGCCTCGAACGCCTTGTTGTAGTCGTGTGCCACGTCCTGGCACGTATAACCGGCGTACTTGCCCGTGAACTCCGCGACAAACGGCCGCATGGGGATCATATCCGGCTTCTCATTCCGCATCGCCGTGACGTACCGCCTCAGACGCTCCTGGTAAAGCTGCTCCATGTCCTTCGCCATCGCGCTTGTCTCCTGTCATTCCCGCGAAAGCGGGAATCCATTTGCCGTTTACGATTGGGCCATGCGTGCCGGGCAAAAGAATCATAAATCGTCGATGCTAAATCGTAAATCCAGAGGGCCACCGGCCCACACGACTGCCACAAGATACCCCAATTCCTCCGGAACATCAACGGCAATCTTGATGGTGCGAGAGACGAGACGCCGCCTTTCTGACCGACTGGCTTGACATCCGATGAATCCAGAGTACAATTGTACTTGTGGAGATCGTTGCAGACACAAACACGTTTCTGGCGGTCGCCCTGGACGAACCGGAAAGGGCGGGGATTGTCCAGTTGACAACGGGACGCGATCTGGTTGCTCCTGAGGTCCTTCCGTTCGAGATCGGCAACGCCCTCACGGCTCTGATGAAGAGAGGTGTCCTCCAGGCGAGGGAAGTCAGCGCGGTCTGGGATGTCGTGCAGGCCATATCGGTCGATCTCCGTGCGATTGACATCAAAGAGGCGTTGGGTATTGCGGCGCGGTTCGGGATGTACGCCTATGATGCCTATTTCCTGGAGTGTGCTTTGAGCCTTCGCCTGCCACTGCTTACTTTGGACAAGGGCATGAAAAACGTCGCTCGAGAGTTGGCTATCGAGGTTCTGGAGTAGATGCCATGAAAGTGTTCACCTATTCAGAGGTGCGAAAATGCCTTGCCCGCGTGCTTGACATGGCGCGGAAGGAAGAGGTACTGATCAAACGACGCGGCGGTGAGACGTTTAGCCTGACCCGCAGGTCCCCCCGGCACTCTCCGTTCGACGTGCCCGGGGTGAAGACCCGCGCCACCACCAGAGACATCCTGGAAGCCATTGCGGAATCCAGATCAAAGAGAGCCGAGCAACGATGATCTACACCCATGTCCTTAGCCGCCGGCCTTCGCGCGGTCGCAGTCCGGTGGACGGGCTTTGAGAAGGAAGTTCTTATGCTGACCCGCATAACATGGCGGGATAGACGGTTGGACCGGCAGTAGCTCGTTGAAGGGGCCCGCCTTATCGCGCCTTCGGCAAGAAATCCGAAGCCGTCTTATACGCCCGAGCGACGAGAATCTTGCGTCCTATGGGGTCAATCTGATTACTGTCATCTTTCGGAATACGAGGAGATGCCATGAGTGACGTGGAGATACCAGGGCGAGACCGAAAGTTCCTAATTGTCATCTGTGGTATAGTCACGGCGAGTGTCATTGTCGCGGGTGGCTTGATATGGTGGCGGCACCCCAAGGACATATTCGACGCCGCATGGAGGGGCGATGCTAAGGCAGTGGAACGATTCCTTGCGCGTGGTGTCGGACCCAATTCTCTCAACGACGTCAAAGACATCCCTCTTCACCTTGCGAAAACGAGGGACGTGGCTGAATTGCTTCTTGCGAGGGGTTCCAACCTGGATCAGCCGAATGGCTTCGGTGGAACGCCCTTGCACATGGCTGCCGTGAACGCGCGTCCGGAGGTCGCCGCCTTTCTCATTGAACGGGGAGCTAACGTAAACGCACTGGACATTATTGGTGCCACCCCTCTCGATCACGCTCTTATTGGGCGCAGGGACAAGATAGGCCGAGATCGGGACGCAGTCATCAGGCTGTTTCAGTCGAAGGGAGGCGTTGCTCGGCATTATGCCGACTTGCTGAAGTGACTCGTTCTGGCGTTCTACCGAGATAGATAACAACGGGCTGGAGCCGGCACGGAATGTATTCTGTTGTGGGAGCGGCGACGTCTTGTGTGGGCAGGAGACAAGGATTTGGCATCTTATGCGAGCCGGTCTAATGATTGTTCGGCATACAGGAAAGGAGACGACACCATGAATCACCAACAAGACGGCGACCAGACACACACGAAAGAGCAGGCCGATTCCCGGAAGGGTTCACCGGAGCAACGGAAGAAGACCTTGAAGAGAATGGGTTGGATATGTCTTGCTTTGATGCTTGCGGCCGGCGTGGTTGCCCAAGGTGCCCAAGGGGAGATGGTCCTCGGCGTAATCGACGCTGGCGTAGTGCTGGATGTCCTCACGACGAGCCTTCTGGTCGGCGCGATTGTGTGTTTCGTCGCCGCCGCACGGATCCAGGTCGCGAAGTGAGCATGTCGCCATTCTCTCGAAGACCTCTTAGGTTTGAACCAGTAATATGGAGGTGAAGGAATGAGAACGTCAAAACTGTTGGTTCTCGTCATCATCGTAACGGCCTGTCTTGCCACAGTTCATGCTCAAGAGAAGCCTAAGCAGCCTGGTGCCAAACCGCTCTACGACAAGGCGTATAAGTTGTTCATGGAGGCCAAGTGGAAACAGGCAATCGAGAACTTTGACAAGGCAGTGGCAAGTGACTCCACGTTCTCGCTTGCGTGGTGTTACAAGGGATCGAGTCTTCTCGAACTTGAACAGTATTCGGAAGCACTTGAAGTGTTCGATTCCGCGCTGAAGATACAATCCAAATCAATCTATGCGTTGACCGGAAAGGCAAACGCGCTGCGAGGGGTTGGGAAATCGGAAGAGGCAGACTTCCTGTTGACAGAAGCAACTCAACTGACACCGGCCGATGCTTTCGAGCTTTACGCTCGTGGCCTCGCATTCTATTTCAAACGCCAATATCAGTCGGCAATAGCCGACTTCACTGCCGCTGTAAAAACTCAGCCCACTTATGCGGAGGCATATTACAATAGGGGATGTGCTCACGCGCAGCAGAGCGAATTTTCTGAAGCCATAAATGATTTCGGTCTCGCCATCCACGCTGACCCAAACTGCGCACAAGCATATTACAATCGCGGGGCCGTTCGCAACCTACGCTCGGAGTACACCCAAGCCGTAGGCGACTTCACATCAGCCATCAAGATAAATCCTGATTTGGCTGTCGCGTACTACGGTCGAGGTCAAGCCTACGCATATCAGCAGGATTATAAGTCAGCCCGATCCGACTGGGAAAAGACACTGAAACTAAGCCCAAACACCAAAGTCGCAAGAAGTGCGCAGAAGAATCTGGATAGGCTCAAGTCCATGGGGTATTGATGCGCGCACCAGGCGCCAAAGCATGACCGGCCGAACAAGAGAATCCAGGCTACGCGTTACCGTGTGCCCCCTGATTCTGGTGTTCGATATAAGAGATGCGGCGGGTCTTCGGCTTACCCCGACTCTGCACGGCTGGGGATCAATACGAATCGCCTTCCCGGACTTCGAAGACCTGGGCGTCTTGGTCCATGCCTTCGAGTTTGACCTTGATGGCCCGGGTGGTCGAGAGGCCGTCGGTTTCGAGCGTTCCGGGTGAGAGGAACGCCCCCGCGTTTTCACTTGGTGTTGCGTTCATCAGGCCATTGCTTAGCCTTGACCATCGTGGTACAATATCCAGAGTTGAAAGTGCGTTGGCCACGTGTCGATAGGTGAAGACAACATGAAAACGGAAATCTCAGTGCCCATGTGCCAGAATGGAGACATCACCAAAAGACTCGATGAGGTCTACGCGAAAGAGGACTCCACACTGGAGCCGGAACTGGTGGCGATTCAAGTCGCCTCGATAGATGAAGAACGGTGAAAGAGTTTGACACGAACATCGTCCTCGGGAGGTATCCGATGCAGGAGTATAAGGCGGTCGTCAAACAGGAAGGTGAATGGTGGTACGGGTGGATCGAGGAGATCCCCGGCGTCAATTGCCAGGAACGATCCCAAGAAGAGTTGATGGAGACCCTTCGTGCTACCCTTCGCGAAGCCATCGAACTCAATCGAGACGACGCTCTGAAATCGGCGGCCGGCGACTACGCGGAGGTCCGAATCGCCGTATGAAGCGTCGGATTCTCCTCAAGCACCTGGAGCAGAACGGGTGCCGACTCCTCCGAGAGGGGAGCAAGCACTCATGGTGGTACAATCCGGCCTTGAACCGGCGATCCGCCGTCCCGCGGCACACCGAAATAGTGGACAATCTCGCGAAGAAAATCTGTAAAGACTTGGGGATTTCTCCTGTGGGGTGACGGCCCCAAGACTTCACTCAACCGGACCGTGTTCCAGCACTTCGACAATCTGGGCGGCCTGTCCCGGCCGCTCAAGCTTGAGCTTGATGGCTCCCTGAGTCGTCGTGCCATCGGCTGTCAGCCTCGCCGAGTCATCGGCTGGAAGCAGGGCGGTGAAGCTGCCGTCGGGCACAGCCGCTTTCAGCAGATAGCCTCCAGGGATGGTTTCCAGAGAAGCCTGCCGTTCGATCCTGTCTTCTGCCTTGTGTGGCCGGTATAGGGTCACGAACTCCATGTGCGTGGCTCGCTCGGTGGTCTTGGCCGTCAGGTGCCACTCGCGCAGCTTGATGCGCGGGCGGGGGTTCGGATCGTATTCGTTCGTCTGGTCGAAGGTGAGCTTCTGCGGCGTGAGGAAGGCGACATCACAGACCACGTCGCCGTTTTGCACGACGATGTTTCCCTGGTCGCGGACGTCGAACTTGTTGATGGCGTGCAGCCAGTACTCATACGTGGAAGGGTCACGGGCCTTGAGACGGTCGTAGACGATCACCAAGTCGGGCTTCACGAAGAGGATTGCTCGCTTGAACTGCTCGACCGGCGGTTCGTAGGAGGCACTCGCGTCGCCAATGACCGCATCCAATTGCGGTGTCGTAAGGAAGCCCGTGATTCGGCCCTGGGCCTGGACCGTGTGCTTCTTCTGGTTCTTGCCGTCTACAGTGATGCAGTTGGTCGAGCGCGTGGTCCACATCCAGTTCGTGTGGTGCTCGCTGCCGTAGATGTCGCGATAGCCGGAATAGATCAGCAGACGCTTGCCATAGGCCCACAGGAGGAAGGAGTTGTTGGATTCGTAGCCGTGGGATTGCGTGCCGAAGGGACTGGACTTGAGGACGACCTGCACACTCTGGGCGGCGTCGGTGATGTTGCTGTTGAGGTAGGCCTGGCCCGTTCCTTCAAAGAGGCGCGAGGCCGGCAGATCGTCCGGGGGCTTGGCCTGGACTTTGGGCAGTTGGCCGCGAATGAAGCCGATGTAGCCGCCGGTCGGGAACGGGCCGCCTTGCTGCTCGACATACCATTGCCAGTGTGGGTTCTGGGCCTGTGCGGCCAGGATGCTCATCAGAGGCACATTTGATTTGGCGGTCCTTCCCGCCGCCAGGTCGCCGAAGCCGCCGTCGTTCTTGCCCGGCGGCATCAGGTACATCGCATAGTAGCCGACCTTCGAGAAGAAGGGCTTCTTGTAGGCGTCGATCCCCATCGCCTCGCGCATCACGTCGGCCCACCAGGTGAAGCGGGAGAGGTAGCTGTCCCAATACGATGAGCCCTCGTGCCAGCCGCCGTCTTCGTCGCTCCAGACGGGGTACACGTTGAAAAAGACGTTCATCGCAAACCACACCCAGTCCTCGGCCCCCTCGACCTCGCCGAGAAAGGCAATGCCGATCTCACCCAGCTTGTGCCAGGCCCGATTGGAGTGGCTGGCGTAGGGTTGCCAGAGGTGGCGCGGGCACAGATGGCTGTACATCTCGTCGCCGCGAATCTTCATCACCTTGCGGCAGATGCTTTTTTCCTCGTCCGTCAGGAGATCGTTGACGAACGTGTAGGTCCGGGAGAAATAGTAGTTGTACGGCATGCCGGCCTCGTCGTTGTACCGATAGCCGGTGCTGCCTTTGGGGTCCCACTTGGCGCATTCGAGGAGAATTCGCTTCGCCTCCTGTCCGTACTCTTCCTGGCCGCCGAGCAGGCGGGTGAAGGCCAGAGTCGCCGCGCTATTGAGGACCTTGATCGTATATTCCCGGTTGCCCCACCAGATCACCCGCCACTCCTCGCTCTTGGTATCGGTGCCCGGCGGGT